>WNGJ01009722.1_pt1 | contig 10242 bp, 12 predicted proteins | sample 5400611 | NCBI WGS metagenome assembly WNGJ01 (sample SAMN13153375, study PRJNA577476) | soil metagenome | isolation source: 40 cm soil or saprolite under Garry oak tree replicate 1 | place: USA:California | collected 2016-06-15
GGAGCAGCCGCTGCATCGGCTTCGTAGTAGCAAGGTCGCCATCGATTTCTGCGATCGCCTGCTCCTGGTCCTTCGTCAGCTCGAAGGGCAGCACCTCGCGGTAACGACGCACAAGCTCGCCAGGCTCGCCGAGCGCCGGGGCAGCCGCCTCTTCCGTTCCTTCGCGAATCCGCGCCAGGCCGACCTGGAGGAGGAGCAACTCGTCGAGCGCGAGCCGGCGCCTCGCCCCCTCCGCCTCGTCGGCGTCACGCGGGCGGTGGAGCGCGAACAAGGCGTCATAGCGGAGCGGCAACCGCTCTCTCGCGCGCAGCGAGGCCGGCAGCGAGTCGCCGAAGTCCCGTGCGTGCGGCAGCGCGCTCTCGACCAGTGCCCGCAGCCGAGGCGAGGTCACCTCGTCGCTCGCCGGGTAGACGGGCGCGAAGTCGGCCGTGGCGGCGGCACCGTTCAGGTCGTAGGAACGAACGTGAAACTCGTTCCGGCGCAACTGGCCGCGCAGTCGCAGCCTCGTCCCGGGCTGCAGCTTGTCGGCGAGCCAGGGCTGGTTGAACCAGACCGCTGAGATCTCGCCGCTGTCGTCACGCACCGCCGCCTTGAGCACGGTCAGCCGGCGCCGGGTCGGCCGAATGGAGACGCGGCGGACCTCACCCGCGATCACGGCTTCGTCCTCGCCGAACAGCGCCGAGATCGGCGTCTCCCCCACCGCCTGCTGGTAGCCGCGGGGACGGTGCTCGAACAGGTCGCGCACCGTCCGAAGCCCGAGCTTCGCGAGCTTCCCGCGCAGCGCGGGGCCAACCCCCGGCAGCGTGTCGAGGGACCGCTGGACGGCCTCGGGCCGCAACCGACCGCGCGTCGGCGGCCAGCGCACGGGAGGCTCCGCGCCCGCAAAAGCGCGTAGCGGCTCAGTCATCCTGGAACCAGAACAGGCCGACCGTGCCCGGCCCTGAGTGCGTGCCGACGACGGGGCCGAGACTCGTGACGAGCTCGAGCTGCGCCTGCGGCCGCGTCCGGCGCACCAACTCCCTCAGCGCGTCGGCGCGGTCGGGTGCATCCGCGTGCACGATCGCCACCCGCAGATTCGGCCCGTCGCTCGACCCCGCCTCGAATGCGGCGATGAACTCCTCGAAGGCGCGCCGGTTGCCGCGGACGCGCTTGAGTGGAACCACCTCGCCGTCGCGGATGGTCAGGATCGGCTTCACCTTCAGGAGCTGACCGGCCCACGCCGCGGCGCGGCCGATGCGGCCGCCACGCGCCAGGTAGTCGAGTGTGTCGAGCGTGAAGATGAGCTGCGCGTCGCGTCGGTGGCGCTCGACGAGCGCCTCGACTTCCTCGTCGGTGGTACCCCGCTCGAGCCGCCTTTGGATCGACAGGCCGAGCATTGCCACCGCGGCTGAAGCGGTCTCCGTGTCGACGACTCGGATCCGGTCTCCGAACTCCTGCGAAGCCGCCCGCGCGCTCTCGACCGTGCCCGAGAGAGTGCCGGCGATATGGAGCGAGTAGACGCGGTCGTACTCGGCCAGCTCCTCGTAGACGGCGCGAAAGTCAGCCGGAGTCGGCTGCGAGGTCGTCGGCATGACCGGCGACCCGCGCAGCCGCGCATAAAAGTCGTCGGGTCCCAGCTCGACATAGTCGCGAAAGCTCTCGGTGCCGAACCGGACGTACAGCGGCACGATGCGCCAATTCGGATAGCGCTGCTGAGCCTCTGGGAAGTCTGCCGTCGAGTCGACGACGACCGCCGTGTTCGCCGTCGTCAAATTCACGGCTACTCGGCGGGGGTCAGACCCGCCGCCCGGTGGATCGCCGCGACGATCTCGTCGAGGTCGTCGTCTTTGCTCAGACAGTCCACCGCACCGGCCTCGCTCATCGCGTGTCGTTCGCGAATGTTCGCCGATGCCGTGAGCCCGATCACCGCGGCGTCAGGGTACGCCTCGAGCACTGCCGCGGTGGCCTCGACGCCGTCCATGCCGGGCAGGCGGTAGTCCATCAGAACGACGTCGGGACGCAGTTCGCGCGCCAGCTCCACGGCTTCGGGTCCGTCCACGGCCGCACCGACGATCTGAATGTCGGAACGCAGTCCCAGCACGAGCTCTAGACCATCGCGGAAGACCTGGTTGTCCTCGACTAGGACGACCCGGATCGGCACCTGGTCGAATCTACCGATCTATTCGGCTGATGCGAGCAGCGCGTAGTGGGGCTGGCCGCCTTTGTGAACCTCGATCTCGAGCTCGGGGTGCGCTTCCTCGAGCTCGGCAAGTAGCTGCGAGAGGTCGGGTTCGTCCGCACCGGTCAGGAGAGTGACGACTTCTCGCGGTTCCGCCAGCAGGCTCTCCAGAACGGCCTTCGCGACCGGCCCGAACTCGGAGCCGCCGGCGACCGGCTCGCCGTCCAACAGGCCGAGAAACTCACCTGGATCAACAACACGACCGTTCAGCTGCACGACACGGGAGGCCGTGGTCACCGCGCCGGTCGCGACCCGCGAAGCTGCCTCCGCCATCACCGGCTGGTTCTCCTCGGCCGAAAGCGACGGATCGAAGGCGACGAGCGCCGCCAGCCCCGCCTGCATCGACGTGGTCGGAACGACGAGGACGGCCTTCGAGGCGAGCGTTGACGCCTGTTCAGCCGCGAGCACCACGTTGGCGTTGTTCGGGAGCACGAGCACCGCGGACCCGCCGGTCGCCTCGATCGCCGCGACGAGGTCGGCCGCGGATGGGTTCATCGTCTGACCGCCGGCGACGATCTTCGCGGCGCCGAGGCTCTCGAACAGCCGGCGGTTTCCCTCGCCCGCGACGACCGCGACAGCATCGCACACGTGCGGCGGATCCGGAACCGCGGCCAGCAGCCTCCGCTCACGCGCCTCGGTCTGGCGGTGCATGTCGGCGATCTCGACGTTCTCGATCCTTCCGGCGCGAGTCCCGATTGCAAGCGCCGCCCCCGGGTCGTCCGTGTGGACGTGCACCTTGAGCGCGTGCTCGTCACCGACGACCAGCAAGGAGTCCCCGAGTCGCTCGTACTTCGATTCCAGCGCGTCAGGGTCGAGATCTCCTTCGATTACGAAGGTTGTGCAGTACCGGTAGCGCGAGAGCTCCTGGTGGGCGGCTTCGACCGCGGGCTCGGCAACCGTGGGAGCCGCCGGCAACGGCTGGCCGGCGACGACCGAGGCGATGCCCCGCAAGAGCTCGATCAGGCCGGCTGCGCCTGCGTCCACCACGCCCGCCTCGCGGAGAACGTCGAGCTGCTCCCGTGTTCGCTCGACGGCCGCTTCGCCGCGCCCTACGAGGTGCTCCAGTAGCTCGGCGACCGGTCGTGACTGCTCGACCTCCGCCGCCTCCGCGAGAGTGCGGATTGCCGTCAGCATCGTCCCCTCGACAGGCTCGCGCACCGCTCGGTAGGCCGCGTCCGAGCCTGCACGGAGCGCGCGCGCAACTCGCGGGCCGTCGATCGGACCGCCATTCGGCTCCCCGCCCTCGCCCGCCAGCGATTCGCCGATCCCGCGGACGATCTGGGAGAGAATCACGCCCGAGTTTCCCCGCGCCCCCATCAGCGCGGCCCGGGTCGTTTCGCGCGCCAGCGTCGCCCGGTCTTCGGCGGTCGAGGCTTCCAGCACATCGAGGACGGCCTCCGCAGTCAGGGCGAGGTTCGTCCCTGTGTCCCCATCCGGAACGGGATAGACGTTGAGGTCGTCGATGCGCGCCCGGCTGCGGCCGATCGCGGCCACGGCACCGCGCACGAGCTCGAGCACGGCTTGGCGCTCATTCATGCCGACTGGCGGACGTCCTGGATATGAACGTCCACCGTCGCGACACGCAGTCCGGTCAGGCGCTCGACCTCGTACTGCACCTGCGAGCGAACGGTTGCCCCAACCTCAGCGAGGTTCAGCCCGTGCTCGACCACGACGTGCAGGTCCAGCGACACGGTATCGCCATCGCCGGAGACGGATATCCCGTGCACCCCGCGGCTGCGCGGCAGCAGCCGTCCGACTTTGGCGCGTGTGCCGCCGCCCATGCCGACAACCCCGTAACAGCGCGCCGCTGTCTGCCAGACGATCTGTGCGATCACGCCGTTAGAGACCGTGATCCGGCCCAGCGAGGAGGAGAGCTCTGGGTCAGCCCGTTCCATCCTGGGTTAGACGCGAGGTGAGCGCAGAGGGGTTGCTTGCGGTCTGGCCGGTAGCGTTGCCCGCCAGGCAGCTACAGGGCCTTTTGGACCTTGTTGCCCTTGAGGCACCGCGTGCAGACGTAGGCGCGCGTCGCCTTGCCGTCCAGGAGCACCCGGACACGCTGGAGATTGGGGTTGAACCGCCGCTTGGTGGCCACCATCGAGTGGCTGCGATTGTTCCCGAAACCCGGCTTCTTCCCACAGACTGAGCAGACCTTGGACACGGCGGCGGAGTCTAGCTAACGAGGGCTCTTACCCGGTACTCGCGTTCGCCCGCAGTTGCGAGAAGAGGTCGGCCATCTCCAACGCGGTACGGACCGCCTCGGCTCCTTTGCCCACCCGCTCGTCGGCCTGCTCCACGGACTCGAGGGTCAGCACGCCGAAGGAGACCGGAATCCCCGTCTCGAGCGCCGCTAGCTGCAGGCCGCTCGCGGCCTCGCCTGCGACGTAGTCGAAATGCGGCGTCTCGCCGCGGATCACGCAGCCCAGCGCGATGATGCAGGCGAAGCGCCGGGTCTTGGCAAGGGCCATCGCTCCGAGCGGAAGTTCGAACGCTCCGGGAACCTGGGCGACGGTCACCGCCTCTCGGGCAACGCCTGCGAGCTCGAGCTCGTCGAACGCGCTCTCGAGCAGCCTGTTCGTCACCTCGCCGTTGAAGCGGCTGACGACGATGCCGACAGCGCGGCGGCCGCCGTCCGCGGAGCCGGTGATGACGCCGTAGCCGTCCGGGATCGAAAGCTCACCCGCGGCATGGCCCGGAGGGCGTAGGCGTGGCGGCTCGTCCTCTTCGGCCGGCGCCTCCTCGGGAACGGGCGTGTCGCCGTCGCGCCGCTGTTCGGCCGGCTCGTCCCCGACCTCCTCGAGTGGCAGGGGCTCGGGCTCGGGCTCGGGCTCGGGCTCGGGCTCGGGCTCGGGCTCGGGCTCGGGCTCGGCGCGCTCCTTTTCGCTCAGGGCACCGTCGGCCTCGAACTCGGGGCCCTCTGCCCCGAGCTCATCCTGGTCGGTTGCGGCGATGCGCTCCTCGCCGGGCCAGTGCTGCTCCGTCACGCGTCACGCTCCGACTCGTCGAAGCGCAGATCCTGGTGGTGCAGCCTGTGCGCCAGCTTGTCCCGCTTGGCGACGAGGTAGCGGCGGTTCTCTGCGTTCGGCGGCACCTCGATCGGCACCTGCTCGACAACGGTCAGGCCGTACCCCTCCAGCCCGCTGATCTTCTTCGGGTTGTTCGTCAAGATCCGGATCGTGGTGAGGCCGAGGTCGGCGAGGATCTGGTTACCGATCCCCCAGTCTCGCGCATCCGCCGGGAAGCCGAGCTCGAGGTTCGCCTCGACGGTGTCCAGACCATTTTCCTGCAGCTCGTAGGCCTTGAGCTTGTTGAGCAAGCCGATTCCCCGGCCCTCCTGCGCCATGTAGAGCAGGACACCACGATCCTCGCGCGCAAGCTGAATCAGCGCCTGCTCGAGCTGCTCGCCGCAGTCACAGCGCAGAGAGTGGAAGACGTCGCCGGTCAGGCACTCGGAGTGGACCCTGACGAGCACGTCGTGCGCGCCGTCGACGTCGCCCTTCACCAGCGCGACGTGGTGCTTGCCGGTCAGCTTCTCGCGAAAGGCGACGGCGGTGAACTGGCCGTAGGCCGTCGGCATCCGCACCGCTGTGGTCCGCTCGACGAGCTTCTCGTGCCGTCGGCGGTACTCGATCAGGTCGGCGACGGTGATCAGCTTCAGCCCATGGCGCTCGCAGTACGGGATCAGGTCGTCGATCCGGGCCATCGTCCCGTCCTCGTTCATGATCTCGCAGACGACCCCGGCCGGGATCAAGCCGGCCAGCCGCGCGAGATCGACCGACGCCTCCGTTTGCCCTCCGCGCTGAAGGACGCCGCCGTCGCGGGCGCGGAGCGGAAAGATGTGCCCCGGCCGGACGAGGTCGCTCGCTCCCTTGCTGCGGTCGATCGCAACCTGGACCGTGCGGGAGCGGTCATGCGCCGAGATTCCTGTCGCGATCCCTTCACGCGCCTCGATCGAGACGGTGAAGGCGGTCCCGAAGGGCGTCTCGTTTCGCTCGGTCATCGGCTGCAGACCCAACTCGTCGCAGCGGTCCTCGGTCAGGCAGAGGCAGATCAGTCCGCGGCCGTGCGTGGCCATGAAGTTGATTGCCTCGGGGGTCGCGAACTGGGCCGCAATTGTCAGGTCGCCCTCGTTCTCGCGGTCGGCCGCGTCGACGACGACCACGAACTTTCCCTCGCGGAGGTCGTCGATCGCCTCCTCGACGGTCGCGAACGGCGCCTGCTTTTCCACCTCGGTTGCCATTCGGTGGATCGTACCGTTGCTCATCTTCCCGGCGGCTCCCACACAAGCTCTGCGATTTCGAGCCTGATGGTCCGCTCTCTGGCCTCGCCGCTCAGGACCGCGACCGCGTCGTTGAGGCGTGCATAGCGCTCGTCGCCCGTCGAGTGGAAAGCGGTTCCGACAATCTCCCGTCCATAGTCACGCGCGCGGCCGTAGCCGCGGATGTCGAACGCGATCTTCGCGCCATCCTCGGTCTCGATCACGCCCTGGAAGTTCGGTAGGTAGACGTCGTCAGGGCGAAGCCGTGGATGATTCAGCCCGCGAAAGCGGCCGGTGAGAGTGCCCTCGCAGCGGCCCTCGGCCAAGAAGATGCCGCCGACATCGGGGCCGTCGATGTCGTAGTGCTCCGGATACGAGAACTCGACGCGGTAGAGCGGCTCGAGCCTCATCTTGCGGTGAGCCGCTCGACGTACTTGGCGAGCACGTCCACCTCGAGGTTCACCTCGTCCCCGGCTTCGAGCGACCCGAGCGTCGTCGTCTCGAGCGTGTGCCGAACAAGGGCGACCTCGAACGCATCGTCGCTGAGGCCGCTGATCGTCAGCGAGACCCCGTCGACGGTGATCGACCCTTTTTCGACGCAGTAACGGAGCACGTCCTGCGGCGCCTCGATCGTGACCCGGCGGCTGTCTCCCTCCGGCTCGATGCCGCGCACGCGACCGACGCCGTCCACGTGCCCCTGGACGTAGTGGCCGCCGAGCGGCTCACCTGCCAGGAGCGCGGTCTCGAGGTTGACCTCGGTCCCGAAGGCCTTTGCCCGCCGCAGCGTCTCCGGCATGACGTCGAACGCAAGCTCGCCGTTCGTGCGGTCCGCGACGGTCAGGCAAACGCCGTCGACCGCAACCGAGTCGCCGACCTCCGGGTCGAGGGCGCTCTCGACAACGAGGCGGCCCTCGTCGAACGACGCGACCTTCCCGCGCTCGCGAACGATGCCGGTGAACATGGGAGGAAGCCTATGCAGGCGCGCGGGGCCGGGCCGGCGGTGTCGGCGCAAAATCGGCGCGGATTGGGCTCAGACGCGTGCGAGTTTCCGGGATACGCTCACCGCGGGTGGCGGGTGGACCTAACCACCACCCGGGCGGGGATGCGCGCGCGCGTGTTCCTTTTAGCGGTGCGCGTGCGTCGGCCTTGACCGGCGCGACAATCGTCGACGGGGACTCAGGCGCGTCAGTCGCCGACGCGGAATGACATCCAGTCAGTCGCCGACTGCGACCGCTTCGAGAGTCTCCCGGGCGATCATCTCGAGGGCAGGGCGCTTGGTGCCGACGTCCAGCTCGTTCTGGAACTCGAGCACCGCTTCCGCCTGGTCGGGTGAGAGGAGCGTCAGATCGACCGAGTCGAGGTCCGCTCGAAGCTCTGCGTCGGAGAGGTGCTCAGCCAGCCAGCGTGAGGTCGTGCTCACGATTCGGTCGCCCACGCGGATGGTTTCAGGGCTCGTTGACATAGGCCGTTAAGAGAATGTCCTCTCCAACCCGGCGAGACTCGAAACGGCTCAACGCGATCGGCTCGTCCAGCTCGGCGAACAGCCTCGGCCCCGCGCCGGAGAGCTTGGGCGCAACGAAGACGAGCAGTTTGTCGATCAGACCCGCGCGCAGGAACGAGGTGGCAAGCGTCTGCCCACCCTCGAGCAGGAGCGACTGCACTCCCTGCTCCGCGAGACGCCCGAGCTCGTCGTCGAGTGGCCCGGAGAGCAACTCGAGGTCGACCCCGTCAGGCAACGGCCCGCCCCCGAAAGCGAGTCGCCTCGGCTGCTGTGGAGCACCGACCTCGCGGGCGGTCAGAGCCGGGCGGTCTGCCCGCACGGTCCCCATTCCGACGGCGACCGCATCGGACGCGGCCCGCAGCTCGTGGACGAGCCGCCGACTTTCCTCGCCGGAGATCCACTGCGAACCGGGCAGAGTCAGCCTGCCGTCGAACGTCGTGGCAGCCTTGTAGGTGACAAAGGGACGGCCTTTTGTCACCCAGGTGAGCCAGGCCTCGATCTGCTGCCGCGCGCGAAAACCGAGCTCGCCGGTGGCTAGCTCGGTCTCGATCCCTGCTTCTCGAAGGCGCTCGAGTCCGCCTGCGGCAGTCGGATTCGGGTCGCGCGCTCCGACGACGACCTTCGCCACGCCGGCGTCGATCACCGCTTGCGCGCAGGGCGCCGTGGCACCGAAATGCGCGCATGGCTCGAGCGTGACGTAGAGCGTCGCGCCGCGTGCATGATCGCCGGCGGCCTCGAGCGCGTTCACCTCAGCGTGCGGCTCACCCTTGCGCCTGTGCCAGCCCTCGCCCACGACCTCGCCGTCCTGCACCAGCAGGGCGCCGACGACCGGGTTCGGCTGGGTCGTGGCCCGGCCGCGCTCGGCGAGCTCGAGGGCCCGCTCGAGGAAGTTCATTCGGACGCGTCCACCAGGCCCCGATAGGCGAGCGCCGGGTCGCCCTGGCCGAAGACTGCGGTCGCCGCAACGACCAGATTCGCTCCCGCAGCGCGGACTTGCTTGATGTTCTCGCGATTGACGCCGCCGTCGACCTGCAGCTGAATCGTCTCCGGCAAAAGCTCGCGCAGCCGGCCGAGACGCCCGAACGCCTCGGGCATGAACCGCTGTCCGGAGTACCCCGGCTCAATGCTCATGCAGAGGACGATGTCGACGTCCGCATCGATCGCCGCTTCGGCTACCTCATCGACCCTGGTCTGCGGCTTCAACGCCACGCCGACCCCCAGACCGTGCTCGCGCGCGGCGGCGGCGATCGCGGCCACATCGTCGACCGCCTCGTAGTGGAAGGTGACGCTGTCGGCGCCGGCCTCTCGAAAAGCCCGAAAGTGCCGCTCCGGCGTCTCGATCATCAAGTGAACGTCGACCCAGCCGCCCCCGGCGTGAATCAGGCCTCCGATCGACTGCAGCACGATCGGCCCGATGATGATCGGCTCGACGAAGTGCCCGTCGCCGACGTCGTAGTGGAAGACGCGCGAGCCCGCTTGGAGCAGTTGGTCGATCTGCTCCCCCAGCCGCGAGAAATCGGCCGCATAGAGCGAAGGTTCGACCTCGACCGTCCGGATCCACTCGGCCCACGCCACGGCAGGAGTTTAGGAGCGCAGCCTCGCGATGAAGAAGCCGCTCGTCCCGTGGACGTCCGGCCGCGTCAGCAGGAACTCTGGGCGCCGCGGATGCGCGAACTGAGGCCATTCCTCTCCGAGTGGCTCGGGCATCAGCCCCGATGCGTCGACCACAGCTTCGTTCTCTTCCGCGTTGATCGTGCAGACCGAATAAACGATCGTCCCGCCCGGTCGAACGCGCTCCACTGCCGCGCGGAGCAGCTCGAGCTGCAGCGCCGGCAGCGGCTCCGCTCTCCAACGTAGGTCGGGCCGCGAAGCAAGCACGCCGAGCCCCGAGCATGGAGCGTCGACCAGGGCGCGGTCGTAGTCCCGGAGCTCCAGCGGTATCGCCCGTGCGTCTGCGCAGACGACGGCGACGTTCTGGGCGCCGAGGCGAGCCGCGTTTTCCTCGAGCTCACGCGCCCGGCCGGGATGCTTCTCGATCGCTGTCACTTCGCCCAGGAGCTGAGTCGCCTTCCCGCCAGGGGCGGCGCAAAGATCGAGAGTCCGCTCGCCTTCCTCTGAGCCGACGACGAGCCCGGCGAGCTGAGAGCCGCGGCTCTGTGGCCAGATCCGGCCTTCGGCCAGGGCCTCCTCGTCCACCCGGTCGACCCGATAAGCACCCGGCACGTCGGTCGGCTCGCCGTCGATCTCGCCTCGGACCAGCCGCACGAC
>WNGJ01009724.1_pt1 | contig 10242 bp, 7 predicted proteins | sample 5400611 | NCBI WGS metagenome assembly WNGJ01 (sample SAMN13153375, study PRJNA577476) | soil metagenome | isolation source: 40 cm soil or saprolite under Garry oak tree replicate 1 | place: USA:California | collected 2016-06-15
ATGAGGTCTGGGGTAAGCGCACCTACGACGAGCCGGCGATGTTCGAGGCGCTGACCCTGGGCGTGTTCGAGGTTGGGCTCAGCTGGTCGATCGTGTTCGGAAAGCGGGACGCGTTCCGGAGGGCCTTTTACGGCTTCGATATCGCCAAGGTCGCGGCGATGACCGGTCGGGACGTCGACCGGCTGCTGCAGGACCCGTCGATCATCCGTAACCGTGGCAAGATCCAGGCCACCATAGACAACGCGCGGGCGATGAGGTCCGCGTCACCGAGCCTTGTCGCGCTCGCCAAGTCCTACGAGATCACCCGCAAGCGTGCACCACGGTCTGTCGCGGACCTTCCCACGTCGACGCCGCAGGCCGACGCGTTCGCCAAGCAGCTGAAGTCTCAGGGGTACCGCTTCGTGGGACCCACGAGTGTGTACGCCTTCATGCAGAACGTCGGCGTGGTCAACGACCACATCCATGGGTGCTTCCGAGCGACCGACTACCGCCGGCACCCGACCGGGACCGGCGGCCGTTGAAGATCGCGATCCTAGAAGGAGTACCAACCTGAGGGCAAGCGACGCCGTGTTGACGAGCGGGGGGCACACGAAGCCGACTGGGCCGCAGGGTTACGGGCGCCGGAGCTTGAGTGCCAAGAGATCATCGAGCTGTGCCGGAGCAAGGGATTCCAGGCGAACTGCTCGACCAGGTCGTGGCGACCATCACGGCCAATCGCGAGCACTGGCTCGACACGGCCGCGCAGCCGCCTCGATCAGCGCACGCGCAGAATTGAATGATCTGTAGTTGCAGTCAAGCACAGGCATCGCAGCCGGAAATAGCAAATATTCGGCGATCTGCGCTTAATACATGCCAATGGCACCTGGCGCTTGCCCACGCTGCGTGACAGCTCCTCGCGTGGCTCGATGGCTGCCGCCAGAAGATCCAAAGGCGACCGTGTTCATGAGGCTGACGCCGCCGGGCGGACGATTTCGGTACTTTCCTCATCATTCAAATGTGACTCCGCATGTTTCATACGAAGTGGCCAGCAAGCGGAGGCCGGTGACCCGGCCGCGGGGTTCTTCGGCGTATCCGCCGTAGGCCAGGCAGCCGTCGAGGAGGGTGAACAGGCTGGGGCGTGGCCGTCCCGGGCGGCCAGGGCCATCCGCAGGCAGGCCATGCCGCACAGGCGGGTGCACCAGCGTCCGTAGGCCTCCTGGGTGGGGGGCGCCGCTGGCCTGCCAGTTGGGGTCGTCGGCCGGCGGGTGGCCGTGGTAGGCGATGGCCGCGATCAGGGACGGCGTGGCGTACTGCGTGATCCACGGGACCGGGTGACGGCTGCGCGGGTCAGGCAACGGCGCGGCCCGTCGCGTGCGGGTGCCCGGCCATGAGGGCGCCGAAGGTGCCGAAGTCTATCGATCCGCCGGAAATGACAACACCGGCCGGCCCGGGGGGGAGGCCGGGACGGGTGAGCGCGGCGAGCGCGGCTGCGCCGGAGGGCTCGGTCACGATCTTCAGGTGGTCGAAGGCCCATCTCATGGCCTGGACGATGTGGCGGTCGGTGACGGTGACCACGTCGTCGAGCAGCATGTTGTTGACCTCCCAGGGCAGCCCGGCGGGGCTGGTGTGCCGCAGTCCGTCAGCGATCGTGTCCGGCACCGCGGGCAGCGTGACCGGGTGCCCGGCCCGCAGGGATGCCGCGGTGTCCGCGCCGGACTCGGGTTCGACGCCGATGACGGTGATGTCGCGGTTGATGTCTTTGGCGGCCACGGCGGTGCCGGCCGCCAGGCCGCCCCCGCCGACGGGTACGAGGATCGTGGTCAGGCCGGGTGCCTGCCGCAGCAGTTCGAGGGCTACGGTACCCGCGCCGGCCATCACAGCGGGGTGGTTCGCCGACGGCACGACCGAGTATCCGTGCTCGGCGGCGAGGCTGGCGGTGATCTCGTCGCGGTCATCTCGGTGCCGGTCGTAGGTGACAACGCGGGCGCCGAGCAATCGCGCACCGCTCACTTTCGCGGCGGGCGCGTCGCGGGGCACGACCACGGTGACTGGTACCGCCAGGAGTTGCCCGGCAAGAGCGGGCGCCTGGGCGTGATTGCCGGAGGACGCGCCGACCACGCCGCGCTGGCGGCTGGCGCCGCTGAGCGAGGCAGCGGCGTGCAGCCGCTCGCCATGCCGGGGCGGGCGGGCTTGAGCCGGATAGCGCAGCGACGCTCCAGGCGCGGGTCCGCGCCGAGGAACGGTACCTCGGCGGAAAGCCGCCGGAGGCTCACGACCTGGGACGTTTTGCCGAGGCCGCGGAGTCGCTCGTGTCCAGGTGGAGCGACGCCGGGCACGCGGACCTGGCCGATTCCGCATGCGAGCGCGCCGAGCGCATCCTGGCCGGCCTCGGCGCGGATCGGATGGCGGATGCGAGCAATCTCCTCGACGCAGGCTTCGACGCCAGGCTCGCTGCGCTCGCCGAGGAGCTGAGCCGGATCCTGCCGGCACCGCTCCCTATCGATCTGCGGCCGGTCGAGGAAGCGTGGCGTTGGCTTATTGCTGCGCCGATGCGGGACGCTTCGGCTGTGCCTGCGGGCGCGACCGGCGCGCCGGGGGCGGGTAGAGGAGGCGGGATGAGGGTCGTCCGGATCCTGGGAACCCTTGAGCTCGGCGGTGCGCAGTTGTCCGCGCTGCGGCTGTCGGCCGCCTTGAGCCGCCACGGGATGGTGACGACGCTGCTGGCCGGGGACGCGACCGCGGCGGGGATGGAGCTCGCCGCCCGTTACGGCCTGCCCGCGGACGCCTACCGGGTGCGGGACGGCCGGATGCTGGCGAGCCTGCAGTGGACGCCGTCGCCCGGATTTGCCCGCTGGCTGGGCCCTCGGCTGGCCCGGGCCGACCTGGTGCACGCGCACATGGTGGGTGCCTGGTGGGCGGCGGCGCGGGCGGTGCCGCCCGGGGTGCCGCTGGTGGCGAGTGAGCACAACCAGCTGTGCTGGCCTGGGCGCGACTACACGCCGCAGGCCCGGGCCGCGGCCCGGCGGGTCGGCCTGTTCTTCGCGCATGGGCCGGCCGCCGCCGCCTGGGCGGCGCGGATCGGCCTGGACGACGGCCGGCTGCGAGAGGGGCGCTCGGCGCTGGAGGGACTGCAGGCCGAGCCGCTGCCCGGGCTGGCGTCGCCGCGGCTGACCTTCACCGGCCGGTTCCGCGCCGACAAGGCACCCGAGGTGCTGGTCGCGGCACTCGCCCTGCTGGCTGCGCCGCCACCGGCCTACCTGGTCGGGGACGGCCCGGCCCGCCCGGCGGTGACCGAGCTGGTGACCGACTGCGGGCTGGACCGGCTGGTCCGGCTGCCCGGCTGGTCGTATGAGCCGGCCCGCTACGTGGCCGGCGCCAGCGTGCACGTCGTGCCGTCCCGTCAGGAGGCATGGTCGCAAAGCGCCGTCGTGGCGCTCGGGCTCGGCGTCCCGGTCGTCGGCACCGCGGTCGACGGCCTGGCCGCCACCCTCGGACACGGCCGCGGCGTCCTGGTGCCGCCCGGCGACCCGCCCGCGCTCGCCGCCGCGATCTCGCGCGTCCTGGCCGGCCACCGTCCCGACCCGGGCCCGGGCCGCGCCTACGCCCGGCAATTCACCCCAGAGACCGTGGCCGCGGCATACGCCGCCGCCTACCACGAACTGCTCACCCGCCGCACCGCCTCCGGCCCGCCCCGCCCCGGCCGCCAGCAAAGCTGAACCGCCGGCCGGCCTCCCGCCACCGGCCCGGCCACGCCCACCGCCCGCATCTAGCCGCCGTCCATCCAGCGGCGCCCGAAGCCACCCACACGGAGCGGTCTGAGCGCGTGATCGCGGAATCAGGGCGCCGAGCCTCAGCCCCTGAACCTGGCCGCAGGCCAGGCAGGCGCGCTCGCGGCGCTGGCCGGAGGCTGACGTCGGCGCGATTCCGGCCGGAGACGACAATGGGTTGCGGAAGAGTCCCGTGAGGGAGCTGCCGGGGGCTGCGCCAGGGGGTTGTTCGGCCTGCGGCCGGTTGATGCTGGCTGGTTCACTGGCGGGACATTGTGGTTCGCTGCTTGGGAGGCAAGGTGCGGCCCAGCTCGGCTGCTCGCGTGGTGCGTCGCCCGCTGGGCTGGGACCTGGCTCCGGTCGAGGTGCTGAGGCTGGTGCGGTCGGATGCGCACCCGATCGCGCTCATCGGGGCCTGGGCCGGTGGCGCCGACGTGATCGGCTCTGAGCCTGCGCTGGTGCGCAGCCCGCCCCAGTCCCTGGCAGAGGTCCTTGACTCGTCCTGCGTGCCGGGCGCCGGGGCCGGCGGCGGCGCGGGCGGCCCGGCCCGGCTGCTGCGAGCGGGGTCTGCGGATCGCGCCTTTCCCGGTTTCGGCGGTGGCTGGATCGGCTACCTGGGCTTCGGCTTCGGCGGCGAGGTCCTGCCGGTGCCGCCCGCGCCTGGCGGCCCCAGGCAGCTGCCGGCGTGGTGGTTTGGCTACTACGACCATGTGCTGCGCCGCGACCAGTCAACCGGGGAGTGGTTGTTCGAGGCGCTGTGGACCGCCGGCCGGGACGAGGCCCTGGAGCGCCGGTTCGAGGACTTGTCTCGCCGGCCGCGCTTCCCCGCGCCGCCGGCTCGCGGCTACCGCTGCGGGGACTTCGTGCTGGTGCCGCCGGCGGCCGAGCATAAGGCGGCGGTCAGCCGGGCCGTGGAGTACATCCGGCGTGGTGACATCTTCCAGGCGAACATCTGCCTGCGGCTGGAGGCCGGCTTCGACGGGGATCCGCTGGACGCGTTCTGCCAGGCGGTGGCAGTCCTGCGGCCGCCGTACGCCGCCTTCGTTCGCGTGTCCGGGGGCGCCGTGGCCAGCCTGTCGCCCGAGCTGTTCTTGCGCAGGCAGGGCCGGACCGTCCTGTCCCGGCCGGTCAAGGGCACGCGCCGGCGGTCGCCGCGCCGGCGGCAGGCCCGGCGGCAGCGCGCCGAGCTGGAGCGCTCGGCCAAGAACCGCGCCGAGAACGTGATGATCGTCGATCTGATGCGCAGTGACCTCAGCAGGGTCTGCGCCGCGGGCAGCGTGGCGGTGCCGCGGCTGCTGGGCGTCGAGCCTCATCCGGGCGTGTGGCATCTGGTCTCCGATGTGCGCGGGACGCTCGGCGCGCTGGCCGGTGACGGCGACCTCGTCCGCGCGGCCTTCCCGCCCGGATCGGTGACCGGTGCCCCGAAGGTGCGGGCGGTGGAGATAATCCATGAGCTTGAGGCGACGCCGCGGGAGATCTACACCGGCGCCGTGGGGTACCGCAGCCCCGTCGCGGGCCTGGAGCTGAACGTCGCGATCCGCACGTTCGAGTTCCACGCGGGACGGGTGTGGCTGGGCAGCGGCGGCGGCATCGTCGCGGACTCGGACGCCGGCGACGAGTACGGTGAGTGCCTGCTCAAGGCGGGCCCGCTGATCCGCGCCATCGGCGGCCGCCTCGGCCGCCGGCCTGGTTTGCCCGCAGCCGGGGCACCGGGCGGCGGTGCCATGGCGAGGCCGTGGCTGCGGCCGCGGCCCGCCGTCGGCGTGTTCACGTCGCTGCTGGTCGCCGAGGGGGACACGCGCGGCCTGGCGCACCATGTCGCCCGGCTGGACGCCAGCGCCCGGCAGCTGTTCGGCAAGGGCCTGCCCGCGACCCTGCGGGACGACCTGGCGGCTCAGCTCGCCGGCAACCCGTCCGGGCGGCTGCGGATCACCCTGCAGCCAGCCGGCGGCCCGCTGCGGGCGCTCGTCGCGGTCGTGCCGCTTGACCAGCCGCCCGCGGCGGTGAGCTTGCGGCCGGCGGTGATCCGGGGCGGTCTCGGCGCGCACAAGTGGCTCGACCGGCGGCTGCTGGCGGACCTGGCCCGCTCGATGGCCCTGCGGCCCGGTGAGCAGCTGCTGATCGAGGACGCTGACGGCGACGTGCTGGAGACCGACAGGGCGAACGTCTTCGCGGTGATCGGCGGGGTGCTGCACACCCCGCCCGCGGACGGACGGCTGCTGCCCGGCGTCGCCAGGGATGCGGTGCTGCGCACGGCCGGCCTGGAGGGACTGGGCGTCAGCGTGACGCCGATAAGCAGGGCACGGCTGCAGGCCGCCAGCGAGGTGTTCATCACCAACGCCGTCCACGGCGTCCGGCCCGTCCGGTCGGTCGCCGGCAGCCCGGCGGCCTGGCCGGCGGGCCCGGTGGCCAGCCGGATGGCGGCGTCCCTCGCCAGGCAGCCGCTCAGCCGCCGCCCAACCGCCACCGCAAGCCACGCGGGCCGCCTCCGGCCCACAGCACCGCCGGGAAGACGGCCCGGTCGCGGCGGCCCGGTCACGGTCCTGATCGACAACTACGACTCGTTCACCTACAACCTCGCGCACATGCTCGCCGCCTGCGGCTGCCGCGTGGAGGTCGTCCGCAATGACGAGGTGTCGGCTGAGCAGGTCGCCTCGTTCGCCCCGGCCGGTGTGGTGATCTCGCCGGGACCGTGCACCCCCGCTGACGCCGGGATCAGCGTGGACGTGGTGCAGGCATGCGGCGGCCAGGCACCGCTGCTGGGCATCTGCCTCGGGCACCAGGCGATCGCGGCCGCGTTCGGGGCCAGGATCGTCGCCGCGCCCCGCCCCGTGCACGGCCAGACGTCGGCGATCACGCACGACGGCCGCGGCCTCCTGGCCGGCCTGCCGCAGCCATTCGAGGCGGCCCGCTACCACTCGCTGATGGTGGACGAGGGCTCGCTGCCTCCCTTCCTGGCGGTCACCGCCACGGCCAGGGGGCGGATCCCGATGGCATTGCGGCACGCCACCCAGCCGACCGAGGGCGTTCAGTTCCACCCCGAGTCGATCCTCACGACCTGCGGCGAGACGATCATCCGCAACTTCGTCCAGGCAACCCGGGCACGGCGTAAGGCGCGCCCGGCCGGGCCCCGAACGACGCCTGCGCGAGGCGGTCGCCGAGATGCAGCGACGACTGTACGCCGCGTAAGCAGATTCCACCCAACATCAAGGTTCATGTAGTTTGATGTTGGACGTGTACATCAAAATACATGGGCCGTTGCGGAGCGAGCCTGGCATGCTCCTCTTGCGCCAGCGGGATTCCATGGCGGGTAGAACAACCCGTGGACCTCGGCGCCGTCCCTGGTGGTGAAGACGAACTGCTCCGGTTGCGATAGCGACTGCGGATCAACGAGCGGCTCTGCGCCGACTATCGGGTGAACGGTGCCGCGATCCACGTCGACCACCACAACCGACGGGGTCTGGACTGGGCTGGAGGCGATCAGCGCGACCTGGTTACCGTTCGCCGACAGGTACGGCTTGATCGAGGTGCAGGGGAGCTGGACTTGACGCACTCGTCGTTGGTCCAGGATCTTGAGCGACTGGCGGCCGTCATACTGGGAAATGACCGCGATGCGGCCAGCATCCAGGAACGCGTACGTCGAGTAGCCGAACTCCGCGTCATCACCGACCAGATGAAGGTCGTCGGCATCGAAAGCTATGACTGTGATAAGCCACTGGCGCGCATTCTCCAAGACGCCACGGTGCTGCCCATCTTCGACGGCGGCAACCTCGGCGTTCGCCGCCGCCAACTGCACGACCTGCTCCAGCGACCCGACTATGATCCGCTGGCCGCCGCAGCGTCGGCTGCGCCGTAGGGTGCGCGCGTGGCGCACCCGGTTCACGTGCCTGGCCGGATGGTGTCGGCCATGGCGCCGACCGGCCAGCGGCCTGACGTGATCGTCAGTGCCTCGTCCAGGTGCTCCGCTGCCTCATGGCAAGGCGAATGGGCTGCCCGCGGCACAGCGGGCCCGGATCGGATGCCGCCAGAGCGGGGCCGCGGCTTCGAGGTACAGGCGGACCGTTGCGCCACAACCCGGCACGGGCATCGAGCACGGCGTCAGCGAACACGGCCCGGCCGCTGGGGACTGGCCCGTTTCAGGCATGCCGGTCGTCCCGTTCCGCGTCTCGGCGTGCCTCGGCGCGCATGCGGCCGCGCAGGCCGCGCAGGAACCATCCGCCCGTGAACGCCAGCGCGGCGAGCGCGAGCGCGCCCGCGAGGAACACGGTCAGCTCAGCCACGGCGGAATCCCCTGCTCCGGTCGTCCCAACCCGGCGCGCGCCGCGCGGGCGCGGCCGGTCCCGGTAATGCGCGGCTAACTCGGCGGCGGTCTCCACCAGGCCCGGCCCCGGCCATGTTGGCCCGCAGATCCGCAAGCTCACGCAGGTGGCCGGTCACTTGTCGCCGCCCGGGGCCTGCAGTACGCGGTCAGCCGCGGCGGCGCTGTCGCCGGCGGCGGCGGCACGCTGCGCCCAGCCCGGCCAGAAGCTTTCACCGTCGCGGTGGACGTCCCCGGCGGGCTGCCCGTTGCGGCCGTTGGTGATGTGCAGGTGCGTGCGGCTGCCCTCGCCGGTGACCGGGACGGCCGCGTGGACTTGGCCGGCGAGTTGCCTACGATCCCGAACGGCTGCCGCGCGCTGGCGCACAGCGGGCCAGGTGGCGCGGCGATCCGTGGCCGCCGGGTCGCCGGCGGTCAGATCTGCCGCGGCGCCGGGGCCTGCCGTAAGCGCCGCGCCAGCGGCGCCAGCTTGGCCGCGGCGCCCTGCGGGTCGCTGGCCGGCCAGCGGCCGAGGCCGCGGGGGCAATACACGCTGCCCTCGGCGCCTGACGGCAGCCGAGCATCGGCCAAGTAGATGACCGGGGCCCGCAGGTAATCCTCATGGATTCGCTGGCGCGGAAATGGGTCATTCATCGGCCGAGGGTTCCCAGTTCTTGGCTGAGCGCTCATACTGCGGGACATGGGCGGGCCGGGCGGCGTCGCGCTGGCGCTGGTCATCATGGGTGAGGCAGTGACTTGGCGGGGCTTGGCGGGCGGCGTGCTGGCGTAAGGGAAGGGGCTGGGCATGTACCGCGTTCGGTTTGCGATCGTGATTGCCGGGGCGACGGTGGCTGCGGCGCTGGCGGGTGGGCCAGCCGCTGCCCACGTGGTGTCCAGGGCCCCGGTCCTGGCAAATGTCGATGTCAGCCAGCGGCATCTGAACGAGTCGGAAGAGGCGGTCGCCGTCAACCCGACCAACCCCAGCAACATTGTGGTCGTGACCAACATCGGTCATGGGGAAGCCGGGCTCACGGCGGGGATGTTCGAGGGGGTGAGCTTCGACGGGGGTAAGACCTGGGCGACGAAGCTGATCGGCCTGGGCGGGCGCGACCCGCTGGGCGATGCCTGCTGTGACGCCAGCCTGTCGTTCGACCGGTACGGGAACCTGTTCATGACCTATCTGTACGAGGTGGAAGACCAGGTCCCTGTCGCGCTCAGCACCGACGGCGGCCTGACGTTCCGCGTGATCGCCAACATCGCCAAGGCCGACCTGCCCGCCAAGAAGGCCGGCGGGGACAGCCGCGGGCTGTTCCGCTTCGTCGACCAGCCCACCATCACCGCGGCGCGAAGCGAGGTCTGGGTGGTGTTCAACGCGGGCGGCCCGATGGCCGCGACCGGCGCCCCGGTCGGCGGGTTGAGCCAGGTCGGCACGTTCATCCCGGTCGAGGTGGTGCCCGGGACCAACAACTGCACCTACGGTGACGTCGCCATCGGGCCGTCCGGCCAGGTGATGCAGGCCTGCAGCCTGACCGAGTCCGGGCAGGGCGGGGGCAAGATCTTTGTGAATGTGGACCCGGACGGGCTCGGCCCGGCCGGGTTCGGTGATCGCGTGTTCGTCACCGAGACCCACGTCGGCGGCTTCGACTTCATCCCCGCCCAGCCGGACCGCTCGGTCGACGCAGAGGTTGGCCTGGCCTGGGATCGCACCAGTGGCCCGCACGCCGGGCGGCTCTACATGGTCTACACGGGCGAGCACCCGAACGAGAGCAACAACATGGACATCTACGTGCGGCACTCCGACGACGGCGGCGCCACCTGGAGCGCGGCGCTGCGGGTGAACGATGACCACACCAGCAACAGCCAGTTCCTGCCGAAGATCTCGCTGGATCCCACCACCGGCGACATCGCCGTCGTCTGGTACGACTGCCGCAACGACCTCGGCACCGGCGGGCCGGGCGACACCGACGCGATCCCGAACGACGACGCCCAGTTCTGGGGGGCGTTCAGCACCAACGGCGCGGCCGGCTTCACCCCCAACATCCAGATCAGCGCCGGAACATCCAACTCCCACGACTCCGGCAACGGCATCGACTACGGCGACTACACCGGGCTGTCGTTCTACGGCGGAATCGCCCATCCCGCGTGGTCGGACAACTCCAACAGCACCGGCAACAACCCGGACGGCACGCTGCACCAGCT
>WNGJ01009730.1_pt1 | contig 10240 bp, 7 predicted proteins | sample 5400611 | NCBI WGS metagenome assembly WNGJ01 (sample SAMN13153375, study PRJNA577476) | soil metagenome | isolation source: 40 cm soil or saprolite under Garry oak tree replicate 1 | place: USA:California | collected 2016-06-15
CTCCGCAATTGAGAGCATGGACGTGTTCGTGAGATAGCAGGAGCAGGTGAGGACAACCAGGGGGAGTTGATACACCATCTCATCAACTCCCTCTTGAGAGGTGCCAAACAAACCGCTACTCATACGTTATGCTCATGGCTCTACATTTCAGTTTTTCAACAAGCCCGTTCCTTTTTGTGACGTCAGGCTGTACCACATTGTAAATACTATCATATGGCCGCTTTTGTACCCGCATATACAAGATAATTGGATTTTGAGAAAAGTGGTTCCTTTAACCTGGGTAATGGGCAGTTATATTGTACCGGAAACTTTTAAAATCAGGCTCGGCAGGGGAATGGATGGTACTTGTAAGGGACATTATGGGAACTTAAGCAGAAAATAGACCCTTAACGGAGTCAGTGAACTTTTATTTGTCCGTTAGTTACTGCTGTTGTTGGATCAGTAGTATCAGATGCTCCTTGCTGCGTATCATACATAACAGTATTGGATGAGTCTGTTATTTTCACTCTGATAAGACTTTGTCCTCCTGTATGACTGCCATCAATTGCTGCTATGAGGAATGTATAGTTTCCTGATCCGTTGACCGTCCCATTTCCCTTGAGTGTTGCTTTTGCGCCATTGATCACAAGCCATTGAAAGGATGTTGAGCTAAAAAGTAGATTTCCTGCTTTAAAGTCTATTTTATCTTGTCCTGTTGGGGTATTTCCAGACGTATATTTTGCTTCTACTCCAAATTTCACTTCTCCTGTTGCTTGTGGATTTTGTGTATCCCATCCCGCTTGAGATGTATATTTTCCTGATCCTGTTAAAAATCCTGCGGACGGATCGTAGACTGCAACGTATTGGTATTGTGATGTCGCTTGTCCACCATTGTTATCTGTTACTGTTAAGGTAACTGTATATACTCCTGCAATCGTATAAGTATGAGAGTTAGATACTGATCCTGAACCGTTTGACTCTGTTACCGTTCCTGTTGTTGTGTTTCCGTCTCCCCAATTCCAAGAAGCTAAATGAGTATGAGAACTTTTAGGATCGGTAAAATTCGCTGAGGCGGTGATAGGTGTGTTTACCTGAACTGGTGATGTGGCAACAGTAATTAGATGAACACTCAGCTTTTTCTCTACAGCAACAATAATAGGATTTTCTCCGACTGTTACAGTTCCTATTGTGGAATTGCTCGTAGTATCAACAATTGTAACGATATTATTTGGAGTATTACCCACACCGTCGTTGGGGATATAAACCTTTGAGTCATCAGGCAGTATCCCTAATTGACCTGGAACCGGACTCATAGGAATTGTCGTTAATACGGTATTATTCGTTGCATCCAGGACTATTACTTTATCAAAAGCAGCTGCATAAAGTCGGGTTCCTGCGGAATTGATTGTGAAAAACCCTGTGGTATTATCTGTGGGTATAGTAGTAAGAATTGAGTTAGTAGCTGTATTTATAACAGTTACAGATTGATTGGCAACATATAAACGACTTCCATCAGGATTAAGCACCATGCCAGCAGGGCCGTTAGGAACAGAAATCGTAGATAATACGGTGTTCGTACTTGTATCAATAACTGCTATTGCATTGCTAGGTGCACTGGAAACATACAGATGAGTACCATCACCGCTCATGGCCATATTCCAGGGACCAGGTGAGACAGTGATATTTATAGTTACTGTATTTGTGGCTGTATTGATAACTGAAACCGTACCATTTCCAGCCCCAAATCCGTAATTTGATACGTAGATTTGCGTTCCATCCGGAGTAATTGCCATACCGGTTGGAACATTTCCAACAGGAATGGTAGCAATAACGTTATATGTTGTGGTGTCAATAACCGAAACAGATCCCGGACTATTTGAGCAGCAATCGGCGTCTGTAGATACATATAATCGGCTTCCATCAGACGAGAGTACTAATCCAGATAGAACATTGCCAGTCGGGATAGTCGCAATGACGGTGTTTGTACCACTATCAATAACAGATACAGATCCAGCACCATTATTTCCAACGTAAACACGCGGCCCAACTGTGCTGGCATGAGCAGAATGAGCAAAAAAACTGAAACCAAGAAAAATAAAAAGAAGAGTGAAAAAAGCATTAGATAGCTTTTTCATGTTCAGTTCGCAGTTTATAGAAAATTTTGACTTGAGAAATTCTTTCATGAATGGTTATCCTTAACTTGAAATACGCACCACAAACACTACAAAAAAAACCTTAAAAAGGGTTACCGTTAAAGAAGGAAAATCAGTTTGAATTTTTGCGAGGTTATCTATTGCAATTGAACCATGCAGCAGTTACAATCGTATGGAGAAGTGGTAACGATACGATTATGATTTTAGGAATGTAGTTGAGAATTCATAATATTTTATAAAAGTATGAGCTTTCAGTTACACAAGAAGAAAAGCTTATAATAATAGCAAGCGTGCGATGAAAGTATCTTTAGAAACATCTGATTTAATCTTGTAATCTCTTTAAAGATCAGTTATAACTACTATTGGCGGGAAATTAGAGAGTTAGAAGTAAAAGTTAATTTACTTGCTTCAAAAATCACAGGAAAGTTTATGTCAACGATTTCTCAATGGTGTCGCTATTGTGGGGTAGAGAATAGACTAGATGCAAAGTCCTGCTACCTTTGTGGCAGACCCTTAGGTAATCTTAACCAAAGACAAGGAGTACCACAACCACAGCAACAGAATGTTGCCTCTCAGCAGAGTGGGAGTAGAACCATGAATTGGCATTCACCTCGCTTCTTAGTGGTACTGCTGCTAATTTGTATCGCGCTAGTGGTAAGTGTCGGAGTTTGGACTGGGATAATTCTGGTCAATCGTTCACAGCAAAATTCGCAGACGAGTCAGAGTCAATGGGTTCATTTTTCTCTAGGCGCGACACCAACCGTTCCAGCTGATGGGTACTTCTTCAAAGATACTACAGGTGGCTTCATTGTGTATCAATCACCAGCCACACCACTAGCAACAATCACTTGGTCGAGCTATCGCAGCCAGCAAGACGGGTATACTATCGACTATCCATCAAATTGGATACGTGTTGAGACTTCCTCTAATGGACACACTTCGCTGGCATTCTATCCTCCAGGAACCGATCTGAAGGAGAATGTACCTGGTGGCCCTCAAGGTATCGATTTTAGATGGACTGAAACGTATCAACCGACTGAATTAACGGACACCACTATTACGGATATTAAACCAGTCACCATTGATGGGATAACTGGGCAACTTTACACACAAGCGGCCCTGGGATCAGCTATCATCGTAACTTTTCCACTTAAAGGTGAAGGCTTTATTATAACCGCTGATGCTACTTCTGACATTCTCATTTATGTTTTTCAGCATATGCTAGCATCGCTAAAATTCACCTAAGTTCCTTATTATCTATAAACATGCCACTACCCATGAAGAGGGAGGTCACTCGGATTGCGGAAAGGGAGTCCAAAAATATATGCACAACGCTGCTCTGGTACCTCATGGGGTTATCGGATTAGGTATTACACTCTGCTTGCGCTTGTAGTTCTCAGTCAATTGATGCTTGTCGGCGCAATTTTTCGACCAGTCCATGCGGCAGGTACCGGCGATCTCATGAGTAGTGTTCCTGTTGTAGATGAGAACACCTTAAACAACGCTGCTTGCGGGATAGCAGCCGCAACGATGATCCTTGATTATTACACCGGTCGGACTATAGATATCAAAGCGGTGGCTCAATATGTCGAAGAAAATTACTTAGGAACGAACACAGATCAACTTCAGACAGGTCTTGAGACCGCAAGTACGGCTCCCGCATTGCATATTGGGATACCGCTTGCGGCATTCTGGCATACGACGGATAACTCACATTGGTTCTCAGTTCTCCAAACTGAATTGGATGCCAGAAAGCCAATTGTACTTTATCTTGCTGATGGAGGTACCTTGGGTTGGAACTGGCATTATCCGCATTTTATCGTTGTCTCTGGATATACCGATGATGATAGCATTATTTACCATGATCCATGGGATGGGATACCCCATACACTCTCTAATGCCGCTTTTGATAGGGCGTGGAGCAGTACATGGAATGGCAATCCTTCTTGGTGGTACATGCAGATAACTACTTCTCAAACACCAACTCCACCGACATCAACAACTGCATCAGTGCCTACACCAACTCAACCTTTGTCCCCGACACCATCACCTAGTCCTTCTGCGACTTCTACAACAACTTTAACTCCACCACCGACACCAACGGCAACTTCTTTACCACCAACCTTGAGCGTGAGTCCGTCAAGTCGTGTGAATGATTTCCAGGGTTGTAGTACCGAAACCCATGGTGGTTCAGGAGTTCTCCTTTCATGTCCCTTTGTGTTAAGCAATAGTATACAAACCACAAGCATCCTGAACTGGTCAGTATCTGCGAGTAATCCGCGCGTTACCTTCGATCATTCTTCTGGGACTCTGGCACCAGGTCAATCGACAAATATAGCTGCCATTATGTATGGAAATGGCAATGGCGGTCTTCCATGTCCATTCACCATGACTCTCCTTTTTAAAGGATCGCCCAATACTATTCAGGTACCGCTCATGTGTACAGAGATATATACCAACCCAGATGGGATCTCATTTGATAACACCTATTGCTCACATAATGGTAACTGGGTCTGTGTTATTAATGTGGTAGCCGATTCGCAGAATGCGATGAATACCCCTTGGGTCGCCACAGTCCAGATGCCTGATCCAAAGGTGATATTTTCTCCGGCGCAGGGCACATTAGCTCCTGGTGCAACAGTACAAGTCACCATTACTATATTGAATTCAGATTGTCCGGGCAATAATACTTTTTTCTTTTACGTTCCAGGAAGTCTTCCCATAGGAGGAAACTATCTGGGATGGTCTTGTTAGTGTAAGATTTCATCAAAATGTGACAATAAATTGCAGGACAATGTTTCAGTCCAAGCACCCCTTAAAGTAGGAGATAACTATAATCCACAGTTATGGGCAGTTGAAGCTCCGGAACACTTCGCTCACTATTGTTCAGGCGGCATGGGAAGATGAGGTTTCACAGGTAACTGTAGCGAATTTGCCGTAGAGCGCGTTCGGTGTGCTTTTTGAGAGAAGAGCGGTGAGTTTAGTATCGATGCGTTCGTCGGCCAGGTTATCTGAGATGAACAGGATACCCGTTGCTTTGCTCTTTTCTGCTAGGTCTTTGAAATCATCTCCATTAAAGGTCAGAATGAGTCAGTGTTCCCTTCGTGCAAACTCATAGACCTGCGGGTCAAGCATTCCTATGATATGTAAATCATCACGGATATGTTTTAGGTCGTACAGACTATTGAGGCGCGAAAATTTCGTCCGTGCGGGCATGTTCTCGTCGAGCAACAATTTATATTTGTGAAACTTTTTTGGCATGGAGAGTATGTTTGAGTACTGCTATCGCCTCATCAATTGCTCCTGAGAGGGTCTCAGTGGAAATATGAGGATATTCTTCATGGATAGCTTCGAGGGTATATCCTTATTTCAGAAGAAAGGGAACACAGGAGACGGGAACTCGTGTACCTACAATAACCGGATCGCCGCTCCTAATTCCTGGGGTTGACGTGATGTACTTACTCATAATTCAGTTTGTAGAGTAGCAAACAAGCGGTAAAAAGTCAACCGTTGAGCTTGGCTTCGCAAATTAGAGTAAAGGCGACGTGAGATTTTTTTGATAGGATGCGAAAAACAGGATATTTGGATGAATAGCTAGGGCTCTGTTTTCAGACGCATTCTGAGATGATCGAACAAGACAGGTATTCCCATCCTTGAAAAGAATTCTTCTACAAATTGTATGCTAGAGTTAAACGCCCATTTCGCACATCCATGACTTAAGCACTTATCAGGAAAGAACGGATTTGATTGTCCTGTTCTCAAAGGATTTAAAGCAAACTTCTTTTCCTGTTTTAAGCTGAGTATCCTTTTATGTGCTTTTTCTTCCTCCGCACTAGCCCACACAGGTTCGTAGTGGATGAGAGCATTACGTATTACTATCAGAGTTTGCACATCTTGGAAGGGAGATTGTCCTAAGTCAAGTGGTGCTTTTCTTGCTAAAGTAAGAGCAATCTGAAATTTTCTATGATCTGATAATTAGCAGTTCGAGGTATACCACGTTTCCACATATCAGCCATTATAAGTTTAGTAGATGTGTCGAGATGGCTAGCAAGTTCACCGTCAGGATGGTCTGTAGTATCTGCAAATAACTCATTAATTGTGGCTTCAAGAAATGATACAGTTGCAAATATAGCTCCTGTAACATAAGACCAGTGCTCTGAAATGAGTTCATCAGAGAAAATCCCGTCGTAATTACTCTCGATCTGATAACATTGCCTTGTAAATAAGGCTGCTGATTGAATATGCTGTAACGAGTAATACGTTCGGGACCTAACTCTAAGTCTGGCGGTAATTTCCATTTCTTGCCTCAAACATCGTATTTAGTCTGCTGAAAAAATGTAGGATGTAGTAGCTTCTACGTTACCCTACATAAAATCCTAGTTCCGGCTGTTCTGCGTCGGACTGTTGGACTCGCTGAGCTTGCTTGAATGTGCCAAATTGCGGCGTGGAGTCAGTTATCCTTCGCTCTCATCACTTCTTAAAGATTTTACTACGAAGGAATACCCGTATGCTCTTATTCTATGAAATGCCATAATTTTCTCGATATACTCATCTTGAAGTCTTGCCTCTTCTTCCGTCATACCACGTTCTTCAAAATCCTCAAGGGTCGGGTTTGTTGGAGGCCAATTCGCAAACTTTTGGAATGTTTGCAGAATATTATTTAGCTCCAAGCCATATTTATCAGCAGAATTTGCTCCTGCCTCTCCCCATTTTATCCACCAATTCGTTGCTCCGGCTAGAATATCGGCTAACTGAAGACCTACCCAGTCTTTTGAATTCACCAGGTAAGTGGCTGCAATACCTACAGGATATGACGGATCGTTGGTATTTAATTGCAAAAGCGCAGGAGGAGGATACGGATGGATAAAGGTTTGCCATAATGGGAATACTTCTACCATTCTCATAGAGGCATCGTGATAAAGTATAATTTCATCAGTCACATCTTTGCGCCAGTTTTCCATAAGTTCACGAGCGGGTTGCAATGTTATATCAAGGGGCCTGCTATAAGGTATACCAAGTGACCGAGAAGATGCTTCGAGGGAGTCTATCAGATCATATCCCAGCGTCGTATGTCCGATTTTAATATGCCAGAGAAGATAATCGATGATGCTTTGATGCTCTTTGTCAGAAACTTGGGGATACCTTTCATCAAAAAGTGGATCAAAGAAGAGATGGTAAGATTGATGATCCTTATCGATCATCATGCGCTGGAACCTCTTCAATAAATCTTCAACGAATTCTTTTCCTGCTAATTCAGGCAAATCATGATAGATGAAGTAGGCCAAACCAATATCACGCCCATTTATTCGTAAATCAATGTCATCTTTTCGCGCTGCTGGCATGACTACCCACTGCACAAGCTTGCTCACGAGTGCATATCGCTTATGTGTGATATGGAGTTTCACCAGATTAGGTGTGCGGGAAAGCTCTTTCAGGAAATCAATAATCAATCCCTGCCGACGGTTTTCTACTAACCGCTTATGCTTTAATTCAGGAGATTTGACTTTCTTAAAAAACCTTTCTCTAAGTTCTCTACAATCGCTTTCAGAAAGGCAAAGCGAGGCAAGGATGAAAATGGGTTGATCTGGGTTTAGTAAATCTTCGCCTGTATATCCGCTTTCATCAATAAATATGGTAGACAATGATATAAGGTTTTCCTGTCATATAGATTTTCAAAGAATATTCCGAAGTCCCAATTACTTTCCCTCATTATACTAATAAGATGAGGTTATGCAAGCCAAATAAGAAAAAAGTAATTCAAGTTTTTCTATATGCTGAGTTTTTCTGTGTCTTGAAAATAGGACAGAAGCTCTCGGAAGAAAACAGAATCCTTTTGAGACTTCTTTATCATTCTGGATGATATCATTTTGCATCTTGGCTGACATCCTCAAGTTTTTCTCGTAAGTTTTCTAGCATTCTTCTCATCCGCTAAGATGTGTTTCATTGTATTTCCTTTACGGAGATAAACATCTGCATCTTTCGGGTTGAGCCGAATAGCTTGATTAAATGCTCCCAGAGCTTCTTTGTAGCGTTTGAGTTCATAGAGTACATTCCCTTTACCTTTATACGCAGTAGCATAGCTAGAGTCTAGCTGAATAGCCTGCTCATAGGCAGCTAAAGCTTCTTCGTAGCGTTCAAGGTCTGAAAGCATATCTGCCTTCAAGGCGTAAACAAAATCTGACTGGGAGTCAAGTTGTAGAGAGCGTTCGTAGGCATTAAGAGCTTCCTCTGTTCGGTCGAGAGCATAAAGGATCATTCCTATGTAACAGTGGATAAATGCATCCTCAGGGTCAAGCTCGAGAGAAAGCTCACAACAGTCCAGAGCTTCCTCATAACGTTCAAGGTCATACAGTACCATACCTTTACAGCCCTGAACAAAGGCGTCATTAGGATTATGTTCAAGATACCGTTCGTAAGCATGTAAGGCTTCTTCAAAACGTTCAAGGTCAGAAAGTATATGACCTTTCTCAATAAAGAGATATGGGTTATCTGGGTCGAGTAGAATAGCTTGCTCATAGACTGTAAGAGCTTCTTCATATCGTTTAAGATCATAAAGGGCATCCCCTTTGAGCGTATAGGAATATACATCATTCGGATCGAGTAAAATAGCTTGTTCATAAGCATCAAGCATCTCAGCATAATGCTTGACTAAATAGTCAGCGTTATCTCTTGGCAATTTTTTCACCTTTTGAGGAGATACTTTTCCTAGCTTTGAAAGTACTGCGTCAGCAATGGTTTTGGCGCTTTCGGGAGGCCAACTCAAATAACCAATCGTTGTTGGAATGCCGGGAATTTGAGTATCGTCCAAACGGACAGGAAGAATGTACTCCTCATGTTCGAGAAAAGCGCGGGCTTGGGCTGCTTCACGTTCATGATTTGTCCATAAATTCGTAGCATAATGCTGAGAAAGAAACATAACACAGTAGCGGGCTTTACGTTGATAGACCTCTGAGAGGTGTGTATAGAGATTTTTCCCCCAAAGGGTATGCTTCTCGTATTTGTCATAAAAGAAATTGACTCCTCGACGTCGGAGAACATTTGCTAGCTGACTCACATACATTCGGTCTTCTCCGGCGAAGGAAAGAGCAACATCATATTCATAAATTTTATCAGAGATCATTACTGTAACATCCCTTTCATCCTCTTGAAAATAACAATCAGTGATCCTGCATTTTAAGACGAGTAGAGGATGTGTCAAAACATGTAGATAGTACCAATAGCAAAGGTTAAATTATGCATCAATATCATTTTTCTGTGAAAGCGACCAATTGGAGAGCTGGTACTTTCTAAGCAATCAAAACACCGCACAATGAAAAAGAGTCGACGTTACGGCTGTTGTTACACTTCTACCCAAGCAGGGTAAAACCGACTTTACAGGAAAAAAGTTCATATGCCCAAATCCACTACTTTCCTTCGGTTCACATATTTAGGGAATGTTGTCCTATCAAAGAGGGGGTTTTATGAACGATCCTGTCTTTCGCAACGTGCGCTTTTTGTCTGGCACCATTCATGCTGGCTTTCCGTCTCCGGCGAGCGACTATGAAGAGAGAAATCTTGATATCAATGATCTGGTTGTGCCTCACCCAACGAGCAGTTATTTTATGCGGGTAAGCGGCAACTCCATGACCGGAGCGTGTATTTATCACGACGATATTATTGTGATTGACCGCGCAGTCACAGCAACACATAACCGAATTGTAGTCGCGCGAATTGGCGAGGAATTTACCCTCAAACGGCTGCAGATTATTCAGAACAGGAAAATATTTCTGAAGCCGGAAAACCCGAATTATACAGCCATTGAAGTCACTTCGCGCGACGATTTTGAAATTTGGGGTGTTGTGACCTGGGTTCTTCATAGGCAGGTGAGATTAATGTAAAAGGGTGTAAGAACTTGACGAGAACAGCACCACTGGCAGGAATGGATAGTGAGGTCATTCCATTTGTCAATGTGGGGTTACCGACGATCGTATCTTTATGAGCGCTATCAAACTGCCACATAATGCCGGAAGCACGGCTCAGCAATGCAGAAAGATTGACATGGATAGTATACGGAGATTTGCTACTCTGATTTGATACAAGCAGGTAGACATTTTTTTGTGCATCGGTCG
>WNGJ01009732.1_pt1 | contig 10240 bp, 9 predicted proteins | sample 5400611 | NCBI WGS metagenome assembly WNGJ01 (sample SAMN13153375, study PRJNA577476) | soil metagenome | isolation source: 40 cm soil or saprolite under Garry oak tree replicate 1 | place: USA:California | collected 2016-06-15
TGGTCAGGGTCAGGCCGGTCGCTGGTCGGTTCACCAGCGCCGTCGGACCTGTCGCCTCGATGGTTATGACGACGTACCAGGCCGCGCCTCGGCAACGCCTGTGACCGAGATCGCATCACTTTCTGTATTCGCAGGTGAGTCGGCATGTTCGGCTCGGCGCGTATCGCCTACGGGTAGATTCCGTCGCCCACGGTCAGAGGTCGCGGCCGCTCGTCTCCGATGTAGAGGACCTCGACGGCATAGTGCATTACGTGGAAGACGCCGGCTCCCGCGCTGGGGAACCGGCGTTTGCGTCCACCGCCCGTGAGATCCAACCAAGGAAGCCCCGGAGGAGGCAGCAATGACCGTAGACGAGACGTCTCCTAAGCGCGGGCGACGCGTGACGCTGATGCTCGTCGCCGTGGGACTCGCTTGCACAATCGCGGCGGCCGCAGCGGCGGCGGTGTCGGCTGCCGTCGCCGCAGCGGTATCGGCGGGAACCGCCGTTGCGGCGGTCTTCTTGGCGATCATCAGCATGTTGCCAGCTTGGCGGTCGAAGACGAGACGAGATTGATTCGCGGCTAGCTCGAATCGGCCTCAGCTGGCAATGCTGCTACGCCGACGTGGCTTCCCGCCCGCGCGTCGGCAGGGCGGTGTGCAGGCCGATTCGCGAGGTGATCCCGAGCTTTGCGAACACCTTGCGTAGGTGCCACTCGACGGTGCGCGGGCTGAGGAACAGCCGTGCACCAATCTCCGGGTTAGACAGGCCGTCGCGGGCGAGCCGGGCAATCTGTTCCTCCTGTGGCGTGAGGTGTTCGCGCGTCTCGACGTTGCGTTTGCGCACTTTCTCGCCGGTGGCCATCAGCTCCCGCCGGGCGCGCTCGGCGAACGCCTCCATCCCGATCGTCTCCAGCAGGTCGTAGGCCGTACGCAGCTGCTTGCGCGCATCGCGGCGTCGGCGCTCGCGGCGCAGCCACTCGCCGTAGAGGAGATGGGCGCGGGCGAGGTCCGGCCGGACCCGGGTGCGGCTCAGCCGATCGATCGCCTCGCGATAGAAGTCGTCGGCGGCCCGATCGTCGCTCAGCAGCGCCCGGCAGCGGGCCTCGAGGCCGAGCGCGACGTCCGTGTCGAAGGGCTGGGTCGTCTTGGTGAGCCGTTCGAGCGCCCCGCCTGCGAGCTCGGCGTCTCCTGCGCGCGCGGCCGCCTCGACGAGCTCGGGCAGCGCCCACATGGACGGCCACGGGAAGACGGTGTCCGAGGTGGCGTACCGGGCCCTCGGCGCCGCCTCCTCGTAGCGGGCGAGGCCGTTGTAGAGGACCGCGGCCGCCCAGTGCGCGTAGCTCGCCGCCAGCCCGTGCCCTCCGGCCGCGGCTTGCTCGATCGCTGCGGAGGCCTCGGCTTCCCTGCCCCGCAGGGCCGCGAGCTTCAGCGCGGCGGAGGGGTCGAAGTGGCTCCCTGTCGCCGCCGCCACGCTTTCGGCCTCCGCGATGAGCGAGGCGGCTCCCGCGAAGTCGCCCATCCAGGTGGTTGTTAAACACAACCCGTTGAGGAAGAGCGGCAACTCCGCGAGCGCGCCGGCGGCGCGGGCGAGCTGGGCCTGCCTGGTGGCGATGGCGTGCATGCCCTCGACGTCCCACGCGGCGGCGCTGGCGGAGTAGGCCAACCAGCCCCACCGCAGGACGTCCTCGATGGGAATGCTGGTGAGGGCATTGGCCGCTTGCTGCAACGTCGGAGCCGCGGCGGCGTGTCCGTCGGTGATCAGGAGCGCTTGGCCGTCCAGCAGCAGGTCGAGAGGGCTCGAAGCACCCGGCGGGGGAGGGAGGGCCTGGACGGCGCGGCAGATCTCCAGCAGCACGTCACGGTCGGCCAAACTCCCCGCGAATCCCGCCGCGGCCCAGGCGACCAGGTAGGTCTCGCGGGCCAGCTCCACCTCGAACGGCTCGAGCTGCCCGGCCGCCTTCAGCAGCAACGGAGGCGCATCGCTGCCAAGGCCCGAGGCGAAGGCGACGTGGGCGCGCACCAGGTCCACCCGGGCGCGCTGGAACTCATTCAGCGGCCCGGCCTCGGCTGTGGCCAGGAGCCCGAGCGTCGCGTCGAAGGCGCCGGCCTGGAGGCTCACCTGGGCGGCGGCCAGCGCGCGCTCCGCGCGCCGGGGTGGGTCGACGGTCAGCGCGGTGGCGCGCTGCAGGAACGCGGCCGCGGCGGCGACCCCGCCGCGCGCCTGGGCGCGTCCGGCCGACCGCTCGAGCTCGGCGGCGACTTTCTCGTCGGGTCCCGGCGTCGCTCGGGCGCGGTGCCAGGCCCGCCGATCTGGGTCGGTCTGGGCGTCGGTGGCTTCGGCCAGGGCGCGATGCACGCGGTGGCGGTCGTCAGCGGCCGCCGACCGGTAGGCGGCGGATCGGACGAGTGGGTGCGCAAACTCCACGCGCCCACCGATCTCGAGCAGCCCCGCGTCCACCGCAGGGTCGGCCGCAGCCATGTCGAGCCCGAGGGTCTCGGCGGCACGATGTAGCAGCGCCGGGTCGCCGAGGGGTTCGGCGGCCGCGGCCAGGAGGAGCAGCCGCGTGGCGGCGGGGAGCAGGACGAGGCGCCGAGCGTAGCTCTGTTCGATCCTGGTGACCACCGGGTGGCTTGCGGGCAGCCCGAACCCGCCGGCGAGATCTGTGGCCCTCCAGGTGCGCGGCAACTCGAGCAATGCGAGAGGATTGCCGTGGCTGTCCGTGACGATCTGGTCACTGACGGCCTCATCGAGCGGGCCATGCACGTTGTCCAGCAGCAGCGCCCGCGCATCGCTGTCGCCGAGCCCACCGATGGGCCACTTCGGCAGCCCGGCGAGGACATGGTCGCCGATGCCGGTGCGCGCAGCGCAGACGATTGCGATCCGCTCAGCGAGGAGCCGTCGGGCGACGAACCCCAGGATCTGGGCCGAGGCCTGGTCGAGCCACTGCGCGTCCTCGATGATGCAGACGAGCGGTTGCTCGTCGGCGATCAGGGCGAACAGTGTCAGCGTCCCGAGTCCCACCAGGAACCGATCGGGCGTGGGCCGGGTGCTCAGTCCAAATACCGTCGCCAGCGCGTCGCGCTGCGGGACGGGCAGCCGGTCGAGGAGATCCAGCACGGGTGCGCAGAGCTGGTGGAGGCCGGCATAGGCCAGCTCCATCTCCGACTCGACGCCCGCGGCCCTGGCGACATGCCAGCCGGCGACCCGGTCGGACACGTAGCCCAACAAGGCGCTCTTGCCCACGCCGGCCTCCCCGCGCAGGACGGTGGCGCGGCTATGACCGGCGAGCGCGTCGGTCAGGAGCCGGTCGAGCGCCTCGCATTCGGCCCGCCGTCCGAGGAGCTTCATCGGCCCCTCCCTGCCACCGAAAGATCCTCCGCCAACGATCCTACGGACCAGGGTGTCAACCAGGGAGTTCCCTGGTGCGGCGCAGCGGTCCAAGCGCGAAGGTCGCACCCAACTCAGGAGACAGCCATCAGCACCGCCGAAGTCCCCAACCACGGAGGTCGTAGTGAGCAGCATCGTCGAGACCGCCACCGAGATGCGCCGCTTCCGCGTGGAGGTTCCGGAGGAGGACCTGGTCGAGCTGCGCCGGCGCATCGCGGCCACGCGCTGGCCCGAGAAGGAGCCCGTCCCAGATCAGTCGCAGGGCGTCCAGCTCGCGGCGATCCAGGCACTCGCACGCTACTGGCAGACCGAGTACGACTTCGGGCGGTTGGAGGCGAGGCTGAACGCCCTGCCGCAGTTCATGACCGAGATCGACGGGCTCGACATCCACTTCATCCACGTCACGTCGCCCCACGAGCACGCGTTGCCGCTCGTCATCACGCACGGTTGGCCCGGCTCGGTCGTCGAGATGCTGAACGTGATCGGCCCCCTCGCCGACCCGACGGCCCACGGCGGCAGCGAGGAGGACGCGTTCCACGTGGTCATCCCGTCGATGCCCGGCTACGGGTTCTCCGCCAAGCCGGACGAGACCGGTTGGGACGTTCCGCACATCGCCCGTGCCTGGGCGGAGCTGATGGAGCGCCTCGGCTACACGCGCTACGTGGCGCAGGGCGGCGACTGGGGTGCGCTGGTCACCGAAGTTATGGGCGCACAGGCGCCGGAGGGGCTGATCGGCATCCACACGAACATGCCCGGCGCGCTTCCACCCGAGATCTCGAAGGTGATCGCGTCGAACGTCCTCGGCGCCGGCGACCCGGCCCCGACCGATCTGTCGGACGAGGAGCAGCGCGTATACGACCGGCTGAGCTTCTTCTTCACGAAGGGCATCGGCTACGCGCTCGAGATGGGGAATCGTCCCCAGACGCTGTACGGGCTCGCGGACTCGCCTATCGCCCTGGCGGCCTGGATGATCGACCACGACGCCTGGAGCCTCGAGGACATCCAGCGGGCCTTCGTCGAGGAGCAGCCCGTCGGCAACCTCACGCGCGACGAGGTCCTCGACAACGTCACCCTGTACTGGCTGACGAATACGGGTGTCTCCGCGTCCCGCCTCTACTGGGAGAACAAGCTCGGCTTCTTCGACTTCAAGGGCGTCACGGTCCCGACTGCCGTCAGCATCTTCCCGAACGAGATCTACCAGGCCTCTCGGGCCTGGGCCGAGCAGGCGTATCCCAACCTCATCTACTTCAATGAAGTCGACAGGGGCAACCACTTCGCCGCCTGGCAGGAGCCTGACATCTTCGCGAGCGAGGTGCGGGCCGGGTTCAGGTCGCTGAGAGGCACGAACGGGAGCCGTCATGGCTAGTACTGTCGAAACCGCCACCGAGATCCGTCCCTTCAGCGTCGCTGTTCCCGAGGAGGCTCTGGACGACCTGCGCCGTCGCATCGAAGCGACCCAGTGGCCGGAGCGGGAGACCGTCGCGGACGACTCGCAGGGCGTGCCGCTCGCGACGATGCAGAAGCTCGCACGCCACTGGGCGACCGAGTACGACTGGCGCCGAGTCGAGGCGAAGCTGAACAGCCTGCCGCAGTTCATCACCGAGATCGACGGGCTCGACATCCACTTCATCCACGTGCGCTCGAAGCACGAGGACGCGCTGCCGCTCATCGTCAACCACGGCTGGCCCGGCTCGATCATCGAGCAGCTGAAGATCATCGATCCGCTGGTCAATCCGACCGCCCACGGCGGGAGCGCATCGGACGCGTTCCATCTGGTGATCCCGTCGATGCCGGGCTACGGGTTCTCCGGCAAGCCCACGAGCACCGGCTGGGGCCCCGAGCGCATGGGCCGCGCCTGGGACGTCCTGATGAAGCGCCTCGGCTACACCCGCTACGTCGCCCAGGGCGGCGACTGGGGCGCATTCGTCGTCGACCAGATGGGCTTGCAGGCACCTGCCGGGTTGCTGGCCATCCACACCAACATGCCTGCCACCGTCCCAGCCGACGTCGACAAGGCTTCCCTCGCCGGTGAGCCGCCGCCAGACGGGCTCTCGGCCGAGGAACGACGCGCCTACGAGCAGCTGATCCGGACCTACGTGCAGGTCGAGTACGCGAGGATGATGGCGGCGCGCCCGCAGACCCTGTACGCGATCGCGGATTCACCGGTTGGCCTGGCCGCTTGGCTCCTCGACCACAACGACGGCGACGGTCAGCCGGCCGCGGCGGTCGCCGCTGCCCTGGACCGGACCGCAAGCGCCACGGGCGAGCTGACCCGCGACGAGATCCTCGACAACATCACGCTCTACTGGCTGACGAACACCGCGGTCTCCGCGTCGCGCCTCTACCGGGAATACAAAGGTGGCTTCTTCAACGCCAAGGGCGTCTCCATCCCCGTCGCGATCACCGTCTTCCCCGGCGAGCAGTACCAGGCGCCGCGGAGCTGGGCAAAGCGGGCCTACCCCAACCTGATCTACTTCAACGAGGTCGACAAGGGCGGGCACTTCGCCGCCTGGGAACAGCCGGAACTGTTCTCCGGCGAGATCCAAGCGGCCTTCAGGTCACTGCATTGATCGGCAAGTGTGGGCGGCGCGCACAGACCGTGCGCGCCGCTAGCGGCCTTTGTTGACGCTTACGAGAGGAGCGCGTATGTCCGAGAGATCCTGCGACAATGGTTCTCCGACCGTGGTGCGAGTGCAGGGTGCGCTTGCCGACGGGTCGAGCAGGAACGGCGTGATCGAGCGACTGCAGGCAAAGGGCGTGAAAGTGACGCCCCCGGCGAATCCACTGCGCGGAATCTCGGGCGACTCTGCCTATATCGCGAGTTTGCTCGACCAGATACCCGGCCCTGTCGTTGCAGTCGGCCACTCGTACCGCGGTGCGGGCAGCGACTTCGACGGTGCCAACGCCGACGGGAAAGCATATGCCCAGAGGTTCTCGGGGCCGTATTGGCACCGACTCCGCGAAGGCATCGGGCACAACGTCCCGCAAGAAGCCCCCGACGCATTCGCCGATGCCATTCTCGGAGTGGGCGGTGCGAAATGAGCCTCTTCGGCGTGCGCCGCCACGCACCGTTACCCGCGGAGGGTTACCTGCCCGGTTTCGACGGGGCGACCGGCTGGCTCAACTCGCCGCCGCTCACGGCGGATGGCCTGCGCGGGAGGGTCGTTCTCGTCGACTTCTGGACGTATACGTGCATCAACTGGCTGCGCACCCTCGCCTATGTCCGCGCATGGGCCGAGAAGTACCAGGATCGGGGATTGGTCGTGGTCGGCGTCCACACGCCCGAGTTCCCGTTCGAGGAGAACGCGGACAATGTTCGCCAGGCCGCGGAGGAGATGAGGGTCTGGTATCCGATCGCGCTCGACAGCGACTATGCGGTCTGGCGCGCCTTCAGCAACCAGTACTGGCCGGCGATCTACCTCGCCGACGCGGAAGGACGAATCCGTCACCACCAATTTGGCGAGGGCGGATACGACGATTGCGAACGGGGCATCCAGCAATTGCTGCGGGAGGCCGGAGCCGAGGGAGTCGCTAACGACCTCGTCTCGCTCACTCCGGATGGTTTCGAGGCCCAAGCCGACTGGACGAACCTGCGTTCGCCGGAGACGTACCTCGGCTACGCGCAGGGCCAGAACCTTGCTTCTCGCGGCGGCGCCGAGATCGGCGTGCCGAGCACCTACATGGCACCGGACATGTTGATGCTCAACCAGTGGGCGCTTTCCGGGGACTGGACGATCGAGAGCCGGGCGAGCGTACTGAACCGAGCCGAGGGGCGAATCGCGTTCCGCTTCCACGCCCGCGACGTCCACCTCGTCATGGGTCCGCCTGCGCCCGGCGCGTCGGTGCCGTTCCGCGTGCTCGTCGGCGGCGAACCTCCCGGCGACGCTCATGGCGTCGACGTCAACGAGGAGGGCCACGGGACGGTGTCCCAACAGCGCCTCTATCAGCTGATTCGCGAGCGACAGTCGATCCCCGACCGGACGTTCGAGATCACCTTCCTCGCTGCCGGCGCCGAGGCTTACGTCTTCACATTCGGGTAGTGTCTTGTAACCGAAATCGCTTTACTACCGGCAGCTGTCGTGGGACAATTCGGGGTGAAACTCACCTCGCGGCAGCGCGCGGAACTCGAGTCCGTTCTCTCCGTAGGATACGGCCGGTCTGTTGCGGCCAGCGCTCAGATTGCGTTGTGGTGGGCGGGCCCACCACTATCTCCGGTAACAGCAACGGATGGAATAGGTAGTCTCCAGCGGAGTTTCGAACGGACTTACTAGGAACGCGCACTGCTGGCCGACCAGAACGTGTACCGTGCCAATACTTGTCTTGGGGTGTTGATCTGGGGTTTTGCTGCCAGGTCATGCTGCTCGACGGTACTCGTTGATGACGCCACCGAGGACCCTGCGGCGCCGGATCGGCCTGTCGACCTGGATCACCGCTGCCGGGTCGTGGTTGGGCGGGTGCTGGTCCAGACCCTGGTGCGGGCGATGCTCGTTGAAGTGCTCGGCGTACTCAGTGAGCACCGTCATGGTGTGCCGTTCACCGTAGAGCAGTAGCCGGTCGGTGCACTCCGCGCGGACGCTGCGCACGAACCTTTCCGCGTAGCAGTTCGCCCGCGGCGTCCGCGGTGGGATCTTGACGATGTCGACGCCTTCGGAGGCGAACACGGCGTCGAAGGCGCCGGTGAACTTCGTGTCGCGGTCGCGGATCAGGAACCGGAACGACCCGATCCGCTCCCCCACGTCCTGCAGCAGGTTGCGGGCTTGCTGCGCGGTCCACGGCCCGGTCGGGTTCGCGGTGACGCCCAGGATGTGGACCCGCCGGGTGGCGACCTCCATCACGAACAGGTGTGGGGTGCCAGAAGTCGGTGCGGGCCTGTGGCCTGCACCGAAGGGCCACCCCGTGACTGCGGGATGATCCTGGTCCGTGTCGCTGCTGCTCTATCTGATCTTCGCCCGGCTGGTCGGCTGGCTCGTGCTGCTCGCCCGCTCCACCGCATCGAAGGACGCCGAACTGCTCGTGCTGCGGCACGAGGTCGCCGTCCTGCTGCGGGCCAACCCCAGGCCGCGGCTGGACTGGGCCGACCGGGCGATCCTGGCCGGGTTGATCCGACGGCTGCCGAAGGTGGTCAGGAACCACCGGCTGGTCACTCCGGGTACGGTCCTGCGCTGGCATCGCCGCCTCGCCGCGCGGAAGTGGACCTACCCGAACCGCCCTGGCCGCCCGCCGGTTCCGGAGGGAGGTCGCCGCGCTGGTCGTGCGGCTGGCCAGGGACAACACGTCGTAGGGGTACCAGCGCATCCAGGGTGAGCTGCGCAAGCTCGGTCACCGGGTCGCCGCCTCGACGATCCGACGGATCCTGAAGCGGGCCCGGATACCCCCAGCACCCCCCCGCCGCGGCGACACCAGCTGGCGGCAGTTCCTGCGCGTCCAAGCATCCGCGGCGCTCGCGGTCGACTTCTTCCACGTAGACACCGTGACCCTGCGGCGGGTCTACGTGCTGGTCGCCCTCGAAATAGAAACCCGCTACCTCCACGTCCTCGGCGTCACCGCCAACCCCGACGGAGCGTGGACCACCCAACAAGCCAGGAATCTTCTCCTCGGCCTTGGTGAGCGTGCGGCGGGGTTCAGCTACCTCGTCCGGGACCGGGCCGGCCAGTTCACCGCCGCCTTCGACGCCGTGCTCGCCGACGCGGGCATCGCCGTGGTGAAGATTCCTCCCCGCAGCCCCCGCGCGAACGCTTACGCGGAACGGTTCGTGCGGACCGCCCGGACCGAGCTGACCGACCGGATGCTGATCTTCGGCGAACACCATCTACGCCGCGTGCTGGCCGAGTACGCCCGGCACTACAACTGCCACCGCCCGCACCGGGCCCGGCAGCTACGACCGCCACGACCCGAGGGGCCGGTTCCCGCCGTACCAGCCCGACGGATCACCCGCCGAGCCGTCCTGGGCGGCCTGCTCCACGAGTACCAGCCAGCCGCATAGAAAGCCCAGCTCAGACCGCGTAGCACAGTTGTGGAACCCCACAGGGTCGTGAGCGAGGGTCGGTTCCGCGATCCGGACGCCATGCCCAGGGACGCGATCGCCACTCCGTGGCGATGAGAGCGCGCCGGCTCCGCCGCCCATTGACCGGGCGGGATCGGGCAGGATCTTCGGCGTGGGGCGGATGCGGGGTGTGGTGGAGCGCCAGGACGCCTTTCGTACGCTTCGAACGCCCCGACCAGACGCGCAGCGCAGGAGCTTCCATGACTGACGGCCCGTACGCGGCGCAGCCGATCGGATGGGTCGAGTCCCCTCTCGTCGATCCGGACGCGGCGCCGAGCACAGGGTGACGAGGGTTCCCCCGACGCGTGGATCGTCTTCGATCCCGGCGTCGGCGAGGGTCTCCGCGGCCTGCAGGCGGGCATGGAGGTCCTCGTGCTGACCTGGCTCGACCGCGCCCGCCGGGACGTGCTCGTGGTCCACCGCGGCGAACGAGACAGACCCGAGACCGACGTGTTCAGCACCCGCTCACCCCACCGGCCCAACCCTATCGGGCTGCACCGGGTGACGATCCTCGCGGTCAGCGGAGCCAGGCTGCAGGTGCGAAACCTGGAAGCCCTGGACGGCACTCCCGTCCTCGACGTCAAGCCGGTACTCGGCGACGTGTCGGAGCGCTAGTCCGCCGGGTTCTCCCCTTCCCCCGCCGACCGGTCCACCCGTGGCCGACAAATCAGCAGGCGTTGAGCATGACGGTCCAGCCGCTACCGGGCGCGTAGGCGACGCTGAATGCGATGCCGCCGACGGAGCCGTCGAGCCGGCCGTACGGGGTGGCGGTCGTCTTCCACACGATGGGCACCAGGTAGCGGCCGACCGGGGCCCCGCTGGCGCTGCAG
>WNGJ01009733.1_pt1 | contig 10239 bp, 14 predicted proteins | sample 5400611 | NCBI WGS metagenome assembly WNGJ01 (sample SAMN13153375, study PRJNA577476) | soil metagenome | isolation source: 40 cm soil or saprolite under Garry oak tree replicate 1 | place: USA:California | collected 2016-06-15
CAAGGATGAAGCTGAGGTTCTAAGAAATCTCTCCTCTAGCTGGTCGAGACTTGCTGGCCAGATCGACCGATACAACGCGCTCATGCGTCGAGGCTACGCCGCTCGAAAGCAAGACGCCCCAATGATTCCGCCGATTTGACTGATCGGAAAGCCGCTACAGCTTGTGGATTGGAATGGAAATTCGGCACTATCTGTCCGCCGGATCAGAGCTTGAGTTCCATGATACCGCGTTCCGACCTTAGTGTTGCTAGTGACTGCGAAAAAACCCCCCGACTAGAATAAGCATCATCAGATACCAGCAAATTCTAAACCACCGCCGGGTCCACAATCCCGAAAGGGCAAAAGGACACGAAGCTGCACCGAGCGCTATGATTAGAAAGATCATCGGTGGCAGTGGCCAAGATTAATGCGCGCTTCATTCGAACCGACCATCCCGGCCGCGCCTCTTGCTAACTGTCGTTCTTCGCCTTCAGCCCAATCTCGACCAAGCGCGGGGGAGCGCTTGATGTTCGCTCGATCTCATCGAGGTAGGCCTGCAAATCTGCGCGGGCCCGCTCAATAAACGAGAGGGCGCGAATTGGTGCGCGACTTTCTTTGGTGAGCTCGATCAAATTGTCCAAGTCGGAGCAGAGTTCGCGCGTGGCTTCGATAGAACCGGCAACACTCATTTGGCTTTGCCTTCAGCCCGATCTCGACCAGGCGGCGTAGTCCAGGAGTTGCCTTTGGCCGGAAATAGCTTGTCAGTGGAGCGATCAAGGCGCTTCTCCGAGCCTCTCGCGTCGCTCAAATGCCCGACCAGTTCGCCGGACGGGCGATAGATATTGACCCCTTTTAGATCGTAGAGTTTTTTGCCCGTGAGGTCGAAGATCTCCTGGCCGCGCACCACAGCAACGCGGATGCCTTCGCTATTTAAAATTTCGCCGCTCACGACCGACCTCCGATCGAGGCCCCGGGGCAAAGCTGCGCTTTTTGGGCGGCTATAGCCAGATAAATCGCGCTATTTGCCCTTCGGCCGATCTACCCGCACTTCCCGGAATTCTTCAGGACCCTTGATCAAGCGACGCTTCCGGCCGGCCTTTTCATCATTGTTTGGCGCGCCGGCCGTCAAGCTATCGATCGCCTTTGATGCGAGATCCGCTATTGCGGCGCGCTGTCGATCCGAAGGCGCTGATCTCGTCTTCGCCTTCAGCCCAATCTCGACCAGGCGGCGGATGGCTTCAGAGCGCGTTGGTGCGTCGTCCTGTGAGCCGGCCCAGTGATCCACCTCGGCGCCGAGGGCAGGGGACAACCTGACAGCCGTCACCGGATAGACTCCGCCCTTCTTCTTGGGTCGGCCCCGAGATTTTTTGTTTACTGAAATTGATTTCTTCATATTTTCAGTTTACAGAAAATACGAGCCGAGGGGAAGTGGCTGCTTCCGCCCCGGCTCTAACCCGAGCCACGAAGGACACGAATCCAAATGACCCAGACTGACAGCGTGCATAGCACGCCACCCACAAACACGCCTATCGATCCCGAGTACATCGACTACGTCGGAGATGCGATCGTCGAAGCTACCGGGGATTTGTTCGATGACTTCGATGTGGTCAGGAAGATCGCGCGCGCCGCGATCGAGGCCATTGCAAGCAAGTCGGAGGGGCAGTCATGAGCACAACCGAATGTCCGCTTGCCCCCGAATGCAAGCTTGCAACCGCCTATCGCGACTTGGAAGGCCACATCATGGACTGCGCCAACATGGCGCGGATCACCAACCAGATTGCCAGCGACGAACAGGGCCGGACGGCTAAATCCTGTTCGCCATCTGCCAGACGATGCAGTTGCTGGAAAAGCTGGAACTCACCTACGGGACAGTCTTCTCAAAGGTGCCGTCATGAAGGAGGAAGACAGTGACGAACAGGCCAATCAGGCGCTGCTGAACATCGTCAAGCGCAAGGCTCGCGAACGGCTTACCCGTGACGGTTCGGCATCTCGTGAGGCCATTCACCGGCGCATCCGGTCGATCGCAAAGGAAAGGGACATCCCCGCCGATGTGGTCGCCAGACTGCTGAAGGGCAAAATCATCAAGCCTCGCATGGTGATATTCAGCACGGACTACGGCCTTAGCCTCGATTGGCTGCTGTACCGCAGCCTGGAAGGCTTGCGCCGCATGACCAAAGAGAAGCACCAGCCGCCGGCGAGCAACGAGGCCTTCAAGGACATCTTGGAAGCGTTCGGCAAGCTGAGCAAAGAAGGCCGAACCTCAATCGTCCTGTACCTCAATACTCACTGCTGATCATCACCGACCCGGCGCCAATGCCGGGCGGCCTGGCCGTTAGATCAACGCAAAGTTTCCTTATCTCGCGCATCCCAGATGAAGAACTCCGCGCAAATCTGCGGGCGACCATGGGCCAGCTGTTCAAGTTCCTCGAAGCAGACCTCGAGCGAAAAAGGCCGGCCGCGGGAGGTGCTGTAAGCTCCATGTAAGCCGGAGCGGAGCTGCTATTGATGGTGCAAGCCACGCCGTTGGAGAGCGGCGCGGAAAAACTGCCTCCGACTTATGCCCCGCCCGTATCTTCCCCCAGGGCGGGGTTTTTCTTTGGGCGCCGGGCTTCGGTCCCGCGCCTTGCTTCGTGCCGGGCGGCCCTTTGAATCCTGTGAACATCAACCGGAAAGCGCGCGCTTCGCTCAATCTGGAAGCGTAGCCTTCACCCACCAACGAAAGCGAGGAAGCCATGTCCGCAAAGCCACGGGACCTGCCCGAACTAGACTGGCGCAAGGTGGACCGCACCGTTCTACGGACCGCGGCGACGATATCGAACGCAATCGACAGGATGATTGCTGACCTGCCCGAGTATGCCGCGCCACATATGGCCCGCGTGCGTCTCGTCCGCGAATTGACCCGTCTGCAGCCGGCGACGATGCAACAGATCATGGACGATCACTACACGCGAGAGGCATACGAGGCTTCGATTGCGGAGATTCCAGCCACACCGGGCGGGACGGACCTTTAAGCGGCCGCGGCGGCGGCGCGGACTCGCCCATGCGCTGGCGCCGATCGGTCAGGAAGCGTAACCGCCAAGGCGCGGAGGTTCCTAAGTCTCCTCTAAGTCAGTTTCGCGCATAGTGACGTCGCGTCGTTTGCCACGACGCATCCCCAAGGACCCCGCCTGACCAGCAGCTCGCGGATCTTGCGCGCGCCCCAATGCGGCTTCTCGGCCTTCAGGCAGACAATCAGGGTCTCGATCTCGGCTCGACGGCGTTCGGCACCAGGTTGTCACCCATGTCTTAGGCACGTTCTGTTATCTTAGGTACGTTCTGTTACCTATGTGTCCGGGCCGGATACTTGATTTTGCTGGCTCCCCGGGGTGGATTCGCTCACGCTGACTTTACTGATGAAATCAGCCTAGAGCCCGCTTTTTACCAGCGTCCTCACCAGCAAGATCAGGAATCATCAATGAACGGGGGCGGACTGTTTCGTTCCGGCGCGCGCGGCATAGTTGGGTCCTAATGCCACCGCGACTCGGTGTAAGCCGAGCTGGAAACACGGAGGGAAGCGCGATGCGGTCAGTAGTTTATGACTTGTACAAAATGAAAGATGACAAGCTACCGGACGGGTCAAGGCAGCGGGAACTTGGCCGAACGAGGTGGCAGATTCTAAAGAGATCATCCGCGTATCAAGTAGACGAGGAAGCCAAGGCTGGAGGGCTGATACGGTCCCGACGCGGGTCGGCGAGACGTTCCACCTTACGACGGTGGAGATCGGCGATGGGTGGACCCGCTCGGCCAACTCTTCCCGCTTCGATTCGAGCTGGCGGACCCTGAGACGGCTAATAGCTGTCGTCTTTGATTGAGGTGATAATCTTGAGCTTCTCGTCGATCTCGGAGAACCTCTAAGTCACCACGTAACCTGCTGAAAATGAAGAAGTTTTTCTTGATGCACTTGCGACATGCGCAAATCGGGGGACAGATCGGTTGAACACCCCGCAAAGAGCCCTTTCAACGGCAGGGCCTGGCCAGCCAACCACGGCTCGCGCAGCCGCCGCTCGGCCTTCCTCCCGGAGGCGCTGGACGATCCGGATGGCGGTGGGGAAGCGGCCGAAGCGACCCGCTCCTTGATCAGTGATGTCATCCTCAAGCCCGGCCCGAAGCGCGGACAGGTGGGCATCATCGACTTCACCGGAAGTCAGCAATCAAACGGGTCGGCGAAATTAGAACAAACTTGGTTGTGCCTCCCCGCAACCAAGTTAGAAAAAACCCTTGTAATCTCGGCGCGAATTCGAAAGTACGATGCGAAATGGCAACATTGGAAAATAACCACACGTACAGAATGCCATAGCGTCGGGATTTCCCAATGACCGCATCGAGCGCTCATGACCCGCCTGGACCCGGATCGTTGGAACTGCAGGGCGTGGGTATCCTTTTGGTCGAGGATTCCTGGCACGTCGGCAAAGCCATGAAGACTCTGCTTCATGTATTGGGAGCGGACGTGGCCGGACCAGCCGCGACCACGGCGGACGCCGAGCGCCTGGTTGGCGAGCGCACCCCAGATGTAGCCATCGTCGACATCCACCTCCGAGAAGGCGAGCTGGCCAACGACTTGATCGATCGCCTGTGTGAACAAGGCATTCCGGTTATCGTGCTCACCGGCTATGCGGTAGTTTCTCTACCTCCAGGAAAGGCCGAAGCCATTCTGCAGAAACCCGTCAGCAAGGAACAGCTTTTAGCGATCTTGCGCCCGATCATTGCTCAGAAGATGGACCGATGAGGGATTCTCCCGTGCGATCTTCGCTTGTCTCTGCTTGAGCGGTATCTCGATTGTGCAGCACACGCCATCGGATGAAAACGTGAGGTCGACCGTACCACCCAGCTCGTGAGGGATAAGATCGCAAATGAGGCTGGTTCCGTACCCGTACTGAGTCGGAGCCGATACCGGCGGGCCACCCGTCTCACGCCATACGATCATCAGGCTTGTTGCCGTATCGCCGCTGTTCCGGCACTCCCAGATTACCGACACCCGGCCATCCGGGATCGACAGCGCGCCGTATTTGGAGGCGTTCGTCACAAGCTCTTGCAGCACCATCCCCAGCGCCTCGGTTGCCGCGGCGGGGAGTGTGATGTCGGGGCCGCCCGTCGTAGTATTTGCGTCCGTCGCGTAGGGAGCTAGCTGGCGGCGGACAATATCGGCGAGGCGAACGCCCTGCCAATGACCTTGGCTCAATAGCTCATGCGCGACTGCCATGCTTTGGATGCGCCGATCGAGTGCTTGGATAAACTCTTCCATCGTGCTGCTGCCCTGACGCGTATACATGGCGACCACGGCAACGCGTGCAAGCGCGTTCTTGACGCGGTGGTCAAGCTCCGCGATCAGTAAGCGTTGGTGCTCGTCAGCCCTCTTGCGTTCGGTAATGTCGAGGGTCAGGCCCTTGATGCGTACACAGTGCCCAGCTGCGTCGAACTCGGCCGTAGCTGTTTCCTCGAGCCACATTTCCTGACCGTCAGGCCGGATCAAGCGGAAGGTGACCGCATACGAAGGGCTGTCGGGGCGGACACTGCTCACCTGCGCTTTGAAGTGCGCGCGGTCCGCCGGGTGAATCCGTGCAAGAAAGTGAGCCGCGGTCAATGGCGCTTGCGGGTCGTACCCCAGAATCTTTGCCGCATTCTCGCTGCGCCGCGACGAGCCGGTGCGGGCATTCCACTCGAAAGCCGTCACCGCCCCGGCCGTCAACGCCTCCTGCAACCGCGCCGCGCTCTCACTGAGCTCAGCCTCATGCCGACGCCGCTCTGCGAACAGCGCGGCAAGTACGAACGCGCAGAGCGACGTCGTCAGGATGCCGGCTCGGGCGCTCCGGATGCGTTCGGCGATCGGGAGATTGGGGTCGCCGAAATACCCAATGCCAAAGGTTGTCGTCAATACGATTGTCAGTGCAACGATGAACGCGGCCGCCGCGGCGAATACCGGCCGGCAGCGGGCCGCAAGCCACAGCAACAACGGGAACAACAGGGCGATCGGCACCACAGTCGCCCAAGATTCGCGCGGTAGAAAGATAACAAGCGCGCTCATCACGGTTATCGCCACGAGTGCCACGGCGCCTTCGATTGCCTCGCTCTGCGGCGGCGGGTCGCGCGCGGCCGCAGCAACTCCAATCAGTAGCGGTGCAACCGTGACGATGCCGAGTGCGTCGGATGCGAACCAATGCTGCCAAACGGTCAGGCTCGGTGCCGTCGAGCCGTGGAACAACTTAAATCCCAGAGTCCCACCGACCCCCGAGGCGGCGGCCCCGAAGACCGCTGCCGCTACCAATCCCAGGACGTCGCGCAGCCGATCGAGGCTGAAATCCGAACCAAATCGCCGCTCGATAAGGCCGGCCGTGAGCATCGCTTCACCAGCATTGCATAAGGCGAAGGTGGTAGCGCCCGCGAAGGTCCGGTCTCCCAATAGATTCGCCGCGATTGTTGCCGCCATCGCTCCGATTGCCACCGGCCATCGCGCACGCGGACCAAGCGCTATCAGGACGCCAGCGGCAACACCGGAGGCCGGCCAGAACACCGCTACGCCATCAGGTTTTGCCAGCAGAGCAAGGCTAAGCCGCGCTGCCAGGAAATATGCGATGCCGACCGCGACAGCGAGCCAAATCGAGCCTACCCACGGCGTCAGGCCGATCCCGGTGGACAACTCATGCTGAACCTGTCGTCGTAGATTCTGCCGCACCCTGTACTCCTTCCGCGCATGGTCGTAGTTAGCACAAGACTCGCGTAATTGCCGCTACTCTTGCTATTGGCGCAAACCGGCGGTTGGAAGTCGGGCAGAGATGTCCGTTCTGCCCGGGTATCTCGTTCGGTGCACCTCCCATCACCGCCAGCGTGGGCTCGTTCATGAATTCGGCTGCCGAAATATCGCCGCCGGCTGAACGCGTGAAGTCCACGAGCCGCTTCGCTTGAGTTGGCGCCAAGTTGTTCGGGCTCGCCTTCAGCTCGTCGCGTCAAAAGCGAGCTCGTATAGAGATCGGATCGGTTATTAAATTTCGAAATGTTAATTTACTGTCCAGCGCGACGTAATGTGAGAGCTCGCATCTAGGGCGTCATGATGGCGAGCAATCGCGCGCTGAAATTTCTTGGAGAGTTTCTTATGACGGACCATCTTCCACGGTGTCGTACTTCACAATCGTCTCGGGCGCTGCAATCCTCACTATTGTCTGCGCGAAAGCTGGCGCTGATGGCCTCGGTCGTAACTGGTCTCGGGATCGCAGTTTACGGCGTCAGCCCTTCGTCCGTTGGCCTTGATATTTTTGGCAGCCCGGCGCACGCCCAAGCCAAGAACGTCGTGTCCGGCGCCGCACAACCTCAGGGCTTTGCCGACATGGTGGAGGGGGTGAAGCCTTCGGTCATCTCGGTCAAGGTGACAATGAGGGAGAGGGCCAGCGACGCCGCCAACAAGAGCGATGACGACGGGTCGGGCTCGCCAATGGAGCGTTTCTTTCGTCAGTTCGGCGGGCCGGATGGCGTATCACAAAATCCCGGTCGCGAGGGTCGGCACGGCGAAATGATGGGCCAGGGGTCTGGCTTCTTTATTTCGTCCGATGGGTTTGCAGTAACCAACAATCATGTCGTCGACGGAGCCGACAAGGTTGAAGTAACGACTGATGCTGGAAAGACTTACACCGCGAAAGTGATCGGAACGGATCCGCGGACCGACGTTGCCTTGATCAAGGTTGAGGGTGGCGCAGATTTTCCGTTTGTGAAGCTATCTGAAGGTAAGGCCCGCATCGGCGATTGGGTGCTTGCAGTAGGCAACCCGTTTGGTCTGGGTGGTACCGTAACGGCCGGTATCGTTTCGGCCAGCGGCCGTGACATCGGAAGTGGTCCATACAACGATTTCATTCAGATCGACGCGCCCGTTAACAAGGGTAATTCGGGTGGCCCGGCCTTCAATATGCAGGGCGAGGTCGTCGGCGTAAACACTGCGATCTATTCGCCATCCGGTGGCAGCGTCGGCATCGCATTTTCGATCCCGGCATCGACGGTAAAGAACGTGGTCGCTCAGCTCAAGGACAAGGGGAGCGTCAGCCGGGGTTGGATCGGTGTTCAGATTCAGCCGGTAACCCAGGATCTCGCCGACAGCATGGGTTTGAAGCAGGCGGAGGGCGCGTTGGTAGCTGATCCTCAGAAGGATGGACCTGCAGCAAAGGCCGGCGTTGAAGCAGGCGACGTCATTACCGCGGTAAATGGTCAGTCGGTCAAGGATGCCCGGGAACTGGCCCGCATCATCGGTGGCTTCGCACCTGGCAGCGCTGCCAAGCTGGACGTACTGCATAAGGGCCAGGGCAAGGTCGTCAGTCTGATCCTTGGTCGACTGCCAAATGCCCAGGAAGCCAGAGCTGACATTGAAGCCGATGGCCAAGGGTCAACCCATGGCACGGACGTTACGCGCCTCGGCCTGACGGTTGCCCCGGCGGGCAAGGTGGACGGCGCAGGTAAGGAAGGCGTCGTTGTCACGAAGATAGAGCCGAACAGCGCGGCTGCGGATCGCGGACTCAAGAAGGGCGACGTGATTTTGGAAGTCTCTGGAAAGAGTGTGACAGATCCTGGCGATGTTCGCGAGGCGATCGAAGCCGCGCGCACGGACAAGAAGAGAAGTGTGTTGATGCGCCTCCGCTCCGGCGACTTGTCGCATTACGTCGCAGTGCCGCTTGCAAGCGGCTAAATCAAATCGAATTTTGACGGCGGCTGTCATGGCTGCTGGCAAACCTCATACGGATGGTCGCACTGCCGCGGCGTGCAGTTCGACGGCATTTCCAATTTCGCCGAGGCCACCTACTGATAGCTAAGAGCGGCGACATTGACCGATCCGTCGGTTCACGTTCAGGACCGGCGTGGGCCGATGCCTGGCACCTTTGGACTGTCATCATCCCGAGGCGGTCGATCTCTGGTCGGCTCGTTTGGGGAACGGTGTGGCGGCGCAGCAGTGGGCGACGTTGGGCCTACAAAAAATTCGTCGAGCATTCAGACAACGGTGATCGACCCAAGTAGCGGTACCGCCGCAGCACACAAATAACAGGCTTTCACGCTGGCTGTGTCTTAAATCTAGGCGCCGCTCCCCCGGCCAGTCGGTCGGTCTCTGACCGCCATCGTCTTCCGCGCGGACAAGCGTATCACCCGGTGAAGTGCACGCAGGCGATATCGGAAGCAACCATTATTCAGACGTTCCGAATTCAGAGGCTCCGAGGTTCGATCGTGTGCAAGACACCTGACAACACGTTTAACAAATTGCGAATTACACGAGCCTACATAAAGCTCTTATGCCTTCCGGAAGGCGACGCGAGAATCATTTCGCTCGTGCAAATTGGGAATTACGAGATTCGCATGCTTGAAGCCTCGAAAGCAGATACCGCAGATGGCCCACTATTTTTGATAGAACTCTTCGATCACGACGCACAATCGTCAGTCGACAGTTGCATCTGCGACGATATTGAAGAGGGGGGGGTGGCCGCGTTCGAAGATTTCATTTCGCGATGAAAACGTTCGGATGAATCTGACACCCGTGAGGGTCGCGAAGGGCAAGGGCGCATGGCCCGCTACCGGTGCTCGAGCGCGTTTTTCACGGTCATAGCGATCCAGGGAGGGCCCGAGAGGCCTTGTTTGCGCGCTCGATGATGAATCGGCCGCCCATGATCGTTTTTGCATAGTCGGCTCGCCGAGCTTTTCTTAGGTTAACCTGTTCACCAGCCTGAGAAAGGGACTGGTCATGTCGAGCCGATTTATTGTCTCGCTCACCGCATCACTTATCGTCAGCATCGTGTGTATTGCGACCATCTCGACCGACGCCTTCGCATATCGGAGAGGCGTTGGAGTTGGTCGCGTTGGTGTTTACCACGGTGGTGTCTATCGCGGTGGCGTTTATCGTGGTGCAGCCGTACGCCGTGGAGTGGCGGTAGGCGTCGGAGCTGCTGCAGTGGGAGCAGCTGGAGCTTACGGAGCTTATCGCTGCGGATACTATCCCTATCGACCGTGCTACTGAATTGATGCAGGACCGCGCCAACACGTCGGCGAGTTTGTTCCCGTTACGGCTGGGGCCTGACCGCAAACTCAGCGCGCTTTTCGTTGGGACACTAACCTTGGCTCATGCCTCGCCGCGCGAGTTCGAGGTTTTCCTTCGCACCGGAAACATGCCCCAGTGAGAATAACTGATCCATTCGTCGTGATTGATCGCAAACGCAGAATCTGACGCGATGACCATCACGGTTGCCTCCTTCGTTGTGCAAA
>WNGJ01020135.1_pt1 | contig 10239 bp, 10 predicted proteins | sample 5400611 | NCBI WGS metagenome assembly WNGJ01 (sample SAMN13153375, study PRJNA577476) | soil metagenome | isolation source: 40 cm soil or saprolite under Garry oak tree replicate 1 | place: USA:California | collected 2016-06-15
CTGGTTTTCAAGATAATCTTCGGCCCGCGTCCGCTTCCATACTTTCCTTCCAGGTGTGAATCGCCCGACCCCGTGCCGGAAGTCAGCTTCAACGAATCCGCCTGAAACTCACTGTCAATATCCCCAGAATGGCAATCCGCGACAATCTCGAAGCTCGAGGACTCCGGCAGGCTCAGCGTAATCCCCGCGGAAGAATTATTGATTTCGATGTCGGCTTTCGGCGGCGTGGAGAAACGAACTTCAACGTTCCCTCTGCGATTGTCGACTTTGACCTTGCCGCCAGCGTTCTCCAGGGTGATGTCGTCCTGCGTGCGCACGCTGAGGTTGCCGGGAGCGTCAAAGATTGCCAGGTTGCCCGGGCCGGCCTCCATGTGGCCGGCGAGTTGCGAGAGTGTGAGATCAGTGCGCTGTGAAATGAAGCGCACGCCCTTCGCGACTTTGTCGGCCCGGATGGCTCCGTAAAATTCGCCGTCGATGGTAAGCCCGCCGGTGGCACCTGATACATCTACATCCCCGCCGTGGCCGGAAATCTTGATGTTGCCGTTGGTGTCGGAAACTTTGATGTCGCTTTTTCGCGTATCGATACTGACGTCCCCCGCCGTGCCGCGAATCTCTATCCCACCAACGCCGTTCGTCACGTTTACAGGCTTGGCCATGTCGGCGACGACGATGTCGCCCTTTTCGTTGCGGATCGTCAGCGAGGCCTTCTTTGGTACCGCCACGTCAAGATCCAGGCTGATGCGCGAATCGCCCGTACTCACCCCAGTAGGGTGGATTTCGTAGCCGTCGCCATTCCGCACGATTTCGACCCCCACGCCATCGGCAACATGTTGGGCATCGTTCTCGTTCCAGGCCTTGGCATTTTTCTTCCCGGAGACTCGAATTTGCGCCTCGTCCAAAGGACGCACGGCCGCGCCTGGATCGCCGGAGCGGCTGGCAGCCATCCGTTCATACATTTTGATCGCGCCCCAAAAAATCAGGATAAGCGGCCACCAATGTCCGAGTACATTGACGATGCCGAGGCCCCGGTAGTTGTGAAGAAGCAGCAGCATTCCAACGAAGAGCAGTAGAAGGCCGGGAAAAAGTGAGCTGCCGCGTCGACGAAGATTCGCCATAGACTCTTATTGCCCTTGTCCCTGACCGGGGAATTGATTTTGGGGAACAGTTGGCGTGGAGCCCGGCGCACCGGGAACTACTGGAGGAACCGACCCGGAAATGTGTCCATCGGCTGGCGCAGCCGCAGCGGCAAGGCTGATTACGCCGATGACGATGAGGATGACCGGATAAGTGTTGCCGAACGAAAAATAACCGCTGCGCATCTGGTCAAGGAGAAAAAGCACCCCGACGGTAATGATGACAGCGGGACCCATCAGCCCGCGAATCATACAGCGGCGGCAGGCGCAGCGGATACGGTCACTCATGGAGAAATGCCTCCTACGAACGGCGGTCTAGCCTTTTGCGCATCATCAAAACTCCCGCGCCGATCAAAACAGCCGGCCAGAAAAACTGTGAAATCCGGTACCAGGGAAACCAATCGAAATTATGCAGAAGCAGCAGTACGCCGGCTCCAATCAGAAGAATCGGCCCAATCGGGCGTTCTTTGGTAAAAGCATCGAGAGGATCGGCCAAGGTTTCACCGGCCTGCCGCGCCTTTGCCGTGCGGTAGGCATCGACGGGCATGTAGACCCATAGCCCGGCGACACAAATCCACAAAGCAGCTGTGGCGCCGCCACTCATGGAACTATCGATTCCGGTGATGAAAAGCACCAGGAAGATGGCCAGATGAATCATGCCCTTGCCGTATTGCTCATTATAGAACGCGCCCATCCCCGGCAAGAATCCCAGGAAGAAAGCCAACGCGGGGTTTGATCTGGCGTAGTTCGGCGCCGCCGGAGGCAAACCCGAAGCGGGCATCTGGTATTGCGAATCCGCAACCGGAGTTGCCATGGCCGGTGTCGGGGCGGGGATGCCCACGATGGTCGCCAGGCACTCATCGCAGTAGAGCACGTCGCGCACCGGACGCACGCACGTCGAGCACATGGGCTTGCCGCAGTTGCGGCAGTACCCGACGGCCTCCGCGTCGGAATGAACGGCACACTTCATGGCATTCTCCTCTCACCAATCGAGCCGCTCAGTACGGGGAATTGCGAAGCCAGTACCCGCAGATTCCTGCCGATTTCGTCGGCACGATTCTGCTGCTTGGGCGCGGACGGATTCGTGTTGTCGGTGCGCCCGGGTTGTTTGTCGGGAGAATTCTTCGGAACGGTTTGCTCTCTGGTAGCGGGATTCTGTTCGTTTTCATTCAAGCGCGTTTGAATTTCATAAACGACGCGCAGGTTGCTGACGAACTTGGCGCTGTGGGCGTAGACGAGATGCGCCCGGCGGTCAGCGTTGTGATAAATCGTGGCGGGAGAAAGATCGGCAAGCTTTGGCTTGCGAAACGAGAAACCGGTAGCCGTCAGAATGACGACGAAAGTCGCGGCGACGGAGACCGCGCTGTATACAAAACGCGGCGATTGCAGGCCGCGCAGCCAGCGCTTCGCGCGGCGCCAGCTCCTGGGGCCGAGCGTGGCTGTCAGGATTGCATCGAAAAGTTGCGGCGGCGGCTCAACCTGCGCCAGGGTCTGCAGAGTACCGAGAACATGCGAAACACCGGCGACCAGCGGAGTACAGCGCTCGCACGCATTCACATGGAAGTCAAAAGCGGCTTGCTCGGCAGGTTGAAGAAGTCGGTCGAGGTAATCGCTCAGCCGCGCTTCCGTCTGTTCGCAGGTCCAGTTCATAGCATGCTCCGCGCTCGCTCCGAAACTCCAGATCCAATCATGACGGGCGCACTCCCATCTGTTGCAGTATGCGCGTTAGTTCGATGCGTCCGCGATTGATTCTCGATTTTACCGTTCCTTCCGGTACCGCCAAAACTTGCTGAATCTCGCTGTACTCCAATTGCTGCAGGTCGCGCAGTATCACGGCCTCACGCAATTCCGGCGAAAGCCGCTTGAGCGCCGATTGCACCTGGCCGCTCAATTCGCCGAGCAGCGCCTGCTCATCCGGGCGCCGTCCAGCGGACTCCTTGTTCTCCACCACGGGCATCTTGTCGTCCAGCGAGTCCGTAAGGCGATCGCGCTTCGTTCTACGGTAATGGTCAATCAATAGATTGCGCGTCACGCTGGTCATCCAAGTTGCAAAACCCCCGTGGGCCGAACGATAACTGCCCAGAGTGCGATACACCCGGAGGAAAACATCCTGCGACAAGTCCTCCACAAGTTCCTCCCAGGCCGACCCGTCGCCCTGGAGGCATTGCTGGACCAGTTGGGCATCCTGCTCCAATCATCAGCCTCATAACCTGCTACGGTGTAAGGCGTGGCTGCGAGTCGGCTTGTCTCAAAGCCGTCCGGCAGTCCATCTCGGCCTGCCAACTATGGAACGAAAAATGCTCTCAAAATGTTCCCCCGCGGGATCAGCCCTCACTGCCGACCGTTATAACCGGTATCTTACTCAGCAAGTTGCGCGGAGACAAGAGAATCAATGAGCGGCGCCTTCCTGGATTCACAACGCTGCAGGGGGAACGAAAATCTTGTGCCCTTTCCCCCCAGGGAAGCCCTTATCTGAAGGATTCCTCGGCCAGCAGCTCGATTCTTATGGCCTCAAGTTCCAGTAAGCCGCTAATTCTAAATAAGTTAGATTATATATTGAACATGTTCATTTTTATCCTTGACATGCCACCACCTTCAGTCTAGTATTTGAACATGTTCAAATTCGAGGCAACTGCCATGAGGACAGCAAACAAGGCCGCTGGCGAGAAGACCAAGGCCGTAATTCTGCAAACGGCGCTGCACCTTTTCCGCGGGTCTGGTTTCGAAGTCACCACCATGCGCGACATCGCGCGAGCCGCCAAGGTAGCCACCGGTGCCGCCTACTACTACTTTCCGAGTAAAGAAGCCATGGTGGCCGCCTATTACGACCAGGTGCAACGCTTGCATCGGGAAAGAGCTCGTAACGAACTCATGACGAAGGCCGGCCTCCGCGAGAGGTTGGGGGTTGTAATGCATTCGAAATTGGAAATCTTGAAGGATGACCGTATGTTTCTGGGAGCCCTGTTCCGTTACACCGGCGATCCCCAACACCCGCTGTCGGTATTCGGTAAAGCCACGCAGTCGCAGCGCAGCCACAGCGTCGCGGTTTTTCAGCAAGCGATGGCGGGCACGAACGTGAGCGAAGAACTGCAACAACTTCTGCCGTGGGCGCTGTGGTTGGGGCACTTGGGAATCGTCCTGTTCTTCGTTTACGACGAGAGCGAAGGACAGCAGAGAACGCACCAGCTCGTGGATGGAATGCTGGATCTGCTGACTCGGTTTGTGGAATTGACAAGTTCGGCGCTGGCGCGGCCCTTTGTTCAGCCATTCGCGACAAAGATGTTGGGGATGCTGCGGGCGGCCGGTTGGACCGCGGAGATCTAAGAGTTTCAAAGAGCTAGAAGCAGTCGAGGAGGAGCGATGACAAAATCACCTGAAGCGGCCATGCACTGGTATCCGGCAGCGGTCGCCGGACAGCGGCCATCGGCATGGTGGTATTGGGGACGCGCCGTGTATGTGAGCCGTCGCGACTACTGGAAGATCACAAAATATTTTCTGGCGGTTGGAATTCCGCTTGGTGCAATTGGAGTTTTGTTTCGTCTGCCACTGGCATTTTGGGCGGCCGTGGCTCTGGCAGAAATCGGGTTGCTGCTTCTGGCCTACTCACTCTTCGGTTTGTATCGCATGTACGGTCATCCGGGAGTGCGCTACATCCGCCGGCTGGTGGAGTTGGGCGAGGTCAAGGGCCAAGTGATCGTCGCGGACTTGCACATCGGGACCTACCGCCACGCTTTCCTGCTCTCCGACGTGTTGCCGGAAGCCACCATTCAAACCGTGGATTGCTGGAACGTGGAAGGCGAGTCACCCGAAGAAGCCGTACAGGACGTGCGCGACCTGGAAGTGCCGCCAACAAACAGCCCGCGAATTGTCGCTTCCAAGACGGAGCACTTCACGTTGCCGCTTCAAGATGCCTCGTGTGACGCAGTTTGCTTTGGATTCGGCACCCACGAAATTCCCATCGGAGGCGCGCGCGAAAAACTGTTTGGCGAAGCGAGGCGCGTCCTAAAGCCCGGTGGAAAAGTGCTCCTCTTCGAACACGGGTGGGACGCACACAACTACGTGATCTTCGGCCCGGTGATTCATCACGTGACCAAGCGCCAGGATTGGGACAAATTCTTAGAGGAACGATTCAACGACGTTAAATACGCGCGCAGCTCGCAGGCCGTTGACCTGTTCGCCGGGACACGGCGCTAATGAGCATGACCATGGCTGTCCACAACGGCGACGCGGACGTGATCGTCATCGGCGGAGGCATCGCCGGACTCGGCGCAGGCGTGCGCTTGAAGGATCGCGGGCTTGAGCCCTTGGTGTTAGAAGCCGAGTCTCGCGTCGGCGGCCGAATGACCACTGACCGCATCAATGGCTTCGTCGTCGATCGCGGCGTCACCCTGTTCGGCAACGCCTTTGGCTCCATGCGCGCTCTGGTGAAGCGGTTGGGCCTTTCGCAGTTGGTCTGCAAGGGCAAGTTCAGCGTAGGAATTCAGGACTCGGCCGGTTGCCGCGGCTATCGCGGCGGTCGTTTTGGAGATCTGCTCTTTGATCGCGGAATTTCCTGGCGGGCACGCCTTGCCGGCGTCCGCTTTGGATTCGACCTGTTGCGCCATCACCGCGCTCTCGTCCACGGTTTTAGCACTCTCAGCGGCCCGCTCGACGACGAAGACGCGAGGACGTATTTCCGGAGAATCGGCGGGGAAGAAGTGTTCGACCGCATTCTTCTACCGGGTCTGAATGGTCCTGTCGGCGGTGCCGTGGCTACCTCTTCGCGCGTGATTCTCATGCAAGTGCTTTGGAATTTGCTCGTCCGCGGCCAATGGAATCTTACCGATGGCGTCGATCGTATTCCGGAAGCCGCGGCTTCCCAGGTAAAAGTTCTAACCGGAGCGCGTGCCCTGTATGTCGAGCAAAGAGATTCGGGAGTTCAGATCGAAGCCGAAGTAAGAGGGAAGCAGCAAACGCTTCGTGCTCGCGCCGTCATCTTCGCTATTCCTGGTCAACTCGTTCCCGGTATTTGCCCAAGTCTTCCGGAGGAAACTCGTGCTCTGCTTTCTCGTACGCAGTATTCCCGCATTGTGAACGCGGCGGTGGCCCTTTCGAAGCCGCCGAACACTCCCTACGCGGGTTATGCCTTCACCGAAGATGTCGTCCCGGGCGCGGAGATTGAGATGGAGCATCTGCGCGCGCCAAACCGCTGCCCGAGCGGCAAGGGCATGGCTGGAGTTTTCCTCTGGGACACTCCTCAACGCAAACGATGGGATGCGGATGACGAATCCCTCAAGCAGCAAGCCAGCGATGTCGTCGAACAAAATTTCCCGGAATGCCGCGGCAGAGTTCTCTTCGTCCACCTGGTTCGTTGGAACATCGGCATCGCCCAATTTCCGCCCGGCCGCTTGCGCGAAATGACCGGTCTACGCCAGCAACTCGCCGCTTGGAATTTTCCCTTCGATCTCTGTGGCGACTACCTTGACGGCCTCTCCAGCGAAGGGGCTCTCCGCACCGGCGAAGAAGCCGCCGACCGCACCGCCAAGAAGTTAGCCGCACATTGAACCGGAGTGCGCGTACACAACTTGACGCCAGTGCTGGTCCCCGTTAGGCTGGCCAAGCGCATGCAAAAATCGTCGAGGAAACTTCTTGTCGTCCTCATAGTCCTGCTCGCCCTCGGATACGCGGTTTATCGCTCCAGTGGGATGATGCATCTCGGGGATTTCAGCGGTGCAAAACTGCTCCACGCCATCCGCAACGCCAATCCTTTCCTGTTGATTCTTTCGATTGTCGCCATTTACGCCTGTTACGCGCTCCGCTCGCTGCGGTGGAAAGTCTTCCAGCGGAATCTGGGCCCCTCGCGTTTTTCTCCGATTTACGCCATGACGCTCGCGGGCTTCGCGGCCATTTTCCTTCTTGGACGCGCCGGTGAGCCGGTGCGGCCGCTATTGCTAGCGCGCAAAGAAAAACTGCCCATCGCTGACCTGTTTGGAATTTACACGCTCGAACGCCTGTTCGACTTGGCAAGCGCCGCCGTCATTGCCGCGGTCGGGCTGCTCCTGTTTCAATCGCGCGGCCACATGGGCGAAACTGCGGGCAAGCTGGAAACTGCGGCAAAGACAACGGGCTCGCTGCTATTCGCTGGAGTCGTTGGCGCGGTTGTATTTTTACTTTATCTGCGGCTGCACGGATCCGCTCTGCTCGAGCGCCGATTGCAGGGATGGCGGATCGCGCACGGCTGGCGCGGCACGATGGCGGGAATTCTGCTGGGCTTCGTGCGCGGCGTTCAGACGATTCAAAGTGCGAGCGACCTCGCGCTCTCGGTATTCATTTCCGCGGTCCACTGGTTCCTTGTTCTGCTCGTTTACCTCTGGGTTTCGCACAGTTTCGGCGGAGCTCTGGGCGCGATCAGCTTGGGCGACGCCATGCTGGTGATGGCATTCACGCTGGTGGGTTCGGCGGTGCAGTTGCCGGGAGTCGGTGGCGGCTCGCAGGTGGCCTGTTTCCTTGCTTACACGGCGGTCTTTGGAGTAGAAAAAGAAGCCGCCGCCGCTGCTTCGATTGTGGTGTGGCTGATTACCTTTGCGGTGTGCAGCCTGGCGGGCGTTCCGCTACTGATTCATGAAGGGCTTTCGCTCGGGAAATTGCGGGAATTGGCGGAGCACGAAAAAGAGGCGGCCAGCGAGAGCGCCGCACAGCAAGGAGACTCAGCCCAGTGAAGTGTCCTTTTTGCGCGCACATCGACGACAAAGTGATTGATTCGCGGGAAGGCCGCGCCGGAGACACCATTCGGCGCCGGCGCGAGTGCCTGAAGTGCGGCCGCCGATTCACCACCTACGAACGCATCGACGAAATTCCCTACATGGTCATCAAGAAGGACGGCCGGCGCGAGCGCTTCGAGCGGCAAAAAATCTTGCAGGGGCTTTTGAAAGCGTGCGAAAAGCGTCCCGTGGCTACTCCCAGGCTAGAAGCGATCGTGGATGAAATCGAAGGGGTGGTGCACGAGGCCACGGAACGCGAGCTGACCACCACCGAAATCGGCGAAATGATTATGCACCGGTTGAAGAAGCTAGATAAAGTGGCGTACGTTCGATTTGCATCGGTGTACATGGATTTCAAGGATGTGCAGGAATTCATGAGCGAGCTGAAGAATCTGCTCAAGGATCGCGTCAAGAAATAATCCCTTCGGTCATTGAGGAGTTTGGTGAAGAAATGCATTATCATCAGCCGAGCCACGAATACAGCCCGGACATAGATTTTACGGGTGACGCAGTTGTCGCAAAGATTTGGGTTTGTACGCGGATCGAAGGCGGCGTGGCAACCCACGCTCGCGGGTTGGCTTTCCGGCGATGAATTTGAGGCCGCCCGAAAACAGAGCAATCAGTAAGTTGAATTCCATAAATTCATCGACGCTCAAGCTCCCTGGGGAGACGCTATTGACAGGTCGTAGAGAGAGATCCTTCGTCGCCCGTCGCGGCGGGCTCTCCTCGAGAGGATCGGAGCGCCAGGACAGGAATCCTCATCAGATCACTGATTCCCCCGCCCGGTAAAACTGTCTCCCTGGGCCTGCCCTGGTGAAGGTCGACCTGGAGCCGAACGCTAGGAGCACAGATAGCGAGCCGCCCCTCTTTTGCCATCTGGCTATCCGGGTTTGAAACAGACCGATCTTGTATTGCTTTCGAAGTCTGCGCGGAGGGATGAAACCTGCGTGCAGCAAAATCGCTTGAAGAACGCTAATCGCAGATTTGGGTCGTACAAAACGGGCCAGAAGTGCTAAGGATCATCCTAGGCAGTCCCTCGTTCCGCTCTTTTCGAGGCGCTGGCGTGTGAACCGACTTTATCGCCGGGCTGGATAGCCGTGGTTTGGCAAAGTTGAATGTAAGCGATGATTTAACAGAGTTTACACGTAGTTTACATCTAATTTGCGATTCATCAATGATTTGAGAGGGCACTACGCATTAAATGGACACGTCGAATAGGTGCGACTGTGAATCGGACGCTCGCGATCACACCCTCGGCGCCCTACCGCGGTCCTCCCCGGTACGGAAAGTGTTTCGTTCAATGTTCCCCGGTTGCGCCCAAAAGCAGTAGTGCGCCCTGGTTGTCTCTGCTTTAGGGCCACGAGTTAGACGAGGCGGCTCAAGGTGTCGACGGGAGCCGAGAGCTATTTGTGTCTGCAAGCTCCTCGCTATCCCAGAAGCACTGACGATGAGGTGAAATTGTGAAAAGACATTCTCTTTTTATCATGGACGTAAGTTTGGGGCTCGCGATCGTGGCCTTGGTGGGAGTCTCGGCTTATCGTCCAAGGGTCGTAGCGGGTAAGGGGCAGCAGCAAGCCATCGACGCGCCGTTTCGCGATGGACTGTATCAAGCGAAACTCGACGTACAGGACGGGAGGGCGCCTCGCCTCAGCACTGGGCGTTGGGGTAACAACGCCGACCGGGCCGTGTTCATCGCTGGATACGAACAGGGTTACCGCGAGTTCTCCGAAGCTCAGTCGGGAAAATTGGCGGAGCCCACGGCAGCAGAATTAGCGGGCTACTGCGACGGAACCTTGGATGGCGCCGCTGACCGCGTTAAGGCCCAGCCGTTTCAGGTGGAGAAGACCGCGAATTATCGCACCGCGGGCCAGGGCTACTTGGAAGCCAATGCTAATCCCGAAGTGTACGTCAAGTTCTATCGCAAGGCTTACTCAAACGGCTACCAGCAAGGCTACTACCTTCAGCAGCAATAGTGAGGACTCGAAAATCGTTGAAAGAAACATCATGGCGGTCGAATCGTAGCACCTCCAGACGCTGGGAGTCGGATTCAGGCCGGGCCACCGAGCGGACCGCTGAAGGATTTCATCCCGAGCCAAATGTCAGTTGTAGCTAGCGGGACAGCAGCACGGTGGATGACAGGTCATTTTCTACGGGGCAAGCACCGTTCGCGGTGCTTAAGACTTTACATGAGTGTGTCCGCAGGAGGGAAGTTTCATGCGACTCAAGGGTTTGTATTTCAGTTTGATGCTCGGTTTTTTTGGACTACTCCCGAACCTTGGGAATCTGGCTGCACCCAGTCTGGGGTTGGCCAAACCCGACACCCAGGCGATGGGTTCGGTAGCTGGCCGGGTCACCATCGAGGGTAA
>WNGJ01009735.1_pt1 | contig 10238 bp, 11 predicted proteins | sample 5400611 | NCBI WGS metagenome assembly WNGJ01 (sample SAMN13153375, study PRJNA577476) | soil metagenome | isolation source: 40 cm soil or saprolite under Garry oak tree replicate 1 | place: USA:California | collected 2016-06-15
CGCGATGGGCACCGGAACCGATGTGGCGATGGAAAGCGCGCAGGTCACGCTCGTCAAAGGCGACCTGAATGGCGTCGTGCGTGCGATTCATTTGAGTCGCGCGACGGTGCGCAATATTCGCCAGAACCTCGGCTTTGCATTCGGGTACAACGCGCTCGGGATTCCGCTTGCGGCGGGCGTTCTCTACCCGCTTACGGGCCTGCTTCTGAGTCCGCTCGTTGCCGCGCTGGCGATGAGTCTGTCGTCGGTTTCGGTCATCGGCAATGCCCTGCGACTGCGTCATGCGGACCAAGCGCCCAGTCGCGCAAGGTACGTCGCCGCTTGAGGGATTCGGGTTAGAACCAAACCTTCATTTGCCGCGGCGCGCTCTAACGTCGGACAGGGCCCCAAATTTCTTGAACTCGTTCGACTCGTGAGTAAGCAATGTTAAGAATCTGGAATTCAAAAATAGCTTGTTCAATCCAATCGGCTTCTCCTTCAGGACTCCGACGCTGACCAGTTTGTGCAGGTACGTTGAAGCGGTTTGCCGCTTGGCGATGCCGGTGTCAACAACGTTTTCAATACGGCAGTAGGGCTGAGTAAAAATCACATCGATCAGCTCGCGGCTGTATTGTTTGGGCACGACCTTGCGGACATACGCCGCTGTGTGCTCGACAAGTTCGCGCACCGCGGTGATTTTACTGAGCGTCCACTGTGCCGTTTCGCCAGTAGCCCGCAACATGTAAAGAATCCACTGCTGCCAAGCGCCGTGGCGTGTGACGCTCAGTAGTCCTTCATGGTATGCCGCCTTGTTGCGGATTACGTATTGAGACAGGTACAGGATCGGAAGATCCAATAGCCCCTGTTCAACCAGCATCAAGAGGTTGAGGATCCGGCCTGTGCGGCCGTTCCCATCCGTAAACGGATGTATGGCTTCGAATTGATAATGCGCGACCGCCATGCGGATGAGCGGATCGAGCTCCTCGCTTCCATGGATAAAGCGCTCCCAGTTCGCGAGCTTATCGCGCAGGCGCGATCCTCCCTCTGGCGGCGTATAGACGACTTCGCCTGTAACATTGTTGGCGAGTGCCGTACCCGGCACCTTTCGGACCGTCATCCGCACATCGCGAATGATCGTGCAGATCTCCTCGGTGGTGCGTGTCGTCAGCGGGCGTTTCTTGAGCGAGTCAAATCCGGCTTTCAGGGCCGTCCGGTAACGCAGCGCTTCTTTGGTTGCGGGATCGGCCGCAAGTCCCTCAAGTTGCGCCTGGCGGAATAGCGCGTCAGTCGTCGTGACAATGTTCTCGATCTCGGAACTCGCCTGCGCTTCCAGGATCGGAATTGTATTGATCAGGACGGCGGGATTCGGGATGAGAGCAGTGGCCTGGCGCAGGCCTGCCAAGGCGGATCGGGCTTCGACACATGCGACAGTTATGTCGATGACATCGACATTAGGGGAACTGATGCGGCGCGAGCCGATCTGCCTCGCTAGCGCGCCTTGCGGAAGGACAGGTTGACCCGACAGGCTCCAAGGTCCGGATGCCGCCCCTCCTTCAGCGGCTGCACGCCGTGGAATCGGAGCCGCGCCGGGCCGCCCCAGACCACGACGTCTCCATGGGCCAGCGGGACCCGGCGCGGGCGCTCGGCGCGGCGGTGGGCGCCGAACAGAAATACCGCCGGCAGCCCCAGTGATACGGAGACGATCGGGGAGCTGAGGTCCCGCTCATCCTTGTCCTGATGAAGCGACAGCCGCGCACCGGGCTGGTATCGATTGATGAGGCACGCGTCGGGCTCGAACTCGGCAAAGCCGGCAGCGCCCGCGGCTTGCGCCGCGAGTTCCCGGAAAACCGGCGGCATCAACGGCCAGCATGCAGCGCTCAGCGGGTCGAGTGCGTCGTAGCGATATCCGGTGCGGTCCGTGACCCAGCCCGCGGCTCCGCAGTTGGTCATGGCGACCGACATGCGGTAGCCGCCCGGCGTGGTCATGAAACGAAAGGGACTGCGTTGAACCACTTCCTCCAGCGCCGCAAGCAGCGCGCCGGCTCTCGCGCTCGCGAAGGAGCGCAGCAGCACGGCGCCCGGGCCAAGCGTCTCCCGGCGCGGCTGCGCGTCCCCGTCCGCGAACAGGTCCAGCGGCGTATCAGGCTCTGCGGCCATGGTTCCGTGCGCTCATTTGGCGTCGTGAAATATCACGCCCAGGGTGTGACGGTGTCCGGTGCGAACCCGGCTGACGCCGTGACGAAGATTCACGCGATACACTCCGCGAGTGCCTGCCACAGGGCGATGATGCACGGCGAAGATTACCGCGTCTCCCTGGCGAAGCGGCACGACCTCGGCCCGCGACTGCATGCGGGGCCGTTGCTCCGTAATGACAAACTCGCCCCCGGTGAAGTCCTCACCCGGCTGCGACAGCAGGATCGCCACCTGCAGCGGAAAGACACACTCTCCGTAGAGATCCTGGTGCAGGCAGTTGTAGTCACCGGGCCCGTACTGAAGCAGCAGCGGGGTGGGACGGGCCTGGCCGGCCGCGCGGCAGCGGGCCACAAATTCCTCATGCGCCACGGGGAAGCGGGCCGCCACGCGCAGCTGCTCGTTCCAGCGGTTGGCGAGCGCCGCGAGCGGCGCGTACAACTCAGCGCGCAGCGCCGCGACGCGCTCGGGCAGCGGATAGGCGAAATACCGGTACTCACCCCGCCCGAATCCGTGGCTGCCCATCACCACCCGGCTACGAAACAGCGAGTCGTCCGCGTACCCGCGCGCGATGCGCTGACACTCGGTGCGGGTGAGGAGACTCCCGATCATGGCATTGCCATGAGCATCGAGATCCTGCCGCAGGCGCTGCCAATCAAGAGTCCGCACCCGCTCCGCAATGCCCGGCCCTGCGGCATCAGGCGCTCTGCGCTCGCGCGCGACTCCCGCCTGGATGTTCAGCATCCCGGTGTTCACCGGCCCGACTCGAGCGTGAGAAGCGCGCGCTTGCGCTCGATGCCCCAGCGATAACCGGACAGCGCTCCGTCGTGGCGCACGACGCGGTGACAGGGGATCAGTACCGCGAGGGGATTGGCGGCGCAGGCCTGTGCCACCGCCCGCACCGAGCGCGGTGCGCCGAGGCGCTGCGCCACTTCGGCGTAGCTCACGGTGGACCCCACGGCAATCTCCCGCAGCGCCCGCCACACTCGTTGCTGGAAGGCCGTGCCGCGCACGTCGAGGGGAAGATCCAAGCTGAGGCGCGGGTTCTCGACGACACGCGCGACTTCAGCGGCGAGCGACTCGGTGTCCGCATCGCTGCCGAGGAGACGCACTTGCGGGAAGCGCTGGCGCAGATCGCGCTCCAGGAGCGAAGGACTGTCGCCCAGGAGAATCGCGCACACGCCTTTCGCGCTGCGGGCGACGAGAACGTAGCCCAGCGAGGACTTGACGATCGCAACTCGTATGGTCGCGCCCGGAATCGGGATGCGATCGCTCGGCTGCGACTGCCGCATAGGCTTGGCTGAGGTCATGATGCGTACTCCTTGAGGGCATTGAGCACGCCGTTATTGTTGTGTTGGGCGATGGCGCGCGCAGCCCGATTCTTGCTGGCGCCCGCACCCGCCGACACCCAGGTGCCGTTGGACCGTGCAAGCGGGATGCGCCGCGCCGATGTCAGCCGGGAACCGTGGCCTCGTAATGGTGAACATGCTGGGGGCGCGTGAGCAGGAAGCGGTCGTCCTCGGGGTAATAACGCGAGCGCCGGTAATCCGCCCCTGCGAAGGCTTTGATGGCCTCGGTGTCGCTCCACCAGCTTAAGGTCACGATCTCGGAGCGTTCCGAATCCAGGTCGCGCACCGCCACGCTGGCACCAAGGTTCCCCGGCGTGCGCTGGTAGGCAGCGAGGCCCGTTGCCTTCACGTACTCCACGTATTCATCTTTAAGGGCGCGTTTGATCTCAGCGCGCCATTCTCTCAGCACTGCCATAGCCACTCTCCCGGTCATATGCGACCCGGCGCCGGCGGGCGTCCGGTGTCGTGAGGATCAGCAGGACGCTGGCGAGCACCAGCGCCGATGCCAGAATCATGTGCAGGGTAACCGCCTCCCCGGCGACGAAGTAACCCAGGGCGACCGCCACCAGTGGATTGACATAGGCGTGGCTTGCGACCTGCGTCGCTGGCATGCGAGCGAGCAGCCAGACGTACGCGGTAAAGCCAAGCAGCGAGCCGGCGACGATCAGATACGACAGTGCCAAGCCGGCACGCAGCGAGATGTGGGGAAACGACTGCAGTTCACCCGTAGCCTGCGATAGCGCCAGCAGCACCGCCCCACCCAGCATCATCTGCGCGCCGGCAGCCAGCGGCAGCGATTGCGGACGTGCCAGCGAGCGCGTCAATACGGCTCCGAGCGACCAGGCCGTGCCGCCGGCCAGGATCACCACGCACGGCAGCCCGGGGAATGGCTGCTCATTGCGGATCAGGAGCCACGCAACCCCGCAGAACCCGAGCGCCACCGCGGCCAGCGTCCGCCAGCGAAACGGCTGCTGGCGAAATACGAACACCTCCAGAGCGACGGTCGTGATAGGCAGGGTCGCCTCGATCACCGCAGTAATGCCGGAGGGCACGTACTGCTCAGCCCAGAACAGCGTGCCGTAGGTCGCGACGAACATGCACAGCGCGATCGTCGCGATGCTGCGCCACTCTCTCGCTGCAGGACTGGGCTGTCCGCGCAGGCGCATGAATACATAGAGCAGCGCGCCGGCGATGAGAAAGCGCACGCCGCTGCTGAAGAACGGCGGGATTTCCAGCACCGCAATCCGGATGGCCAGGAACGTCGCGCCCCACAGGACATAGATGGCCGCGAAAGCCAGCAGCACGCGCATGTCGAGGCGCCGCTCGCGGGTTCCTGGTACGTCTCCGATAACCGTTGAAACATCCATAGAGGGTTATGATAGACCTGGACATACCAAAAGTAACCTGTAAAATAATATTCAGAGGTTATGGACTCATACCCAGCATCCGCGGTGGCGGCGCCGGCGTTCGACCTGAGTGGCGGGCACCCGGCGCTCGATCTGGTCAATACACTGGACCACCGCTTTGGCGGCGAAGCGCCCGTCGAACTGCTCGTCGACTACGGCGCTCTGCTCAGGTTCGCGCGGCAGACCGAGCTCCTCGACCCAGGGCAGGCGCGCCTGCTGGCGAAGTCGGTCAGGCCGCAGGCTGCCGCGCGGGCCTTACGCTCGGTACGGGACCTGCGCGAAGCGCTGTCGGCTGCGTTTTACGGGAACCTAGAGAGGCGCCCTCCCCCGGCCGCCGACATCCGCACGCTCGAGCGGCATTTCCTCGCTTCGGAACGGCATCGCGAGCTGCACTGGCAGGAAGCCGCGGCGCGGAACGGGCAAGCGGGGATGGCCTGGCAGTGGGGTCGCTTCGAGAAAGACGCGGAGCTCCCGGTCTGGATCCTCGCGGAGCGCGCTGCGCAGCTCATGCTATCGGATGCGCTGCCGTGGGTGCGCGCCTGCGGGGCGGACACCTGTCGCTGGCTCTTTCTCGACACGAGCAAGAATCACACCCGCCGGTGGTGCAACATGAAGGTTTGCGGGAACCGCATGAAGGCGCGCAGATTCCAGGCGCGTCGCGGAGCCGAGCGCTAATCCGAGGAACCAAAGCGATCGGGCTCGCCGATCGCCGGCAGGCCATCCTGTGCTGGCCGCATCAGGAGAAGCGTGAATGCCAATCGTCAGCAGACGTTCCTTCGTGCAGATGGCTGCCGCGATCGGCGCGGCGGCGGCATGGGGCACAAGTGCTCCGAAGCCCTCCAGGCTTACCTGGCAGGAGCGTCGCGAGCGTTTCCCCGAGGGGGTCGCTTCCGGGGACCCGGACGAGCACAGCGTCTTGCTGTGGACGCGCTGTCCGCAGCGCGAGCCGGGCGCGCTGCGGACTCTGCGCGTCGAGGTCGCGGAAGATCCGGGGTTCCACCAAGTCGTCGCGACCGCCCGAGTCCCGCTATCCGCCGCCTCTGATTGGACCTGCCGCGTGCTCGTCGGGGGCCTGAAGCCTGCGCGAGCTTATTGGTATCGCTTCACCGACCCGGCCGGCAACGGCAGCCGCGTGGGCCGTACGCTCACCGCGCCGCGTGTGGACGATCCGCGCGCCGTCTCCTTCGCATTCGTGAGCTGCCAGAATGCCAACCTCGGAGCGCAAAACGCCTACCGCAGAATGATTTTCGAAGACGAGCGCGCCGCGGAGGCAAACCGCCTCGGCTTCGTGTTGCATCTGGGTGACTTCATATATGAGATCGTCTGGTATCCGCAGGACCGGCCGCAGGGAATGTATGACCGCCGCGTGCGCGACCTGCTGCGCTACCCCGACGGCGAGAAGATCGCTGACTTTCACGTGCCCACCACCCTTGACGGCTACCGCACGGTCTATCGGGCGTATCTGCATGACCCGGACTTGCAGGACGCGCGCGCGCGCTGGCCGTTCGTCAATATGTGGGACAACCACGAGTTCAGCTGGCTGGGCTGGCAGTCACTGCAGAAGTTCCAGGGCCGGACCCGGCCGGCGCAGACGCGCAAGGTCGCCGCGAACCAGGCGTTCTTCGAGTACCAGCCGGCGCGCATGGCACGGCCGCACGACAGCTCGCTTGAGCGCTTCGAGCCGCCGCTGGTCGTGGACGCAGCGATCACGCGCTTTGACGACAACGGTCTCGGCCAGGAACCCAACAACCTGGCCGCGCTTGCCAGCCTCAGGGGTTATCGCGCGCTGCGCTGGGGACGCAACATCGAGCTCATCATCACCGACCAGCGCAGCTACCGCTCGGAGGAGCCCACCGGCATGGAGGAGGCAAAGGCGCTCGCGAGCAGTGATTTCCCCGAGATGATCCCGCAACAGGTGATGGAGATCCTGGATGCCGGACGCGCATACGACGGCGGACATCCGCCGGCGATGATCGCCTCGGCCGACCGGACGGTGAAAATCGCCAACTTCTGCAAGGACCGGCCTGCGCAAACTATCCTGGGCGCGGAGCAAAGGGCCTGGTTCCTCGGGCGGCTGAAGCAGTCGCAAGCCACCTGGAAGATCTGGGGGAACACCGTCGCGACGCTCGACATGCGCGCCGATCCGCAAAATCTGCCGGCGGGCGTGGGCAAGCCCTGGCCGTGGCACGGCTACGCGGGCTTCCCCGGCGGGGACTACGGCAGCGCGTATGTGGAACGCGGCCAGATCTATGACTTCGTGCAGCAGCACGGTATCAGCGGCTTTGTGACCGTGGCCGGGGACCGGCACAGCTTCTGGGCGGGATTGGCCGCAAAGGCGCTCCCCCCTCGCCCGTTCAATCCGGTCGGAGTGGCCTTCGTCACCGGCTCGGTATCCGCCCCCGGGCTGGTCGAGGCCCTGGAACACTCGCTGCCGCAGGATCATCCGCTGCGGGCCCTGTACCTCGGACGTGGACCTCACGATGACGGACCTCGCCCGACGCTCAACATGCTGCTGCGACACGGGGTGCGCTCGTGCCTGGAATATGCGAGCAGCGGGGATGCGGCGCGCGCCCGCAAGCTGTCGAACCCCGAGCTGTCTCCTCACGTCGCGTTCGTGGACATGGGCGGACACGGATATGCGGTAGTGAGCGCTACCGCCACGGCCGTCGAGGCAGAGTTCGTGTGCATTCCTCGTCCCCTGGAGCGCAGCACTCGCGAGGACGGTGGCCCGCTCGCATACCGGGTGCGGCACCGCGCAGAGCTGTGGCGCGCCGGAGAATTCCCCCGTTTGACGACCCGGATCCTGGAAGGGACTCCGACGTTCTCCATCTGAAGGCGGGCGTCGGCAATCTCTACCTGACGGCATCCTTGAATCGCCTACCTAAGTCTGAGTGGCCGCGTCGCGCGCAACCGCGTTCGCTTCGCCAAGCGCGTCCACCACCGACCAGGGTGGCAACGGAAATCGGGCGCACGCAGTCGCAAGCCATTGCCGAAAGGCCGCGACTTTTTCGAGTGCAAGATGCGCCGGCGGACACACGAAGTGGTAAGCGTGCCCGGAGCGAACTGCCCGACCGGCGACGGCGAGCCGACTCATCGCGACTTCGTCCGCGACCAGGGACCAGCGTGAGAGCGCGAGTCCCTGGCCCGCCTGCGCGGCACGCACGATGGCGATTGCATCATCGAATGCGGCGCCCGAACTCGGCCACACTTCGTCGGGACCCCCTTCGAGCAACCAGGCGGTCCACGGCTCATAGGTGCTATGCAGCAGTCTGTAGCGCTTGAGATCCCGCGCCTCGGCAATGGGTCCATGGCGCTGCAGCAGCGCAGGCGTGCACACCGGGACCAGCCACTCGTCGAACAGCTTCTGCACGTGCAGGCGGGGCCAGGTTCCCGCACCAAAACGGATCGCGGCGTCCATTCCCGTCTTGACGAAATCGACGAGCTCCGTGGAGGTGTGGATCTGCACGTCGATGCCCGCATGGTGCGAGGTGAAATCCGGCAGTCGTGGGAGCAGCCATTGCGCAAGGAAAGAGGCGATCGTCGTCACGCGCAATGGCCCGGAGCCGCGGTCGGCGCGCGCCTCGTCGATCGCACGCTCGAGATCTGCGAGCGCCTGTTCAACCTTCGGCCGCAGCAGCGCGCCCTGCGGTGTCAGCTCGACCTGACGGCCGTTGCGGCGAAAGAGCGGCACGCGCAGATATTCCTCGAGCGCCTGCACCTGCATGCTGGCGGCGCTCGCGGTGACGCCCAGCGCATCCGCACCGCGCGTGAAACTCTTGTGTTCGGCGACTGCGACGAAGACCCGCAGACTCGCGAGCGGGGCCCGCCGATACGCCGCGCGGCGTGCGGTACCGGCGGTTGAGCGCCGAGGGATCCGATCGGCAGCGGCTGGCGACTGCGGCGGGGTCGCTGCTTTCTTTCGACGATTGGTCTCGCGTGTCGGCACGGGTCGATGCCTGGGCAATCATCCGCAAGTGGCGTTGATCATACGCCCGCAATGCCGCGGGCTGTCGGATCGAGTTGCAGAGCGCGAATCCTCCGGATGACCGCCAGGCGGCCCGCGCTATCCCTTCAGCCGCGCTTAACGACCCTTCAGCTCTTGTGACAGCGCGCATCCCTCACACGCTCACCATTGCACTCGAATCGTCACCACCGGGTTTTCGTCATAGGAGAGCCATCATGAACGCCAGTCGCCTTGTCAGTTTCGCCGCGGCACTCGTCATCACCGCCACCGAATGGGCGGCATTTTCCAGTCTGCCGCTGCACACCCTGCGGGTTGTCGCCGCGCCCGTTTCCAGCGCCGCGCCCGACGAAGCGTTGCCGGTGATCGTCGTCACGGCACACCGTCACCCGTGACGGACCGTCAAGAGCGCATCCGCTTCAGTATCGGTGATGATGATCGGGCAGCCTCAAGGGCCAGAGACTTGCTGGCGCAGACGTTTCTCTGGCGCACCTTCTGCAGGACTGCGGGTGATCAGTAGAACATACAGCTCCGTAACCAGTGCGAGCACGACCCGGAAGCCCATGAGAGCTGCGATGCCCCATGTTCCCCATAAGAAGGCCGCCAGAATCGGTGCGAGGGCTGCCCCCGCATCCTCCCCCATGCTCATCCAGCCCATGGTGCGCGCGCGGTTGCGCTTGTCGAAACTGGAGACCTCGGCCATCAGTGAGCCCCACGCCGGCCGGAAAGCAGCCCTCCCCATGTCATCGGCGGCCTTCGCTACGGCGATTCCAGCGAACGTGGGAAACAACAGGTAGAGGATCGAGGAACCGGTGTTAGCGACCGCCCTCACCGCGAGCACCAGTCTGCGGCTCACGGTGTCAGAGAGCCAACCAAAGATCGGGCCGGAGAAGATAATGGCAAGCGTCGATACCGCATAGATGACTCCGGCCTGGGCTTTGCTCAGGCCGGCGTATTCGGTCGCCAGAACCGGGAAGAGGCCGTTGAGCATGTCGGCGGTACCGGCCATCAGGAATCCGAGACCGACAAACGGCAGGACCCGCGGACGCCCGGGCATTGCGGATCCCGAGGGTCCTGCGTTCTGCCCGCCAGCCGGCAGCGCGGAGGATGATCCGCGGTGTTCGCGCGGAACAGTCGGGTCTCGGTGCTACTTCACGTAGCGCGCAACGGCGAGCAAGGGCAGCACCGAGAGGCCGAAGGCTGTCAGGAATACCAGCGTGTAATTGGCAGCAGTAATGGTCAAGAGGATCCCCGCAAGAGCCCGGCTCATCGAACCCGCCACCGTCTTGGCCGTCTGGTACCAGGCAAAGGCGGATGCCACCGACTTCTCTCCCCCGCTTCCGCGGTGCAAGT
>WNGJ01011620.1_pt1 | contig 10238 bp, 7 predicted proteins | sample 5400611 | NCBI WGS metagenome assembly WNGJ01 (sample SAMN13153375, study PRJNA577476) | soil metagenome | isolation source: 40 cm soil or saprolite under Garry oak tree replicate 1 | place: USA:California | collected 2016-06-15
AGCGCGCAGACCTTCGATTTACAAGAATTAGAAACCCTTAAGTTCAAACGCAAGCGTTCTGGGTAATGCCAAGAGTTGTCAACCTGCGCACGGGCCGGTGGGATGGACTCAGAATTCCTGACTCGGTTGGAAACCCCGGGCCGCCACCTTCCCCTTTCCAAAACGGCAGAATCCAGGTTGCACTGACCGCCCACGAATCGTAAATTGATGCGGCCTCGAGGCGATTCAGGATAGGCCCAATCCCTTGGTTTTGCGGGGGCGCACCCCCACAACCAGTGGTGTTTTTCTGGGTAATGACGCCCAAATAAACGTTGTGCAGTGCGGCCAATTTTCTTAGAATAAGGGTAGCGTAATTGGATGGCCAAAATGTCCCATCCGACCGATTTTTATGCCTGACGAAAATGTTCTTGAAGCGACCGAAAAAGTGATTGCTGCCCCCGCCGCTCCGGAGACTTATGATGCGTCGAAGCTCGGCAAACTGGAGGGGTTGGAAGCCGTCCGCAAAAAGCCAGGGATGTACATCGGCGGCACTGACGAACGCGCCCTGCATCATTGCGTGACCGAGGTGCTGGATAATTCAGTTGACGAGTATCTGGCCGGGCACTGCACCCGCATAGACGTAACAGTCCACGTGGACGGCTCGATTTCGATCCGCGACAACGGGCGAGGTATTCCAGTGGATATGCATCCTGAGTACAAGATTCCAGGGGTCGAACTGGTGCTCACAACATTGCACTCATTCTGGAGGCACACACGGGGTTGGGGCCAAGTGTGTGAACGCAGTATCCGAGTGGTTCTCGGTGGAAGTTTCTCGCGACGGCCAGGTGCATCAGATGGAATTCGAGCGCGGCAAAACCACCAAGAAACTTGAGGTAATCGGCAAAGCCAAAGGCACCGGAACGCTGGTTACTTTCAAGCCCGATCCTGAAATCTTTACGGACACCACCGAGTTCAAGGCCGACCTGATCACCCAGCGCTTGCGAGAACTTGCGTTCTTGAATTCCAGCCTGGAAATGACCTTCCTGGAATTCGTCAAGCAGCTTGGCAAAGGCAAGCAGGCCTTGCACCCCAAGACGATTGTCCTGAGCGGGAGGCGGCCATACGAGTACACGCAAAACGGCGTCAGCCGCAAGGCGGACATCACGGTGGATGTTGTCATCCAATACAACGACAGCTACAGCGCGCAGGTGCTTGCTTACACCAACACTGTCCACAACCCGGATGGCGGCACTCACCAGGCTGGGTTTAGGGCTGCCCTGACGCGGGCGGTCAACCAGTACGCCAAGCAAAACAACTTGCTCAAGGAGAAAGACCCGCCGGTGACCGGAGACGATTTGCTTGAGGGTTTGGTGGCGGTCATCGCCATCAAGCACCCGGACCCCAAGTTCAATAACCAACCCAAAGAGAGACTCCTTTCTTCGGAGGTTGAGGGCATCGTTGGTTCCATTACTTACGACGGGTTGATGTCGCACTTCGACGCCAACCCGTCGGTGGCCAAGAAAGTGGTGGACAAGGGCTTGAATGCGGCCCGCGCCCGCGAAGCGGCGCGCAAGGCGCGTGAAGCGGTGCGCAAATCGGCGCTGACCGGCGGGGGCCTGCCGGGCAAACTGGCCGATTGCTCCGACCGCGACCCGGCGAATACGGAGTTGTACATCGTCGAAGGTGATTCCGCCGGCGGCTCGGCCAAGCAAGGCCGCGACCGAAAGTTTCAGGCCATTCTGCCGATTCGCGGCAAGCTCATAAACGTCGAGAAAGCGCGGCTGGACAAGGTCCTTCAGAACAACGAAATCCGCACCATGATTACGGCCGTGGGCACAGGCATTGGCGATGGCGACAGCGAAGGCGCTTTCGATCTTAGCAAACTGCGTTATCACAAGATTATTATCATGACCGATGCCGACGTGGACGGTTCGCACATTCGCACCCTGCTGCTGACTTTCTTCTACCGGCAGATGCCTGAATTGGTAAAGCGCGGCTTCATGTATATCGCCCAACCGCCGCTGTATCAAATCGCCCGTAAGAAACGGGTCGAGTACGTGGATGATGACGCGGAGTTGAATCGAATCCTCATTCAGCTCGGTACCGAGGAAGTGCGCTTGCGCAACCTGCAGGACGGAAAGGAGCTCTCGGAAAAGCAACTGAGCGAGATCCTGGAGTTGCTCGAGGCGCTGGACAAATACGCCAACGGGCTGCGGCGCAAAGGCGGCGATTTCGCCGTTTATCTCGAGCATCGCCATCCCACGACGCACGAATTGCCTCAGCACCTGGTGAGAATCCGCCAGGGCAACGAGGAAAGCGTTCATTATTTCCTCGACCGCGAAAACCTGGCCAAGTTCGGCGCAGAGAACCCGGACCTCGACTTGGGGCTCTCGGGCGAGGAAGAGAGCGACACGTCGCTCATTGAGAAGGCAAAGAACGGCTCGACCCGCCGCGCACGGCACGAGGAATTCTACGAGAGCCACGTCATTAAGGAACTGCTGGATAAACTGGCGCGGAAGGGCTTCAATGTAGAGCACTACTCGGCTCAGGACAAACCCTTGTTCGAGGTGATTGAGGGTGAAGGCGACAAACAGCAGGTCAAACCCCTTTTCTCGATCCCCGAAATCCTGGTCAGCATCAAGGAAGTCGGGCGACGCGGTCTGTCCATTAAACGATTTAAAGGCCTGGGTGAAATGAACCCCAAGGAATTGTTTGAGACGACCATGAACCCGGCGAACCGCAAGCTGCTGCGCATTGATTTGACCGATGCTATTGAGGCGGAGGAAATGTTTACCAAATTGATGGGTGAGGAGGTCGAGCCGCGCCGCCAGTTCATTGAAGACAACGCGCTGAACGTGCGCAATCTGGATATCTAGAGGCACTAGCTCCATGCCTGACGAAAACGAGCCAAACGAACCCGGCACACCGGACGAGTCGCGGGAATTCCCGTCTTCGGCGGCGCCGCTTTATGCCGCCAACGAAAAGATCGCCAAGATCAATGTCGCCGAGGAAATCAAGAACTCGTTTCTGGATTACTCGATGTCGGTAATCATTTCGCGCGCGCTGCCGGATGTGCGCGATGGGCTCAAACCGTCTCAACGGCGGATTCTTTTCGCGATGAATGAGCTTGGCGTGATGCCCAATCGCAAGCACATCAAATGCGCCAAGATTGTGGGCGAAACCATGGGCAACTACCACCCGCACGGCGACCAGGCGATCTATCCAACTTTAGTTCACATGGCCCAGCCCTGGGCCATGCGCGAGCGCCTGGTTGATGGCCAGGGAAATTTCGGTTCCGTCGAAGCCGATCCTCCGGCCTCCATGCGATACACTGAAGCGCGTCTGGCGCCGCTAGGCGCCGTGCTCATGGAGGACATGGACAAGGAGACGGTGGACTTTGTCCCCAATTACGACGAGACCAAGACCGAGCCGACTGTGTTTCCCGCGGCATTTCCGAATCTGCTGGTCAACGGCGGGACCGGCATTGCCGTGGGTATGGCCACGAACATGCCCCCGCACAATCTGGGTGAAATCATTGACGGCATCTGCGCGCAAATTGATAACCCGAATATCACGGTCAAAGAGCTGATGGGCCACGTCAAAGGACCCGATTTCCCCACCGGTTGCAGGGTGTGCGGATTGGAGGGGGTCAAAGAGTACTTCACCACTGGTCATGGCAGCATGAAGGTGCGCGGGAAGGTCGGCCTGGAGCAACTCAAGGGCGGGCGCGAGCAGATTATCATCACCGAAATCCCCTATAACGTCAATCGCGCGTTGCTGGTGGAGCGCATCGGCGAGTTGGTCAACGAGAAAATCCTCACCGACATCACGGGCGCGCGGGACGAGTCGGATGAAAACACGCGCGTGGTAATCGAAATAAAGCGCGACGCGATCCCAAAAGTCGTCATCAACAATCTCTACAAACATACGGCGCTGGAGACCAGCTTTACGGTCAACGCGCTGGCCATCGATCATGGCCGGCCCAAGACGCTGGGTTTGAAGGAGCTCATCAACTGTTACCTCGAGCATCGCCGGGAAGTGGTCATTCGACGGACGAAATTCGAAGCCAAAAAGGCCCAGGAAAGAGCGGAGGCTTTGGAAGGCTATCTCATTGCGCTGGCAAACCTGGATGAGTTCATCCGCATCATTCGAAACTCGGCCAGCCGCGAGGAGGCCAAAATAAAGCTGCTCGCATTCGACTTTACCCGGGCGCAGGTTGAGAAACTGGGCATCTTCATCCGAGACGAAGCGCGGCTGACCAGTGGCCGCTATTCCTTGAGCGAAGCGCAGGCAACCGCGATTTTGGAATTGCGCCTTTACCAATTGACCGGCCTGGAGATCGACAAGGTGCAGGCCGAATATAGCGACCTGTTGAAGCAAATCAAAGACCTGTTGGATATCCTGGCCAAAGAAGTCCGGGTGTTGGCCATCATCAAACAGGAGCTCTTCGCCATCAAAGCGAAGTACGTGACGCCGCGTTTGACCGAACTGGCGCCGGCTGAAGGCCAAATCGCCATCGAAGACCTGATTGCTAACGAAGGGGTGATTATCACCTTGACGCACAACGGGCTGATCAAGCGCACCAACGTCAGTTCGTATCGGGCGCAGCGGCGGGGCGGCAAAGGGGTCATTGGCATGGTCACCCGCGAAGGGGCCACTGAGGATGACCAGGACTTCATCGAACATCTGTTCACTGCGAGCACGCACGATTATCTGATGTTCTTTACCAACACGGGCCGCGCTTATGTCGAGCGTGTGCATGAAATCCCTGATATGGGCCGCGCCGCCAAGGGCCGCAGCATTGCCAACCTCCTGGAGTTGAAGCCCGGTGAAACGATTGCCGCCCTGATTCGCGTCGAGGCCAAAACCGGCCCAAACAAGGAGGACACGACCTGGCAGCAACCAGGGTTCCTGTTCTTCGCGACGCAGCAGGGCACAGTGAAGAAGACTCTGCTGGAGGACTTTGCCAACGTTCGCAAAGGCGGGATTATCGGCATCGGCATCGAGCCTGGGGACACGTTGATTGACGTGCACCTGACTTCAGGCCTGGACCAGGTAGTGCTGATCACTCGCGACGGAATGAGCATCCGCTTCTCCGAGGAAGATGTTCGCCCGATGGGCCGGCCAGCGGCGGGGGTCCGTGGCATCAACCTGGAAAAGGCTGATGCGCTGGTCGCGCTGGCGGTAGTGGTGCAGGACGCAACTTTGCTGGTCGCGGGCGAACACGGGATCGGCAAGCGGACGCCCTTCGACCAAGTCTTGCCCGATGGAAGGATCGAACCGGTCTATCCTCTGCAAGCACGCGGCGGCAAAGGCGTAATCACGATGAAAGCGAACGAGAAAACCGGCGCGGTGGTCGGCGCGCTGACCGTGCGGGAAGCCGATGAAATCATGCTGATCACCTCCGGCGGCCAGATGGTCCGCACTTTTGTCAAGGATATCCGTGAAGCAGGCCGCAATACGCAGGGCGTAAAGTTGATTAACCTTGATGCGGGTGACAAGCTCCAAGCTATTGCCCGGGTGATCAGCGAGCAGCAGGCAGACGCCGCCGCCGAACAGCCGTAAGAATCTCCGTGACTGTTCAGGTAGCCGCCGACGTCAAAACCTGGTCAGTCGGCACCATTATGCGCCGCGAACGAGATCAGCGCCGACTGACGTCGGCCGCTACGTCATCGGGGATCAATCCATGCGGCTACCCAAACAGTTACGAATCTCCAAACTCAATGCTTCACTCGCTAAAAGAAGTAAGAGACTCCCAGCAGCGGCCCGTGGGCATTGATGCCAAGATTGTGGCGGCCAAGGTTGGCGTTGGAAAGGTGCTGGTAGCGGTATTCGAGGTTCACTGACCAGCGTTGCGTGATGAAGCAGCGCAGGCCCACTCCGACATCGAGGTTGAAATTGAAGGGCTCGCCAACGATCCCGCGATCTATGTCCGTAAACGCTATACCAGCCCCTCCCTGAAGGTAAGGAGCCAATCCCAAAGGCTTTCGGGGCACGAAATTGTACCGCAACCAGAGTGTCGCGCCGGCCACATAACTGCCTGACCCTTCGAACACGGCGCTGCCGAAGCCGTCTCCGGCCAGTTCCCAGTTTCCGCGCAACCAACCTGCCTCTTTCACGTCGCCGAGCATGTAGCCCAGTTGGAGTTCAGTAATCGTGTAGTTTATCGTCGGCCGGTGGCGCGTCGCGACGAAGGGTGAAAAGAGCACCCCACTGCCAAAACCCGCCTCATAGCGACCGGCCACGAACAGATCTGAGGTTGAAGAGGCACCTGTGGAACCATTCTCCGCAGCGCCGATTTCAGGCACCCTCACCCCGGCCCTCTCCCATCGGATGGAAGAGGGAGTTGAACCATCGTCTGCAGCCCCGATTTCAGGCACGGCGCTGTGAAGACTTAGCAACAAAATGGCCCAACCAGTTCTTGCGAGATTCCTCTTTCCACCGCTCATGATCTGATGGCCGCGGCCACAGCCGAGGCCCCTGGTCGATGCGCGACATTCGGCGCATGCCCCGCGCCATTGAGCGCCCCTGTGCAACTGCTTCCGTTCCCGGCCGTACAGGCCAAGCAGTGGAAACCGGTTTGAATGGGGCGTCGCTCGAGCCACTCAGGTGTCAGGTCCCAGAGGTGCAGTCCTGGCTTATCAGCCCGAGTCATCCGCAGGTCGAGCATCTGGTTAAAATCGCAATCGTACAGCTCGCCGCGATAATCAACACTCAATGTGCTCCGGCACATCAAGCCGGACACGGTGGCGGGATTGAAGCTGCCGGCCAGCAACTCCAAGTATTCGTCCCACTTGCCTTGCCGGCGTAAATCCTCGGCGAACCGCGCGATGGGCTGGTTGGTAATGGTATAGAGTTGGTTGAAGACGATGCCGAATTTTTCTTTCAACACTTCCTTGTATTCGGCTTCCAATTCTGCTTGCGGCGCAGGCAGCGTCGGTCCGAGCGGATTATACACCAGATGCAGCGGCAGGCGCGTGCCGTAGCCGACGGCGTTTAGTTTTTGCAATGCGGCAATGCTCCTTTCAAAAACACCATTGCCGCGCTGTTGGTTGACCGTCTGGCGCGAATAGCAGGGCAATGAAGCCACGACCTCCACTTGGCGCTGGGCCAAGTACTCCGGAAGATAACCGAATTCCGGCTCCTCAATGATTGTCAGGTTGTTCCGGTCGATCACGCGCGAGCCGGCTTCGCGCGAGACGTCCACTAGAAAGCGGAAGAACTCGCTGAGTTCAGGCGCGCCTCCGGTCAGGTCCACCACCAGGGGCCGATGTTCCCCGATCCACTGGCCGACGCGCCGCGCGGTGGTTTCGTCCATCATCTCGCTGCGCCAGGGGCCGGCATCCACGTGACAATGGCGGCAGGCCTGGTTGCACTTGCGTCCAAGGTTTAGTTGCAACGTTTCCAACGTCGCTCGCCGCAAATTGAGTCCGTGTTTGGCCAGTTTTTCCTCGAACTGATTCATCCAGGTTGATTGGAGAATAGCTTATCAGCTTTTCCGATTCCAAGGGAATTTGCTAACCTCAGTACTGGGTCAGAGACGGCGGGGGGATCGCCTCGGCGGAGTGCGCCCGTCCTCGGGCGCAGCAATGTCGGAACGCGAGCGAGCCCCCCAATGGAATCGGACGCATCGGAACAACCGGTGCTCGCTGCGCCCAAGGACGGGCGCACTCCGATAACGTTGTAGTCCGCCGTCACTGACCCATTGCTATCCTCAACTCCATGCGAACAGAAAAGTTGATCGTGTTTGTCAGAGCCCCGCGGCCAGGCACAGTCAAGACCCGGCTTGCCCAAACGATGGGGGCCGAAGCGGCGTGTGCGGCCTACCGTCGCCTGGCGGAGAAACTTTTCAGCCGGCTTTCTACCCTGGAGCAGGTGGAACTGCGCTTTACACCCGACGATACCCGAGCCGAAATCAAACAGTGGCAACGCGACACTTGGGAGCTCCAACCGCAAGGTGAAGGCGACCTGGGCCAACGCCTGCGAGCGGCTTTTGCGCAGGCATTCACCAACGGCGCGCGCCGGGTGGTCATCATTGGCTCGGACTGTCCGGCGGTCAGCGTTCAGGACATTCAGAACGCCTGGGCGGCACTGCAAACCGATGATCTGGTTCTCGGCCCTGCGCGGGACGGGGGCTACTGGCTCATCGGCTTGCGTCAGCCACAAGCGGGGTTGTTTGAAAGTATTGCCTGGGGTACCGAAGCCGTCTCGTCGCAAACCTTGCGGGCCGCCCAGGCGGCCGGACTGAAAGTCAGGCTACTGCGTGAATTGTACGACGTGGATACCGAACCCGACTGGCAGGAGTTTCTTGCAACCCACTGACAGGGTGGAAGGAGGGAGACGGAAGAACAACCTCTTTTCAGGACTTGGCAGCTCTTCCGCCACCAGGTGGACAGGGGATCAACTCCACGGATGCGGCGACTCTTGCTGGTGCAGGATTTCGTCCAACACGCTGGTGACACGGTCAGCCCGTTCGGTGTAGGATTCCAGCGAATCCGGCATGGAACGCAGAAGGTTTTGCGGAACTTCCGTCAAGTAGTCCATCCCAGCACGATGGGCGACCGCGCGGAGATACACATATTTCTCTGCTGTCCGTCCGGTCAGACCGCTGGCGTGATCCAGCAACCCAAACAGCGCCCCTTCGCGGTCCCCCCGCTGGCTGACCCAATTTTCAATCCACCCCCGAATCTCCACCGGCATACTGGTCTCGGGCCAGGTGGCGAAGATAATGAGGTTTGCTACAGCCGCCTTCTGCTTCGCTTCATGGGCCGGGTGCGCTTCCTGAAGGTCAGCAAATGACAACCAACTCACTTCAAACTCGTCGGTGGTCCAAAATCGTTCGACCAGATGATCGCAGAACTTCACGGCCAGTTCGCGTGTCATGGTGTCCTCATAAACTACCACCACCGACCAAGCGGCCTTGGTTTCAACCACCCTCTCGATTCTCTCAGCCATGGCTCTTCTCAAGAACTTCCTCTCGCTCCCACCCTGCTCGCACTTCCGAAAAAAAACGTGTTGCCGACAATGGCTAATCTCGGCCTGATTCTGGAAAAAGCAAGTAAAAAATTAGACATTCGGTATCCGGTCAGTGACGGCGGACGGAGCGCGGACTTTCCAGTCCGCAGGAAGCTGCTCTCGCACAACCGGGCTGCGAATTGGGTGCAGGTCCGCGTTCGAACGATGCTGCGGACCGGAAACTCCGCGCTCCGCGATTTGCGCCCGCGTTCACTGACCGGATACGACATTCGACATTCGTGGCGCGAAGCTTGGGGTTTGCAATTGTGTCCTGTGCCGTTAAGTTGCCGGTGTGAGCAACGAGTTTTCAATCGCGGCACATTGGCCGGGCGAATTTGAGGAGGCCGGCCTCCAGAAATGGGCGGAGGACTTGCGCCGCCAGTTGACCGCGGCGCGCGTTTCTCTGGGACTGGTGTTCATGGCCCCCAGGTTTTTCCCGCGCGCAAAGTCGGTTTTGGAAATCCTCCGCGTTCACGCCCAGATTCCGCTGCTGGCCGGATGCTCCAGCCAAGGCCTGATCGTTGGCGAGAAGGAGCTGGAGAAGAACGCTGGCTTGACGCTGGCTCTTTACACACTGCCTGACGCAGACTTGAGGGCCTTCCATTTTACCCAGGAGCAGGTCGAGGAAGCCAACGGCCCAGGCTATTGGCCGCTGGAAACGGACATCGAGCCCGGCCAAACCAATGGCTGGCTGGCCTTCATCGATCCCTTTCATCTCGACAGCGAGAGCTGGCTCAAGAGCTGGAATGAAGCCTATGCGCCGCTGCCGGTGCTGGGCGGTTTGGCCAGCGGCGATTTCACCGACCAACTCACCCAGATCTATTTAAATGGCGAGGTGTTTGATGAGGGCGGCGTGGCCATTTCGGTCGGGGGCGGCATCAGACTGGCGGCAGTGACCGCCCAAGGCTGCACGCCCATCGGGGACACCTGGACACTCACCAAGGTGGAACAGAACATTATTCACGAGATCGGCAACCGCCCGGCCTATGAAGTGCTGGCCGAAACGTTCAACAAACTCCCGCCGGAAGAACAAAAAAAGGCCCGCGGCAATTTGTTTATCGGCCTGGTTACCAACGAGTATCTGGACGAATTCCATCGCGGCGATTTTTTGATTCGTAATCTGCTGGGGGCCGACGCACGCTCCGGCAGCATCGCCGTGGGCGCCCTGCCGAGGTTGGGCCAGACCATCCAGTTCCAGAAACGTTCGGCGGCGGCCGCCACGGAGGACATGAATGAACTGCTCA
>WNGJ01026737.1_pt1 | contig 10237 bp, 6 predicted proteins | sample 5400611 | NCBI WGS metagenome assembly WNGJ01 (sample SAMN13153375, study PRJNA577476) | soil metagenome | isolation source: 40 cm soil or saprolite under Garry oak tree replicate 1 | place: USA:California | collected 2016-06-15
GGGCGGTATGGACCTGATCATCCCGCCGAGGATCTCGAAGGAGGAGATCGAGCGCGTCCAGCGCCTCGCGGTCGAGAGCTTCGTCGCCGCCGAGTGCGACGGAATGGCGCGCGTCGACTTCTTCGTCCGCCAGGACGGCATTGTGCTCGTCAACGAGCTGAACACGATCCCCGGCTTCACCGCAACGAGCGTCTACGCCAAGCTGTTCGAAGCTTCGGGGATTCCGTACCCCGAGCTGCTCGACCGGCTGGTCGAGCTCGCGCTCGAGCGCCACGAGCGGCGCTCGCGGCTGCAGTTTTAGCCCGTCTTCACTTCTTGAATCTGCACCTGGTCGTTGCCGCCCAGGTCAGTGATCCAGACCAGGAAGTACCGGTCGTTCTTCCCGCTCAGTCGGAACGTCGTGGAGCTGCCGACAGTCGACGGCGCAGAGTCCACTGAGAACGGGCCGCTCTCTGAGCCTCCGGCCTTGATCACTGCCGTAAACTCTGGCGTCTCGCTCCTGACGGTCAGCGACCGCAAAGCAACCGGCCTGCCGGCGTCGAGGACGACTCCCACCCCGCTCTTGGCGAGCTGGGCGCCGGCGTAGTGCTCGGTTCGCCAGTAGGTCGTCGGGTCGTTGTCGGTTGCGTACTTGGCCGTGTCGTTGTGTTCTTCGCCGGGGGGGCTTCCCTCTGGATCGAAGGCGGTCACGCCACGAAGCTGGACCGATCCGGCCGGCGGCGGTGGGGGGTTGCTGGTCGAGCCGCCGTTGTCCTGAAGCAGAATCGCCCCGGCGAGCCCGCCGACCACGGCAGCGAGCCCGACGCCGAGCAGCACGAAGGGCCAGACGCTCCAGCGTCTCCGCGCGCGGGCCGGACGCCGCGCGCGGCTCAAGGGGCGCGCCGGGACGACCATCGTCGCGCCCTCGTTGCCGTCGAGCTCCGCGTGGCAGGCCTCGAGCTCGGCAGCGAAGTCGGCCATCGACTCGAACCGCTCGTCGTGGTCCTTGGCCATCGCCTGCTGGATCGCCCAGTCGAGGCGAAGAGGCACGTCGGGCCGAACGTCGCGGACGCTGGGCACCGGGTCGTTAACGTGGCGCATCGCCACCGCGACGAAGTTGTCGCCGCCGAAGGGAACCTCACCGGCGAGCAGCTCGTAGAGCACGCACCCGAGCGAGTAGACGTCGGTCTGCTCGTCGACCGGTTGGCCGCGCGCCTGCTCCGGCGCGATGTAGTTGCTCGTGCCCATGATCGTGCCGGTAATCGTCATCCCGTCGACGTCGACGGCGTGGGCAATGCCGAAGTCGGTCACCTTCGCGCGGCCGTCGGCGTCGAGCAGCACGTTCTGCGGCTTGACGTCGCGATGGACGAGCCCCTGGTCGTGCGCGAACGAGAGCCCGCGCGCGACCTGCAGCGCGAGCTCGATCGCCTCGTGAGGGCTCAGCGGGCCTTCCTGCGTCATCAACTCCTTCAGGTTCATCCCGTCGACGTACTCGAAGACGATGAACTGCCGTCCGTCCTGCTCGCCCCGGTCGATCACGGTGACGATGTTCGGATGGGCCAACTGCGCGACCGCGCGCGCTTCCCGGCGGAAGCGCTCGACATAGTCGTCGTCCCGCGTGAACTGCTCGTGCAGGACCTTCAGCGCAACCGTCCGCTCGAGCAGCCGGTCGTGCGCGCGGTAGACGCTCGACATCCCACCTGAGCCGACGAGCTCCTCGAGCTCGTACCGCCCCGCAATCAGTTCCCCGACCACGCGTTGAAGGATGCCCGGACCGGAGAGCTGCGGCTTCTTAGAGGTTTAGACGCCGCCAGCTGCGGCCGCCGTCGCGAGTGATGAACGGGTTGCCGTGGAAATCGGAGGCCGCCGCCACCCGCGCGCTCAGCGCCACCGGCGCGTAGAGCCTGCGAGTCAGTGCGTGGCTCGACCAGTGACGGCCCCCGTCCCGGGTCACGCGAACGACCGGCTTCGCGCCGGCTGTCAGCAGCCAGACGATCGTGCCGGAGACCGCGCTAAGGGTGAACTGAGGAAAGACCCCCGGCGCGGAGCCCGGCAGCGTCGCGAGCAGACGCCAGCGACGGCCTCCATCGCTCGTCCGATAAAAGCCGATCACGGGATTGCCGCGGTCATATTGGCCGGCAAGAACGCCCTGCCGGCCGAAGAACCGGGGGGCGGTGAGCAACACCAGCCGACCGCGGTAACCGCGCGGAGCCGGAAGTGACTGGAGGTGCCAGGTCCTGCCGCCGTCGACGGTCCGTAACAGGCGCAAGCCCGCAAGCCAACCCTTCGTCGGGCTGACAAAGGCGACCTTGCCGTAATCCGCGAGCTGACGGATGACCTGCCACGACCGACCGCCGTTGGTCGTGCGGTAGAGACGCGCCGTCGGGCCTGTGGGCTCGTTTTGGAGCACCCACGCCCGCGTGTCGCTCAGAACGTCGAGCGAGAAGTTCGCTCCGCCGGCACAAGAGTGGGCGTGGAACGCGTACGTCCTCCAGCTCCTCCCGCCGTCGAAACTCCGGTAGACCGAGCCCCGTCCGGTGGCGCAGTCGCTCGCGATCAGCCAGCCCTCACGCGTCCGGCGAAACGCCACGGCATCGATCGCCCTGAAGGTGCCCGGCTTGACGGCGCCGCGTGGCGTCACCTGGCGCCAGGCCTGCCCGTCCTCGGTGACGTAAACCTTGCTTCCGGTCCAGAGAACGTACGCTCGTCCGGGAACGGCGCCCGCGGCCGTGCCGAGGATCAGGAACGCGACCACGGCGACCAGCTGCGCCGACTTCTTCACGACGGTCACCGTACCGCCGGGGCGGAACTAAGTCAGTACGGAGTCCAGCGCCTCTTCCCAGACCGCGAGAGCCTCGTCGAGCTCGGCGTCCGAGAGGATCAGCGGCGCCAGCACGCGGATGCAGTTCGAGTAGATGCCGGACTTCAGCAGCAAGAGACCGCGTTCGGCGGCTGCTTCGACCACCGCGGTCGCCGAGTCGGCGTCGGGCTCCTTGCTCGCCGGCTCCTTCACCAGCTCGATCGCCAGCATCGCGCCGAGGCCGCGGACGTCGCCGATCCGCGGCCAGCGCTCCCGCCACGACTCCATCCGAGCGCGGATCGTCTCGCCGAGCTGAGCCGCGCGCTCGCAAACGCCCTCGTCCTCGATCACGTCGAGAACGGCCAGCGCCGCGGCCTGCGCCACCGGGTTGCCGACGTAGGTGCCGCCGATTGCCGAGTCGGCGGGTGCATCCATGATCTCGGCCTTGCCGATCACGCCCGAGAGCGGCAACCCGGCGGCGATCGACTTCGCGACCGTGATCAGATCGGGCTCGATCCCGTAGTGCTCGATCGCGAAGAGCTTGCCGGTACGCCCGAAGCCCGTCTGGACCTCGTCGACGACCATGACGATCCCGTGCTCGTCGCACAGCCGGCGAACGCCGTCGAGGAACGCCTGCGGCGCGACGACGAAGCCGCCTTCCCCCTGGATGGGCTCGATCACGATCGCCGCGACGGTCTCGGCGGCGATCTGGGTGATCAGCGCGCGCTCGAGGGCCGCGAGCGCCTCCTCGGCGCTCGGACCGCGGTACTCGTTCGGGAACGGCACCCGGTAGATCTCAGGCGCGAACGGCCCCAGCCCCGCCTTGTACGGGTGCGTCTTCGAGGTCAGCGAAAGTGACAGCAGCGTGCGGCCGTGGAAGCCGCCCTCAAACGCGATCACCGCCGGCCGGCCGGTGTAGACGCGCGCGAACTTGATCGCGTTCTCGACCGCTTCGGTGCCGGCGTTGAAGAACGCAGCTTTGGCCGGCGAGCGGAACGGAGACGCAGCGATCAGCCGCTCCGCAAGCGTGACGTAGACCTCGTAGGGGACGATCGTGAAGTCGGTGTGGGAGAACTTGGCGAGTTGCTCCTGCGCCGCCTCGACGACGCGCGGATGCGAATGGCCGACGTTGAGGCAGCCGACGCCGCCGGTGAAGTCGATGAAGGTATTGCCGTCGACATCGGTGAGCGTGGCGCCGCGGCCTTCCTCGATCACGACCGGGAGAAAGACGGACAGCGGGTCGGCGACCACCCGCTCTTTGCGGGCGAGGATCTCGCGGGATTTGGGCCCCGGAATCGCCGTCTTGAGCTCGATCGTCCGCGTCATCGCCATGGCTTTGACGATACACGAGCGACCGGCGGAATGAATAGCTGCATAGGACTCATGCAGGCGAAAATCGCCCTTGCGAACTGCCGTTCGGAATCCGTATGGTGCGCGGCTTATGACTGCCCTCGCCCGTCTCGTGCTTCGACGCCGCCGCGCCATCGTCTTCCTTTGGCTCGCGCTGACGCTGGTCGGCGCCTACTCCGCGAACGCGGTCTCGAAGCGCTGGCTCGAGCAGTTCTCGATCCCGGGCTACTCGGCCTACGAGGCGAACCAACGGGCGCTGAAGACGTTCGGGACCGGCGAGAACGCGCCGCTCGTGGCGGTCTTTCACAGCAGTGGGGACGTCACCAAGGTCACCGCGATCAAAGGCGCGATCGCCGCGGCGGCGAAGCAGAACCCCGGCTCCCGTGTCAGCTCCTTTTTCTCGACCGGCAGCGACGCATACGTCTCGCGCGACCGGCACACGACCTTCGCCGAGCTCTATCCACCGGGCAACCAGGGCTTCAACGGCAAGGTCAAGATCGGCGAGGCCCGGGCCGCCTTGAAGAACGCGACGCCGCCGGGAGTGACGTCCTACCTGACCGGCCGCGACGCCCTGCAGGAGGCATCGAGCGGCGGCAACAACAACGGCCCGAGCGTGTTGCTCGAGGCCCTGGTCGGCGGCCTCGGCGCGCTCGTGATTCTCCTCTTCGTCTTCGGCACCGTGCCCGCAGTGCTGATCCCGATCGGGATCGCCATCAGCTCGATCCTGAACACCTTCACCCTCATCTACCTGCTGACGTACATCACCTCGGTCTCGCTGATCGTGCAGTTCCTGGTGGCTTTGGTCGGCCTGGGCGTCGCGATCGACTACTCGCTGCTGATGATCTTCCGCTTCCGCGAGGAGCTCGCCAACGGAGAGGACACCGAGAAGGCGCTGATCGAGACGATGCGGCACGCCGGGCGCTCGGTGATCGTCTCGGGTTCCACGGTCGCGATCGGCCTGCTCTCGATGGTGATCCTGCCGATTCCCGTGATCAGGTCGATCGGAATCGGCGGCATGCTGATCCCGGCCGTCTCGGTACTGACCTCGATCACGCTGCTGCCGGCGCTCCTCGCGATGCTCGGCCCCCGGATCAACCGGCTGCGGGTGATGCCGAAGCGCATCGTCGAGCGGCAGGATCCGACGCACGGGTTCTGGCACCGCTGGGCGCAGATCGTCGTCAGGCGGCCGATTCCGGTGGCCGTGCTGGGGATCGCGATCGTCGCGGTCTTGCTGGTGCCAGGCTTGCAGATCAATCCGGCCGAGGCTCAGCTCAAGGACTTCCCGGGCAAGGGGGACGCGATCAACGGGCGCGAGGCGCTCGCGCGGGCCGGCATCTCACCTGGGGTGATGAAGCCGTACGTGATCCTCGCCGAGAACAGCCCACGATCGGTCGGCCCCGCGGTGGCGAGGGCGGTCGAGAAAGTTCCCGGTGTGGCTGCGGCCGTGTCACCGCCCCAATGGCGACGAGACGGAACCGCCTTGATCGAGGTATTTCCGACAACGGACTCCGCGAGCAAGGCTTCGTCCAGCACGATCTCTCGTCTCCAGCACGACGTCCTGCCGACGATCCCGTTCCGCAGTGGGACCAACATAGGGCCGCAGCTCACGCTCGGCGGAGTCTCCCCCGAGGATCGCGACTTCGTCCATGCCGTCTACGGCAAGTTTCCGTACGTGCTCGCGTTCGTGATCCTGCTGACGTTCGTCCTGCTGATGCGCGCGTTCCGCTCGATCCTGCTGCCACTCAAGGCGGTCGTCCTCAACCTCGTCTCGCTGGGCGCGGCCTACGGGATCATCGTCTTCATCTTCCAGTGGGGACACGGCTCGGACGCGATCTGGGGCGTGCCGGCGACCGGCGCGATCATTTCCTGGATTCCGCTGATGATCTTCGCCTTCCTGTACGGGCTCTCGATGGACTACGAGGTCTTCATGCTGACGCGGATGCGCGAGGAGTACGACGAGAGCCACGACACCGCGACGGCGGTCGAGCTCGGACTCGCACGCACCGGCAAGCTCGTGACGAGCGCGGCGCTGGTGCTGATGTTCGCCTTCTTCGTACTCTCGAGCGGCCCAGGCGTCGCGCCGGCGGCCGCTAGCCACCCACCGTCCCAACGGGGCGTGTCCCCGTGCCTGGCACCAAATCGGACTGCGGACACGTCTCGCAGTTCGTGCCGTTGTTGCCTGTTTCCAGCGCTTTTGGCGCTTCGGACGTGTCTTGATGCCTGGCACCGGGACACGCCTAGTAGGGACGATCGAGACGGTGGCTTCGCGCCCATAGAATCGCCCCCGTGGTCCTTTCCGACCGGACGATCGCGCGGCTGCTCGAGGAAGAGCGCATTGTCATCGAGCCCTATGACGAGTCGCTGCTCCAACCTTCGAGCGTCGACGTCCGCGTCGACCGTTTCTTTCGCGTCTTCCACAACGCTCGCTACGCCTACATCGACGTCAAGGAGCCACAGGAAGACCTGACCGAACTCGTCGAGATCGATGACGAGCGCCCGTTCATCCTCCACCCGGGCGAGTTCGTGCTTGGCTCGACGCTCGAGCGGATCGTGCTGCCCGACGACTTGGTCGCCCGCCTAGAGGGGAAATCGAGTTTGGGCCGCCTCGGCCTGCTGATCCATTCGACCGCCGGCTTCATCGACCCGGGCTGGGACGGCCACGTCACGCTGGAGCTCTCCAACGTCGCCAACCTCCCGATCACGATCTACCACGGGATGAAGATCGGCCAGATCTCGTTCATGCAGCTCTCCGAGCCTGCTGACAACCCGTACGGCAGTGGCGATCTCGGCTCGAAGTACCAGGGACAGATGGGCCCGACGCCGAGCCGTTACTGGCAGAACTTCGACGCAACCAAGACGGAGTCAGGATGAAGGTCTTGATCACCGGCGGTACCGGCTTCGTCGGGCCGCATGTCGTGCGCGCGGTCGCGGACGCCGGACACGACCTGAAGCTGCTCGTCCGCGACTCGACGCGGTCACGCGAGCTGCCGGGCCAACCCGTGGTCGGCGAGATGACGAACACGGTCAGCCTGCAACACGCGGTCGAAGGCATGGATGCGGTCGTCCACCTCGTCGCGATCCGCCAGGGCCGTGAGGAGCAGTTCAAGCGAGTGATGGAGCAGGGAACCCGCGACCTCGTCTCCGCCGCGAAGGCCGCCGGCATCAGGCGCTTCGTCCTGATGAGCGCCCTCGGCACAGGCGAGGACACGAAGGACCTCGTCCCCTACTACCACGGCAAGTGGGAGATGGAGCAGGCGGTCAAGAACTCCGCGCTCGAGCACGTGATCTTCCGGCCGAGCTTCGTCTTCGGCCGCGACGGCGGCATCCTGCCGACCTTCCGCAAGCTCGCCAAGCTGACCCCGGTAACGCCGATCATCGGCTCGGGCGAGCAGAGGATCCAGCCGATCTGGGTCGACGACGTAGCCGCCTATTTCGCGGCCGCCCTCAACAAGCCCGAAGCGACGAACCGAACCTTCGAGCTCGGCGGCCCCGACATCGTCAGCTGGAACGAGTTCTGGCAGCAGCTCAGGACGGCGCTCGGAATCCGTCGCCGCCCGAGGCTCCATGTCCCGATCGGACTAATGCGGGTCAACGCACTCGTCACCGAGCGGCTGCCCGGCAACATCCCGCTCACCCGCGACCTGCTGAAGATGCTCGAGCACGGCGACAATGTCGTGTCGAACGACGACGCCATCCAGACGTTCCAGCTTCCACTGGTGCCACTGGACGAACAGTTGCGGCGCGCTGGGTAACGCGGGAAACTCGAAGGCGTGACCGAGCGTCTCGCGAGGGCGTGCAGCCGCCACCCATGGCGCACGATCGGCGCCTGGATCGGGGCGCTCGTGCTCGCCTTTGCGGCCATCGCGCTGCTACTCCCCGGCAACCTGACCTCGAACGGTGGGGCCGCAGGCAACCCGGAGTTCCGCCAGGCGGAGCGGATCGAATTCAGCTCTTTCCCCTACAACCCACGGCTGAACTTCAGCGACATCGTGCTCGTCCGGTCCAGCCGCCACACGATCGGCCAGCCTGCGTTCCGCGCCTTCGTCAGCCAGCTCGCGCAGGAGGGCAGAGCGACCGGGAAGGTGCACGACGCCCAGATCTACTACCAAACGCACGATCCCTCGCTCGTCTCGCGCGACAAGCACGCGCTGATCATCCCGATCAGCGTCTACGACACGAGCGACATCAAGCCGATCAACCAGCTCGTCGAGCGGAACAACAACCGCGCGGGCTTCGAGGTCGCGATCACAGGCAACAACGTCCGAGACAACGACTTCGACCAGCTCTCCCAGCACGACCTCAAGAGCGGTGAGCTCGAGTTCGGCCTCCCCGCAGCGCTGATCATTCTCGTGCTCGTCTTCGGATCGGTCGTCGCGGGCCTGGTGCCGGTGCTACTCGCAATCCTCGCAATCGTCGCCGGCCTCGGGCTTGTCGCGGTCGTCTCCCAGATCTGGGAGTTGTCGATCTTCGTCGTGAACATGCTCACCGGCATGGGTCTCGCGCTCGGGATCGACTACTCGCTGTTTGTCATCTCCCGCTACCGCGAAGAACGAACGGGCGGCCGCGAGCCGTCCGAGGCGATCGCAGCATCCGGCGCGACGGCGAGCCGCGCCGTCCTCTTCAGCGGCACGGCCTTCGTGATCGCGATGCTCGGGATGCTGATCGTGCCGAACACGATCATGCGCAGCCTGGCCGCCGGAGCCATCCTCGTCGGCGTCACGTCCCTCGTGGCGGCCCTGACACTGCTCCCGGCGCTGCTCGGGCTGCTCGGCGACCGCGTCAACTCGCTGCGGATCCCGCTCTTCGGAGGCTCCGGCTCCACCGAGGGGCGCTTCTGGAATGCGGTCGTCACACGCGTACTGAGCCGGCCGGCGCTGAGCCTCCTGCTCGCCTGCGGCGTCCTGATCGCCGCGGCGATACCCGTCTTCTCGCTCAAGATCGGCACGAACGGCGTCAGTACGCTGCCGGACCGGTTCGTTTCCAAGCAGGGATTTCTTGCGCTGCAGAAGAGTTTCCCCGACGAGACCGCAGACCCCGTGCGCATCGTCGCCGCCGACCACGCGTCCGATCCGCGGGTCCGCTCGGCACTGAAGCAACTGCAGGCTCGGCTCGCGAGCGATCCGGAGTTCGGTCGCGGTCAGGTGCGCTTCGCGCCGGGCGGCCAAGTCGCGGCCCTGGATGTACCGATTCGCGGCGACGACGCCGGCGATCGGGCTGTGACGGCCGTCCGCAACCTGCGTTCGACCGTGATCCCGGACTTCTTCAGCGGCACCGACGCCCGCGTCCTGGTCGGCGGACGGACTGCGGAGAACATCGATTACGCGGACTCGGTCACGAAGCCAACGCCCTACGTCTTCATCTTCGTGCTCGGCTTCACGCTGGTGCTGCTGACACTCGCGTTCCGCTCGATCGTCGTCGCCGCGACGTCGATCGTCCTCAACCTGCTCTCCGTCGGCGCCGCCTATGGGCTGATCGTGCTCGTCTTCGAAAAAGGCGTCGGCAACGGAATCTTCGGCTTCAGCCAGGTGGACGCGATCGAAGCCTGGGTGCCGCTGTTTCTGTTCTCCGTTCTCTTCGGCCTCTCGATGGACTACCAGGTCTTCTTGCTCAGCCGGATCAAGGAGCGCTACGACGAAACCGGCGACACGACGGCCTCGGTCAGGTGGGGCGTCGGCACGACCGCCCGGATCATCACCGGCGCGGCTTTGATCATCGTCGCCGTCTTCGCGGGCTTCGCAAAAGGCGATCTCGTCCAGTTCCAGCAGATGGGCTTCGGCGTCGCGATCGCGTTGCTGATCGACGCAACCGTGATCCGCTCCGTGATCCTCCCGTCCGCGATGAAGCTGCTCGGCCGCTGGAACTGGTACCTGCCGACGTGGCTGGGCTGGCTGCCACGAATCCAGATCGAGCGCGCTCCAGCCTAGAAGCCGGCCTAGAAAAGAGTAGGGGCCGCCAGAAGGCGGCCCCTAGTCCGGTGACCAGCGTTGAAGTAGTAGAGGCGCTTCCTGCCGTTATTCCAACGGCGGCGCGAAGCGCGAGTCCCCTACGCTGGCTAGGCGATTCCCCGTAGGTCCGGGGGACACGCCTCTACCCGCTGGTACCTCCACT
>WNGJ01042155.1_pt1 | contig 10236 bp, 13 predicted proteins | sample 5400611 | NCBI WGS metagenome assembly WNGJ01 (sample SAMN13153375, study PRJNA577476) | soil metagenome | isolation source: 40 cm soil or saprolite under Garry oak tree replicate 1 | place: USA:California | collected 2016-06-15
CCGGTGCCGATTATCTTTCTCCTGAGATGGATGCTTTTTCGGGTGGAATTTGGGGCGGGACTCATCAAGCTGAGAGGAGATCCTTGCTGGCGCAATCTGACCTGCCTGCACTATCATCACGAAACTCAGCCTCTCCCGAATCCGCTCAGTTCGTATTTCCACCACCTGCCGAAGTCATTTCACAAACTCGAAGTAGTGGGAAATTTTGCCGCGCAGCTCGTGGTTCCCTGGGGCCTTTTCCTTCCGCAACCGGTGGCCGGCATCTCCGGAGCCCTGATCATCCTGACGCAAATGTGGCTCTTCATCAGCGGAAATTATTCCTGGCTGAACCTGCTGACGATGTTTTTGGCCGTTCCCAGCTTTACGAACGCGCACCTTCGCCCCATTCTCCGGATGCAGGGACCGGGCGGCCTCTCTGCGCCCGCGGCTTACGAATGGGTGATTGTGGTGTTTAGCGCCGTGGTCATCGTCTTGAGCTATTGGCCCGTGCATAACATGCTTTCACGCCGGCAGATCATGAACACCAGCTTCAATCCCTATCACCTGGCGAACACATATGGAGCCTTTGGAAGCGTCACCAAGGCTCGTTACGAAATCGTGATTGAAGGCACGGAAGAGGAGGCCGCGCGCGGGCAAACGAAATGGAAGGAATATGAATTCAAAGCCAAGCCGGGCAATCCGCAGCGCAGGCCAACTCAAATTGCTCCCTACCATCTCCGGCTGGATTGGCTGATGTGGTTTGCGGCAATGTCACCCGTCTACGGCTACCACGAGCATCCCTGGTTCATCATCCTCGTACAGAAATTGCTGCAAAATGATCCCTCGACGCTGAAGCTACTCGCCGGAAATCCGTTTCCCCAAGGGCCTAAAGTGATTCGAGCGCGCCTCTATCATTATCGATTTGCGACCGCCAAAGAACGGCGCGAAACAGGTCAATGGTGGGTGCGTACGCCGGCTGGCGAATATCTGCCGCCTGTCTCCATGCGCCCCGGCGCCGATTGATTTGACCACGTCCATGATGATCGAAAATCGCAGTCATGCGCCGAACCGGCCGGGCTACGTGCCCGTCCATTTGGGCGCGCGCTTATTCAGAAATGCGTCCATGCCTTCGCGAAAATCGCGGCTCATGTAACACATCAGAATCAGTTTGTGATCTTCCTGTTCGGGCCAGCTCGCTGGCACGGCTTTGCAAGGTCGCGTAATCGGGAAGCACTTCGCCCAGCAGTCCGATCGCGTGCGCCTCGCCGGCAGGGATCAAACGGGCGGTGAAGATGATGTCCTTCACACGCGCCGCCCCCAGCAGGGATACGAGCCTTGCGTAATTCGACATCGACAGGCAGTTGCCTAAGGTGCGGCCGATGGGGACGCCAAAGCGGGCACTCGAGGCGCCGATGCGCATGTCACAGCAGACGGCAATCGCGGCGCCGCCGCCCGTGCATGCCCCGGCGATAGCGGCGATGGTGGGAACGCGAGAACGCTCCAAAGCATCGAGGATGCCATCCATGCGCGCTTCGTAGTTCAGCGCGTCCTCGGCACGGGAGAAAGACCTGAACTCGGAAATATCGGTTCCTGCCGCGAACGCTTGTTCCCCGGCGCCTGTGAATATCAGCGCCTTAAGCGAGGAATCACTCTCCGCCTCCTGGAGGATTTCTGCAAGGCGCTCGTACATCCGGAACGTGAGAGCATTTCGCGCCTCGGGGCGATTGAAGGTGATGCGACCCACGCCATCATTGACTTCATAGAGAAGCTCTTGGATCACAGTGGTGTGCCTTTCTGAATTGAGTCTGACATCTGGATGACTCCCTCCGCCGCGAGTTGCTCAATTTCGGCATCGGAGAAGCCGGAGTCACGCAGCACCTGGCGCGTGTGCTGACCAAAGATCGGCGCGGCGCGGCGCACACCGCCGGGCGTATCGGAGAATTTGATGGGCAGACCGATTGCCTTCACGTGTCCGGCCGTGGGATGCGCAGTCTCCACGATCATCTCCCGTGCCAAGGCTTGTGGATCCTCGTGCATTTGGCCGATTTCGAGCACCGGCCCCGCCGGAACACCAGCTTGCTCGAGGCGGCGCAGCCATTCCGCGGAGCTGCGACGCTTGAACAAAGGAGTCAGCGTCGCAGTCAGCGCCGCGAGATTACGCATGCGGTCGGCATTGGTCGAAAACCGCGGGTCTTCGTGCAAGGCGGGGTGCAGTTCCGGCGCTCCCAGCGCCTCGACCAGCCGCAGCCAATTTCCCTGATTTGCGGCGCCGACAGTGATCCAGCCATCCGACGTGGGAAATGCCTGATAGGGCGCGTTCAACGGATGTGCTGTTCCCATCGGGCCCGGCGCTCGGCCGGTCGCGAAACACACGGCCGAATGCCAGTACGTCTGAATAATTCCCGCTTCAAAGAGCGATGAATCCACCATCTGCCCTTGCCCACTGGATTGGCGAGAATGCAAGGCAGCAAGTATGCCCACGCAGGCGAGAATGCCGGCCGTGATATCCGTAACAGGTGCCCCTACTTTTACGGGCGGATGTGCCGGGCCTTCGCCCGTTATGCTCATTAACCCGCTCATGCCCTGGGCCACCAAGTCAAAGCCGCCGCGATCAGCGTAGGGCCCAGTCCGCCCGAAACCGGAGATCGAGCAGTAGATTAGTTTGGGATTCAAGGCGTGCACCGCGTCGTATCCGAACCCCATCTGTTCCATGGCGCCGCGGCGGAAGTTCTCGATCAGCACGTCGGCATTTTTCAGCAGACGAGAGAGAACGCTGCGTCCGGCTTGCGTCCGGAGGTCCAAGGCAATGCCGCGCTTGTTTCGATTCATAATCAGGAATGCCGCGGATTCATCAGCGACGGTTGGCGGCACCATGCGCCGCGCGTCATCGCCGTCCGGAATTCTCTCCACTTTAATGACGTCGGCCCCCATGTCGGCCAGCAGCATCGCGCAGGCGGGTCCAGCCATGATGTGCGAAAGATCGATCACCTTCAGACCTTTCAGCGGACCCGTCGCTCGGTCTTCAGTGCTATCGGCCATCAGTAGACCTCTCTCCGTCCGTACTCCTCTCCCATCGGTCGGTAGTGGGTCACTTTAAATCGAAGGGTGCCCCACCCCCATTTTTTTGCAAGTGTTCATTCTAAAGACTTCTGTAGGGACTTCTAGCGATTCTAGAGAGTTTAGCGTCTGAGACGGAATCTATAAATGCTCTACAATCGCATAAGCCGCAGAGTTCAATAGCCGAAACTATAGCCGAAAAATCTAGGAGGGATTCGGATGCTCGGAGGCCCGAGGAACCTTTTAAGCCGTCTTCCGAGAAGCAAGCAACAGAGCAAAGAAAAATAGAGCGAGTGAGCCGAAGAGGAATATCCATCTGTGACACTCCTGGATCTCTCGTTGGAGGGCATCGATTTCACGCTTGTGCTTGCGCTTCATAAGAACATATCTGATGCCGACCTCTAAGAGCTTAAAGAGGACAGTCGAAAGGTTATCGGGCGGTAACCACAGTATTACTTGTTTGATCTTCATAGCTGGCAGTATAACACGAATGGTTTCGGAGGCGCGGAGGCTTAGAATCTAAATACGTATCTAAGAATCAGCCAGAGGATGTGAAGCCCTTCGAGCGCGCCGCCGATTCCAGCTGCGTAGATGGAGTACCTCACAAGAGGATTCTCGGCGAGGAAGTTCTTGAAGAACTCCGCCATCTGCTGAAATTCTGAGAAGGTGAAGCTAGGGTTGTCGCAGAGTCTTGTGACCGAGGATTTCCAACTGGCAGGGCGTTTCGCGCTCATCCGCTCTCTCCGGGACTACTGCTTTTTTAATCCTTCCTCAATCCGGAGAGGGGATCAGAAATACTTTAGCTAAGTCGCGTGACCGTAGTCAACTGGTAAGATAGGCAAAATCCAGACGAGGACGACTACGAGGATGAACGCGAGGACGATGCGCCGTCGCCTCCGGGCCGCTCGATCAGCCCGGAGGAGTTTGCTCGGTGGAGCGGCGAATAGCTGACGAGTAAGGCACCGCCCGGTTGTGATATATATTAGGATTCCCCCAATGGCAAACAAGAAGCCTCGCAAACGTAGGTCACGCCGCAAGCTCATTCGTGCTTATGCGGAAAAGCTTCCGGGCAACGTGCTGGAGATATTTTGGAAGGAATTTCACGACTTAGTAAGGGACCACAGCGGAATTTATGTCCTATATAAAGACGGGATTCCGCATTATGTGGGAAAGGCTTCGCATCTCTCATGGCGTATACGGCATCACCAGAACGACCGGCTGAAAGGTGAGTGGGATTCCTTTAGCCTTTACGTTGTGCGCGGTGATAGGTACGTGAAAGATGTGGAGTCGCTGCTTCTCCGAATCGTGAAGCCCAAGGGCGCACTCGTTAGCGGACGCTTTCGCGGCGCTGAAAATCTGAAGAAAACTCTTCTTCCGCAGCTCGAGCGTTACGCGGACGCGCTGGCAGAATTGAAAGCAAGATAAAGAAAGGGGCACAATGATGTTACAAGAGATTGAGGGCAATCCTGAACAGCAACAAGTGCTTTGGGCTTGCCTTGCGTACTGGAGCACAGAACCCAGCCCGATTGAGAAGCGAATGGTCTGCTATTCGTGGGTACTCGATTGTTATCGGGCAAGATTCGGTACAGCATTCCATAAGTCAGTCCTTGAGAAACTCGCACGTTTTGGTTGGTTGGAGAAGGCATACACTGTGCGAGGGGGGAAACGCCGCTACTATCAAATCAGCGACCCCGAGCGATTGGGTGAGTCCATCAAGAAGTGGAATTTGAACTAGCCATACTTGGAACGTCCAGCCGAACAGCTTCCGGCCTCTGACAGTAAGGCACGCCTGTACCGCACGACGCTGGCCGCGCGCTGTGCCGAGGCCGGAGCTGCGAGGCTACTGGCCTTTATTTTTTGGGTGTAGAATCCGCGCAAATGGAGGGTCCTAGCCCATGAAGCCTTTCCTTATATTATTTGGTTTGTTGCTTGTGGTTCCGGCGACCGGACAGGAACATGCACATGCACCGACTCTGGAACAATGTAAAGCTGATGTCGCAGTTTGGGGTGACAGTGATGCTCAACTTGAATATTCGAAGGCACAATTAGCCTTCGTAAAGGACGGTACGTCAAACAAAACGGAAGTCAACAAACTTAGCATGCAAGAACTCAACGAGAGAATGGCTGAGATGAGTGATTGTATGAAGGAGGTTGGCCCCATAGAGGCTAAAGACTACGAGGGTGTTGTGTCGTTCTATATAAGCATCGATGGAGACCGTGCATATGATTTCATCGTTCGGCACGGCCTGCATGACCGATTCCTGCTGGAAGATAGACAAGGCAAGCGCTAAAGCCGGGGCGGGGCGCGACGTTCCGGCCTTTATTTTTGGTGATAGAATTTGCCGAGCGGAGCACCCAACCGATGGCAGCTATGCTTGTTAAAAATCAACTAGACGGAAAGCCGATACCGAGCAAGCTCGCGGACCTAAGCGAAAGTGAAAAGATAGAATGCGCAGCGTTCCGAAGTTGTCCGGCTTCGTACACACTCGCCTACGGCAAAACAGAAATCCGCATGGTGGGCGGTGAAAACAATATCGACATCATGCGGCGCAAAGCAAAGGAACTGCTGAACGCCAATCACCCTCATACGCTAATGGCTGACTACGTGTGGGCCGGACCTGAGAAGGGATGGCTCGATAGAGAAGCGGCAACAGCGGCAGGACTATAAACATGCTCTGTCCGGTATGCGGAAAGACGGTTGAGACAGAGCGCAGTGTCTGTCCGCATTGCCGCGCGCCTATTCGTGGTCAATCGCGCGGGAAGCATGTGGCGGGGACGCGCGAAATAGAAAAAGCCCTGACAGGTGAAAGATGGAGTTGCAGAGAAGGCATTTTGAGAATGTATCCCTGTGACAAATGCGGGCGTGGGGAAGAGGAAGCTGCGAAGTATCGGCACTCAACGGAACAGCACCTCAAGCAAATACTGCTAGAATCCGGCGTGACCAACAATCCAAACGAGGCGCTGAAGACTGCGCGGTTGATTCTGGAGGGGAAGCGACCGAACTGAAAATCCTCGTGGCTGTACCAACCGTTGCTAAGGCATTGCTAAGTTATACAAACTAAAAGCCTGTGAGCCTGCAAGCCGGTAGGGCAAAAAGCTAAAGAATACAAGACCTTACAAGCTATTCGCTGAATCTATTTTACCGCGGGAGTAAATAGGCTGGGCCAAGAGAGATCCTCCGCAAACGCGTCCGGAGCGCAAACTGCGCGCCTCGCTCTGCTTCGAGTTTGTGACGCGGCGAAAGCTCGACTGTGTTTCCCGCGAAAAGCGCATCCTGTTGGTAGCCTTTTCGCGGCGGGTGGTGACTTTCGCCGCAGGAGGGAATGGCAGCAAAGCGCGCACAGGCAGGAGTGCCTGTGCCACGTGTGCCGCCTGGAAGGCGGCGCTACAAAAAGCGCCGGGGCCGCCGACTCTAGTTAGGCGGCGAAAAGCTCGACTTTGTTGATGCCGCGAAGCTCATCCTGTAGGTAGACGTTCGCGGCGAGGAGGTAGCGGAGGTAGCCTTCGCCGGAGGACCTGTTACCGCGAGCGTCAAACCAGTTTTGGCGTTACTTGGGTTCGGAGGCGGCAGGGCGGCTGCCGGGGAGGCCGACGGCGATCCATGCGGCTTCGCGCCATTTGCCCTGTAGCTTCGTCCACACCGTCATGACCAGATTGTTGACGTCGGCGATCCTGCCGCTGTTATCCGCCCGAAGGTGCATATGCTCCTCGACAATCGCGGTGTCGCCGTAGGAACGGACATGAACGCCGGAAAGATCGAGCGCCAAAAACTTGTGCGCGCCGCTGCCGACACCCTTCAGGTATTCGGCCTTATGTTCCACCATACCGTTGGCGTGGGTGTGGGTAAAATCGGCGGTTTCGCAATTATCCATGGCGGCCACATCACCCCGTAATTCGGCATCATTGCATTCCGCATTCATTTTCAGCACTTCTTGATCGGCGCCGGCTTTGGCATCCCCAGGTGGGATTGCGGCCAGGGCGCGGCTGGCGTGCGCGGCAAATGGAAATCCGGCTGCGAACACGAGAGCAGAGCTGAGAGCCCACAGCAGAACGCGATTTTGAGACATTGTTTTCCTCCTCAACTACATCCCTGGAAGATGCGGATGCCGCCTCCGGTTTCAGGAGTCCGGCGGATTCCGCATTCCCGGAATGCCGGAAGAAACCGCGGCACTCCACCGGAGTCCAAAAATCGGACCTGAAGGGGCACTACGTCATGCATTAACCGCGACGCTTCCGTGCGTTGACCTGGAACGAATTTTTCGCGCCAGCGTTGACGTTAGCGAAAAAATTCGATCTTGGCCTCGCGGAACCAGACGAAATTCATCGGTGCGACGGAAATCGGTCCGTTGACGCCGAAGATGGCGATCTGGAACCTGTCGCCCGGCTTGACGGCATCGGCGAGCACCACGCGATTGGGCATGTTGAAGCCTTGGATCGTGGCCGGGCTGGCGTAGCCGGCGCGGCGCGGCATCTGCCCATTGACCCAGACTTCCGCGTAATCATCGACGTACGCCGTCAACACCGCCGTGGCGCCTGACGTCTCGAAGTCCCCGATTTTTGCCGGTATAGTCAGGTTCGCACGGTACCAGAGGAAGGACACTTTGCCGCCGCCACGCCGGTCGGCCAGCCCTTTGGCACCGATGATCGGCCACGACGAATCATCGTAGCCGGGCTCGCCGGCGTGGGGCTGGATATCGTACGAGGTCTTATACCCGGGCATGGCATTGGCGATCGCCGGTCCTTCGACGATCTTCGCCTCCATAGTCTTCCATTGCGCGCCGAACACCGCTGATCCTTCTACTGTCATCAGATCGACCACGTGCGCAGGTACCAGGGAAGGCGGCATCTGAGGCGGAGGCGGCGCGGGTGCGGCGGCAGGAGGAGCTGGCGCTTGCCCGGCTGCAATCGCCGGAATCATCATGGGAACGGCGGCCAGCGCGGCACACGCAACCAGTCGGATGAGATCTCGCTTGCGCATTTTTCCCCTCTAGTTATCCAGGTTTCCCGTTTTGCATCCCGGCCAGCGAGCATACTCCCAATCGCCCGAGTTGGCGCGCTTTATTCATCCGTTCCATCCCGAGCTACTCGAGCGACGCCGTGCCGAGAAATGATGGCCGCTGCACCTTCCGCCCCGGGTCCGAAGTCCGATTCTGGGAAGCTTTATGAGGCGCGACGGAATTTCCGTCCCGGACAATCGCGGCTTTACCGTACCGAAGAGGTCGCTTGTCCATTGAACACCGCGTCGATCGCCGCCTGGGCGCATTTCTCACCATCGGCACCGGACACGCCCATCGCGCCGATGACTTGGCCATTGACCATGATGGGAAGCGCGCCCGGTTGTGGGAAGTCGCGCATGAAGGTCGGCGCCAAATTCTCGCCGCTCCGGACCATCTTGTTGGTCTCCGAGGTGGGGCGCCGCCAGCGCAAGGCCGACTTTGCCTTCAACAGCGCGGTGTCGATCGCATTCATCGGCGCGCCTTCCATGGCGTGGGACTCGATGAGATTACCGCCCCAATCCAGAATCGCCATCCGACACCAATAGTCCTGTGACTATCCCTGAGATGATAAGAATTTTCTTCACATCAACCTCCTCAAACCCGTAGGCGTTATCGTGCAGGGGTTCGGCCTGCCCTTTTCCGGTCTTGGCAAGACTAATGATAGTGAATCTGGCGCGTCAACACGTATTTCAACGTCAGCGGTTCGGGAGTTTCCGTTCCAGCGGCTCGACATCAATCACGCGCACTGCGTCCTCAATTCGCTTCCATTTCCGATATACGTTGACAACCGCAAGCGTCCAGAAGGGAACCAGATCGAGGCCAGGCACCAGTTCGGCGATGAACGACGGCAGGAACTCCCAGTGCCAGCCAATCAGCCGAATGAGCGCTACCATCACGGTTAAATCCAAGATGTCATCCAGTGGCGATATCGCGCCCTCTGCAAATAAGGGGAAAATGAGAATCTGCACAGCGTCAGCCACTATGGCCAACACTATGGCGGCGCGGAACCGGGAACGCGGTGACTTCAGGAAGGAATCATCGAGCATAGCGACCTCGTCAAGAAAGCAGGCGGATCCAGCTCATCGAAATCCTCCGAAGAAGGATCATAAAACAAAGTGTCGGTCCAGGAGAGGGCCTCATATTTACGGCTCCTTATTTCTGTTAATCGATCTATAGCGACGCGCGGCGTTCATACGCATTCTATTATCCCTTAGAGCCGCATCGGCCTCCGCGGAGAGAAAATCTTACCGTGGCATTCTTGGGCTCAGGCATCGGTTGCAAAAGCGGGAGTTTCGGCGCTTGGGATTTTGCGTGGAGGCAGAGATGGCCCCTGCTATGCTCTGGGAGAACGATGCACTGAAAACTGGCCCGAGCATTGCATTCTGAGGCGGTCAGTTGTATGTTGCGGGTCGGCCCGGAAACCAGTTGGAAATCCCAGATCAGGGTGCGTGCGCCCAAAACGGAAATCCCGGCTTACACATTCCATTGAACGCAGCGGAGGTACATATGGCGCAGCGGAGCCGACTTGATAGTTTTGTCCTGCGAGGAATCGGGATAGCCCTATTCCTGTGTTTGATCCTGGCGATTGCACACGCCCAACGAGCGGATCAACCGGTTGCCGGGGCTGTCGCAGGGGCCGCCGCCGTGGCCACAGACAGCGATGACATCGGTGGCGTGGTAACGAGCTCCAATGGACCCGAGGCGGGCGTCTGGGTGATCGCCGAGACACGGGATCTGCCGGTGAGATACACCAAGATCGTCGTCACCGACGACCGGGGCGGCTACCTCGTTCCCGATCTGCCAAAGGCGACGTACAACGTGTGGGTGCGCGGCTACGGCCTCGTGGATAGTCCGAAAGTGATGGCCGAACCAGGCCGGCAATTGAACCTCACCGCAACGCTGGCTCCCAACGAAGCCGCGGCAGCGCGCTACTATCCGGCGATCTACTGGTACTCCATGCTGAAAATTCCATCCGCGGATCAATTCGGGGGCAAGGAGGCCGGTATCGCCCCTAAGATGACGCAAACTGAGTGGCTCAACGACATGAAAAACAACGGCTGCATAGGCTGCCACCAGCTAGGCCAGCTCTCGACGCGAACGATTGAGCCGAGTCTGGGGCAGTTTGCCTCGTCCGAACAGGTTTGGATGCGCCGCGTGCAATCGGGCCAAGCCGCCGAATTCATGGTCGGCCAGTTGTCTGGCA
>WNGJ01009740.1_pt1 | contig 10235 bp, 8 predicted proteins | sample 5400611 | NCBI WGS metagenome assembly WNGJ01 (sample SAMN13153375, study PRJNA577476) | soil metagenome | isolation source: 40 cm soil or saprolite under Garry oak tree replicate 1 | place: USA:California | collected 2016-06-15
GAGCTGTGGCGCTTCAATCTGGGTACGCCCCTCAAGGGGGCGCCGGTCACTTACGCGATCGGGCCGAAGCAGTATCTCGCCGTGCAGACGAGCGGACGTCACCTCCACCCGGTGAAGTTCGATAACCTCGAGAATTCGAGCTACCTGTTCGTCTTCGCGTTGAACTGAGGAGGCGTTTTCTTCCCCCTCTCCCCGCTTGCGGGGAGAGGGGCTGGTAGCCCGGATGGAGCCACCGGGTCCGGCCTTTGGCCGGCCCGATGATAAACTCCGTGCAATCCGGGATGGGACGACCATAATAGACGATCATTATAATGGAGCGGCCGGCCCCGGATTACGCTTCGCTCCATCCGGGCTACCAGCCCTTCTAGGGAGGACCAAAATGCCTGACCACGTCGGATGTATCTCTCTTGTCGTGCGCACTGCCTTGCTCGGCGTTTCACTCGCGGCGCTCGCGGCTTCGGCACATGCCGCCGAGTACAAGATGACGGTCAACCGCGACCGCCTCGTCAATTCCGCCAATGAGCCGCAAAACTGGCTGATGATGAACGGCGATTACGGCTCGACCCGCTATTCCAAACTCGCTCAGATCAATCGCGACAACGTCAAGAACCTGCGCATGGTGTGGGCGATGGCGCTGCGCGGCATGCAGGATGTCGGCCAGAACGGCCCCGAGAACGAGGTCAATCCCTTAATCGACAATGGCTTCATTTATACCAGCGACGGCTGGGGCACGGTCTACAAGATCGACGTGCGCAGCGGTGACCACGGCGAGTTCGTCTGGATCGCGGATCCGGGCGTCAAGCACGAAGGCAATATCCCACGTTCACGCGGCATCGCGTTGTGGGAAGACCTCGTGATCAACAACCTTCCCGATGGGCGCGTGATCGCGATCAACCGCGACAGCGGCGAGATCGTCTGGGACAAGCAGGTCGCCAGGCCCAACGAATTCGGCACCAAGGAAAGGATGAACTCGGCGCCGATCACGGCCGAGGGCAAGATCATCGTGGCGAACGGCTCCGGCGACGCCGGCACTCGCGGTTGGCTCGCGGGTCTCGATGCCCGCACCGGCAATGAAGTGTGGCGCTGGTACGCGATCCCGAAGCCCGGCGAGCCCGGCAGCGAGACCTGGAAGGACAAAAACAACGCCTGGAAGACCGGCGGCGGCGGGTTGTGGCAGACCGGCTCCTATGATCCGTCGAACAAGCTCACCATCTGGGGCACCGGAAATCCGGTACCGCAATACGATCCGCAGTCGCGGCCCGGCGATAACCTCTACACGAATTCCGCCGTGGCGCTCGACGTCAACACGGGCAAGCTCGCCTGGTACTACCAGTATCTGCCGAACGACTCCTGGGACTGGGACGAGATCGGCATCCACATGCTCTATGACGTCAACATCGGCGGCGAGATGCGCAAGGTGATGGGCCATTTCGCGCGCAATGGCTTCTACTACTCGCTCGATCGCGCCAATGGCAGCTTCGTCAAGGGCGGCCAGTACGTCAACGACCTCAACTGGACCAAGGGGCTCGATCCCAAGACCGGCAAGCCGATCGAATACGATCCCAAGCTTGACGTGCAGGCCTATGTACCGGAGGCGCGCCCGCTGCGTGGCGAGGGCATGAAGCGCTCCTGCCCGACCTGGCACGGCGGCGTCGCCCATCAGCCGACCGCCTACAATCCGGTGAAGCAGATCGCCTACGGGGTCGGCGCCGAGGGTTGCTCCAGCTGGAACGGCGCCGCTGCCGCCTTCAAGGGTCCGGACGGCGGGCTGGACAGGGCGAAATTCGAGAAGCGAACTTACACCAGCGATCTCTACTATGGCTCAATCACGGCTTACGATGTGGCCAACCACAAGGTGCTGGCCAAGACCGTGACGGACATCGAAATCCGTTCGGGCGCAACCGTCACGGCAGGCGGCCTCGTGTTTTCGGCGCTGCAGGATGGCTGGGTGGTTGCCTACGACGACGAGAAGCTCCAGGAGTTGTGGCGCTTCAATGTCGGCACGCCGCTAAAGGGTGCACCCGTCGTCTATGCGATCGGGCCGAAGCAGTATCTCGCGGTGCAGAGCAGCGGACGCCACCTGCATCCGGTGAAATACGACAACCTCGAGCACTCGAGCTACCTGTTCGTGTTTGCGTTGAATTGATGAGGCGCTTTCTGCTCTCTCTCCCCGCAAGCGGGGAGGAACCGTAGCCCGGGTTGAGCGCTAGCGAAACCCGGGAGCGGCGTCGCCACATTGATCGGGGTGTCCCGGATTTCGCTGCGCTCAATCCGGGCTACAAGCTTCGTGGGAGGAGACAATGCGTCACTGCATCGGCAACATCGCTCGCACCACCTTGCTCGGCGTTTCATTCGCCGCTCTCGCGGCTTCGGCCTTTGCGGCCGAGTACAAGATGACGGTCAACCGCGACCGGCTCACCAACGCGCAAAACGAGCCGCAAAACTGGTTGATGATGAACGGCGACTACGGCTCGACCCGGTATTCCAAACTCACTCAGATCAATCGCGACAACGTCAAGAACCTGCGCCTCGTCTGGGCCTTGGCACTGCGCGGCATGCAGGATGTCGGCCAGAACGGCCCGGAGAACGAGGTCAATCCCTTGATCGACAACGGGTTCATGTACACCGTGGACGGCTGGGGCACGGTCTATAAGATCGATGCCCGCAAACCCGATCATGGCGAGTTCGTCTGGATCGCCGATCCCGGCGTCAAGCATGAAGGCAACATCCCGCGCACCCGCGGCATCGCCTTATGGGAAGACCTCGTTATCGCCAATCTGCCCGACGGCCGGGTCATTGCTATCAACCGCGACAGCGGCGAGATTGTCTGGGACAAGAAGCTCATCGCGGTCGACGAGTTCGGCAGCCGGGAGAAGCTCTACGCCGCGCCGCTCGCGGTGGACGGCAAGGTCCTCATTGCCAACGGCGCCGGCGACGCGACTCGCGGCTGGCTCGCCGGGCTCGAAGCGCGCACCGGCAACGAGCTGTGGCGATGGTACGCCATCCCCAAGCCCGGCGATCCCGGCAGCGAGACCTGGAAGGACAAGACCAATGCTTGGAAGACGGGCGGCGGCGGCCTGTGGCAGACCGGATCCTACGATCCCGCCACCCGGCTCACCATCTGGGGCACCGGCAATCCAGTGCCGGGATACGACCCGCAGGCGCGCCCCGGCGACAACCTCTACACCAACTCGGTGGTCGCGCTCGATATCGATACCGGGAAGCTGATCTGGCACTACCAGTATCTGCCCAACGATTCCTGGGACTATGACGAGGTCGGCATCCACCTGTTGTACGACACCAACGTCAACGGCGAGATGCGCAAGGTGCTCGGCCATTTCGCCCGCAACGGCTTCTACTATTCGCTCGACCGCAACAACGGCAGCTTCGTGCGCGGCAGCCAATACGTCAACGACTTGAACTGGACCAAGGGCCTCGACCCCAAGACCGGCAAGCCGCTCGAATATGACCCCGCGCTCGACGTGCAGCGTTATGTGCCGGAGGCGCGCGCGCTGCGCGGCGATCCGATGAAACGCACGTGCCCGACCTGGCATGGCGGCGTTGCCTATCAGCCCACCGCGTATAACCCGGTGACGCACATCGCGTATGGCGTGGGCGCCGAAGGCTGCTTCAGCCAGAACGGCGCTGCCACAGCCTTCAAGGGCCCGAACGGCGGGCTCGACAGGGCGAGGAACGAGAAGCGGACTTACACCAGCGATCTCTACTATGGGGCCATCAGCGCCTATGACACGGTCGGCCACAAGATCGTGGCAAAGACCGTGACCGACATCGAGATTCGCTCGGGCGTGACCGCGACTGCCGGCGGCCTCGTGTTCACCGCGCTCCAGGACGGCTGGGTGGTCGCCTATGACGACGAAAAGCTCCAGCAGCTATGGCGCTTCAATCTCGGCACGCCGCTCAAGGGCTCGCCCGTCACCTACGCGATTGGCGCCAAGCAGTATGTGGCGGTGCAAGGCAGCGGTCGCCACCTGCACCCGGTCAAGTACGACAATCTCGAAACGTCGAGCTATCTGTTCGTTTTTGCGCTGGATTGATTGCGGGAGCGGGAGTCTTGGGACCGCGGGCGTCCCGCCCGCTTCTTTGCTAAAGACGTAGAAACCGTAGCCCGGATTGAGCGCAGCGAAATCCGGGTCTGCCCTGTCAACATGGCAACGCTGCCCCGGGTTTCGCTCGCGCTCAACCCGGGCTACAGCATTCCCCCACGGCTACTTCGGGAATTCGCCGCAGGCCTCGGTCTCCTGGCCCCAAAACTCGATGCACTTTTCATGGTTCATCGGGCCCTTGCCGATCATCTTGGCGAACATGAAATCGGCGATGAACTCGATTTCCCGATTCTGCAGGGTCGCCGGCGGGTCGGACATGCGCTGGCCGGCCTGTCTCAGGTCCGCCTGTTTGAGGCCGTAGCAGCGGCCGTCGCTGTAGGCGAACCTGTCGAACGGCGGCATGCCGGTGCCGGGCAGGCCGCATTTGATGGTCATGATCAGCGCGGCGCGGTCGAGGCGGGTTTCGCGCAGATTGGCGCCGTCCGGCATCTGCGTATCCATCTTGCGGCCGTCGCCGGCCCAGCCGTGGCATGACTGGCAGTTGCCCTTTTGCCGGTAGAGACGGGCGCCCTCGGCAATGTCGCTGGCATCAGGCGTTTGGGCGGCGAGATGCACGGGCGCCGCGAGCAGTACGCCCGCGAGCGCCGCAAACATTACTCCCGTTCGTTGCAGATGGGACGGCCGAATAGCTTGACAGAACTGACGCACGCGTTTGCCTCCAAGCGTTATCGATCGGTTAGGCCATCATACTGCTTGGCGGAAGAGGATTCCAAGCCAGAACATGTAGGGCGGGCAAAGCGAAGCGTGCCCGCCGCGGCCGAGCCAGGTGGGCACGGCGCGCAAGCGCGCGCCTTTGCCACCCAACAGCAGTGGATCAATCAGTCCGATCGGAATACGCTATAGAACACAACCTATGACGCTCGCGGAGACTGTCGTGGCAGCTCGGTACCCTGTTGCCCTGATCCTTGGCTTGGTGTGTTGGATGGCCGCGGTAGCCGACGCCCAGCCGATGCGTCGCGCGACGATTTGGGACCTCAAGATCGGCGCGCCAATCGCTGAGCAGCCCAACCCGAGCGAGTTCCGCGGCTTCGCTTGCGGCTCCAACGGCGGACCGCCGCGCGCGCCGCTGACCGGCTGGGTCGATTTCAAGCGCTGTCCGGCGGAGCCCGACGGATTGCGCGAGGTCTATTTCGAATACGACGATGAACTCGAATATATCGCGCGCGCCCATGACAACGACCGCGAAATCTCGCGCTGGGCCGGCACCCATGAAGTGACGTTTCCGGTGATCACCAGCGCCCTGTTCGACGATGCCGGCATCCTCAAGGGCCTGCGCATGGTGACGGATGCGCGGCCAGAGCACCGCAACGACATCACCGAAGCCAATCGCAAGAAGCGCGAGGAAGCCTATACGCTCGGCACCGTCATGGCCTCGCGTTTCAACATCGATCCGGCGCAAGACTGCCAGGCGATACCGCTCGCCGAGGGCGAAGGCCCGGTCGGCTCGTTGTTTGTCAAGCGCGTGTGCGAGCGCAGCGACGTCGCCGCCGGGCGCCGGGTCGTGGTCCGCGTTAACCTGTTCCGCAAGCCGGGCCAGAGCGGCTACAATCCGCAATTGCCGACCCAATTGACGCAGGGGCAGTTCGAGAGCTCCGCGCGGGTGGAGATCTATCAGTTGGGTCAGTGAGCTTGGAGATTCTTGGTTCACCCTGACGGTGTCATTGCCCGGCTTGACCGGGCAATCCAGTACTCCTCGGTCGGTGTTTACTAGATCGCCCGGTCAAGCCGGGCGATGACAGTCTCGTGAAACTTCGGATGCCCGCGACAAACACCGGGATGATGCGTCGTCACGGCTCCTTCGTTCCGTCGGGCATGATGGTGGCGCGGTAGGTCGCGCCGTCGAGCTTCGCCTCATAGAGATTGGCTTGGCGCAGATTGGTTTCGGCCAAGTTGGCGCCGCTGAGATCGGCGCCGCGCAAATTCGCATGCAGGGCGTCGGCCTCCCTGAGATCGGCCCCGCTGAGCTTCGCGCCGGTCAGGTCGGCGCCCATCAGGCGCGTTTCGGCGAGCACCGCGTTTTCGAGCTTGGCGTCGCGGAGCATGGCCTGGTCGAGCGCGGCGCCGGTGAGGTCCGCGCCGGTCAGCACCGCGTTGTCGAGGCGGGTCTTGCGCATGTCGGCATTGCGCAGCGTCGCCTTGGTGAGGTCACAGCGCAGGAACCGCGCCGTGCCCATGAGGGCTTCGCTGAAATCGGCTCCTGCCAGCTTGGCGGCATCGAGGATCGCGCCATAAAGCATCGCCTCGTTGAGCTTGGCGCCAGCGACGTCGGCGCGGCTCAAATTGGCCTTGTTGAGATTGGCGCCCGAAAAGTCGGCGCCAGCGAGCTTGGCGCCGACGAGGCGCGCGTCGTGAAAGTTCGCATCCTTGAGAGTGGCGCCGGCGAGATTGGCGCCGGTGAGGTCGCGGCGCTTGAAATTAGCGCCGGACAGATCGCAACCCGGGCATTCCTTGACGCGGCCGGCGAGAAAATCATCACGCTGGTCGGCATGCGCGCGCGCGGAAGGATATGCCGTCACAGCCGCCGCGGCAAGCAAGGCGACGGCCGGAAGGCGTGGATATGACATGATCGTCCTCAATTCACGCTGACGGCGAGGCGCTTGGCCAGCTCGCCGAGGCGCGCGGAATCGTCGCGCAGCATTTTGGCCATTTCGGCCTGGGTGCTGCTCGCCGGCTCGGTGCCCTGTTCGGCGAATTGCTTTCTCGCCTCTGGCAGGGTGACGACGCTCGCGATCGTCGCCGCAAGCTTGTCGATGATCGGCTGCGGCGTGCCATTCGGCACGAAGATGCCGCCCCAGCCGACGGCGTCGAAACCGGGATAGCCGGACTCAGCGACGGTCGGCACGTCCGGCAACAGTGACAAACGCGCCGTGCCGCCGATGGCGAGGGCGCGCAGCTTTCCCGAGCGCACGTGCGGCATGCGACCCGCGATCGGCGCCATGGTCCACTGGGAGTCGTTGTTGACCACGGCCTCGATCGCCGGACCGCCCCCGTTGTAATGAACCACCACGGGCTTGATCCCTGCCATGGCGATGAACATTTCGCCGGCGAAATGCCCGGCTGTTCCGGCCCCGGCAGTCGACATCCGGAGCTTGTCAGGGTTGGCTTTGATCAACGCAACCAAATCCTGCACCGTCGTGACGGGCAGCGACGGATTACTGGCAAGAAGCGTCGGCTGAATCACGAAGCGTGCGACGGGCGTCAGGTCCTTGATGGGATCGAATGCGACCTTCTTCACGTGCGGCAGCAGCGCGAGATTACCGGACGACCCATAAATCAGCGTATAGCCATCGGGCGCGGATTTTATCCCCTTCTCGACGCCGACCTCGAGGAAGAGATTCTCGTAGCTGACCGGCTGGCCGAGCGCCTCGCCGATCCGCTGTCCTATGATTCGCGACATGAGGTCGGCGGCCGACCCTACAACTTCCGGAACGATCACCCTGATCGGCTTCGTCGGGTAGTTTTCCTGCGCAGCCGCCTGTAGCCCGAATTGTGCAAGCGTCAGCGCCGCGATGGCTGCGGCAGCCAACGTGCCGATCATCAATCGATGTTTCATGGCGACTCCACCCTCCGATCCGCGCTAGAGCGTTCCGATCATATTGAACCATGCCTGCGGAGTCACGGTGTTACGGTCTCGGATGGAACCTGATCACCGCCAAAACGCCAAGCGCGATGAATGCTGCGAGAACGGCAAGCTGCGCGGCGACAAACGGAGGTTCCGATTGCGTCGGCGCCAGCGGCTGCAGGAACGGGAGCTTCTGAAACGATTGAATGACTGCGACAAAGACATTGAGGTAGAGCGCCGCGACTGCGCTACAAACATAAATCCAGCGCCAGGCCCCGTTGAGACTGAAGACATAAAGCGCGGCGGCGGCCAAACCCAGCACAATGAGCAAAATCACGCCAAGCGCGCGCGGCGGATCAAAGCCAAACGGCGGCAGCGGGAAGCCCGTGACACTGGTGAGAATGGTTGCTGCGAGAAACAGAGCCGTCCAGCCCGCGAGGCGCTGCGCGGTCAGAAGTCCGTACAGCACGACAAGACCTGCGGCTATTCCGATTAAGCTCACGAGAACATGAATCTGGAGGAACGTATCGGTGGGGATGCCCCAAGTCATGACAGCAACCTCGTGAATGTTGAATGTTGTCGGCGGCTGACTGTTTACATTTTATCGTCCTTCCCGGCCAGAACGAAAACAATCTCGTGGTATAGATTCATTGCTGCATGCTGCGCCGAGTACTTAAGTCGACGTCGATGCACGCCATTGGGAGGTGCACTCATGATCAAGCTTTTAGTCTCCATCACCTGCGCCATGGCCGCGCTCGCCCTCCCCTCGGGCGCGTCGGCGCAAAGCTGCGCGCCGGGGCCGGCGATGGTGCAGATACTTGGGTCCGGCGGCCCTGCCATCAACCGGGAGCGCGCGTCAGCAAGCTACGTGCTGTGGGTCGACGGCCAGGCGAGAATGCTAGTCGACATGGGCGGCGGGACGTACCTGCGCTTCGGTCAGTCGGGCGCCAAGCTGAGCGATCTCGCGTTGGTTGGCATAAGCCATCTGCATCCCGACCACGTCTCCGACCTGCCGGCGCTCCTATGGCTGAGCCGCCAGCTGCGTACGGATCCGCTGCCGATCGTGGGGCCGTCGGGAAATAGCGTGGGAAGTCCGGCCCGCAACGACGTGGCGCCGGATTTTCCGACGTTTCTCGCCCGCCTGTTCGACGAGAAGAACGGCGCGTTTCAGGTGCTGGGAGCGACGCTCGGCGCCGCGCGGGGCAACGGCGTGCGTCTTAATGTCAGCGCCGTCGACGTAGCCAAGACGGAACCTTCGATCGTACTCAAAGGGCCGGACCTGACCGTGACCGCGTTGGGAATACCCCACGCGAATATGCCGACCCTCGCCTACCGCGTCGAAACGCCGGCCGGATCGGTCGTCTTCAGTTCCGATCAGAACGGCACAAATCCGAAATTCGTTGATTTCGCCCGGAACGCCAATGTGCTGATCATGCACCTCGCCATTGCGGCTGGTGCAACGAGCCCCCTTCACGCAGCGCCCGCGGTGGTGGGACGCATCGCCCGCGAGGCGGGCGTCGGACGTTTGATCGTGAGCCACATCGGCCAGTTCGATCTCGACGCTGCCATCGGCGAACTCAAGCAGTCTTATGCGGGTCCGCTCACCATCGGAGCCGACCTGCAGTGCACGCCGATCGTGCGATGACAGCGGGCCGTCGCTCGCTTCAGTTCATCTGAAGGGATCGGAGCATCGACCAGCGTCATGACGTTGGAGGGCCCGCAAGCGCTGTCCACCAACATTGCCAGCTGTAGGGCGACCCTTTTGGTCGCCCCGGTTGGCGCACCGCATCTCCCGACGGGGCCACTACAAGGGTCGCCCCTACATTTTCCCAGGTCGCTTCTCACGATGCCCCCGAGCCCTGTGGCAAAATGTTGACCGCAGCCGCGCTGGCTTCGGGCTGAAAGGCGGCGTCATGCAGACGTTGGTCGGGCTATTGACATACGGCGACCCTGCATCTCTATTCTTGCCAAGCCTTAAGGCCGCACCCAAGCCGATAACCAAGTGCGTCGGCAAGCCGATCAAATAGCCGACCCAAGCGGATTTAGACCAGGCACGCCGCGACTAACAGCTCATTGGCGTGCTGCTCATTGCGACGAGGCACCCGCGAATGAGCCGCAACTGTGGGGAGGACAAATTGGCAAAATTGACATCGAACGCATCACCCGTCCGCTGTGGTTCGCCCATACACACTGCCGGGGCTGCAATCGCGCCCACAATCGCGCTTGGCGTCGCCCTGGCAGCGGCGCCGAACGCGGCTCTGGCGCAAGCGCAGGTTCGCGGCAGTCCGGAGGCCGTCACCGTCGAGGCGAGAAATACCTCGGTCGAAGAAATTCTGAAGGCCTTGACCGGCACATTCGATGTGCACTACCGCTCGTCGGCCAATCTCCAGATGCGGCTCACCGGAAATTACGAGGGTTCGCTTCAGCGGGTGATGAAACGCGTCCTGGATGGCTACAGCTATTTTGTGAAGACCGTAGACGGGAGAATAGATGTTACCGTGCTGGACGCGCCGAGAACCGCTGCGGCGACGGGAGCGTCGTCGCTGTTC
>WNGJ01040732.1_pt1 | contig 10235 bp, 6 predicted proteins | sample 5400611 | NCBI WGS metagenome assembly WNGJ01 (sample SAMN13153375, study PRJNA577476) | soil metagenome | isolation source: 40 cm soil or saprolite under Garry oak tree replicate 1 | place: USA:California | collected 2016-06-15
AGGATTTTAAGTCCTCAGCGTCTGCCATTCCGCCACCCGGGCACAGGCAGTGTCTAAAACATAGCACAAACCGAATTTAGTTCACTTTTGCGTCCGCAACCGAACACGGCTCCAAATGCACCGGTGCTGGTTCTTCAGCTTTGCGCCGATCATCTTCTGGGGAAATCCCAGAAGAGCCAAAAACGCTTGGAGAGTATCCTCGTGAGCTTTAGACGCACCAGGCCACTTGCGCGAACACCCCTATCTGAATTCCCCCTGTGCTCAAATTCCACGACAGCTGCTCCTCCTGCTCCGAGGCCAGTCTCGCTCCTATCAGAATGGTCCAGGCAGGGTCAGCGGTGTCAGTCGCCGGTCGGAACCGCCAGTGGTTCCCTTGCAATCTGCACTAGCTTGGCTTCCGCACCGGACACGGGCTGCCCAAGGTCCACGTTTTTGCCGTTGGCGTAGATTTCGTGGCGACCGTGGGTTCTGTGCCATTCCGCCAAGGTTGCAGTCTGGCTTTGATGCTCGACGACTTTCCGCCAACCGCCGCCGTAGTAGGCACAAAAACTGATTTCACCCTGCCGAATTGCCACTGGAGTAGTCGAATTGCAGATTCCCGCAAAGTCGTAATTGAAGGCGTCCTGAAACCACATACCGTTGAAGATCATGACCCTCCAGCGTCCCTCAGGCTCAGACGCTTTTTGTGACCAGCGGGGATCGCTGCTGCCGGTGACGCGATAGAAACAATCCTCAAGCACGCGCCGAAGATCACGAGGCCCGAACCCCCGGGGTGCCTTCTGCTGGTTGAAATTGCGGAGAAGGGAAAGCGAGACAAGTGCCTTGGTTGCTGCCGCTAACCTTCCAGAATCGGTTATTTCTACGATGTCTCGCATGAATTGTTCCAAGTCAAAAAAGGCGGGGATAGGGACCGCCTCTCGGTGATAGGTGTCCACTAGCAAGGCGCTGAAAATCCCACGGTTGGGATGGGCTTCCTGGAAAAGGCTTCCCAGTTTGGCGTTGGGGTTAAGGACATCGCACAGATGAGCGAATATCCCAACGTCTGATAGCGGGAACCAATCCCGCATTGGCTGCCAGTCCATCGAAGTCTGCTCGTGCAGATCGAAAGCGAGCTGCGTGAGAGGATAGCGCCGCGCATATCGTTCATCGGGCGATACGTACTCGTCTCTACCGGCGAACATGATGGGTTGAAAAACGACGCCATGGATTTTGTCTATGTTCTGAATCGCGAAACGGGCAATGTCTCCAAGCCCGTCGTTGTTGACACCGTTCAGTACCGTCACTTGAAGCGTTGTTCTCATGCCAGCCGCGGCGATGTTCTCCAAGGCTTGGCGCCTCACCGGCATGTAGTTTCGCAACCCGCGATGTTTGTTCTTTTCTTCAGACACTCCGTCGATTTGCAGGTAGACACCATGGAGGCCAGCTTCCCTCGCCTGCAAAGCGAGATCCCTACTCTCAGCGAACCGGATGCCGTTTGTTGCAGCGTGAAGCCGATCGAAGCCCACGCTTTTCGCGTGCCGAATCGCATCAAGAAAAATCGGCGATATCGTGGGCTCCCCTCCCGAGAACAAAATATTGATTTCCCGCTGAGGCTTGAACGAGCGTGCATTGCTGAAAATGACCTTTATGTCTTCCATGGTCAATTCGTGAACATAGCTGGCGGCGTTCGCATCCATGAAGCACGGGGAGCACATCATGTTGCAGCGGTTGGTCAGATCAACAACTAAAAAGGTCCCTCTGCCGGAAGTGATGCGGTTCGGACCATGACCGTGCACGCCGCAATCGTCAGCGCATCCGAAGTCTCTGCCGAAAGCGAGGCGCTCCATCTTTCGAAAGAAATCGGGGTGATTCGAAAGGGCATCCTCAAATGGGCCATGCCTCTCGCAGGCCTTCCGCATGAGGATGCGCCCGCCTTCTTCCAATATCTGCGCTTCAACGACTCCGGGGTTGTCTCGAAAATCCGCAAGATCCATCTCTCCCTTTAGCACTCGCTCGACCGCTTCGCGATTGCAATCGGGACACAGCGACTGGGTTCTCCTGGGAACTCCGACAGCCATTGGCGTGCGTTCCCGCTGCTTCAGAAGGCGGCCAGGGGCCCAGCTTGGACTGGGCAAATCCCCTTCCGGCAACAAGCTGTTAATCTTGCGCAGTACTTTCCAGGTCATCTTTGCTGTCCCAGAAGCGATGTCGGATGTCAAAGCAAGCATGGCTTACCTCCTGTACGCCGGTGAAAACCGCTCGTCCGGATCCGCGGAGGGGGTCGCGGGCAATCGCGATCCCTCCTCCGACTACGGGTATCTGCGGCAGATACCAACTCCCGGTAGGCGGGATACGAGAGCAATACGCTCACCCATCATTCTTGTCAATTGAAATTGGGGTGAAATTAAGGCGCTCACCAGGTCATCGCTCCTGGTCGCTCTCGAGCCGCACCGCCAGCTCGAGTGGCAGGGCTCTCCTTTTTCCTCGCGTCCCCAAGCCAAAACTCATGATGGACTCGGGGTCCGTTTCAGTCAGGATTTGCATTCCTTGCAGCCCCATGCGAGTCACGGGCGTTAAGCGCATGTTGCCTGCAAGGGGAAAGTTCCTCTCTTTGGAACCAGGGAATATGGTTGTCGTCTTGCCGGTCAGATACCAAGAACCTTGCGCTCCAATCGAGCAAGGCCAACGATTTTGTCGTAAAATTCCTCACCTGCCCCACCTGTTGGGGCATCTAAAATAGCGGTTGTGAACTGCGGGTGTCCTTCTGCCCGCGACAGGAGCGAAAGTGAGTCAGGCGAAGAGTCAAGTGGACGTCGATCTGCTGAGCATCAATACCATTCGCACTCTGGCGATCGACGCGGTCCAGCAGGCAAACTCGGGGCATCCCGGCGCGCCAATGGGGCTTGCGCCGGTAGTTTATTCCCTATGGCAGCACTACCTGCGTTATGACCCTGCGGATCCCACGTGGCCAAACCGCGACCGCTTTGTGCTTTCGGCGGGACATGCATCCATGCTTTTATACGCGACATTGCATTTGGCCGGCGTGCGGCAGGTGAATGCAAAGGGCGAAGTGACCAATGATCTCTCCGTTCCCATGGAAGAGATCAAGCGGTTCCGGCAAATCGACAGCAGAACGCCGGGGCATCCGGAATCGCATCTTACGACCGGCGTGGAAACCACGACTGGGCCGTTGGGTCAAGGCGCAGGAAACAGCGTGGGCATGGCCATCGCCAGCAAGTGGCTGGGAGAGAATTACAACAAGCCAGGCTTTGCCATTTTCGATTTCAAGGTGTACGCGGTCTGCGGAGACGGCGATTTGATGGAAGGCGTGTCATGCGAAGCGGCTTCACTGGCGGGCCATCTGAAGCTTTCGAATCTTTGCTGGGTTTACGACAACAACCGCGTGACGCTGGACGGGCCTGCCGAGTGGTCGTTCAGCGAAGACGTAGCAACGCGCTTTGCGGGCTACGGATGGAACGTCGCGCACGTCACCGATGCGAACGATCTCGAGATGCTCGGGCGCGCGTATGAAAACTTCCTCCAAACCAACGATCGGCCAACGCTCATCATTGTCAACAGCCACATCGGCTACGGCTCGCCGCACAAGCAAGACTCTTACGAAGCGCATGGTGAGCCGTTGGGCGAAGCGGAAGTCAAACTGGTGAAGAGAAATTACGGCTGGCCGGAAGACGCGAAGTTTCTGGTTCCGGACGGCGTCTACGATCAGTTCAGAAACGGCGTGGGCAAGCGCGGCGCGCAGGGGCATGCGGCGTGGCGAACGAGGTTTGCAGAGTACAAGAAGCAGTTTCCGCACGCGGCAGATCAAATCGAGCGCATGCTCAGTGGGGAATTGCCCGATGGCTGGGACAGGGACCTGCCGAGTTTTGCCGCGGATCCGAAAGGCATCGCGACGCGGGAGTCCTCGGGGAAGACGCTGAACGTACTGGCAAAAAACATTCCGTGGCTTATCGGCGGTTCCGCGGACCTGGCGAAATCGAACAAAACCAATCTGACGTTTGACGGCGCGGGAGAGTTCTATCCCAACGAATATCGCGGGCACGGGATGACGTTGTCTAAGCTGCGCAGCTTCAGCGCGACGTTTTTCAATTTCAGCGATTACATGCGCCCGAGCATGCGCCTGGGCGCACTGATGGAAATTCCCGCGATCTACATTTTCACGCACGACTCGATTGGGCTCGGTGAGGACGGGCCCACGCATCAGCCCGTCGAGCAACTGGCGTCTTTGCGTGCGGTGCCGAACATGATGACTCTGCGTCCGGGCGACGCCAATGAAGTCGTGGAAGCGTACAAACTGATCCTCAAGCACAAGCACGGACCGTCGAGTCTGGTGCTGACGCGGCAGGCGGTGCCCACGCTCGATCGCACCAAATATGCGCCGGCTTCCGGCGTTGGGAGAGGAGCTTATGTTCTGGCGGACGCCGCGGGCGGGAAACCCGACGTGATTTTGATGGCCAGCGGGAGCGAGCTGTCACTTTGCGTAGATGCTTACGAAAAGCTCAAAGCCGAAGGCCTCAAGGCCAGGGTTGTGAGCATGCCTTGCTGGGAGCTTTTCGAACAGCAAGATGCGGCTTACAAGGCGAACGTGCTCCCGCAAAATGTAACGGCGCGGGTTTCGGTTGAGATGGGGTCGACATTTGGCTGGGAGCGGTACGTCGGCGCGAAAGGAAAAATGGTCGGTATGCACAGTTTCGGTGCCTCGGCTCCGTTAAAGGATGTGTTGAAGAAATTCGGTTTCGCCGCGGACCATGTGGTTGCCGCTGCCCGGGAAGTCTTGGGGAAGTGAGCCCCCGATGAAGCTCGTGATTGGGTCGGATCACGCAGGCTTTGCTCTCAAGGTCGCGATGGGCGATCTCCTGCGCTCTCTCGGCCACGAAGTGCTGGACGTGGGGGCGTTCAACGAGAATCCCTCCGACTATCCGGATTTTGCAGAAGCCGTGGGCCGGGCCATACTCGACGGCAAAGCCGAGCGCGGCGTGTTGATTTGCGGAAGCGGCGTGGGAGCGAGCGTTGCGGCGAATAAAGTCATGGGTATTCGCGCCGGCATGTGTCACGACACCTATTCGGCGCATCAGGGCGTGGAGCACGACAACATCAACGTGCTGGTGCTGGGGTCTCGCGTCGTTGGCGTGAAGCTTGCCGAGGATTTGGTGAAGGCGTTCCTGGGAGCGAAATTCAGCCAAGAAGAAAGGCATGTGCGGCGCCTTGGAAAAATCAAGGCGCTCGAGGACAAATTTGGGGCGAGCGCAAAGATGAAAGTATAGGGATACTAGAAGCGTGGAACACGCCCGCCTGCCAAGGCGTAAAATGAAGTTTGAGGTGTTTTTCAAGGCGAAGGAGAACGATTATGACGACAACGACCACTCTGCCAAACATCGCCAAGGGAGAAGGCACAAATCCGCTCAAGGGCTTGCTGGCCTATCGCCAGTCTCCTTGGATGGACTACGTCCGTGCAATTAAAGAAATATATCGATAACGACGGCTTGCGCGGAATGACTTCGAACCCCACCATTTTCGAAAAGGCCATCACGGGTAGCAATCTTTACGCCGACATTTTGAACTCGCCCGAGGCAAAGAAACTCGATGCCAATGGTTTGTTCGAGAAGATTGCCTTCCGTGACATTCAAGATGCGTGCGACATCTTCAAGCCGGTGTATACGGAAACCAACCGACGCGACGGTTACGTCAGCCTTGAGGTTTCGCCTTTTCTAGGGTACGACACCAAAGCGACCATCGCGGAAGCGCACCGCCTGTGGAAGGGCGTGAACCGCCCGAACGTAATGATCAAGATTCCCGGCACGCCGGAAGGCCTTCCCGCGATCCGGCAATGCTTGGAAGATGGTCTTAATATCAACATCACACTGCTCTTTGCTCAGTCCGCGTACGAACAAGTGGCGGAAGCTTTTCTTTCCGCGCTCGAAGCGCGGGTCAAGAAGGGCCAGGACGTCAGCCACATTGCCAGCGTGGCGAGCTTCTTTGTGAGCCGCATTGACACGCTTGTTGACAGCATCATTGATGAAAAGCTAAAGGCCGGTGTCGACGCCGGACAAAAGGCTTTGCTGGAAAGCTTGCGAGGCAAAGTGGCGATCGCCAACGCCCGGCACACGTACAAGAAATACCAGGAGCTTTTTGGCGGAGCACGCTGGCAAGCTCTGGCATCGAAGGGTGCGCAAACGCAGCGGCTGCTGTGGGCCAGCACGAGCACGAAGAATCCCAAGTTCCGCGACGTGCTCTACGTCGAAGAGCTGATTGGCGCAGACACCGTGGACACCATCCCGCCGGCAACTCTCGATGCTTTCCGCGACCATGGCCGGTTGCGTCCCAGCCTTACCGAGAATGTCGAGGGCGCGGCGAAAACCATGGCCGATCTCGCCAAGGCGGGAATCTCGATGAAAGAGGTGACCGACAAACTGCTTGCGGACGGCGTAAAGCTCTTTTCCGACGCTTTTAAAACGCTGCTGGACGCCGTGGGGAAAACCGCGGGAGCCCGCGCGTGAGCGTGAACAAACAGACCTGCACACTACCGGAAGATCTCGCAAATGCAGTGGCCGTATCGCTGGAGGATTGGCGGAAAAACCATAAAGTCGCACGCCTTTGGAAGAAAGACGCGTCCCTTTGGACGCGAAGCGACGAAAGTCGTTGGCTGGGGTGGTTGCACATCGTGGAACAGCAGCTTTCGCACGTGGCCGCGTTCAAGCGCATTGCCGAAGACGTGAAAGCGGCGCGTTTTAAGAATGCTTTGCTGCTTGGGATGGGCGGGTCCAGCCTTTGCCCGGAGGTTCTTCGTATGACCTTCGACAAGATCAAGGGTTTTCCCGAACTTCATGTGCTTGATTCCACCGATCCGGTCCAAATCAGAGCGATGGAACGCAAATTGGATCTGAAAAGCACGCTTTGCATCGTCTCGAGCAAATCGGGCAGCACGCTTGAACCCAACATTTACAAACAATACTTCTTCGAGCGCGTGAAAGCAAAAGTCGGGGAGAAAGAGGCGGGGAATCGCTTCGTGGCGATCACCGATCCCGGCTCGCACCTGCAGGAAGTCGCCATAGCCGACAAGTTCCGCGAGATTTTCTTCGGAGTGCCAAGCATCGCGGGGCGCTATTCGGCGCTCTCGAATTTCGGCATGGTGCCCGCGGCGATCATGGGCCTGGACGTGGAAAGGTTTCTGCTCACTGCGAAGGAAATGGTTTCCGCCTGCGGCCCAACTTCCGCGGTGCGCGACAATCCCGGCGTGATCTTGGGAACGATTCTTGGCGTGGCCGCGATCCACGGACGCGACAAACTCACCATCATCGCTTCGCCGGGAATCTACGATCTGGGCGCATGGCTCGAACAACTCATCGCTGAATCCACAGGAAAAGCGGGCAAGGGCATCATCCCCGTGGATCGCGAGCGCGTCGCAAGACCTTCCGTTTATGGCGGCGACCGCGTGTTTGTCTATCTGCGCCTGGCCACGAAACCCAGCAGGGCCCAGGACACGGCGGTGCTGACCCTTGAAAAAGCGGGGCACCCCGTCGTGAGCATCAGCGTCGAAGAGGTCTACAGCCTCGCGCAGGAATTTTTCCGCTGGGAGATCGCCACGGCCGTCGCCGGCTCCATCATCGGAATCAACCCTTTCAATCAGCCGGACGTCGAAGCCAGCAAGGTGGAAACGCGCAAGCTCACCACCGAATACGAGGGTAAGGGCAAGCTGCCTTTCGAAGTGCCTTTCTTTGAGGCCAGCGGTATTCAGTTTTTTGCCGACGAGAAAAACGTGGCAGCCATTCACGGCGGCTTGAATGTCGCTGCCGTCTTGAAGAGGCATCTTTGCCGTCTCAGCGCCGGCGATTACTTTGCCCTGCTTGGCTATATCCCGATGAATGCGGAGAATGAGCGGGCGCTACAGACCATCCGGCACGCCGTGCGCGACAGGAAAAAGGTCGCCACGGTTCTCGGCTTTGGCCCGCGGTTTCTTCACTCGACGGGACAGGCCTACAAAGGCGGACCCAATAGCGGCGTGTTCCTGCAGATCACCTGCGACGACGCCAAGGACTTGCCGATTCCCGGGCAGAAGTACACCTTTGGCGTGGTCAAGGCGGCCCAGGCCTGCGGCGACTTTGCCGTCCTCGCAGAACGCGGCCGTCGCGCGTTGCGTGTCCATCTCAGGAGAAATTTGAAGTCGGCGCTTGGCACGCTATCCAAAGCCGCGCGAAAAGCGGTTGCCTGACACACCGGACGAATTTTTTGCGCCGATTGGCGAGGAGCACAACGATGCAGCTGGGGATGATCGGGCTCGGCAGGATGGGCGCCAACATGGTCCGGCGCCTCGAGAAGGCCGGCCACAAGTGCGTGGTGTACGACCGCAGCGCCGATTCGGTGAAACAGCTTTCTGCGGAAGGCGCAACGGGCGCCAACTCAGTCGATGATTTTGTCAGCAAATTGCAAAAGCCGCGCGCGGTATGGCTGATGGTTCCGGCAGCCGTAGTTGACGGCACGCTGCACGACCTGGTTGGCAAGCTCGATAAAGACGATGTCGTGATTGACGGCGGAAATTCCTATTACATCGACGATATTCGCCGCGCGCGAGAGCTCTCCGCAAAAGGCATTCATTACTGTGACGTGGGCACCAGCGGCGGCGTCTGGGGACTCGAGCGCGGATATTGCCAGATGATCGGTGGAGAAACGGCCGTGGTGAAACGCCTCGATCCCATCTTCAAGACACTCGCACCGGGCCGCGGCGACGTGCCGCGCACTCCCGGCCGCGAGAAAATTGGCGGCACAGCCGAAGAAGGCTACTTGCACTGCGGTCCCTCGGGCGCCGGCCATTTTGTGAAGATGGTTCACAACGGCATCGAATACGGCTTGATGGCCGCTTACGCCGAGGGGCTGAACATTTTGCAACACGCCAACGCCGGCAAATCCCATCGCGAAACCGATGCGGAAACCACACCGCTGCGGCACCCGGAGCATTACCAGTACGATTTCAATCTCGCGGACATTGCGGAAGTCTGGCGGCGCGGCAGCGTGGTTGCTTCCTGGCTGCTCGATCTCACCGCGATTTCCTTGCTGGAGCAGCCCACGCTCGAACGTTTTTCCGGCCGCGTTTCGGATTCCGGCGAGGGACGCTGGACGCTTCTTGCGGCCATTGAGTCGACAGCGCCGGCTCCCGTTCTTAGTGCTTCGTTGTACCAGCGCTTCACCTCTCGCGGCGAAGATGATTTTGCGGCCAAGGTGCTGTCCGCGATGCGCTTTCAATTTGGCGGGCACATCGAAAAGAAAGCCGGCTAGCAGAAGCCGTGAGCGCGACTCGTCGCCCGAGCACAGGGATTCGAAAGCAATGAACTACGATCATTCAGAGACGAATTCAACGGCCGCGCCTTGCGTGATGACCATTTGCGGCGCCGCCGGTGACCTCACCAAGCGGAAACTGATACCCGCTCTGTGCAACCTTGCTGAGGAAAAACTTCTTCCTGAGCAATTCGCGGTCGTCGGATTTTCCGCCGACGATTTCACCACAGAAAGCTTTCGAAAAAACCTCATGCAGGAGATTCCCAAGTTTGCTGTCTCGCCGATCGCCCCGCAGCTGCTGGATTGGATGTGTCAGCGCACCTACTACGTCAAAGGCGATTTTCAGGACGCGGACGCTTACCAACGTCTCGAACAGCAGATCGCCGAAGCCGACCGGAAGTACCACACGGCAGGGAATCGCCTTTTTTATCTCGCCGTGGCCCCGCGGTTTTTCTCGACGATCGCCAAGATGCTGGCTTTGTGTTGTTTGTCGAAGGAAGAAGACGGCCACTGGGCGCGCGTCGTCGTCGAAAAGCCTTTTGGCCACGACTTGGCTTCCGCGAAGCAGCTCAACCAGGATCTGAGGCAGGTCCTGACAGAAAAGCAGATTTATCGCATCGATCACTATCTCGGTAAAGAGACCGTGCAGAACGTCATGGTTTTCCGCTTTTCCAACAACATCATCGAGCCGCTTTGGAACCGCAACTACGTGGACCACGTGCAAATCACCGCGGCGGAAACGGTCGGCGTCGAGCATCGCGGCGGATTCTACGAAACCGCCGGCGCGCTCCGCGACATGGTGCCTAATCATCTCTTTCAACTGTTGACGATGACCGCCATGGAGCCGCCCATTTCCTTCGACGCCGACGAAGTTCGCAACAAGCAAGCGGAAGTACTCCATGCCATTCAGCCGTTGACCCCCGAGGAAGTGCTCACCAACACGGTGCGCGGGCAGTATGGAAGCGGCA
>WNGJ01009746.1_pt1 | contig 10234 bp, 10 predicted proteins | sample 5400611 | NCBI WGS metagenome assembly WNGJ01 (sample SAMN13153375, study PRJNA577476) | soil metagenome | isolation source: 40 cm soil or saprolite under Garry oak tree replicate 1 | place: USA:California | collected 2016-06-15
GAACTTGATCGGTGACAATGCCTACGACTCCGACCGCCTCGATACAGAACTGAGATTCTACGGCATTGAAGTCATTGCCCCACATCGACGAAACCGAAGGAATTCGACTCAGGATGGACGTCGGCTGAAACGATACCGGCGCAGGTGGAAAATCGAAAGGCTGTTTGCCTCGTTGCAGAACTTCCGGCGTCTGGTCGTTAGATATGAACGTCACGCCGAGAACTTTCTCGGGATGCTACAACTCGCCGCGTCTCTGATTCCGCTGAGGCATTTATGAGATGGGTTCTAATCTTTCGGAACCGTATAGCGCGTCCTTTGAGCAATTATGTAAGCCTGGACCAATACACAAATATGTAATGGCATTTTGAACGCTACCATCCCTATGATGGCCAGGACGTTTGAACTCCGGCGCGAGTCAAATCGCCTGCCACTAACTGCCATCCTATTGGAGGTTTATGGCAAGCTGAGTTCCCAATGGCGTCTGGCAATCATAGCGAGTGCCCGAACGATAGGAGGAGTCCATGATGTGGATAGATATTGGGGTGACCGTGTTGCTGACTCTTCGTATAGCTCTGTTTAGACCGGCACTTCCGCAACTCCTGGATCCGAATAATGATGCCTGGTTACCGGAGGGAAAGATGAACAGCAGGAGTGCCTCTTCGTTGTGATGGAGAAGTGAACGAACGTCCTCCTCGAAAGTCCTCATCAGGGAACATCGGGGCTTTTGCAATTACATATTCATGTAATGCCTGATTTGAAGGTACGTCGGTGACTTCGTCATGTCTTCCCAATATAATCCCTCACAAAGGGGCGCTTCCGTGTATGTAGAAGCGGTGAGCCGAACATTTTCGAGGCTTGTGGACAATGATGCGCACAGCTATCAGTAGCTCACCCCGGGACGGGATAGTGCCGTCAAACGAAATGGTCTACATCGTCGATGATGATGCCAGTGTTGTAGACGCTCTCTCATCGCTCCTGCGGGCCAATGGCAAGCAGGTCCAAATGTTCACTTCAGGACAAGAATTCCTCGACTTCGAACGCCAGGACTCCTGTGCGTGTCTGATTCTCGATTTGAGAATGCCGGGATTGAACGGATTACAAGTGCAAGAGTCGATAGCCGCCCAAACGACAATCCCAGTCATTTTCATTACTGGCCGCGGCGATGTTCCATCCACTGTCACAGCGATGAAGGGCGGAGCGGTGGACTTCCTCACCAAGCCTATTGACGAGACGGCACTACTTGCCTGTATCGAAAAGGCACTCGATCAGGATCGGAAACTGCGGTTGGCTGCATTCGAACAGAAAAGTCTACTCGCCCGTTACCGATCATTGACTCCAAGGGAACAACAGGTGTTACCGCTATTGGTACGTGGTCTTCTTAACAAGCAGGCGGCCGGGGAATTAGGAATCACGGAGTATACCGTGCAGATACACCGGGGGCATATCATGCGAAAAATGGAAGCCGATTCCTTCGCAACTCTGGTTAAGCTCGCCGGCAAACTAAATCTTGAGTCTTCCGAAGCATCCTAGGTTGCACGGAATGATTTTGTATGCATCGTACCGGAGGGGCGGAGGTTTCAATGGGCATGCAGGCCCGCACGATCGCAGTCATTGATGATGATCTCCGAGTTCTCGAGTCGCTGATAAACTTACTGGCCTCCTGCGGATATAAAGCTGAAGGCTATTGTTCGGCGGAGGAGTTTCTCGAGTCAGGCGGTCTGCAAAAGAGCTCTTGCGTCATCACTGATGTGGAGATGCGGCAGATGAGTGGGCTCGGCTTGCTTCACCACATTAACAGTACTGCTAATTCATTGCCAGTCATTGTCATCACTGGAAAGCCTTCTGAGAAGTCGGAATCGTTCTACCTTGAAAAGGGAGCAGTCGGCTTCTTCCGTAAGCCGGTTGACGGCGATGCTCTGGTGGACCTTCTAAAGGGAGTTTGTAAAGGATGAACATCGGGATTTATCCGCGTCGCCAAGTCCCTCGTTCGTAGATCTCGCGAAGTTCCGCCCTGCACTTTAGCGCGAAATCGTTCAGGGGATCTGCATGCTGCTCCAGAGCTACTGATTTGATTTGGTCGATGCTCATATTCTTTTCACCGTATTTCTCCACAAGTGTCTTTACAAACGCTTCTGCTGCCTCAAGGACGCTGCCAGATGCGAATAGCCTGATCCGATTCACCAGGGCGTACATCGCAACAATCTCGTCAATGTTTTCCAGACTCTGCGAAAGCGCCTTTGCGTAGCAAGCCGTTCCCTGACGTATGAACTCCGAGTATAGGTCTTCGCGCTGAGCTATTTCGCGATTGGTCAGCTCTCGCTGCATCACGCTTCGTTGGAGAACGAAATTGCTAAGGACCGGAGTTGAAGCGCCGATTACGGAACCGCCGAGCGCAGCCAAAATACTGGTTAGGGTGTTATCCATGGAGTTCATACCTGCTTTCGTGTAGGAACCGTATCGTGCACGAAATTCTCTCTATTGCGGCATCTGGCCGATTGCTCTCTTCAAGTCTGCCTCCGCCAATGAGAGGCCACAACTTGCTTCCAGCAAGGATGCGGTTGCGCTCGTCAGGTCGGCGTGACTTTGACTGCGAGCGGAACTGAGCGCCGCAGTCTGCTCAAACTGTCGATCGGCAAGCCTAGCCGCTTCTGTTCGGACCTTCACAACCTGTCCGGCAACACCAACCATCTGCCTGAGTTCGTCGACTCTGTCGTAAATGCCTTGCACCTGAACTTCAGTCTCAGACTGCAGCTTGTCTACAGCAACTTCCGCATAGTGCACTTCGCTCCGCGCCTCCCGAACTTTGGCTTCGCGCCGCCCGCCGTCGAAGAGGTCGTAGCTGAGTGAAAACCCAAATGTTCCGAAATTATGAACGAGAAACGGCACTCCACTCTGGTAACTGTACCGAGAGAGCGCTGTAACATCGGGGATGTAGGCGTCCTTGGCCGCGGCCAGGCCCGCTTGGGCCTTAACAAGAGTCTGTCGAGCCGCTCTGAGGTCCTGGTTCTGTGCGAGCGCGGTCCGTATCGCGTCTGCCCGTGTTGGAACGTCAAGCGCAACCGCGGCCGCTCCAGGGTCGAGATCAAGGGGGGTATCGACTGGGAGTCCAAGAACGTCCGCCAGCTGACGCCGAAGATCATTTCCTTGCAGACGTAAAGTCAGGCTCTCCTGCTGTGCCTGCAGGATGGCTGCTTTACTCTGAAGAGCCGATATTTCAAGGGCGTTGCCCCTTGCTACGTCGCTCCGGCTCTCCTCATCCTTGATCTGGGCCGCGGCCAACTGGTCCTGGGATGCCTTCAGCTTTTGTTGGTTGATCAATATGTTGTAGTAGAGCTGGCGGACCTGCAGTGCAATAGCATCCTGGGTTTGATCGAGTTGTGTCCTGGCGATCAGCAGATCCTGTTTTGCGGCAACATTGGCCTGGTGGATGCGAAACAACTGCGTAAGAGGCTGTTCTAACCCCACGCCCCCGATGTAGCCAGTGAGACTTCCCTGGTCGATAACGAGGGACTTCGCCGGTACGGGACCGGTTGACTGGTAGCTCCCGAACGCGCCTGCTGGAATCTCGACACCTTCAAGCTCTGTGACATGAAGGACGCTGCCGCTCGCCTTGAGTTGAGGCAGGTAGTTGGACCTTGCTTCGTCTTTCCTGCTTTGCATCTGCTCGACAGAAAGACCGCGGAGGTGAACAGAATGATTTTGCTTCAGGGCAAGATTGATCGCCTGCTCGAGCGTTAACTGCATCGGATTCGCAGTGGATTGTTGTGCCACCGATGTCGTAATGAATGTCGAACCCAGGAGTGCCAGGGGCAAGCACAACCTGGCTGCTGCTCGAAGTTCTCGCCGTGCTGCGGAGGCTGAAGTCATACTCTGTCCCCTTTCATGGAGTGTGCTTCTCATTTGACCTCCACTGGTGCTGCAGTGACCTGCCGATACTGGGTTGGTACTTTGGACATGAAGGAAACCACCACAAGGCACGCCGCGCAGCATGTAGCCAGCAGAAGAAAGCTGTCGGAGATTGCCAGCGTATAGGCCTGCTGGCGAACCTGCAGCCCCAGAACCTCCGCGGCGCGACCCATCGCGGTAAGGCCAGTTGAGTGTGGAGCGAATGCATGTTGAAGGCCGAGGAGCCTCGAGTCGGTAAGGTTGTTCCCAAGCTGGGCATTCTGCCCAAGCATGTTTGAATGGAACTGCTCTCGAACAGCGATGAAGTGCCCCATAAACGTTGACCCCATCTCCCCTCCAAACAAACGGGTGACCTGGAAGAAGCCTGCAAAGGTCAACACGTCAGCGGGCCGTGTCAACCCACCGGTGTCAATAATCTCGAGCACGATAGCGCCAACCATCGAGTTGAAGGCCAGAGCCAGCCCTATTGCCATTACGGCCTGGGAGATTCCAAAGTTGGACCCCGCCCACACAGACGTGACACGCGCATCGAGCAAACATGCGACCCCTACGAGGCCGAAGCCGGCGGTTAGGATGAGTCGGGGGTCAATTCTGCGCATCAACGCCATTGCAGCTACGCCGAGCACGAATTGTGGGAGAGCCACCCAAGCCATGACGGGTGCTTCCTGTAGAGGAAGGAATCCTCGGACCGAGCCGAGAAAGCTGGGAATGGTCACAACTGTAGCAAGCATGATGAAGCGGAAGCTGATAAGGACCGGCGCCAGCAAGAGAGTGTTCTTGCGCATGAGGAACTGATAATTGACGAGAGGATTGGGCAGCAGGAAATGCCGGGCTATCGCCGCCACTATGAGAAGCACTCCGGAGGCCACCAGTCCAATGATGAGCGGCGAGTGAAACCAATCTAGTCGTTGCCCCTGGTCGAGCGCAGTATAAAGAAGCGCAGCCCCGAGGCTCGCATATAGGAAGCCCCTCCAATTGGGAGCGGGATGCCCCGGCTGCGGTTTTGGAAGTGGCTGCCAGGGAATACCAAAGTGAACCAGCGCAATCATGATTGGAGTCAAAATCGTCCCGTTCCAGAAAATCCAATGCCAGGAGAGGTGTTCGATGAAGAATGATTCCCACGCCTGCGCCATGTCCGTTGTGAAGATGATGTCCGTCGCATACATCGCAATTCCGACTAATACAAAGCGCATCGGCAGGTTTCTGAGCACGAAGGATAACGTCAACGGATAGAACGTACCGGCGCTAAGGCCAGCAATGATGAGCAGAGCGATCACCACTTCGAATGAATGGCAAAAAGGGATCAAAAAACTTACTACTGTGAAGATCCACGCACAGGCCAAAAGCACTCGCCTTGGGCCAAGGAGACCTCCAAGGTATACGGAAAACGGCCCGATAAACATCATGGAGGCGTTGAACGTGGTGTTTATCCAAGACCCCTCATCGACTCCGAGATGCAGCGCACCTCGAATGTCCGCCAGCCCCACGCTCATCAAGCGACCCGTGCATGTCGCAATGAGTGCGCCGAGGAGCACGCCGGCGATCCCCAGCAGTGGACGTGTTGTCACTACCGGGTGAGTATCCTGCGTGTTGGCATCGGGACCTGTCATTGATCACCGTCCGATCGTCCTCCAGCCTTGCCGGTATGAACGGTGACGACTGCCGAGAATCCCGGCCGGAGCCGATCCAGATAAGGCTGTCCCGGAAAAAACACAATCTTGACGGGCACTCGCTGAACGACCTTCGTGTAGTTGCCAGTAGCATTGTCAGGCGGCAAAAGGGCGAACTGAGAACCGCTGGCGGGAGAGAGTTGCTCGACCTTCCCGTGAAACACCCGGTTGGGGAAGGTATCGATCCGGACATCTGCTGTATCGCCGACTTGCATATTGGTTAGTTGAGTCTCTTTGAAGTTCACCTGCACCCAGACTTCGTTCTGAACCAAATCGATCATTTGCGTTCCAGGGGCGACCAACTGGCCGACAAGGGCGTGACGTTCTCCGACCGTTCCATCGGTCGGTGCTGCGATTCGCGTGTAGGCGAAATTCACTTGGGCGACGACAATAGCCGCTTTCTTCGCTTCTATATCAGCTTTGTAAACATCATCTTTTGTATTCAGCGCCTCCCGTTGGCGCTTCGCCGCCTCAAGTTGACTCTGGCTGGTGGCCAGGGCTCCCTCGGCACGCGCAAGATCCGCTCTACGCGCTTCGACCACGCCGCTGAGCTGGCCCTGCTGAGCGGTGGCCGTTTCCAATTGCTGGTGAGTTGCCGCTTTCGAGTCAAACAGGGATTGCTGACGATGCAACTCAGTCAAAGCGCGATCAAGTTCGGGTGAGGTTGAGGCGATTCCGGCTTTGGCAGCGTTGATAGTAGCCTCTGCCTGGACAATCCCCGCCTTCGCCGCGTCGATTTGAGCATCTTGAATCCTTTTCGCGGCCTGATTGTCCGCAAGAGAGGCTTCCGATGCGGCCAGGGCGGCCTGGGCCTGATTCAAAGCCGCTCGATAGTCCTCGTCGTCGAGCTCGATAAGAGTCTGGCCCGCCTTGACGCTCTGATAGTCATTAACGTTCACCTTGCGGACCGTTCCGGAGATTCGCGTGCTCAAAGGCGTCATGTCCGCTCTCAGGTAGGCGTCATCCGTCACTTGGTCGGGTCGGTTACCTTGCCACCCAGTCAAGTGTCCAGCAATGCCGAAGAGAAGACTCCCAGCAGCGAGCAAGACGACCAGGGGGATGATCAACGATTTTTTACTCATGCAGCAAAGCCTCCGAGGCTAACCCACTTCGACTGAAATACCTCGCTGCTCTTGACCGGCGCGCTCAATGCACACCGATCACGCTGCAGGGAGCTTCCTGGGCGAGGTCATAAACCGAACTCCAAAGACGGGACAAATAGAAGTCGTGCTGATGAAGGCCAATAACAAGCAGATCGGCACGTTCATCTTTAAGAAAATGAAGTATCGCCTGTACCTCCCGCCCCTCTACGATCGAGCCTTTCGCGCGAACTCCATGCTCCTGGGCCAACAGTGATGCTTTCTCATGCAATTCACCGTGGGCCCGCCGCCGTTCTTCCTTCATCGCGTTGGGAGCACTTGGATCGACAACGATGGCAAACGAGGTGTAGGCGGGAAGATCTCCCACGATGGACACCGTTGCGAACTCCGCATTGGAGGCACGCGCGAGCTCAATCGCCGTGCGAAGCGCACGCTGTGACTCCGGCAAATCATTCAATGCGACAACGATCTTGGAAAACATAAGGCGACTCGAGCGGAACCGACGCGGTCTCTATCGTATGATCCAATTTGAGCAGTCGCTATTACATGTTTCTGGTAGCGATCGTGCGGCCTTGAAGAATGGGGTAGGGTGGCAGGGCGGGAAATGGCTATTTCATCTCGGTCTGATCTGGGCGTCCATAACACTCCGAGCCACGACAGCTTAAAGTGTCTCCGTCGAGAAGAACATTACATATTTCCACTACGAAGTGGCGCGTTCCTTTCATGTGAAGATCACTAGAGTCGATCAATGCCCCATTGCGAATACTGCTGGCCAACTCAAACCCGCACGTCATATCGCCAAAGGGCCTTCATGAGAGATCACGTTCATGGCTTCGAGCGAAATTCTTCTTATCGCCGTAGGTAGCGGGCTCTTGGCTTTATACGGTCCGAAGTTTGATCTTCTTGTAATTGTCTGCGTCGTTCTTCTTGCCAGATTTCGTGGCAGAGTCCAGGCCCTCATCGCAGCCACTACATTCAGCCTCGTCGGGTTGGGTGCTATCGCAACCGGACATCGATTCCCTCAAGAGTTCACGAGGAACGGCCAGTTCGCAGCAGCAATCAGCGCAATGTGGTGTTGCGCATTGTTCGCAGTATCATCCAAATCGGATCGGACCTCCGCTCACAGTTCGACAAACCCGTTCGAGGTCCGTCTCGATGAGTTGAGCAAATATGTATGGTCTCGAAATGCAGATGGAACGATCGAGTATGTCAGCCCTGATGGATGCGAATATTTAGGTATTTCTTCAAACGATGTAGGGGATTTTACTCGCTATATCCACCCAGAGGACGTTGACTTTCGTCAGAGCGCGATGAACCGGGCGAAGCATACCGGCGAACCGCAACAATTCCGGGCAAGGTATCTTTCGGGAACAGGTGAGTATCATCGTTTCGCAACTTTGCTTCACACGCAGAAAGACAGCAGAAACAGAGTCATCCGCTATTTCGGGTTGCAGTGGAACGTCGATGAAAAGAAGAAGAAGGAAGACGAAATGCGCGCCCGGGATGACGTATGGGGGACATTCCTTAAGATCTTTCCGGGGTGGATGTGGGTTGCGCGTCCAGATGGCACGCCAGAATTCGTGAGTCAGGGTGCTCTGGAATATCCGGCCTTACCCTCGAGCAGGTACTCAGGGACCGATTTGACTCCGTTCATCCGGACGATCGCCAGCATCGAATGGAATTTTGGAACCCACTCGTAAAGGCCGAGCAACCGGGTGAGAGCGAGACGCGTATCCGTGGCGCGGATGGCAAGTATCGTTGGTTCGTCTCAAGGTCCTATCCCATGCGGGACGCGAGCGGTAAGCTTGAACGCTGGGTAAGCATCAACCTGGATATCGACGAGCGCAAGAGAGCTGAGGAGGAACGCAGAGGAAAGGAAGAGCTGTTTCGAAAGATTGCCGACGGTGTACCCGGCTGCATCTGCATCATGGCGCCCGATGGGACGATGGTTTACGCGAACAAGGTCGCCTCAACGGCGCTCGGCAAACCTATAGAAGAGATCCTTGGACACCAGTGGATGCAGCACATTCGCCCGGAACAATACGAAGAAGGCTATAAGAGCTGGATGCGCTGTGTGGCAACCAAGACCCCGCTGGACACCAGATGGCTCATGTTGCAGTACGACGGGCAATATCGATGGCAACATATTCTCGCCCACCCATCGTTCGATGAACGTGGCAATGTAGTGAGCTGGTACATGATGGGTATCGAGATCGACCAGCAAGTAAGGGCAGAGCAGGCGCTTCAGACTCGAGAACGCGAAGCTCGGGAACTCCTTAACCGTGTGCCTGCGATGCTTGCCATTCGCGGGCAATCTGGCATTGAATTCGTTAGCGAACAATTTCTCAATCATATCGGCTTGCCGACGAGTGAAGTGCTGGGGCACAAATGGCTGCAGGTGGCGCATCCGGAAGATCGCGAACGTGTCTCCGAGTTGTTTTCAGAGTTAATCAGGACTGGACGCCCGTCGGAGTGGCTGTGGCGCATTGCGGATAAGAACGGACATTATCGTTGGTTCCCCACTCATGCCGAACCTTTCCTTGAGCAAGACGGTTCGATACGGCGCTGGTACTCAGCGACAACAGATATCGATGACATGCTGCGGTCAAAGGAGATGATTCGAGACCACCGGATGCAGCTGGATCTGCTCGCCGAAGGAGTTCCGGGGTTTCTTTGGAAAGCCCTTCCCGACGGGGAGATTACCTACCTCAATGACTATTGCGAGGATTATCTGGGAATGACCCCAGATCAGGTTCGGAAGACAGGGTGGATCCACCTCATCCATCCTGACGACCGCGAGCAGGTTACGCGACGGTGACAATTCTTGTGGACGGTGGACAGTGGCACGAGCAGGTGTACCGATTGATCGGCAAGGACGGACAGTACAGATGGTTTCAGTCATTGATCGCGACCGTGAAAGATGAGAGAGGCAAAGTGGTCGCTCCTCATGGGCTCATGATGGATGCGCACACCATGGTCTCTGCAGAGCAGACTGTTCGCCAGGAGAAAAGGCAATTACGGCGCTTTGTAGACGCAATGCCGGCGATGATCTGACGTGTGGACCCGAATGGGCGAATCGATCAGTGGAATCGCACAATGATTAACACAATCGGTGAGCCCTGGGAACCCTCGGAGAGCTCTGACTTGACGTCAAAGATCGCGCCGGATCAGGCTTCGGAGGTCGAGGATCGATGGCAGCGTTCCGTAAGACTTGGCATCCCATATGAGGATACCTACCGTATCCTGGCGAACGATGGAGACTATCACTGGCATCTAGTGCGCGCACTACCGTTTAGAGACGAGCACGGAACCATCATAAGCTGGTACGGTATTCACACCGACATCAATGCATTGAAAGAGGTAGAACGCGAACTCCAGGCCAGGGAGCACCAGTTACAGGGGATTATCGAAACGGTACCTTCGATGTTCTGGTCGGCGTCGCCAGACGGGAAGCCGGTCCATATCAACAGAAGAGTACGTGAGTACAGCGGCTTATCGCTCGAGGAATTTCGTGATCTCGGCTGGGAGAAGTTTCTTCACCCCGAAGACTTCGAGGAA
>WNGJ01019105.1_pt1 | contig 10233 bp, 13 predicted proteins | sample 5400611 | NCBI WGS metagenome assembly WNGJ01 (sample SAMN13153375, study PRJNA577476) | soil metagenome | isolation source: 40 cm soil or saprolite under Garry oak tree replicate 1 | place: USA:California | collected 2016-06-15
TTTAGGAACTATCCTGAATTGTTTGGACCTGCGTGCATTGCATTACAGGACCCACTCCCTTTGATGGAGATGCACTCCTGGTTGCGGGGCATTTGACGTGCCATCCTGCGTTGCTCTCTTGAACGCCGCCAATGCTCGCGCTGTTGCTTCGCCAATGGATGGAGCATTATCGACATTGAGCACCCCAGTTCTTTCGCCTCTCTCAATATGGGCACCGAGTTCTCGCAAGATCTCTACAGGCAAGGCAGCAAACGGGATCTCCGTTTGGTACAACCAGAGGGCCAGCCCAAGCTCTTTGATGAGCGAGTCAGTTGCATCCTCCTGTTTCCAAATCACGACAACATACCAGTGCCCCTGCTGGTACAGTTGATGAACCAATACCTGAAGCGGAGATGTTTTCAGCTTTCCTCGTACGGAACGATAGCATGCCTGCGCTTCTCGCTGGCTAGTAGGTTCCTTCCCGTCTTTCTGCGCTCCAAAATGGAGTACGAAGCATTCTTTCCCTTGCAGTGGACATATCTCAGCCGGATGAGATTGCCAACAAAGCAGACATATTTCGCTTGGGGCTTCCTGGCTGTGGGTGTGTTGTCTATTTCTCATTGTCTATCCTTGCCTGGCTTCTTTTCCCTGTAAAACGCAATACGTGCATACGACGAACTCGCCAGCATCCTCAGTGCCTCGTCTTTTCTTGCATACCAACGCTCTCGCCGCTGCTCATAGAGCGCCTGGCGCCTGATCGCTTTGATTCCCCTCATGTGATTTTCCTTCGCCCACCTCGATGCCCACAGCGTCCAATAGGCGAGACGAAAAACCGCGGCGAGTTCTGGAAACTCATGGTGTCCCCACTCGCTGAACATCGCCTGGTACGGGGATCGGGAGAGGTAGTGTTCTGCCAGCCGAGTCAGTTGCGCCTGCAGGTCAGGGGCCGAAGCAAGCGTAGGCCATGGATCGCCCCTCCAGAGCTTCCCCTGCGCTTCCAATCCTGTACCGACCAGTCCGGTGTCGGCGATGACGGTTGCACATGCTCCTCGTAATTCTACCGTGATTGCTGGACGAAGTGCTTGCTTGCACCAATGGCGAAAATAGTCGGTTGCCAGTTTCGGTGTTTCAGGTGTTACCAGGAGGTAGCCCTGTCGTTTGGCCTGCCCGACGAGGTACCGCACGAGTTCTTGGCGTTGTCCTTTGTTTGCTTCTCCCTGCCGCGGTCTCATTTTCTTCCGCACTGTTTCCCTTTTTCTCTGTACTCCGATACCATGCCTTATCACTCATTGACCGACATCGTGTAGCTGATGGCTGATACCTCTTGCTTTCGCCCATTGGCAATGGGAATGCGGCTATTCCTCTCACAGCACATCCCTCTGTTCCCCTTCTTTTCCTCTTGTGGGCCTAATACATACATTGATGACATCAGGGGCAAGATAGCAATATTGCTAATAGGGGTGGTTAACTCCTGTTTACCATCTCCCGGTTCTATAGCTCTCAGAAAGTTTCCCAGAGATACCTCTGGTGGGCTTACGTGCATAAGCAGAAATATCGGCTTTGGCATATGAAAGTACTCTACTAGGAGGAGGTTGTCTCCCAAGAGCCTTCGTCATTTCGGCTTGGAATTGTGTAGGTTCCGCCAAGGGAGCCGTCTGAGTGTAATGAACCTCTAAAAATGATAATAGATGCTCCATCAGTAGAATTATCGGTGAAACGAACACTTCCATTGCTCTCAATAGTTCCTATGAACGGGCCATTTCCAATCCACCCAGGTCCCAAAACCACATTGCCACTGATCTGGCTCTGGTTTTGAACGATGGAGGTGAGTGCAAGTGTTGATCTAGCGTTCACCGTGATATTAGTAATGGTACCTTGATATATGGTAGCCAAGCGTGGATAGGAGGGCTGCGTTGGCTTTGGAGATGGAGTCGGAGTTGCTATTGTCGTTGTTGAGTTGGACCTCTGTGTTCCAGTGCTGGGGGGATGAACATTGACGGGACTTTGACTGGCTGCAAGATAATAGATTGACGTAGACACCAAGAGAATAGTGATACATCCAATTATCCATTGCCAAACAGGTTTCCTCGAGGTTAGGGATAGTTTATTCTTTCGGGAAACACTACTGTATATCCCCAAAACTGCCGCACCGACAACTGAGGCGGCACCAATAAACCCAGTCACAGTTTGGATGATAGCGAGTAGTCTATCCATATAATTTTCTTCTCCCTTTACAATATCCCCCCAAATCAAGGATCTGGGAACTTGATGTTGACTCAAGCGTTCCCCTCAGAGTTTCAGGTAGTCCACAGCGTTATCACCCAAGTTGACTTTGCGTTTTCTATAGCGTTGTGTGGTGCGTGGATCAGCATGGCGGGAGGCGTATTGCACCTGTTCGAGCTGTGCCCCTCCTTCAGATGTCACCTTTGCCATGCTGGATCACGGCGATCGTATGCCCTTGCTCTGGCTTCAAGTCCCCAATGTTGAGCGCACTGCATTCTGAGCGACGCAAACCTGTTCGTAAGAGCAACGAGAGGATCGCGTAATCCCGTTTGCCTTTTGTCGTTTTCGTGTCAACTGTTTTGAGGAGTGCTTTCGCTTCGTCATGGCTCAGGGTTGTGTAGGACGTTTCATTTGCCAGAGAGAACGTTTTGATCCCAGCAGCAGGGTTGTTCACGAGTGCCCCTCGGTAGACATACTCCTGGAGAATACGTCGAGCGACAGAAAACATGCGCGCCGCGGTGGCCTTGGCATAACGTTCTCCCAGATATTTACGATAGGCGATCAGATGAGAACGTGTGAGGAGATGCAAGGTATCAAGAGTCAATCCCTGATCCAAGATCCAACATGCGAAGCTCTCTGCATCATGACGATAGATTCGCTCGGATCGTGCGCTGAGTTGTCCAGTCACGTCAGTGATGTCGAGCGTTGCTGAATGGTCAAAAGACTGATCCACCAAGTGGTTTTTCTCCTCATATTTGGCTTGAAATAGGGTCGGCAAATTGACATTTACCGACCCTATTCTAGCACACTAAACGCAACTGTAACACACTTTTTCTGAGGGAATTTCGCCTCAGAATGGAAAAATCGTGACAACAATGTACTCGATGATTGGATAATTCAACCAACCCCTGCGAACGCATTTTAGTCTGGTTTCACCCTCATTCGACTGCACGAACAGGCCACTTCATCCTGTAGGCTCCTGCTCCTCTTTTGCTTTCATCTTCACTGATGCGCCCACTGCCGTTTCGCGGGGCGTCTTCTCGCTTCATTCACGCTCAAATTTTTCCGCATGGCACCGGCGGCAAAGGATAACAGAGCACTTCCTGCACTGTCCACCGTCGGTTGGTTCTTCCCGCTGCCATCGCTGGAGTACACTGCCGGTAGCGTTGCGCCAGATGTTTGCCACCTCGTTCTCGAGGCTGCACGAGCGCCACCCGGAGTGATGCATGGGGACGCACAAAATGATAGTAAGCTCGCCACCACTCCAGATGGGCCAAGAGTTGTGGGGCGGGCTTCGCCGTGGCTCAGGTGCGGCGTGCCAGAGCTGCCACCCCATGGCGGACGGTCAGATTCACCCGCTCAATAAAAGCGGTGTTCAACCGTCCAGAGAGGCACAATCACGGCCCCGCGACCTTGAGAGCCGCCTCTGTCCCAAGGCGCATCACATGCGAGACCTTGACATGGTATAGAGTATCTTTAAAGCGGCGAAACGCGCCTTTGCCGTTTAGAGCAAGAGATAATTTCTCGGCGGCATGTTCGTCGGCTGGAGCGACGAGTTCGTCCACAAAATCGACCATCCACTGGTAGACCTCGTGGGAGGGGATGCGCTCAACGGTAACATAGTCGTCGCTCCCATCGATTTCTTCCAACAGGTGCTCGTCCTCCTCGGACAGGCCGAGATAATCTGAAAAGAAGTCGACTTCGCCTGTGACCAGATTCAGGAAATACCTGTTCGCCAGATCTGAGTCTTCCATCGCGGTTTCAAGCATATCCATATTGATGGGTTTTCCATTTGGAAGTGTGCCATATGGGACATCTCCTGGTGAACAGATTGCATCCGGCAGAAGTTCCATTACGCTCCGTACAGACTGATTTCTTTCTGCCGGGCATAGCGCTGGATTTCATGCACGTCTGTCATGCCCTTGACGATGGCTTCCCCAATCCATTCGTACATTTCATATTTATTTTGATAGAGCCGGTTACTGCAAAAGATGTTGCGGCGAGCAAACGCTGGTGGGGTGATTGTACGGAGGTATGCTTGTGCGTCTGGATCATGTGGTCGCAGCGTATTCCACCAAGGGATTGCCAGGATGTGGTAGGGATCATGCGCCCACTCCGGGCAGGGTTGATGAAAGAGGTCACAAAGATACTCGACAGAAGCAGCGCAGAAAGCCCCCCAATGGCGGGTCTGTTCGGTTTCCTGCTCCGGCCTATTCAGAGGATCTTTGATCAGGTCGGGACGGATGTGCTTGGCGTAGCCATACCAGGCGTTAGAAAAATCCCCAAGGGCAGTCCAGGGGTCTTCTCCCTGGCAGATACGTTGGTAGGCGTAGGCCATGGTATCGATGGTTGCAGGAAGCGATTGTGGTTCTTTGTGCCGGTCAGCATAATCTTCTGCCATCATGCGAAGTATCTCAAACGACATGCTTACCCTCGTTTTCCTTCAAAGAGCCAGCGAAGAGCATGCTCAATGCTCTCGGCGTACTTTTGTAGTCCGCCCGGCAACAGGTATCTCTCGACTACGTGTTGTGCTTGCTCGCGCGTCCGAATTCGTGTTTTCGAGAGCAGTATAGCACAATCAGCAAGGTCTTTGTCTCGTCCTGCAGCGATTTTGAGGGCAAGAATGTATTCCCGGGGAGGTGCATAGACATGAAGCGGGCCGAAGCGCTTCCAGAGCTTGCCATCAGGCACGATCACTTCATCGTACATCAGCATCTGGGCCAGGTAGTTCAACCAATCGGCATCGAGGTTGTGCCTTTGCTTGATAATCTGGACACTCTCGCGTAGTGGAGTGTAAGCTCGCTGAAGCCCATCTTCATCTAGCCAGAAAATGTCAATGTCTTTGGTGGAACGGGGCGCGTTTGCAAGCAAGAGCATATATGCACCTCCTATCAGGAGAATGCGTACGGGTTTTTTGAGGCCCCGGTTTTTTAGCTCTGCTCCTAGTTCAGCCAGGTAATGCTCTATGTCTTCTGCTTGCATTTTGCCTCTTGGGCTACCTATTCCTTAAAAAAGATTAGCTATACTATATCACAGCATACCATTATAACCTTCCACTTTGGTCGAGCAGAAAGATTATACTCAACCTTCTCATTCAGATCCTCAACTCCACGTAGCTACAACCCATACAGGAACTCCTGTCCTGGTTTCTAGCCCAGAGTTACATCATGTCAAGCTGAGCTTGACTTGAACCATCTGGAGAGGTAGCTTGTAGAGGATACAACCTGTTTCGTACCTTCTAAGGAGTGGGAAATCATACAGATTTCAGAGGTAGGTCCACACAAGGAGATGACACGATGCGCTACATGATCCGCGAGAAGTTCTTCCATATCGGTGAAGACTCGACCATCATGAACGAAGCTGGCCAGCCCGTCTTTGAGGTTGATGGCAAGGTCTTGAGCTTGCATGACCGGCTGATCGTCCGCGATCTAGCCGGCAACGAAGTGGTCAATGTCCACCGGCGACTTATGACCCTACGCCCGACATATGAAATCACGCGTGGCGGAGAGACACTGGCCACGTTCCGCAAGCACTTCTTCAGCCCATTCATCGATCGCTTTACGGTGGATATCCCCGGCCCGGATGACCTGGAAATGACTGGGTCGTTGTTCGAGCATGAGTATACGATCAGCCGTGCAGGTCAGGTCGTCGCTGTCGTGTCAAAGCGCTGGTTCAGCCTGACGGAGACCTATGGCGTCGATATTGCTCCTGGCCAAGATGATCCGCTCATCCTTGCATGCGTGCTTGCGCTCGACCTGGCCGAAGACAGGGAACACCTCCATGACTAGAGCGTTGTGCGAGTTCAACTTGAATTTGGCGCAGTGCCACAATGATCAATCAACTTGAACAGGCGCTCCATCGCCAGTCGATGAGCGCAAGGAGCTGAATATGAACACCGCAGGTCTTTCGAAGTCGCGACTCGAGCGAATGCATCACGTGTTGTTGGGATATGTTGAACGTCAAGAGATGCCTGGGCTGGTTGCCCTCGTCAGTCATCATGACGACGTTCACGTGGAAGCGCTCGGCACCCTGGCGTTCGGCGATCCGGCTCCAATGAAGCGCGACACGATTTTTCGCATCGCTTCGATCACGAAGCCCATCGCCGCAGTCGCGGCAATGATTCTGGTCGAGGAATGTAAGTTACGGCTCGACGATTCGATCGAGCCGTGGCTGCCGGAACTTGCAAATCGTCGCGTCCTCAAATCCATCTCCTCGGATCTGGATGACACGGTGCCCGCGTTGCGCGCGATCACCCTCCGCGATCTACTGACCTACCGCATGGGCTTCGGCAGTGTGATGGCCATACCGGACACGTATCCAATCCAGAAGTTCATCCGTGACTATCGCATTGGCGGCGACGGTCCAATGCTACCTACGCAAGCGCCTGGCATGGACAAGTGGTTGCAGAAGCTCGGCTCGCTGCCGTTGCTGGCGCAACCGGGCGAGCGGTGGATGTATCAGGTGAGCGGTGATGTGCTTGGGGCTTTAATCGCGCGCGTGTCAGGACAATCCCTCGGCACGTTCATGCGCGAGCGCATCTTCGATCCGCTCGGAATGAAAGATACCGCTTTCCACGTGCCTCCCGAAAAGATCGGCCGCTTGCCTGCGTTCTATTTCTTCAACCGTCAGACGAATAAGCTGGATTTTTTTGATGACGTGGCGAACAGTGCCTGGCGGTCTGAGCCGCCGTTCGAATCGGGCGGAGGCGGGCTGGTCTCGACGATCGATGACTACTTTGCCTTCAGCCGCATGATGCTGAACAAAGGTTGGCACGGCCGCGAACAAATTCTTTCCCGCGCTACAGTGGAGCTGATGACTTCAGATCAACTCACACTTGAGCAACGCGCTGGCTCGGACATCTTTTTCGGGACGCATTCCAGTTGGGGCTTAGGAATGGCGGTAGACATTCGGCGCAATGAAATATTCCACACTCCAGGCCGATTTGGTTGGACCGGCGGCTTCGGCACAACGGCATATACCGATCCTGCGGAGGGAATGATCGGCATCCTCTTCACGCAGCGCATGATGGATTCGCCGGAACCGCCGAAGGTCTTCACCGACTTCTGGACACTGGCGTATGGAGCAATGGAATAGGGCACAGACAACAGGCAACGGCTGGAGAAGAAGCAGTGCTCCTCACCCGGACCTGTGATAAACAGATTGCACAAATCGCCTGTGAAATGGGCATTTCCGGCTCAAGGGTCCATCAATGAAGCAAGGAATTGGCTAGCACGGATAGTGCTTTTTCCCTACAAGCATCAAACACTGCTATACAAGAAAACGCTTGTACAGCAACCCGTACAGCAACGCCAGCGGACACCAGCGAAAAACAATAACACACTACGGACAGAAAAGAGCCGTTTCAAGCACAGGAAGGACAAGGGCGAACACCAGCGAACAACGCAGGTTGAGTCCCCCCTTCGGCACTTTTTATGAAACCAGTGGCATCACTGCTAAATGGCTCGCATTGTTGTTAGCAACATTATATCTCCTTGTAAAGGTCATCTAATCCTTTCATCATATCCCGTTGCATCGAGGGAAGCACATGTGAGTACCTATCCCTGGTGATACTCATCTGGCTGTGCCCCAGCAATTCTTGCACCAGTTTTGGGTGAACGCCTTTGCCGAGCAGAATGGTCGCAGCACTATGCCGCAGATCGTGGAAGCGCATATCTGGAAGTCCTGCCTCTTTGAGCAACTGCTTAAACCTCCGATTCAGGTGAGTCCCCTCTACAAAGCCTCCCGTATCAGTGGTAAAGACGAGGTTGTGCTCCTGCCAGGTTGGGCCAGCCTGCAGCCGTATCTCATCCTGCTGAGCGCGGTGTTTTTTGAGCGCATCGAGCACGAACTGCGGCAGCATGATCCTCCGTTTGCTCTTCTCTGTCTTCGGAGCGTTCTCCAAAATGCCATATTTCCCAGCACGATTGACCGTATGACGAACCTGGAGACTCCTCTCTTCAAAGTCGATATCACTCCAACGGAGTGCGAGAATTTCACCGCGCCGCATCCCAGTTGTCACCGCCAGGGTGAGCAACGCTTCCAGGCGGCTCCCCTTTGCCGTTTCCATCAACGCTTTCGCCTGTTCGGGGGTAAGCGGATGGGTCTCGAAGCGCACTGGGCCTGGTTGCTTCACCTTGTCGCAGGCATTCGCCGCGACCCAGTTCCATTGCACCGCATCGCTCAGCGCTTTGTGCAGCATGCGATGCACACCACGAATGGTTTCAGGCGCATACCCTTCGTTCAGGTCGCGACCGTAGAGCTCTTGAATGTGCCGGGGCGACAATTTTTGCAGACGAACATGCCCAAGGACCGGGAAAACGTGCCGGTCGAGGTACTGCCGGTAAATTCTGTACGTGTTGACGCGCACAAACCTCCGATGCACCTCCAGCCAGTATTCGAGAAACTGCTTCATGGTCTGGTCCCTCTCGGTGATCAGTTTCCCCTGTTCCAGATCATGCAGCGCCTGCCGCAATCCTCGTTGCGCCTCCTTCTCCGTCTCAAAGTAAAACTGCTTATTCTTGCCGTTCTTGAGCGTAATTTGCGCGACCCAGTTCTTCTTCCCGGCGCGGGCGCCCTTGCGTTCAAACACAGACCCTTCGCCATGGCCGCGCCTTTTGCGATGCTGCTGTTTCTTTTCTGGGTTCTCTGGTGAGGTCATCGTTTTTTCCTCTTTCGTCCGGCTCATGGTGCTTTATGCCTCTCTTGGGGCAGGCATGCGTCACAAAACGCGCCACAATCGCTCAGCGTCCCGTGTATTGTGGAGGAGGTGAAAAGCTCCCACCCCCCTGCCAGCGGCATCCTTGATCCGGACAGTGACGTTCACCTGCAGAGGTTTATGACTATAAGAAGTGATCGCGCCCATTTAGTCTCCCCTCGCTCCCTCAAGGGTGTAAAAGCGAGTCTGGGTCGGATCAAAGCCCAAACGGATAGTGCCGGTCGGGCCGTTGCGGTGCTTGGCGATGATCAGGTCGGCAGTTCCGGCTGCTTCGCTCTCCGGGTTGTAGAGGTCATCGCGGTAGATGAAGAGCACCACGTCCGCTTCGTTCTCGATCGAACCGCTTTCGCGTAAGTCCGAGAGTTGGGGCACGCTCGAGGCGCGGACCTCAACGGCGCGGGAGAGCTGCGCCAGAGCGAGCACCGGCACATCCAACTCTTTGGCGATGGCTTTGAGTCCCCGGCTGATTTCGGCGATCTCCTGCTCTCGGTTCTGCAAGCGCTTGCCATCCAGGTTGGCCCGCATCAGCTGCAGGTAATCCACGATTACGAGATCGACGCCGTGCCGGGCCTGCAGGCGCCGGGCACGACTGCGCAGTGAGGCGAGCGAGAGGGCGGCGGTATCGTCGATCCACAGCTGCCCTTCCGAGAGGATGCCCAGGGCGGCCACCACCTGCTCCCACTCGTGATCCTCGACCCGGCCGAGCCGCAAGCGGTGCTGGTCGATCCCTGTCTCCATCGACAGGAGGCGCATGCCCAGCTGGTGCCGGCTCATTTCCAGGCTGAAGAGCGCGACCCGCTCACCCTGCCGGCAGGCGTTGCGGGCGACGTTCAGCGCGAAACTGGCGTTATGAACGAACACATCATTTGCTATGAAGTTTGCACCATCAGGAACCGTTACATCATAGACCTGCTGCTCCCCAATTGGTTCAATAGCAACAATCTCATCCCAGTAGACATCAGGACTAGAGGCAAGTCGGAGATGGTTGTCATCAAGTACCTGGGCGTAAGCAGCTAGACGATAACGAGGCAAAGGTCTCTTCTTCTGCGGGTTATATCCTGCTGTTCTAGACTTTGTTCCCTCACCTACTTCACGAGCCAGGCCGACCAATGTCAGAGATGTACTTTGAGCAGATGCTGACACGAAAGGCCATATTTCGCATGGGACGTGTCCTCGGTATCCATGATGGAAGCAATAGGCATAGTCAACAAAGCGAGAGTGTTTTTCGCCTATCCATCCAATCTCTTGTTGATAGGTTCGCACCCCTTCATTCGCGGTCACATCAATGCGATAGGCACCTCGAGACGTACTGTAAT
>WNGJ01035680.1_pt1 | contig 10233 bp, 16 predicted proteins | sample 5400611 | NCBI WGS metagenome assembly WNGJ01 (sample SAMN13153375, study PRJNA577476) | soil metagenome | isolation source: 40 cm soil or saprolite under Garry oak tree replicate 1 | place: USA:California | collected 2016-06-15
CAAAATCAGGTGGTCCCTTGAGCAAATTCAGCGCGCATTCTGAATTTCGGAGGAAATCTGTCCCTAAGTACTTCAATTACTTAGCTACCAGTTCAGAACGGATTCAGTCAGTTCCAGAGCTCGGAGTCGAACGCGGCGAATAAGATGCAGCGGCAAGATAGCCCCGCTCGATCATCACCCTTCCGAATACGACGCGGCATTGTAGCCAGATATGAACACAAACAGGTCGACGGCGTCGCTGAACCCATAGTTTTTGATGGTGATCCAGTTCAGCACCTCGTGCGGAATGCGGTCGAGAAAGATCGCCCAATTCGCCGGGCCTCGAAACAGGTCGAGCCTGATATCGCGGCCGGTGGGAGGTAGGTTTGCGCAAACCTGCATGGCGGGCGCCTCATTGCCGGGATGTTGTTGAGGATGACGCCGGGGCGGTCGGCGGCGTTGCGGCGGCGACGCGAACCGTATCGCCCGCAATGAGCGTCTCCGGCGGATTATTGATGATCCGGTCAGATGGTGACAGGCCGGCGATGACTTCCACACTGTCACCGAGATCGCGACCGAGCTGCACATTCTTGAGCACAACTTTGTTGTTGCCGTCGAGGGTCGCGACCTGCGTGCTCTGATTGCTCGTCACCAGCGCCGCCCTCCCAGTGAGGACGATTTCCAACGCCAATAGCGTCGAAAGCCGGCCCGATGCCAACGTACGAGCGTCTCGGGACGGAACATCGTGAGGAGTTTCAGGATCGATGGAAACCAGCGATATATCTGGACAAAGAACCATCGATCATGGTTCGTCAGCCGGACGCGACCATGCAGCCTACGCCTCAAGACAATCAACTGATATCGAAGCACCGCGTTCTCGGCTTCAAGCCGCAACTTCGACTTGAATGGCAAGGCCACGACAGCCAGAAAGAAACAGAGCAGTCCGATCATTCCGCCAGCTTAGGCAATTCCATCACGTCATCAACTCGGACAAGGTTTTCAGTACACACAGGTGAGACTCTGGGCAAAAAAACCCGCCTGATTTGCAATCCCCCGTTATGCTGCGGCGTCAGTAGCCACGCCCTCACAGGCAGCTTTCGCGCGCGTAATTCCAAAGCCGGCGAGTGATGGCTCTGATCATTGGGCCGTTCGATGAACTACATTGAACGGAAGAACCTCAGCCGCCGTTTCACCGGCCTGATCAATGGCACAGGACAGATCGGACATCGTGAGCGTTCCGACGAACCCGTTTCGAAAAAAACAGCCGTTAGCTTTATGGTGGTTCTCTGCTTTGCTTTTATTGAACGGGTGTGGAGGGGCGGAACCCGAGTGTGATTCTTTAGATACGCGAAATTCAGTGGTTAAGATCATTTCGGATGACAGCAATAATGCACTTGTCAATTACGCTGTCAAAAATTCGAATTCGGCTGCGGCAATGGTGAGTAATACGACTACAGAAGCTGAAAAATCGGCGATTTGGCAAAAAGCGAGACAAGGCGCGGTATATAGGTTGGATGATACAATACTTACAAATTCAAGAAACTGGGCAACGCGAGCGGTTACTTGCAGTGGATTATTGTCTGTGACCGTTGGGGATACAACTGCGCAAAAACAAATAGATTTTAAGGTCGAACGGACGACGGATGGAACGATGTCCGTCTCAGTCAATCCGTTTTTGTTTTGAGGTTTTACAGGTTCAAGTCGCCGCGCGTTACGCCACTGAGTGCGGCGGAGAGCAATGGACCGATGATTTTCGCGCGCATCTGGATGATGCAATTCGAGCGGAGTGTTCGCCGGGATTGTCGAGGCGCAAAGTCCGGGACCCAGATCAAAGCCGCCGGCGAACATACGCCGCTTGGCGGCTTTGCTATTGCACCCACGAAGTGCAGTATGCCGGCGACTTCCCGCGCCCCATGGCATTGAGAATTTGCGAAGCCGCTCCGGTCGAGCTTCAATGCGGCATGCCCGCACTAACCGCCGCCCCGCTTTTCGGAAGTTCCGAGGAATACGCGTACAACAACAGGGTATGGCTACTACGATCACCACAATGGATAGCCTCGGAGAGGCCGCGCCGAGTCAAGAGGCCGTCGCATGACAGCGAGCTAACCCGAAGGCTCGGCGGTCATGGATGCTTACTTAAACACTGAGCCAGTGCCGAAAGGTCAACATGAAGTCTGCGTTACCTAGGATCATTCCGGCAGGCCAATCATCTTTAGTCGTATTCGGTAAGCGGCGACGCGCATAGCCCGCTCGCGGCGCATGGTTTTGATATCGGAGCATGAGAAGCGGCCTTTCTCTCTCGTACGGATGACAGCCAATTTCAGCACCCGTCATCGGCCTTGCGAACGCGAGCGTGCTACCGAGCACGACGAATACAAAACACAAAGTTATCCGCTTGTAGCTGATGTTCATGCCTCGTCCTCTGGCCGCCCTCAATGGGCGATTATCCTTTGGCGCCAAGCATCGCTTAAGAGCGCCAAGAACTGCTGGATTAAAAAGAGCGAGCCAGCCAAGGGGCGACGGCTGGGACGCTTTGGAGGCTTCGTCGGCCGAACAGCTCCGGCACATTTGCTTCTTAAGCGCCGCCACGCTGCCTCCAATAACAGGACTGATATTCAGCCGTCGATATTCCCGAATCCTTGCACTTCTTTCTTCTCAAAGAAGAGTTGCGAGCGTTACTTCTACCCATGCATAACGCTGGTCCCACCTAAACCGTCAGCGAGCCTCCAAGTGAGCACGCACGACGTTTTAGCGATGGTTGGATAACTCTCAACATTCGGTGTTCGGGAAATATCAGGACCTCAACGAGAGTCTGACTATCAGAAGCGCTGATGCGCAGCGGATGGAGACAGTCGATGAGCAGATTCGCATTTCTTGGCGTGGCCGCACTTCTGTCAACGGCGGTCACAACCCCGGTAATCGCACAAGCTGTTATCCAAGAACCGCGGGCACATGCCTTTTACCATCCCAATGAGGATTTCGGAATTGACTCTACTCCACCGCAGCGACGAGAAGTAGTTGGTCGCGGAACAGCCGGCGCCATGGCATCAGCACCGTCCGTTCGTTCATTGACGACAGGCAGCGAAACTACAACGAGACCCTGGTCCGCGCCGGTAGGCCACCGCCAGCCGCGTGCAGCCGATGTTCCGCCATCGACATCTGTATCTCAGCACATACTTGATCAAGAAGACGCGAACGTCGACCGCAAGATCAGAAACGTTTGCCGAGGCTGCTAAACGCGGCACATCTGTTGTTATCAAACACCTCTCATGATCGCCTATAGGGCCCGCCGACTGAGAAGTCCGCCCCTCCCGTGATCGCATCCGACAGCTGCTACCGCGATAGTTCGCAGAATTCCGATATTTGCGTGTTCGGGAATATCCAGACTCCAACCTGAGTCTTCCTACCGGAGACGGACATGCGCCATCCCAACGCAAACCTGGGCGTGCCTCCGGTGGCATGGGAGGGTCCGCAATCAAGGAATCGAACAATGAAGATCAGATACCTTCTGGCGGCCTTATTGCTCTTGCCGTCACTCGCGACGCCAACGATGGCTCAGGCGCGAATCCCCAAAAGCGGCATTCGAGCGCAGGTCTACAGGATCGAGGGCCGCGAGATTGTAGCTCCACCCTGGAGCGCCGCCTGCATGACGGACCACGGCACAAGCGAATGCGGCGAGCCGATGTGGATATATGGTAGCCGCAGCGAGATCGCGCGATACGGGAATGCGTTCTGACGTGCCGTCGTCTGACACGGTGCTCGTCGTCACATTGAGAGCCGGATTTTGTGGCGTTCGCGAAGCTCCGTGGGGAAGCACGCAAGGATCGCCTCCTGTGTATAGCTGATGTGGTTGCGTACGAGAAACGTAGCGCGCGAGGGTCACGTTGGACGACGCCGATAAAACCTACACTCAAAGCGCAAAGACGATAACTTCGCACCGGCGAAGTCTCGCAGCCACCAGAACGTGCACGCCACTCTGATGATGGCAAGCCAAGGAACATCATGGCCAAACACCTGCATTATGGAACGATCGCGAACTATTCCATTGAAGGCAGGAACTATGCGCACGACTGAGCTCAATCGAGCGTACCTTGACAAATACATCCGCAGCGTCGGCGTCCGGCAGATCCGTCTGGCTTGTGGGCTGGTTCTGTTCGCCTACTTGCTCAGCCATTTCATCAACCACGCGCTCGGCAATATTTCGATGGATGCCCTTGCCACGGGCGTCAGATATCACACCGCCTTCTGGAAAAGTTTGCCAATCGCGACGGCGTTTTATGCCGCGGCATCCGCCCATGCCGGCCTCGGGATCTGGGCGCTTTACCAGCGCCGTCAATTTCACTGGAAAGCAATCGAGCCGATACAACTTGTACTAGGTTTAAGTATCCCTGCCCTCGTCATCACCCATCTTGCCGGTGTGCGGATTGACGACGTACTGTTCCAGCATCAAAAGCTCTATCCGCAGGTGTTTTACTCGTACTGGGTTATATGGCCATACAAGATGTGGCTGATGTTCATTGTTCTGATCGTATCTTGGGTTCACGGCTGCATTGGACTGTATTTCTGGCTTCGCATGAAGGCGCACTTCAAAACAGGGGCGCCGCTTCTGCTGGCCGCAGCGGTACTCATTCCGACGCTTGCCATGCTCGGGCTCTATCAAGGCGGACGAAGGGTCGTGCATGACAGCGGCACCGCACAATGGAAGGCGGATAATCTCTCCCGACGTCAGGTCGGGACCGCTGCGGAGCAGGACATCATCGACAGCATCGTCGATTATTTTTTGATTGGATATGTCGGCCTGATCGGATTTGTTTTGATCGCTCGTGGCGTGCGCACGTTGAATGAGCGCCGCGGCGACATGATCAATCTGTCGTACGGCAACGGCAGGACGGTTCGTGTGCCGAAAGGCCTGAGCGTGCTCGAAGCCAGCCTGCGCAATAACGTGCCGCACGCCAGCATTTGCGGCGGTCGCGCTCGGTGCTCTACCTGTCGAATTCGTGTGATAGGCGATTGCAGTTCGCTGCCGCCGCCGTCAAAGCGAGAAGCCTTCGTGCTCGATCGTGTGGGCGCCGGTGGCGATCCGGCAATTCGTCTCGCCTGCCAATTGCGTCCGAACACTGATCTGTCTTTCTTCCAGATTTTTATGCCCCATGTCGCAGCGGCTTCTCTCCGGAACGCAGGTTCTGTCCGCATTGGTCAGGAACGTTATCTTGTCAGTATGTTCGTGGACATGCGCGGATCAACCACACTTGCCGAGCAGCGATTGCCGTTCGATACCGTATTCATTGTCAACCGGTTCCTAAGCGCAGTCTCCCAGGCGGTGATCGAATGCGGCGGGAACCGCCTGCCGTCAGGCCCTTCAGGCAGCAGCGCTGATTGCCACGAATATCGATGAGTTAAATCAATTTCTAAGCCGTGACCTGCTCAATCCGATCCGTTTCGGGATCGGCATCCATGGCGGCGAAGTGATCATCGGCGACGTCGGTTATCGCGATCACCAGGTGTTCACCGCACTTGGAGACGCCGTCAACGTGGCTGCGCGCCTGCAGGACATGACGAAGGGCCTCGAATGCGAGGTCATTCTGTCAGAGGAGGTTTACAAGACAGCGGGTCTACCGGTTAAGCCGAGCCCATGATTGTCCGCATTGTTGCAAATGCAAGGATGTTGTCCTCTCCGAGACTCGCCATCGTCGCCTAGGAAACTCGCCGCAGGCATTCTCGGGACTAAATCATTCCAAGAAATGGTTCTGCGTTACCGCGGCTGAGCAGGAAGTCATCCGCGTGTTCGAGGGACCACATCGTTTTACCCAACTCAGGCCAGATGCGATCCAGCGGCACCTCGGCGTCATTTTTCCAATGATCGGCTACAGGATGAATGCGTTGCGCGCGCGAACTCAGGCAGTTGCACAAGGAAATAAGCGCGGTAGTTTTCTGCTCGCCTTTGTACTTGCGAGGCCTCGAGCGATAGGGCCATGACTTCCTCGACCATCACTTCGTCAAAAAGCGTTCCACTCTTGGCGTCGGCTTACACTCCCCCTGCCCTGAGCCAAAGCCGCAGAATGCCCGCGACGACGCCGAGTGTCGCAACACTTGCAGCCCAGATCGCTACCATCCAGGCGAGTCGTTTCCACACGAGAAGGCGCGGTACCATCAGTGATACCCGTGTGCGCCGACCTTGCCGCGGAACACCCAATAGGCCCAGCCGGTGTAGGCGAGAATCACCGGGATGATGATCGCTGCGCCAACCAGCATGAAGGTTTGGCTCTGCTCCGGCGCGGCAGCGTCCCAGATGGTCACGGCTCGCGGCACAACATAGGGATACATGCCGATAGCGAGGCCTATGAAGCCGAGCAGGAAGAGGGTGAGAGCGATGAGGAACGGCAGACGCTCGGCGCCGCGCCGCAGGCTCCAAAAGAACACCACCGCCGCGATCAGCACGAGCCGTGGCACCTGCGCCGTCACAAGCACACCCGGCATCGCGAACCAGCGCCGCCAATAATCGTAGTGGAGGAAAGGCGTGGCGGCGCTCACGGCTGCCATCGCTACCAGAGTCCCAAGCACGAACGCGAGGCGACGGGCCCGATGCTGCGTTTCTCCGTCCGTTTTCCAGATGAGCCAGCTCGCCCCGAGCAGCGCGTAGCCGATGACCAGCGAGCACGCCGAACGGCGACAGCCAGTCGAGCCAGCCGCCGGCGTAGGCGTCATTCTGAACCTGGATACCCTGGAGGATGGCGCCGAGCGTGATCCCTTGTGCCAGGGCCGCGACCAGGGAGCCGATCGTGAAGGCGGCGTCCCAAAGCGGGCGGTGTCCAGCATGCCGCCAGCGGAATTCGAATGCGACACCGCGGAAGACAAGGCCGAGGAGCATGGCGATCATCAGCGGGTAGGTCGCCGGTAGATAAGGCGTGCGCGCACTCAGGGCATCAACGCTATTGGTACATCCTAAACCGTGGAGACTGGAGATGCCGTTTGTAACCTTCACCGTCCGGCGCGGCCTCAGCGCCGCCGACAAGTCCCGCTTATCGGAGGCAATGTTAGAAGCGCAGGTGGCCGCCGGCTATCATGACACAATCCGATGAGTTACCCGAGCAATTGGAGAGCCAATCTCATGTCAGGGGGCTGCCGATATCAAATCCGGCAGATGTGCGCGATAACCGACCGCTCTGCTTGCACTCTTTCGCATGCAGTCCAACACGATTCCGGTCATGAGACGCAAAAAATTCCCGTAAGGTGCATGCGGGAAATCGCGCCGGGAATCCTGAAAATCCAAGGGTTTTTTCACAGTCCCGCCCGTTGAAAGAGCGCTGATTTGCGCTCTTTGCCCTGCTAATTCCCGTACTGTTCCTCACCGATCGCTGCGGCGGATTTGCCGAGCTTGTCGTAACGCCGACCGACTACGGCGCGCCCCTGCCCCTGCTCAGCCCTCCGGCTTATGGATCAAGCAGCTCGAAATGCCATAGCGAAGGACGCTTGGCATAGGTCTCAACCGGAAGGCCGGCACCTGGATCCAGTAACTTGTGCCCAATCGAAAGGTCGGGACCAAGCAAGGTCGCTTGCCAAAGATCCTTCCACCTCGAGCGGCGCAATTTGCAGATTGGCCCACTAGGCTACCTCGTTGCCCTGTCGGTGCAACTGCTGATGATGATCCCGGCACAGCGGCACGGTAAACTCGTCAATGACTTTGCCTCCGAGGGAGCGTGGCTGCGCGAACTTCAGGTGACTGGGATCCGCGCCGGGAAACCATTTCCCCGGCCGCCAGGCTGCTGCCGGGCAGATTTTGCCTCATAGCCATGTTCTGCTTATTTCCCGATATTTCGATTCGACCGTTGTGATTCAAGCGATGAGAGTGTTGCGGGCACCCATTGTGAGAGATCTGTTGTCTATCGAACGCTTAATTTGAAAAGGACCCAAGCGTGAAAACCGCGGTCGTGGCAATCGCGCTGTTAGGATTTGCTGCAGGTTTGGTGTTTCGCCTGAATGTCCTGATTGTCATCCTTGTCTTTCTTCTTTTTCTTTCCGCTGGGTACGCTATCGCCCAGCATTTCGGTATCCTTACCTCCATACTGACTATTATCGGCGTTCAGGTTGTTGCCCAAGGTAGCTATTTTTTGGGGCTTGTCGCACGATCGATTGCGGGTCGTGGGCGTACCTAACTCGCAATATCGACCTCAAATTGTTACCAGCAGCGCCCAGAGGTTTTGGCAGCAAGGCTGTGACACCGGAGGCCATCAAGTTGGGGGCCAAATCAACGCCGGATTTTCACCAGTTTCGGCCCATTCATGTCACCTAAATGTCGCGCTGCGGTCTCAATCTGACGGAAACTCTCCACAAAATCTGCGAATTGCCCCAATAGTAATTTGTGCAGCGCGCATAGACTCGGTAGAAATGCGTTAATTGCGTGGCGGAACGAAGATGCGTTCATCGCGGCGATTTTTCTCTCATCGAAAGGCGTTTCTGGTGGGCAGCCTTTCTAATCTTCAGACCGATCTCGATTTTAGTTCTGCAACTTCGGTGGCGCCGATTGGCCTGACGTCAAAACGAATCGTCGACATCGTGTTAGCGCTGAGCGGAATCATTCTGCTAGCACCCTTGCTGATCATATGTTTTGTGGTGACGTGGACAAGTTCGCCGGGGCCGGTCATCTTCCGTCACAAGCGCGTCGGGTTTAACGGCAAGACGTTTGACTGTCTCAAATTCCGTACCATGGTCGCTGACGCGCCCGAACGGCTTCGCAAACTCCTTGAGGCGGATGCGGCCGCGGCTGCCGAATGGGCGCAATATCAGAAATTACGCAATGATCCGCGCGTGACGCCGATCGGCGCCATCTTGCGCAAGTCGAGTCTCGATGAATTGCCTCAGCTCTTTAACGTCCTGATAGGCGACATGAGCGTTGTTGGTCCACGTCCTGTGACCGAGGACGAACTGTTGAGATATGGCGCGTCGGTAAAGGTCTATACGGCTTGCAGGCCAGGGATTACGGGGCTTTGGCAAGTCACTGGTCGAAGTAGCACGTCCTACGAAACACGCATATCGTGCGACGCCTATTATGCACGCAAGTGGTCCCTGGCGCTCGATAGCAAAATCATTATCGTCACTATTCCGTCTGTTCTCTTCACCAAGAATGCCCACTAGCAGACGTTTGACCGGGCAAAGACGACCCTGCCATATCCGCTGTTTGATGAGCCACTCAGAACCAGGACGCGGCACAACCAACGCGTCTTACTCCAAAAGCGCCACGGCGATGACCGCGTGGCCGACCGCATTGGCAAACGCCGGTCAGGGTTCAGCGCGACGCATGACTCACGCAGAAACATCTTGGCCGCCGCCGCGACATGCCGCTCAGGCTAGAAGGATGGCGTGCTGGCGGTGGCCGGCGCCACTTATTCAATCGTCGCGTGCGTCTGGGTGTTACTGAGATGAGGCCGGCGTGGACGGGCCACCGGCGACGTAATCGGCGTTGCCTGCACAGCTGACGACGGGTGCGTGGATCGCGACTGAGGGTTCGTTGCTGCCGGCGTTGGTATGGCGGCTGGTGATCGCAAACGATGATGGCTCTTTGCTGCGTTTTGCCGGGCAGATGGGGCAACGCCGGACACTCGCGCGGCTTGCCATTGCAGAAACTTACGAAAGAGCGCTTGGTGAGCGGCGCTATCCTCGTCCTTTTGAGTCTCGCCGAGGGCAGCTTCACGAGCGGCGATAACTTCTGACGTGACCGGTGGTGCAGTCTTGGGCTCTTCCGAGCCCGCGGGCCGGTTGTCGACAGCCGCGCTGGACAATCTCAGCCCAGCTGTGCTAGCGGCGCTCATATCCGATGGATTTTCGCTCGACGTGTTTTGACTGGACGCCGTTGATCCGGGGCTAGCCTCGGCGGTGCCGAGCTTTTTTCGGCACAAAATTGCGCCGTCCATATCAATCCGCCAATCACCGCGGCGGCCACCGCGAGACTTGCGATAGCAGCTGCTGGCCGCCACGATATTTCACTCCAAGCGCTTCTTCGCCTCTCGAACTGAGGATTCGCCACGCTATGCCCGGCTCGGCTGCGAACGGTAGACATCTGAAACGCCCTCAAAAACTCGACGTAGGCGCTACTCACTCGATCAATTAATAAGCCGAATGCTCCAACGGAATTGATGGTAGTGGCGAGATGACCGCCCAAGCAAGAGCGGAGCTTCGGCCGGAGCAGCAGTTACCATGGTTCAGCGCTCGACGACCCATGTTGTGAAGTCAGACTCGCTGATGGAGCTCGGATTGGCC
>WNGJ01009747.1_pt1 | contig 10232 bp, 8 predicted proteins | sample 5400611 | NCBI WGS metagenome assembly WNGJ01 (sample SAMN13153375, study PRJNA577476) | soil metagenome | isolation source: 40 cm soil or saprolite under Garry oak tree replicate 1 | place: USA:California | collected 2016-06-15
AGCCTACTCTATTTGTCTTATTACTCGAATTACGAGCTGGTCAGGTTTTATGGGCCGGAATGATTTTTTCGGCTGTTCGAAACACTTGCGTTCCGCGAGGCACGGCGTTAACATGCTGGCCAAATAATCGGCTTTTTCTCTTAAACCTTCATAGCGACTCATTTGCCGGAGGGTAAAAATGAAAATCAAAGAGTTGTTAGCCGCGGTGGTGGGTTTAGCTGCAGCCATTGGGGCGATCTATTACTTCTACAAGTTCGTGACTTCTGAGGATCCCACGGGTGGTCATATGCAAGGCTGGATTGCTTTGGGCCTGGCTGCGATTGCTTTTGTATGCGGGTTGATCTACTTCCTCGGTCACGTCAATCAGGAAGAAGAGATTCACATCACTCAGTAGGCAGCGATGCCTCGAGCGCTCTCGACCCCTTCGCGGTGCATATGTCTACCGCTGACAAAGCTGATTGCGCGCCGCTGTAATTATTACCGAAACCGAATTTGACGCCGTTTGTGCACAATAGCGGCTTGCAGGGTGCGCAAACGGCGCTTAGTTTGTATTAAGGACCAACTAGCTTAGGAGAGGCGAATGTTCATTGCGTCTATGTTAATACTTGCCCAAGTGGACACAACTTTTAACAAGCCCACTTACTTCATCCCGGTGTTTCTGGGAATGTTCATGCTTGGCGCCCTCGCCTCGCTGGTGGCGGCAGTACTCGGCTTCGCGCGCGCGCGCGCGTTCGGGCCATCGGCAAGGTGGTTTTCGTTTGCCGCTGTATGCCTGCTCCTTTTCCATATCCAAATTCTCGTGATCGGTTTCGGGGCCATAAGTAATTACACAGATCTGGCATTTGGCATGGTGGCGTTCTTCAATTTGTTCGTTGTGCTCGGGGCTGTCTGCGCAATTATCGGTTTCATTAGACTGACCAGCCCACGTTAGCGATTGTCAGCGCCGGCGATAGCGGCCGGACAAAGTTTTCTTCTTGAATGGTAAAAAGACTTCTCTTGGTTGCCGCGCTCGCACTTGTGGGCGCGGCCTTTTTCATATCTTGTCAGCGGAGTAATCCGTCTCACGAATCGAACTCAAACTCTTTCGTACAAACTCGCGGTAGTCGCTTTGTGATTGCCGGACGGCCTTTTCGTTTTGTCGGCGCCAATGTCTCAGTGATGTACCGCGATGAGGATCGTTTGCGCATGCCAGAGACCCTGCGTCAAGCGGCGCAGGCGGGCATTCGAGTGGTGCGGGTATGGGCGTCGGGTGAGGGTGGGCCAGGCGACGTCGGGCCGGTCGCCGATCTGGCAGACTGGCCGCGTACGCATCCTTTACGCTGGGCGCCCGGCAAATGGAATGAAGAGGCTCTGGTCCATCTCGATAACGTCATTGCCGAAGCGGGTCGCAATAAGCTGCTGGTGCAACTCTGTCTGGCAAACTGGTGGCGCGATACAGGTGGCGTTACACAATATCTGCGTTGGGCCGGCATAACCGATGCCGCCGACGAGAAGTTTCCCTTCGGCATCAACCCTGAACGCGCGATGCTCTTTTATACTAACGAGGAAACGCGCCGCCTTTATCGTGAGCAGCTCGAGAAACTTGCCCATCGTCGCAACACCGTAACCGGCTTACTCTATTGCGACGACCCGACTATTTTTGGCTGGGAGCTGATGAATGAAGCACAGGCTGTAACGAGCCGGTGGGCGGAACGCCGGGCGTGGATTGCGGAGATGAGCTCCTATCTAAAATCGCTCGATCCTAATCACATCATTGCTCCCGGCGACTGGGGTTATCGCACCGCTGCGGAAAGGCGCGAGTGGGTCCGCGATCACCTGTTGCCCAATATCGACTACTGCGACGTGCACAATTATCCGCGTGACGACACGGACAGTTTTGTCGATTCACCAAAGGCGCTGGTCGAGTTTATCGACAATCGCGCTGCGGCTGCTTTTGCAGTTGGAAAGCCGCTCGTGTTTGGCGAGTTTGGCATGGGCGTCGAAGGATATAACGGCTTTTCGCAAGTGGATTGGTATCGCGCCTACTTTGAAAGCAATCTCCGTGCGGGCGCGGGCGGCGCAATGTTCTGGATACTAACGCCGGATCCAGCTCGAGGTTACGGCATCACCTATATCACAGACAGGGACAAGGAGGTGCTTGGAGAAGTTACTCGGGCTTCACAAATGTTTGATACTCTCGCCCGCGCTGATCCGCCGGACCGACTCGTCGACGCTTCACGTCATTTAGTGCCGCGACAGTTTGCCTGGACTCGTCCGCTTAACGATCCGGCGACGCTGCCGCAAGTTATTGTTCGAGAAGACAAATCAATTCTTTATCGCTTTAAGCCGCAGATGGCCGCCAGTGAGCGATTCGAGAAAGTGGGCGGAGGACCCGGGTACATCTGGGGATTTGGAGTTGGAAATCTTGAGTATGTAGTTCCAGCCCGTACCGATCGGCGGCGCGTGAGCCAGTTGATCGTTCGCGCACACATTCAGCCGGTGCTGCCGATCGATGCTAAACCAGAGAATATCAAAACGCGGGTAACACTATTTGTGAATGGCTCAGACTGCGGCTCGCGTTTGATTCCAGTTGAGCCGGTTGGCCAGCCGCTAATCCAGGAATGGCAGATCAACAAAATGTTAGTTCGGCTGCGCGCTATGCGTGGCCGGCCTATCACGATTCGCTTCGCCGTGACACCCGAATCAGACTGGCTCTATGGAGTGAACATTTCAAACTGGCCCGAAGGTTATGATTCGCACGATGCGAAGCCGGTTGAAGTTGAAGTGCGGCGGTAGGAGGATTTCTTTTAGCTTGAACGCGAGCAAGCGCTCTTGCATAGTCTCATCAAGCTGGCAAGCTGTCGAAGTCTGGACTATTCTCTTTGAAGAGCAATATTGTAGGAGGTAGATATGGCCAAGGTCGAAACGACACTGAGTATCGAGCAGATTCTCGAAGGCATGCGTCAGCTTAATGATCAAGAAAAAAGATCGCTAGCCTCAATTATCCTATTAGATCCAAGTTTCGAAGCATTTGTAGAAGAGGTGGACGACACGTTGGCGTGCGAGCGGGCAGTTAATGAAGGAGCGCCGGAACCGTTCAGTATCGACGAGTTGACCCAACATGACCTATGAGCTCTTTCGCTCTCCACAAGCACTTCGCCAATTACGACATTTGCATAAAACCCAACCCAAGATTATTCCCTTAATCATCTCCGCCATTACCGCTCTTTCAGACAATCCACGTCCTTCGGGGGCAGTCAGACTTGTGGGTCGCTCGGGATGGAGAGTCAGAATCGGCAATTATCGTGTCCTTTATCAAATCGACGACAAAAACAGAATTGTAACGATTGTTTCTGTTTCGCACCGCCGGGACGTTTACAGATAGCGCGGAACTTCAAGGGACACCATAGTGTGGCAATGCCGAGAGCAAAGAAAATCGTTATTACAGCCGGCACTCTGACTGTCGACTTAAACGACGGCCGCTCGATCTTGGTGCCTCTTGTCTGGTATCCGCGACTTTTGCATGGCACGACTGAAGAGCGGAACAATTGGCGGCTGATAGGAAACGCCGAGGGTATCCATTGGCCTGATCTGGATGAAGACATCAGCGTTGAGAACCTGTTGGCGGGAAAACCTTCCGGCGAAAGTCAGGATTCGTTCAAGAAATGGTTGGAAAAACGAGCGGCGGTCGCTGGCGATCCCGCATAGAGGATTGATTCCGTGCCTTACGAATATGACGACTATCGCCAAACAGATTCCTGAATTCAGGGTTTTAGATGCCGATCGAGAAAATCCACACTCGCGTGATAGGCGCGCAGCCAATCCTCATGACGCAGAAAATCATGTATTTCATCCGGGAAGATTAGCTGCTCAAACTCCACTCCCTGATTTCGCAAAGCCTCGACCAGATGCACTGTTTCGCTGAACGGCACGTTGCGATCGTCGTCGCCGTGAATTAACAGCACCGGCGAACGCCAGGTCTTGATCGACGAGAGCGGAGATGATTCAAAGGCCAGTCGGGCGGCGTCAGGTTTGGCTACTGGATCGTAAGTGGGCACGAAGTTGCGAACCACGAGGTTCCAGTCATGAACTCCGTGCATGTCGACGCCGGCCGCGAAAAGATCAGACGCACGTGACAGACCCATTGCCGTCAAGTAGCCGCCGTATGAACCGCCCCAAAGTCCAATCCTTTGTGGGTCCACGTCCGGACGGTTGCGCATGTAAACACCCGCGCCCATGACGTCGTTGAATTCGCTGCCGCCGGTGGCGCCATAATTCAAAGCTTCGCGAAAATCCATGCCATAGCCGATGCCGCTGCGATAGTTCACCGAAAGAACGATATAACCGTGATTAGCAAGATACTGATTCATCGCGTAGGCGTTGCGGTAGTAGTACATATAGTGCCAGCCCAGCAGCATCTGGCGCCGCGAGCCGCCATGGAAAAACAGCATCGCCGGATAGCGCTTCGTCTTGTCGAGATTCGCCGGCAGAAATAGTTGGCCATGAATCTTCATGCCGTCTGCGCTGGTGAGAATCACTTGCTGAGGTTCGACGAGCGAGCTCTCGGGAAACTCGGCGGGAATAGATTCCGGGGCCAGGTCGCGGACGCTTTCCGAACCAACCTGGATCGCCGCACGTCCGGGACGTCGCGCATCTGAGTGAAAAAACGCGACCGCTTTTCCATCGCTGGTAGCAACCGGCAACCACTCGATCCCATCACCACCCAATATCGCAGCCGTAACAGCTGTTGGTTGTTTTCCGCCAGCCGCGGGGACTCGCCAGAGGTAGCGACGATCTATATCGGTTTGATTAGACGAATAGATGATCTCTCTTTTATCTGCGCTCGCCGTCACGTGCTCAACTTCAAACTCCCCGGGTGTTAGCAGCACCGCTTTGCTACTATGCGGATCGGCGGAAGAGGAAATTGAATAGAGATGCGTCCAACCATCTTTCTCCCAGGGGAAGACGATCCGGTCTTCAGCAGACCAGACGAGTTGATCATCTGCGACTATGTTTCGAAAAACACTACCGGCTTCTTTGTCTGCCCTCCATATTTCGTGACCAGTTCCGGTCGCGGCATCGGCAACTCGGATGGACCACGGTTCGCCACTGCGCCGGGGAGCAAAAGCCGCGGCCTCGCGTGATGCGGGAATCCGGATAAAGGCGACTAATTTGCCGTCGCGCGACCAGACAGGTTCACTGTCGCGGTCTACACTGACATCGAGATAACGGACAGTTTTCGCACTCGTGTCATAGCTACCAATGAAGCTGTGGTCGCCTCGGCCACTGACGAACGCCAGTTTGGAACTATCCGGTGACCAACGAAGTGAACTGCTGCGACCTTTCGATTGCACCAGCGCGGCGGGCTTATCACTGCCATCTACTTTCACCGACCAAATGTCTCGTTTGGAAATGTAAGCAATGACGTTGCCTTTGGGTGAGACTGCGGCTGAATGACCTTCGGCTATCTGTCGCGAAGGCTTACCGTCAAGCGACACGATCCACAGTAGTTGTTTTGGTTCCTCAGGTGCACTGCTCGGATTGGGGTTTTCACCAAATCCTTCAAGGTCACCGCCGCGAGTGTAAATAATCGCTCTGGCGTCTGCCGTCCAAACTAGTTCGCCAAGTTCCTCGCCATCGTCCGCGTTGTAGGACGTCAACTGTTTGCCTTTATAGTCTGGCGGACTTGCGATCCAGATATTCCGTACGCCTTTCGCAATTTGTACCCAGGCAACACCGCCGCCGACCGGCGCGGCTACCAGGTCCGAAGGAAACGGTGCACTCATCACCTGTTCAAGGGTGAATTGTTTTTGAGCTTGAGCGAGCGAGAAGCCGATTGAGAAACATATAGTCGCGATGAGCAGTCTTTTCAAAACGGACCTCCTGTTGGAGACGCAGAAGTTTGCATGGAAGGCGGGAGATTATACAGCGAAGACAGCGTCTCAGTTATCTTTTCTATTCGATCCTGCCGGAGCTTTGTACGGGATGAAAACTCCTGGTAAGCGGCGGCAGACGACGCGCGCGTTCCGTAATGGCATCGAGTGATTTCTTATCCAGCACGTAGACTGAAGCGGCAGGTATGTTGCCAAGGGAAACACGAAACGCGGGAGCACTTGATTGCTCCAGAGCCGAAAGGATCGGTCCGTTGCTGAAGTAGTGACGCCCCCGGGCAGCTATGACAAAATCTCCTTCGCGCAGTTGTTGCAAGGCGTTTGGATCGGAAAGGAAAACACAAATGAGATCGGTACGGTTGGCGCGTTGCGCGTAGTATGAAGCCAGACTAGAACTCTCGCTTGCGATCTTTGCTCCGGGCTTAGCGCGCCTGGCTATCTCAAAGATCGCGTCGCGCATGCCGGCATCGTAAAATTCATCGTGTGGAAAATAGTAGCCCGCTTTGGCAACGCCACCACCGAGAGCATTGGTGTATAGCCGGAAGTGCGGGCTCCAGGCTATCGCGGCTCCAAGCGAACCTAAAACGACTATCAGTGCCAGCGCAGCACGCACGTAACCCTTGGGCCAACGGACGGAAAACAGAATCGAAAGTTTTTGCGCAATCCAGTTGCCGGCAAACTGAATTCCGATCGCGGCCGTGATCAAAACCGCTGGCAGGAGGGTGGTAAAATACCGAACGAACTTTCCACCGGTAAAGCCAAAGATCATCATCCATAGGAACAGCCAAAGAATAATGAAATAGCGCCCGTCGCCGAGCCGGCGCCGGAAAAGCAGCGGCAGCCCGGCAAGAAATCCGACAACGGTCAGTAGCGGCAGCTTGACCGCTGTCACCAATGGATAAAAGTACCAGGGAGTTCCCTTTAGCCAATCCGTCATGCGATGCGTATAGAGCTTACCCATAAACTCGTACGCGTCGTGGCCGATCAGTTTTTCCCCGGCAAAGAGTCGGATCTGTTTCCAGGTGCCAGGTAACAGAATCGTGGGGCTGATCAATACAAAAACAGCACCCATGATCAGGAGACAGATCAATAGACGTTTCTTGCCCAGGCGCCATCGTGTTTCCGGGATTCGTTGAAAAATCCAATAGTAGGCGAAGGGAATAGTGAGAAGCATGGGCACGAGTTTTGAGGCGATCATGGCTCCGAAGATTCCAGCCGTTGCCCAATAATATTTTTCCGGATTTCGTTCTGGTTGGCTTTCTGCAACACGTTGTGCACGCAGCCAGAAGACGTTGGCGAGCAGGAAGAAAAACAGCAAAAAGGTGTCTTCTTTCGCAATTCGATTCAGACCGATCGCGGTTGGGTCAAACGCCCAGAGGGCTGCAGCCAGCAATCCTGCTTCTGCTCCAAACAATTCGGCTGCCACGAGGTAAATCAAAATGGCGGTGAGCGCACCAAATAGAGCGCCCGGTAAACGCAATCCTGCTTCCGGCGTGATCGGCTTGCGGCCACCAAGCCACGAAATGCTATTCCATTTATCTGCGAGAACAAGACTGCCGGTTTGCAATGCCTTCATCAGCAGTGGATGCTCGCCATTAGCCGAAGTTAGCCCATGCTCGCGATAGTCGGCCACGGCCTGCAGCTTGTTGAGTTCGTCTTCACTCAATCCCTCAGCGCTAAGTCTTGACGCACGGAAGCCAAATCCGACCAAAACAAGCACAGCCAAACTTGCGATGAGCAAGGTGCGGTTTATGGAAACAAGCGTTCGATTTGCAAAAAACTCGGGCTTGAGTCCTGCTGTGACAATCGCGTCAACTTTGCCAGTCAAATATTTGATCCCTTAGTTTTCATTATTTCCGATGGTGGTAAGCACCTGGGCGGACAAAAGGCATCCGACAAAAGGCGCAAGCGTAGCGCGATTCAAATAGCGGCGCAACCAAAGCGTGGCAAAAGTGTCAAACGGCTCTCAAGACTTGCAATTCGACAAAAAATCAGCGAACATTCGCGACGTTTGTACCCTTGATTCGCAGCGGCTGGCGGTCTCAACTGAGCGCGGCCAATTCATCTGAAATGGCGGTTATCAGCAACTATTCTATCTAGACTCGGACTTAATTGTCCGCCGCGCCAATCATGTGCGCTCGCTTAAATCCGGAGAGGAAACAACATGGCAGAAATTCAGGAGAACCTTGACGCGGGAAGCTCCGCGCAACCGTTCCGCATAGATCAAAAGCTCCATCAGATACTTTATAAAGCGGAGGCAGCGCCCAAGCTCGCGCCGATGCCGGAAGAAGTCTTGCCGGAACCAGTCTATCCGCAGAAACCCGATCCGGTACCGATGAGCCGGAAGGAATATCAAAAGTTTAACGCGATCCGGACCTGGAAAAGTTGGGGCTCTCCTTATTTCAAGTCGCGCTGGCATAGTGGCGAGTTGCGGCCAATGGTTCCGTATCTGTTTACGGAATGGAAGTGTAATCTTGATTGCCACTATTGCTGGTCTTATAACAATGCGGTCAAAGGCATGACCGAAGATGTCGCCAAGCGTTCCATCGACTGGCTGCATTCCATTGGCGCGCGCGTGCTGGCCTTGATGGGTGGGGAACCGTTGCTGCGTCCTAAGTTTATCCACAAGATCGTCGACTACAGCGCGAAGCGAGATATCTTCGTTTACTTGCCAACCAATGGACGCCTGATGAAACCGGACGTAATCGATCGTCTTGGCGATGCCGGCATCGCGACCTTTAATCTGGCTGTCGATTCGGTGAAGGAGCGCAAGTCTTTACCGAAAGCGCTCGATCCAATTCGCCCTTACTTCGATTACCTGGTAAAACGCCAGCATCATTACGGCTACTCCGTTATGTTTAATATCAACATCTGCCATAACAACATGGACGATGTTAAGGAACTGACAGAGATCGCTCACGACAACGGCATTGCCACCGACTACCACGTGAACGAAACGCCGATGATGGAGCAGACCCACTTCAAACATCTCAATGAGAATCAAACCTATCTAACGCCCGATGATTGGCCGAAGGTCGATGCTTTGCTCGACTACTTGCAAGATCTGCGAGTAAACAAAGGCTACAAGATGGCGAATCCTACCCAGCACATGGAAGACATGAAACTCCTCATGCGCGGGCAGGTGCCACCCTGGCAGTGTCGCGCCGGGCAGAATTCGCTGATCATTCGCACGGACGGTTCGCTGGCGCCGTGTTTCCCGATGTATTCCGCCACGCATGACTGGGGCACGGTCGGGAACCACAAGTTTGATGTGAAGCAGTTGGACGAGATGAAGGTTGAATGCACGAAACACTGCCTCTCAACCTGCAACTACATTCTCGGTTATTGCTATGACAACATGCGCGTGATTAGCTGGGCACTCAAGCAGGCGATGCGAGGATTTAAGGGAGCAAGCAACGGCTTCTAGATTTTGTCGGTGCAAAACAAATCCATTCGAAAAACCGGAGTCATTCTACGATGGCTCCGGTTTTTTCCTGCGAATACGCTCAAGCAGTTTAGAGTTCAAGCTTTAGCTTGCCGCCTGCGATTCAGCAACCTAAAGGTTGTACTCTGAACTTCTCTAGACAACTCGGCCGCCCCGCATTGTGAGGATGCCAACGACGACATTGACTCCTACGCCGATGGCGATTGCGATCCAATATCGTTTCCGGCTAATTGCGTTTCTAAAGCGAACGAGTGTAAAGATACCGAGCGGCAGCCAGATGAAAATTGAGGACCACAAGCCGGGTCCGTAGCTCATGATGCTCAGTGCGGTCACCGTGTGAGTGATGCCGTTAACCAGCACAATCGATCCGAGAATGATCAGCATCATCTGCGGAAAGTTAAAGCGGCGTGCGAGTATCACGCCAACGGTAACTAAGACGACGCCCACGCTCTGGGCCACCAGAAACCTGGCAGTCGACATATGCACGCCTCTAAGCCTGAGAATGTAGGCCGGGTATCCTTCACCGCCCCAGTACTCTTCCGCGATATGGATGAGATAAGTGATCGGAAATACCCACAGCCAAAAATTGACTGTGGCAGTTGAGGGAGAACTTGTTCCGGTGTTCATAGGAGGAGGGACATTGATCTTGAAGAAGCCTGACTGTTATATCAGAGCTGTCAAACCTTTTGAAGTGCGCTGACAGCCGGCGATTCGCTCGTTTTCGCGACCTGTCGCAACTAGTACAGAGTTCAGACTCCAGCCTTTAGGGTGCTGAAGCGTAACCACGCCGGCTAATGCTTGAAGTCTAAACGAGTGGCGCCAAGCCGCCGCACGCCAACCAGCGAGAGCTCGCCGCACTCCACAAAGAAATCCCGATGGATTCGACACGCCCTTCCATATCGACTGTCCAACCAGCT
>WNGJ01029449.1_pt1 | contig 10232 bp, 13 predicted proteins | sample 5400611 | NCBI WGS metagenome assembly WNGJ01 (sample SAMN13153375, study PRJNA577476) | soil metagenome | isolation source: 40 cm soil or saprolite under Garry oak tree replicate 1 | place: USA:California | collected 2016-06-15
GTCGTGCGCAACACCGGCGTGAACCAGCGCGGCGAGGCGGTGATCTCGTTCGTCAGCAGTGCTTTCGTCGAGCGCAGGGAGCGGCAATCGCAGGCGTCATGACCGTCACCAGCGAGCCGGTGCGCGAGCCGCACGCGCTGGCGGCCAAGCGTGACGAACGCCGCGCCGCCGGCGTCGCCTGCGGCGCGCATGCGCTGCATGACGGCTACACCGATCTGATCTACGTCATGCTGCCGGTCTGGCAGAAGGAGTTCGGGCTTGGTTACGCCGAGCTCGGGCTCTTGCGCGGGCTGTTCTCCGGCACCATGGCCGGCTTCCAAATTCCCTCCGGGCTCATCGCCGAGCGCGTGGGCACGGCGCCGGTGCTGGCGCTCGGCACGGCGCTCGTCGGCACCGGCTATTGCCTCGCCGGCGCGAGCGCGGGCTTCGGCCTGCTGGTGGTCGCGCTGTTCGTCGGCGGGCTCGGCGCCAGCGCCCAGCATCCGCTCGCCTCCTCGCTGATGGCGCGCGCCTTCGCCGGTCCTCGCTCCATGAAGGCGCTCGGCACGTACAACTTCGCCGGCGACATCGGCAAGATGACGCTGCCGGCCGCGGCCGCGCTGTTGCTGGTCGCGATGTCGTGGCGGCCGGCGCTTGCCCTGCTCGGCGCCCTCGGTCTGCTGGCGGCGGTGGCGATCTTCGTGCTGACGCCGCGCTACGGCGCCGAGATCCCGTCGCAGGCGGCCCACCGCGAGCGCGCGGCCGGCAATGAGGCCGGCATCCGGCACCGCTTCGCCTTCCCGGTGCTGCTCTCGATCGGCATGCTCGACAGCGCCACCCGCGGGGGGTTTCTGGTGTTCCTGCCGTTCGTGCTCACGGCCAAAGGCGCCAGCCTGCCGACCGTCGGGCTTGCGCTCACGCTCGTGTTCACCGGCGGCGCGGTGGGCAAGCTCGTTTGCGCGTTCGTCGGCGCGCGCATCGGAGCCATCCCCACCGTGTGGCTCACCGAAGGCGCGACCGCCGTCGGCATCGCGGCGCTGCTGCCGCTCGGCCTCGCACCCGCCTTGGTACTGCTGCCCTTCATCGGGGTCGCGCTCAACGGCACGTCCTCGGTGCTCTACGGCTCGGTGCCCGATCTGGTCGCCCCCGCGCGGCGCGCGCGTGCGCTGAGCGTGTTCTACACCGGCACCATCGGTGCGGGCGCGCTGGCGCCTGCGATCTACGGCGTGGCCGGGGATGCGTTCGGCGTGCGGTCGGCGTTGATCGGTATCGCCGCGATCGTGCTGCTCACGCTGCCGCTCTCGCTCCTGCTCAAGCCGGCATTGGCGCGGCGTTTGCGCTGAAAGCACGAGACGCGGGGCGAGCGGCGGTGCGATCGAAAGCCGCCGACCGCGCCGCGCAAATGAAAATGGCCTCCGGTCGGAGGCCATGGGCGCGCGCATCCGCCGCGGTTACTTCACGGCGTCTCTGACCCACTTGCTCACGGCGCTCGGCAGCACGTCGAGATAGGGGCCCATGAAGAACGCTTCGCCCTCGCCGTCCTCGCCCTCGCCGAAGTAGCGATCGTAAGCTTCGATCATGGCGCGCACCTGCGCGGCGCAATGGGGCATGGAATCGACGATCAGATCGCCGAGATCGGCGTTGCGTTGGCCCAAGCGCGGGTCGGCGCTGACGGTGCGCGCGATGCATTCGGTCGTGGACTGCATCAGCGACTGCATCGCGGCGCTCTTCTGATGCACGGACAAGGTCGGAAAGGCCCGCGGATCGGCATTCGGCGCGGTCGCAACGCTGACGACGAGCGCTGCCGCGGCAAGCGGTGCAAGAAACATCGAATCTCCCCCCGACGCTGGAATCTTAAACCGAGTTTGAGAAGAACGACACAGCCAAATGCATCTTGCGCGCACCGGCGTCGCGAATATCCGTCGGCTGTGGTGTCCAGGTAACATCTCTCGGGTGGAACGAAGCTTTGGCGCTCGGCGCTCGATGGCCGGCGGGAGGAACGTTGCTGCCGCGTGCGGCGTTAACCAGCGCTTCACCCAATTGGCAAAGGAGGTCGCCATGACGTCGTATGTCCGCCCCGCATGCCTGGCGCTCGCGTTCGTTGCCACGGCGGTGCCGGCGAGCGCGCAGACCTGGATTTATGAGCCGGATAGCCCCCGCGCCCGCGTCTATGAGCCGCGTTATGAGCCGCGCTACTACGAGCCGAGGGCCTACGAGCCGCCGACCTACGAGTCGCGCGCCTATGAGCCGGCGGTGAGCGCGCCGCCGCTTGCACTCACGCCCGCCCAGCGCACCACGATCTATCGCACGATCATACCGCAGGGGCGCGGACGCGAGCCGATCGTGCGCGAGCGAATCGTGACCGAATCGGTGGCGCCGGTGGCGCGCGAGCGCATCGTCAATCCGCCCTCCGCCTATGCCTATACCGTCGGCTCGCGGGTCGGCGATGCTTATGCGCTCGCGCCGATGCCGCGGGCGGTGGCCGCCACGGTGCCGGCCGTGCGCTCATACCGGTACATGGTCATCAACAACCGCCTGCTGCTGGTCGATCCCGCGACCGGCATCGTCGTTGCCGAGGTCAACGATTAGCGCGGCAGCGCGCGAAGAATCGACGCATCTCTACCGTTCATTCCCGCGCATAGCGCGTCGAAGACGCGCGTTAACGCGCTTATGCTGGGAATCCGGAGCCGCGTGCTGTGGCTCTGGGTCCCCGCTTTCGCGGGGACGAGCGGAGGGTTGCGCGAATCTATGCCGCGCGCGGCACGAAACCAAACATCGGCTCCGGCGGTTATGCCTGCGGACTGGCCGCCGGAGACGAGGCACAGGGGAGGGCCGGATAGCGCCCGCGCGGAGCGGACGAGAAGGAGACCGCCATGCGATATGCTTTCTTGCACACCAGCGCGCTCGCGCTGGCGTTTGTGGCCGGCACCGGCCTTGCCGCCGCTCAACAGCAACCGCCGACCGCCGACCCGCAGCAGAAGGTGCAGCAGGAGAAGGCCCAGCAGACTCAGTCCGGCCAAACGGGCGCGGAGGAGCCGAGCTCGCACGCCCCGAGCGCCAATCCGCCGGCGAACGCCGTGTTCGTCAACGGCGCCTTGGCGGTTCCCGACGCGCCGGCGAACACCGATACGGTGCCGGCGAAATTCTCGCCCAAAAACGCCGCCGACGACGCGCTCATCACCGTTGCCTACACCTTCAGGACGCTGACCGACGAGCAGCGCCGCGCGATCTTCGAGGCGCTCAAGGATCAGCCGGCCGCCGCCTTCAACGCGGATGTCGGGACCGAGCTGCCGCCGGGGATCGAGCTGCGGCCGGTGCCCAACGAGGTCACCGCCCGCGTGCCGCAAACCCGCGACTATCGCTACGCGGTGGGGAACGGCCGCGTGCTGCTGGTGGGCACGAGCCGGATCGTGGTGGGCGTGTTCGGCGACGCCAATGCGCCGGTGAGCGAAGGACGCCGCGGGCCGTAAAACGTAATCGTGTGAACGTGGACTCAGCGCGAGCCGGGTGAGGGGCAACGGGAGCGGCAATCGCAGTCGTCATTGCCGGGCTTGACCCGGCAATCCATCTTGTTCGCAAAAAATTCTCACGAAGAGGATGGACCCGCGGGTCAAGCCCGCGGGTGACGGAGGATTTGGGTCGCGCGCTGCCCCTCAGCCGGCCCTCGCCATAGCGCGTCGCAGACGCGCGTGAACGCGCTTAAGGCTCGGGCTCCCCGCTGCCGCGGGGCGAGAGGGTGCACACCGAGTCCGCAGCGCGATGCGTGCGGAGCTCACCAGTTCTGTTTGAAGCCGGCCTTGAGGCTCTTGGAGAGGTCGCCGCTTGCGGTCTCGCTCACCGAGCCGGTGACGCTGAACGGTCCGCCGAACAGCTTCTGCTCGGCGCTCAGCGAGCGCAGCCACTTGTCGTCGATGCTCGAAATGTCGGCGCCGAACGACACGCTGGTGTCGGTCGGCAGGAAGTTGAAGCCCAACTGTGGGCCTGCCCCGTCGCGTTCGGCAGCGACCGCGTCATTGAAACGCCGTTCTGCAGCGTCAACGAGACGTCGTCGCTGACCGGCACGGAACGGCTCAACGTGGTGCCGAGCTTGCCTTGCTCGTGCGAAGGATCGACCCGCGTGTCGATCGCGGCCTTGTCCCAGCCGAGCGGCGCCTCGAACCCGGGCGCGGTGATGGTGGCCCAGCCGACCCCGGTCGATTGATCGGGCACGGCGCCGGCGAGCAACTGGTCGGGCTGGAACGTCACCGCCGGAATGGCGGGCTTGCTGTAATCGATCCCGGCCTTGCTGATCCACTCGGGCGCGGACGGCTTGTCCGCAAACGGGGTCGTGACCTTGAGCGTGCCGGCGTCCGGCTCCGGCGTCGAAAGGTCGAGCGGCTCGTCGGCCGGCAGCTCGAGCGGCGCCTCGTCCTTGGAATGTTCGGGCGCCTGCGAGCGCCCCAGCGCCATGGGCAGCGCGCACAGCTGCAACGTTCGGGTTGGAGGCATCGTCCGGGTCCGCAGGTTCGATGGCTTGCGCCCATCGAACACGACCGCCTTGGCATTTTGTGGGCCGAAACCGTCGCGTGGCGGCCGCGCGCGGGTGCCAGCCGCGCGCGATCGGCGCGATGGTTAATCCCGCCGCCGCGGCTAATCCGTTGAAAACGCTGGGATTATGAAAAAGCCGGCGTTCGCATTCTGCGGCTTCCGCGCAACAGTCGGCGATGAAACGCCGCGGGCAGGTCGCGCGTTAAGACGGTTGGGAGGGCGCCGACACTAGTGTGGCGGTTCAGAAGTCCGCTCATTTTTGCAGCGAGTCCGAAATGCGGACTTCTGAACCAAAGCCACACTAGATCAATAAGTTGCTAGTGTCCTTCGATTCCGAAGTTCGCAAATGAGGCTGCGGGACAATGATGCGAACTTCGGAATCGGGACACTAGCCTTTGAAGCTGGAGCTTCAGGGGAGCGTGCAATGTGGGGTCTGCAGCCGCCATTGCTTCGCGGCGTGATTGCGATCACGCTCGTTGCTTGCGTCGGGCTCGCGGCGGCGCAGACGGGCCGGCGCGGCGGCGGCGACACGGATGCTTCGGCGATGGACGAGACCACCGGCAGCGTCGCGCGTCCCGGCAAGCGCGCGGCAGCGGAGCTTGCGCTCAGCGACGAGCAGCGCGGCCGCATCTACGAGGGCGTGATGCGCATCGCGGACGCGCCGGTCGCCGCGGCGCCGGCGCCCGCGCTCGCCGACGCGCTGCCGAGCGGGGTGCCGCTGCAGGATCTGCCCGCCAGCGTGACGCGGGAGATTCCGCTCGTGCGCGGCCACAAATTCGTGAAGTTCGACGACCGCATCGTGGTGGTCGAACCGGCGAGCCGCCTGGTCGTGGCCATGATCCCGCGCTACAAGCTGCTGCCTTAGGCTTCTCTTCAACGCGTTAGCTTCCGCCGCATCGCTGCCTGCCGCAAGGATTGCGCGCGCGGCGAGCGTGTCGGCTTTCGTGGGTCGCTGGCATCGGGCAAGACGGCGGCCTATCATCGCCGTCGAGCTTTCTCCGACGACATAATCCCTGCATCCACAAGGAGGGTTTTGCGATGATGACGTTCTATTACGCCCCGGGGGCGTGCTCGATGGCCGCGCACATCGTGCTGGAAGAGAGCGGCGAGAAATATCAGCCGCAGAAAGTGGACTTGGCCGGCGGCGAGCAGCGCACGGAAGCCTACCTCAAGATCAACCCGCAAGGGCGCGTGCCCGCGCTGCGGCTCGACAATGGCGAGCCGCTGGCCGAGAACACCGCCATTCTGCCCTATCTCGGCAAGCGCTTCGGGCTGTGGCCGAGCGAGGCGTTGGCCGAGGCCAAGGCGCTCTCGCTGATCGGCTTCTTTGCCGCGAGCGTGCATCCCGCGCACGCCCATGTCGGCCGGCCCGAGCGCTACGCGGCCGACCCGTCCGCTTTTCCCACGCTCAAGGAGACGGGCCTCAAGACCTTCCACAACTACTTGAAGCAGATCGACGGCAAGCTGGCCGGGCGCGAATGGTTCGGCGACAAATATTCCGTGGTCGATCCCTATGGCTTCGTCTTCTACACCTGGGGCGTGCGCCGCGAGCTGCCGATGGCGGAGCTCAAGAATTACACCGCGTTCAAGGACCGCATGCTCAAGCGTCCCGCCGTCACCCGCGTCGTCGAGGACGAGAAGGTCAAGGTCTGATCGCGCCGCGTCCGCCCGCTAAGCCGAGTTCGTGTGAAACGCAACTCGGCGCAAGCGGCGAACTCGGTCTGCACCCTCTCCCCGCTGCCGCGGGGCGAGGGAGTGCACCGAGTGCGCGGCCTCATGATGCTCCAAACACAAGCGAACATGCGCTGTGCGCTGTGTGAGCTGCTTCACGCTGGGGCCGGCACGTGACGTCTATGCTGGCGACGTCACCGAGCGATCGGTGATGGCGGTGGGTCGGTCGCTTACCGCCGCCCCTCTTGGGCGTTTCCTCCCTCGACTTGGCCCCGTTGGCTTTTGCCGGCGGGGCCTTTTTCATCGCGAGTGGTTCGCGATCGCGGGCGGCTGAAGTCTTTGCAAAAAAAACGCGCCGGCCGAAGCCGGCGCGACCTGGCATGTGGTGACTATGCGCCCTCAGTCCCGCAGGCTCGGGGCGTCGGGAACCTTTTTCCAATGGGTCAGGCTTTCCGCGATGATCTTGGTCGACTGCAACGCCGCCTGGCTCAAGGTCGCGTACTCGACGATCTCGCGTTGCACGCGCGCGGCCTCGCTTTGCAGCGTATCACGCAACGTCTGCAACTCGGTGATGAGCTTGTCGATTTCCTGCACCGACGTCCCTGCTACCCGTTGCAAGAGCTGGTTGATGTTGTTGGCCACCAGTTCGCCGTCGCTCTCCGGCTGGCGCCGAACGCCCACTACGTCGCGGCGGACGAATTCGCGGATTTCCCCTTCCACTTCCGTTTCCGCCGAGGTCTCGATTTCGGCGGGCTCACGCGTCTTGAGAAAGGTCATAGTCGGTACCCCCGTTCAGCGCCCCTGCGGGCAGAACTCCACCTACCCAATAGCCGCATGAGAATGTGACGACTTCGCGGCCGAATGGAATCCGCGCCGTGACTTTTGCTTTATCCCGCCCCAGGGGTAAACGCGTCGGCCCGGGGCGCGTTGCCCTCGACTCGTCATGCGCGGGCTTGACCCGCGCATCCATCTGCCTTGCAAGAAAGTCTTTGCGAAAGGGATGGATTGCCGGGTCATAAGCGCGTTTACGCGCGTCTTCCGACGCGCTATGCCCGGCAATGACTGGGGATAGGTCGTTGCCGACGGCCGTTGGAATCGTCGGCATCTTCTGCGCCGCGAGTGGTAATCTTCTCGACCGCAGCGAAATTCGCCCGCCGCGCCACTGCACCGCCGCGGCGGCTATTTCGCCGGCGTCTTCATCTTGTCGTAGAGGTAAACGAAATCCTGCTTGTCGAGCGGCTTGTGGCAGTTGAAGCAGGCGCTGAGATTGGCCCCGGTGTTCACGCTCTTGTCGGCCTTGAAGGCTTGGTACTCCCACTCGCCGTTGCGCACGTTGTCGGGGTATTCGGCGCCCCAGCCCGCGCGCTTTTCCATCACCGCGTAGCCGATGAGGTTGCCCTTGATGAAGCGGCCGTTGGCGTCCTTCTCCGGATTGCCCTGGGCGTCGAGCTTGGCGGCGTATTGCAGCATCGTGATCACGGTGCCGCTCGGCAGCGGTTCGCCCTTCTTGGCGGCGTCGAGCGCCGCCGCGCTGGTGTAGAACTCGCGGAACTGCTTGTTGTCGGCCCGATCGACCGTGGTGAAGAGCACGCCCGCGGCGTGGTTCTCCGGGAAGGCGACCTTGTCGCCGCCGGCGCGCACGGGAACGATGACGGCCAGCGCCGCGACCGCGCCGGCGATGGACGTAATGGTGACGAAGGTGCGGATTGTCATGGTGTCTCCCCCTTTTGTTGCCGGGCGCGGCGTAGCGCGCGCGGCTGCCCCCGCAGCATATTTCGAAACCGAACAGAGCGGTTGTAACATGCCGGTGATGCTTTGCGGCTGGAGACCCGTGCACGGATCCGATGCATGTCCGCTGACCCGACGTCGCCGCTGACCTTCGCGGTCGGCGATATCCATGGCTGCCTCGACAAGCTCACTCGCCTGCTCGCGGCCTGCGAGGCGCATGCCGGCGCGCGACCCGCGCGCTACGTCTTCGTCGGTGACTATATCGATCGGGGGCCGCAGAGCCGCGGCGTGATCGACCTCCTCATGCGCAAGCAGGCGGCGCAGCCCGGCACCATCGTGTGCCTGCGCGGCAACCACGAGCAAATGGCGATCGACGCGCATGCGAGCGAGCGCGCCGTGCCGCTGTGGCTGGCAAACAACGGGCTGAGCACGTTGCGCAATTACGGCGGCGACCGCATCTCGGACGAGCATCTCGCCTGGCTCGAAGCGCTGCCGTTCTGCCACGACGACGGGTTGCGCTTCTTCGTGCATGCCGGCGTCGATTTGGACGTCCCGCTCGACCAGCAGGAGCCCGAGGTGATGCTGTGGATGCGCGAGCCGTTCCTGACCTATTGCGACGAGGTCGATTGCGGCCGCTTCATCGTGCACGGCCACACGCCGCTGCGAACCGGCAAACCCGACCTGCGCCGCCGCCGCCTCAACCTCGACACCGCCGCGGTCATGGGCGGCCCGCTCAGCGCCGCCGCGTTCGACGACACGCAGGCGCCGCCGCTGGCGTTTTTGACGGATGGGGGCGCGGAGCGGGGGTCGGTGGGTCGCGGCGGGGCGCGTTCCTAGCGGGAACGGCAAATGCAGGCGGGGTGTTCCGGCGTGTAAGATTTGAATGCAGAGCTGAAACCGATTCCAACAGCGTTTAGTATTCCGCGAATCGCAGGGTGGCGTTCCGCGCGCGTGATGTCCTCTCCATCGCTGGGTGCATTTTATGGACGCCATTCGTCGGGACTTGCTCGACTTCATCGGCAAACGCCGCTTCGCCACCATCCTTGCCGATCCGCCGTGGCAATTCATCAACAAGACCGGAAAGGTCGCGCCCGAGCATAGGCGGCTTTCACGCTACGACACCATGACGCTCGGCGAGATCATGGCGCTGCCGGTCGAAGAACTCGCGACGCCGACGGCGCACCTTTATCTGTGGTGCCCGAACGCGCTCTTGCCCGAGGGCCTCGCGGTGATGAAGGCGTGGGGTTTCAGCTACAAGTCCAACATCGTCTGGCACAAGGTCCGCAAGGACGGCGGTTCGGACGGCCGCGGGGTCGGCTTCTATTTCCGCAACGTGACCGAGTTGCTGTTGTTCGGCGTGCGCGGCAGGAACGCGCGCACGCTCGCGCCGGGGCGGCGGCAGGTGAATCTGCTGGCGACGCGCAAGCGCGAGCATTCGCGCAAACCCGACGAGCAATACGAGCTCATCGAGGCATGCAGTCCCGCGCCATTCCTGGAGCTATTCGCGCGCGGCACGCGCAAAGGGTGGACGACGTGGGGCGATCAGGCCGCGATCGGATATCGCCCGACGTGGAAAACATACGCGAATCATTCGGCAGCAGGCCGGATCATCGCTGTGGAGTAGCGCCGGCTTCGTGCCCCTGCCTCACACGGCTCCGGCGAGGCGACCCTTTCCCGGAGTGCGAGCCGAGCGCCCCGCCGTCGTTCGGTTAGCTTTTCTTGCCGAAGGGATTCTGGCCCGGCTGGGGCTGCTCCCGTGCCAAAGCGAACGGCGAGAGGGCGGGGCCGCCCTTTTTCTTCTTGTTATGATCCGCCTTCGGCTTCTTCTTTTCCTTGTTGCTGCGCATCTGACCCTTGGCCATGGCGTTCCTCCCTTATCGGCTGCTCACGCGCGAGCGGTGGACGGATTGAAGCGCCGCGCGCCGCGCTATTCAAGCCTGCGTCGTGAGTGGCCCTGCGACCCCCAACACGTTGGGGTTGTGCGGTTCCCTGTTAAAGAACAGGCCGGAAACAGGGAAATGGAACCCCGCCCTATTCCTACATCCCCAGGTTGCGATCTGCCGCCCGGCGCCCGCGTCAGGCAACGGAAGCGTCCACCGTGACATCGCTAGCCGGACCGTGTGGCGCAACTTCGGTGAATAATTTTTTCTGGAAGATTCTCGTTACACGAGTCAACAGGAAATTTGCGGCGCGAGCAGGGTGCTCCGGCAGAGCGCTCACTTCTTCTTTTTGGCCCGCCGCGGTTTCGGCGGCGGCTTGTACACCATGCCTTCGAGCTTCATGCCGTCGGGATCGGTGAAATAGACCGCGTAATAGGAGCGGCCGTA
>WNGJ01009749.1_pt1 | contig 10231 bp, 14 predicted proteins | sample 5400611 | NCBI WGS metagenome assembly WNGJ01 (sample SAMN13153375, study PRJNA577476) | soil metagenome | isolation source: 40 cm soil or saprolite under Garry oak tree replicate 1 | place: USA:California | collected 2016-06-15
TGCCACTGCGCTCCTGGAAGAAGCTCTCGCCAATGCACGCGTTAGCGGGATGACGTGGGACATCCCTATCATGACAGCCATGCTCGGTCACCTGGCACGCCAGCAGCAGCGCTACGATCTAGCGAAAGCACGCTACCGGGAGGCCCTCATGCGCTTTCGCACATTCAGCAGCCCCACCTACATCGCCTGGTGCCTGGAAGGTTATGCCGCTGTCCTCAGCGCGGAAGGACACTACACCCAGGCTACCCGGATGTGTGCGGCCGCGGCTGCTCTTCGCGAACAGCTACAGGCTCCACTTCTCCAAGCCCAGCGCGAAGCGTTCGCGCAAACGGTTGCGACTGCAAGAGCAGCGCTCGACGAGGCGAGCTTTGCCAGGGAGTGGAATGCAGGAACGGTGCTCACACAGGACGAAGCGATTGACAATGCTTTGTCTGAGGTGAGCGCGTAGCAGCACATATGAATGGAACAGGAAACACAATAATGAGAATGATGATTACCATTCAGTTTGATCCTCAACACTTTGAAGCAATGAGCGCCCTGATTCCTAAAGAGCAGGAACACATTAAGGCGCTTATGAGCAAGGGAATAGTTGAAGCTATCTATATAAGTTCTGATCCTTGTTTTCTTAATAGGGAACGTTGGTGTGATTGAGCGCCTCGCGTGCGAGAGCCCGATCACCCTCTATCGAGACACAAGACCACGCCTCTTCTGGTGTGAGTCGCCCCGATGCCAGCAGGTTGAAATCCAGGACATCGAGATGAATAGTTGCCGCAGGAGGCTCCTTTTGCCCTAGTTGCCACGTTCCGCCAACGCTCCCTGAAAGATGATAGACCATGGACGTTTTTCGCAGTGTTGCCGCAAGCTTCTTCGCCAGGTCACGCATGACGAGCGACACGATGCGTCCATCATGCTCGGGGGTCAGAACCATCTCTCGTTGCGTCGCTCGACACAGATCCAGCCGATGCATCCACATATCACGGGTGTAGATCAGGTCGGTCAAGTAACCAATGGGGACGATTCCAAGCGCTGGTAAGGGCACGCGAAGGGCACGCAGTAGCACAGGGAGCCGTGCTCGTGTGGCAAAAGCGCGAGGTCCCACCGTTTGCAGTTCGTCGATCAATGCTGCCGGTGTGGCGCAAGCGCGGTCATCGACCTGGATCTGGTTCAGGCTCTCGAGGAAGGAGAGGCCAGACGCCCGGTACGGCCGTTGAACCTTTAAACTGTTCTGGCGCTTGAACTCTGACCAGCGTGCATAGGAAGCGGCTGCACCGGTCACATGAGCAAGAATCTGCCGGACATTCCACAGGGGACAGGCCGTTGGTTTCTCCCACTCATCTTCTGAGAGAGAAGTCACGAGCGCCAGGAAGCGCTCCAATTCAAGCCTTGCCATGCCCATCGCCTCACGATGAGAAAGTGGTGGAATAGCTCTTGCCTGCGCAAGAGTGGGACGCACTACAGAATCAGCATTTCGTGCGTTGCTTGCTGTTTGCATGATCGGTCTCCTGTAAGCAATTCATTGTGGGAGGGTAGAGGACGACTGCTGGTAAAAAAACACCTCCATCTCATTCCTTCTCTGTGTGCTCGTCTTGCGTCTGGGAAGGTTCTGGCTCCCATGCCGCACGAAACAGTGTGAGTGCCGCTGGAAGTAAGCTGCCGAAGCGACCCGAGCCAACTGGAAGATCCGGCTCATTTGCCATGTGGAGCGCCGTCAGTCCATGCATCATGGCGAGGAATAGATCTCGTGCCTGCGCTACTGTGATGCCAAGGGCAACGCTCCCCCGCTCAATGCCCTTTTCTACAATGGCATCAGTCATCGTCAGTAATCGGCGGCTCTGCTCCATACTTTCCTCGGAGGGGACAAACCCAGGGACAGGACGTTCCTGGACAAGTTGATAGAGTTCCGGGTACTGCTGGGCAAACGCCATGTAGTTTTCTAATCCGGCTTGCGCACGCTCCCAGAACGAATCGGTGCTTTCGGTAAAGTGATTCATGCGTTCCGCGTAAAGACGAACACCCATGCGGAAGAGCGCATCATAGAGAGCCATTTTCCCTGGAAAGTACTCGTAGAGGGAGGGTGCGCGTACCCCGACCCGACGCGCCACCTCTTGCAGGTTCAAGGCTGCAACTCCTTCCTCGCGCATGACCTGTCGAGCAGCTTCAAGAATAGCATGCCTCATCTCTTCACGATTGCGCTGACGACGCTCTTGAGGCGAAAGGATGGACTTCTGGTTTGTCATGGTTTCGACAACTCGCTAAGCATTTCACATTATCCTATGGTCATTAGTAGTACCTATTATAAATAGGCTTACCTAATACTAATAGGATAACATGTAATGCTGAGAATGTCAATGCTCGATAGGAACCAAAGATAGGCAAGCCTGAGAGATCGGGTTGTCTGGGGAATTGTGATCTATGATCGCAAAGAACACATTGAAAAGACACATTCACAACCCCATATAGTCAACGTTAAACACGGTTTAGCTGAAACGGCCTGTAGAGACGCTCCAAACCGCATAGGACTGCGTTTGGGATAACACACATGTGTTATCCCTTTCGTGTTCTTTCGGCTTGAGAAGCGGCTTGGAGCAAAAATATGTGTCCTTTCCCCATATTTTAATAAATAGCAGCGATGGAACACCCTGAGCACTTGATGCTCATCAACAGCATTGTCCCAACACCTCTCTTGCATCCATATTGCGTCTCCCACCTTCACCTGTTATACTCACCCACATGAGGATGCTGGGTAATAAAACAGCCTTCTGAGAATGATGTCATGCCGAAATCTGCCGCAGATGCACTTATCTGGATCCCTGAGCGGAACGCTTACGAAAATGGGAAAGCTCTGAGAGCCCTATACAGGGTCGTTCCTGACCGCTTTCGATGCTATCATCTCGAGAGAGACACAGTCTAAAGAGAGGAGCAGCACTATGTCAAATACAAAACCCGTGCAGACGGGTTTTGCAGAGATCAACGGCACAACACTGTATTATGAGGTTGCAGGTGTAGGGCATCCATTCGTTCTCGTCCATGGACACCTTCTGGATAGAAGATCGTGGGACGATCAGTTCGCAGTCTTCGCCCAACGATACAGGGTCATCCGCTACGATCAGCGAGGCTTTGGCGATTCAGGGCTGATTACGAAAGTGGAGTCGTATTCTGATCGCCAGGATCTCTACGCATTGATGAAATACCTCGGCATCGAGAGCGCCTCTATGATGGGAGTCTCTGGAGGAGGCGCGCTGGCTATCGATTTTACGCTTGAACATCCTGAGATGGTAGATGCGCTGATCCCGGTCACGGCAGGCGTAAGCGGATTTCGGCCATCAGAAGAAGTGATGAAAAAGCATCCAGATGTGGTGCGTATGTATACGAGCCTGAATGAAGCATTTGAGAAGCACAACATTGCGCGAGCAGTTGAGATCTCGCTAGAATTGTGGACGGATGGGCCGGGCCGGCTCCCGGGGCAGGCGGCTCCCGAGGTGCGCGAGCGGGTACGCGAGATGACGACTCGCAACTGGGAGCGCCCAGATGATGAGGCGCAGGCCCAGACGCCGCCAGTGCCATTAGAGCCGCCAGCCGTTGGACGCCTGTCGAAGATTGGAGTGCCGACGCTCGTCATTCTAGGAGAGTTGGACGGGCCAAATCCGCTGGATCAACTGGCAGCAGAGATCCCGGAAGCGAAAAAGGTGATCATGGCAGAGACAGCGCATCATCCTTTTATGGAGAAGCCAGCCGAGTTCAACCAGATCGTGCTGGATTTTCTGGGATCGCTCAAGTCGTAGCATACAAGGAAACTACCGTGTTACCTATCCGGCATCGGCGGGGAGGGCGCAGCCTGTTATGTGCTGCGCCTCGTCTGCGGCCAGCCAGAGCACGAGGGAACTGATAGCCTCGGGCGGCAAGAGATTGCGGTCAGGGAAGAGGTTCATCATTGGAAAAGCGAAAACTGGCTCCATTGGAGACGACATGTGACGCTGGGAGAGGATGCTTGCCAAACGCGCGGGAGCCGTTCCAGGTATGCTGGCCCGGCTTAATCGTACCGTTCTCAGCCTGATGGATCGTCTGAGGGTTCGCAATGTGGCACGAGAAGCTCGATCCTTCGATGCTCATCTTGAGCAAGCTCTTGGGCTCCTCCTCACTGGTCGCTGTTCGGTGTTTTCGCATGGGAAAGCCCTGCCCCTGGCCACGGATTGGTAGAATTCCATGGGCGAAACTGCTACAATGATGTGGATGACAGATCGCCAAGAGGGAGGTATGTATGAGCAGTGACGCGACGAGGACTCAGTCGACCACCGCGAAGATCGCTCCGTGGCTCTCAGTCGCCGATGCGACGAGGGCCGTCGAGTACTACAAGGCCGCGTTCGGCGCGCTCGAGCTGGAGCGTCTCGAAGACGAAGCGGGGAGTGTGGTGGTCGCTCAACTCTCGATTGGAGGAGCCGACTTCTGGGTCCAGCAGGACGAAGAGACGGACCCGCACGCCCTGGGCGACAGATCGCCAGTCCGCATGATCTTAACTGTAGAGGACCCCGATTCTGTGTTCGCACAAGCCGTTGGTGCCGGAGCCACGGAAGTCGCACCGCTCACCGAAGGTCACGGCTGGCGAAGCGGACGAGTCGTCGACCCATCGGGGCATCATTGGGAGGTGGGCAAGCCGCTCACGCCGTAGGAGCATCCCCATCATGCACCACTTCCCGATCGAGGAATTTTTTTACAAGACATGCCGCATTGTCCTCCACTGCCATCCGAGCCATGCCGCTCGCCTGATGCTTCTCGCGCTTCGCCATGAAGAAGACGATCTCCCAATAGGTCCAGCTCGGTTGGCGGTGCGCGTTCGGGAGCCATCAGGAAACCGATGAGGAGGAAAAAGACATGACAGGTGACAAGACACCAGGGGCAAGTGCCAAGCTCAGTACGCTGAGCGATCTCTGCACGCCCTGGTGCATCCATGTGGTGGCGACCTTGCGGATCGCCGACCACATCGCCACCGGTACCACCGACATGAAGACCCTGGCCGAGGAGGCAGAGTGCGATCCCGACGTGGAATACGACGCGAGAAAACCTGAGAAATAACATGCATGTCGTGTGAAGTTGATCCTTGCTTTGCTACCCTACTAAACTTTAGCTGTAAGGAATCCCACAATCCCAAATTTGCATTTTTGTAAAAAGCGCTCGATGAAACGCAAGCAAACAAGTACGGCAGAGGCGGGAATCGTCGCCCTTTAACACTGTTGCCAACAAGGGCATGATGGGCCGATTTGTACTGCTTTCAACAACGCTTGACTCGTGTAGCAACATCTATTGCTTAATGGGAAACTGAGTACTGGTAGCAGATTCTACCGCTCTGCTGTTCGGATTGATAAAGCTGCTCCGATTACTGTAGGAAAACATATGCACGCATAGTTTTCCTACAGCTTTCGTTGTTCCTGTTTCATCCGTAGGAGCCTCAAGGCCGAAGCCTTTTTGGTCTTACCCCGCGTCCGCAGGCAAGTTTACGTCATTGTCTGAGCCAATACCATTGACGACTTGATCAATGAGCCCGATCAAGCGCAGGGCTTCGTGCAAGATATTCAGCGATGCGTTATGATCTCTCTCTTGCTCGAATTGATAATAGGCACATGTCGGGTTCTGGCAGCGGAAAACCCGGTCAGAGAGCTGCATCTCTTCCCACTTCCACCCGCATGCGTGGCAGGTTTTACTGGAGGGGAAAAAGCGCCCTACCTTTTGAACCTGTCCACCACGCTGCTCCATTTTGCTCGTCAGCAGGTTCACCAGTCTGCCTAATGCAGCATCTGAGAATGAACGAGCGAGCTTGCGATTCTTCAGCAATCCCTTGAGGTTGAGATCTTCAAGGCCAATGATCCCGTAACAGTTCGCAAGCCTGGTGGTGAGCTTGTGAAGCACATCATCCCGCAAGCAGGTGATGCGGTAGTGCAGGCGTGCCACCTGTTTACGCGCTTTCTCCCGGTTTTTTGATCCCAATTTCCGGCGCTGCAGTCGCTTATTTGCCTGACGCAATTTTTTGCGCGCCGTTTTGAGGAAGGCTTGGTTTTCGACTCCCTCTCCCGTGCTCAAGGTTGCCAGTCGGTTCAGCCCCACGTCGATGCCAACTGCCGCTGGCTTTTTCTCTGGAAGCGCATCAGGGAGTTCCACCTGGATGGAGACAAACCACCAGTCTGCCGTTTTGGTAATGCGTGCGCCTGCCACCTTCCCTTTGAACCGGAGATTCTCGGCCATATTCACCCATCCAAGTTTCGGTATCCAGATGCGATGATCACCCAGTTCCAATTGATCGTTGGCCAGATAAAAGCTCGGCTTACTTCGCTTCTTGCTCTTGAAACGCGGGCGGCGGGCCTTGCCTTCAAAGAAGGCCGTAAACGCTTTGCCCAGATCGAGAAAGGGCTGGTCTGAGGCGTTTTTGCTCACCTCCCAGGTCCAGGGGAACTGGTCGCGCCTGATCTCATTGAATGGCTTCTTGAGCTTGAGGGCGGTGGGCTTCGCGCCTGCTTCATAGTGGCGATTCCACTCAGCCAAGGCCCAGTTCCACACGAAGCGGCTGGTTCCTGCGGCCTTCGCAAAGTACACGGCCTGCTCAGCTGTGGGATTCAATCTGATCTTGTGTGCCTTGATCATCTTGGATGTCCTTTCCCAGCGCCGCCGCTCGAATCAGGTTTTTGTGAGAACGCAGGCCATGAAGCCGCGCTGAGAACACGGTCACGATGGCGATCAAATCCCGGACCAATTCTTCTTCAGGAGAGAACGTTTCACCATTAATGACCGTAATCTCGGTCCCGTGCCGTTCACAAAATTGCTCAAACCAGTCGTAGCCAAAGCGCACAAAACGATCCTGATAGCCGATGATCAGCCGCTTAACCAGACCAAGTTCGAGCTGTTCAAGGACCTGATTGAAGCCTTTGCGCTTGTAGTTGAGCGCGGACCCAATATCTTCGATCCACTGATCAACCTTGATGCCATGCTCCTGGCAGTACGCTCGAAGGGCTTCCTTCTGGATAGCGAGGTCTTGTTTCTGACCAGGGGAAGACACACGCGCATAGGCAATCACCAACCCTTGCTCCGAGGAAATCAACCCGCGATAGGCCAGATATTGTTCAGGCGTGTAATAGCGGCGATTCGTCGGGCTACGGAACGCGGGCAGGATGCCCTTGCGATCCCATTTCTGCAAGGTATTGACCGATTTTCCAATTAACTTCCCAAATTGTTTTGGTGAATACGTATGCTCCATGCATACATTTTAACATACCATCATAGCTTTTTCAATACTGTTGAAGCCTCTTTTGGCGCGCCCCTGAAAGGTAAAGAAGATCTCATCAGGGTAAAATTCTATGACCCGTGTATAGTCTTCGAGCGCGGCTTGCCACTCCCCTCGCAACAGGCTGCAAAATAGTCCTATACAGTTAACTCATCATTTCAACCACTCGTTTGAAAGATAGGTATATTTGCTGCATCTGAATAGAAGGATATAAGGGTATGGGAATAAAAATAAGCGATTTATACACCAAAGTTAGTACTGAAGCCTATGGAACAATGGAATTTAGCGGGCTTCGGGACAAAGATATACGCTGGCTTTCTGAAGCTCAGACTGAGACCCTTGCAGCTCGTGATTTCACAGCTCATCTTGTTCAAAACCAACTGATAACCCCGCAGCTTGACTTCGAGACAGTGGACGGATGGTTGGATGATTTTCTTCTCTTTGTCGCAAGCGAATGGCTAAAGCACCAACGGTACGGGAAAGCTTTAAAATCAGCATCTTCTTTTGAAGAGTTTAAAGAAGGTGTTTACACACATAAAGATGAATTGATGGTGGGTAGCCGCGAGCTATTTGAAGCTTTCTCTACGAACCTGAAAAGCGTAATGACGCCCATACTATCAGAAATTGGCAGCGCAGGTACCCTATTAACTCACCTTTCAGATTACACAGACCTTTACCTTAATCAAGCTTCTGCTGCCGCTCAATTGGCAACTGGGTGGAGAAGCCAGATGGATGGGGTTATAACAAGCATCGAGTCTGTGACTAAGGATCTATATGATAGTACGTCGCTGATCAACGATGCTATTGCTGACATCGGCGTGAATAAGCTGGGGTACACTGTTTCTGAGCTGGTAGCGCAAAGTATCTTTGATAGCCTGCCAGATTTCACAGATTGGGAAGAAATAGCAAAAGAAATGCGAGAGTCAGATCAAGCATTTCGCGCATCCGGTTACAGCTTTATCGCTCAGTTCATTTCGTATGAGTCTGTTCGTAGCTTTGCATCTATTAACATTAAGGTTCGCAATGCTGCTATCACAAATACCATGACTGCAACCACCAGGCAAAAAGAATTTGAAGAGCAGCTACGCAAAACTTTTCAGCGCTCTCCCGTGCTTTCCCGCAGATGGAAAATTGTAAAACAGGCTCTGGACGCCCATAGAGAGCGTAAATACAATCTGTCCGTGCCAGTGCTCTAAGCACAGGTTGAAGGCGTCATAGGCGATGCCTTACTTTTGAAAAAACTTGTTCGTAGAGAAGGAAATATCCTCTATGTATTGGAAAATAGGAAGATCAAAGTGGGGAAGAATGGTGATCGAGTAAGAGCAAATGGGCTTGATGCACTGATCAATCATTCTAAATGGAAAGACCATGAAACGTTGCAGGGAGTAGCAGAGCTTATTACCTCACAGTTGTCAAAACAGAGGAATGGAGTTATGCACGGCCGTAAAATAGATTATGGAACGGCTAAATTATCTGCTCAAGGGCTTTTAGTGCTGCATGTGCTTTCTTCGGTATTTGCAGACCTTGAGATAAGCCAACCGTAAGATTCTAGACTAAGTGGTGCATCCGGCAAATATGATATACTTTTAGAGAGGAGAAAGAGAAGCAAGCAAAGAGAGAGGTGAGCTGATGCTGCGATTGCGAGAACTCAGCGAGGAAGAACGAAAGACGGTGGAGCGATTGGTGCATGCGCGAAACACGCCCGTTGGGAAACTCAAACGCACGCAGATCATCTGGCTGGCCAGTCAGGGACAGTCCACCCCCGAGATTGCCAGGCAGCTGGAGGTGAGTGAACGCATGGTGCGCAACCGGCTCCATCGCTTCAATGAGCAAGGACTGGCTGGGCTGGAAGAAGCGCCGCGCTCTGGCCGGCCCCTGACCTACACCCCAGAGGAAGTCAGCAGCATCATTCAAACAGCGCTCTCCAACCCCCGCGATCTGGGAGAGGACTACGCCAGCTGGACACTGGATCGGCTGGTGGACTACCTGCATCGGGTCAAAGGCATTCGCATGAAGCGCAGTCGGATCAGCGAGATCTTCATCGCCGAGGGGCTTAGTTGGCGACATGAAGAAACGTGGTTTGGCGAACGGGTCGATCCCGACTTCGCTAAAAAAAGGGGGCCATCGAAACCGTCTACACCGCGCCTCCCGAAGGCAGTGTGACGGTGTGTCTGGATCAAATGGGTCCAGTGGCCGTCAAGAGCTACCCAGGCAAGCGACTCGTGGATCCCGCAGCGGCGGAAAGCAAACCAGCAGAGCGAGCCAGACAAGAGATTGATTATGGGAGGCGAGAGAAGGCGGGTTATGTGTTCGGAGCGCTTGAGCCCAGGACTGGAGAGGTTCTCACCGCTCCCTACACGAGACGGAGGCTGGTCAACTGGATTGACTTTCTCCAGCAGGTAGAAGAGTGGATCCCCAAAGATGTGGAGCGGATCTATGCTGTCTTAGACAACTTGACGATGCATCGGGCGGTGGATGTCTTGCTCTTCAATCTGGCCTATCCGCGTTGGGAGTTCGTGTTTCAGCCCACCTACGCCGCGTACTTGAACTTGATTGAACCCTGGTGGAAAACGCTCAAGTCGCTGGCGCTCAAAGGGCGGCGCTTTGAGACCTGGCAAGAGATCGAGGAGGCGGTGCAAAAGGCGACGGCCTATTGGAATGCACACAAACATCCCTATGTCTGGGGCCGACGTCGGCGCCATCAGCCCCGCAGAAAGCCCGGCATTGCACAACTACCAAAAGTGGCCTGAACTTACCGGATGCACCACTAAGCGCACAGTATAGGTCATGTACAACCCAACGATGTGTCATTCGTCAGATTTAGCGAATCTTACGCAAGTTTGCTGATTCGAGCAACTGATCAGAGAAGGTCGAAAAAGCTGTTTGGCTTGCGGAGCACATCGGCACGTTTCCAACGGAAGTGTTTCTTTCCACTATCAGCAAACTTGCGTAAGATCCATATTA
>WNGJ01009752.1_pt1 | contig 10230 bp, 10 predicted proteins | sample 5400611 | NCBI WGS metagenome assembly WNGJ01 (sample SAMN13153375, study PRJNA577476) | soil metagenome | isolation source: 40 cm soil or saprolite under Garry oak tree replicate 1 | place: USA:California | collected 2016-06-15
GAGGTGATCTGCGTGCAGACGCGCGACGGACCCCTGCTCAGCGATGTGGGCAGCCTCGCGCAGCAGCTACGCGCGCAGGACTGGCACCGCCTCAGCCAGAGTCTGGGCACCAAAGGCGAACGGCTCTTCGACTGGGCGCGGCTCCCCTGGATGCAAGGCGGCGCCGTCGATGGACGACACTGGCTGCTCATCCGCCGTTGCCTCGATGACCCGCACGAGCTGGCCTATTACCTGGTCTGGGCTCCCCTTGCCACGCCGCTCTCCACCATGGTGCAAGCCGTTGGCGCTCGCTGGCGCATTGAAGAGGACCTGCAAGCCAGCAAAGACCTGGGACTCGACCAGTATGAAGTGCGCAGCTATGTCGGCTGGTACCGCCATTATGTGGAATACTCCCGCCATTCTCTGAAAGCTCTTCAATAGGAAGGCGCTCGTAGTCCATATAATGCAAGTTATTTGAGAATTTTCCAAATTCCAAATAACATACATATCACGCTGGCCATGTTTGCTCTGACGTTCTTGACCGTCGTCAAAGTGACAGGGCAAAAAAGGGGGCCCATTTACAGAAACAAGAAGCCGCTCAGCTCCTTCCCTTGACGGTTCCCGAAGTGCGCCGACTGCTCTGGCGGCTGGTGTGGCGAGCTCCACTGACACCTGAAGGAGTTCTGTACTGGTCTGGCTGGCGCAGGCGACATCAAGCCCGAGCGAAACAATCGCATATCACACGACGAGCTGCTCGCTTCGCTGCTTAAATGCTGCTGTAGTACTACCCGCATGGCAAGTGTGTAGTATCTCACAGATAGTTGGATTGTCATTTTAGTTCTTTGGATTGGTATCAATGTTCCTTGGACAAACCGACATGCTCATCACATGTGAAGAAGGAAGAATAAGCCACACTATCGGTGAAGAACTGGAACGGGTGCCAGTTGGTTTCCTTACCGATATCCTCTGTCGAACTAAGGACCGCCGTCCACCCACCCCTTGCACGGATATGAGGGGTGAAGTTTCATTGTGTTTCGTACAAGCTATGTGTGCAGGAGCGCTGCTAAGGATCGTGCCAATAGAGAACCATCCCTAAAGCGCCTCTCTGGCTCTTTTTCGAGACAACTCATGATTATTTCCTCAAGCACAGCAGGAATGTTGGTGTTGAATTGACCTGGTGGCGTTGGGACATCGTTCATCTGTTTCATAGCGACTTCCACAGGGCTATTCCCGTCAAAAGGTGGGTGACCTGTAAGCATCTCATACATGACCACGCCAAGCACATACACATCGGTAGCAGGTGTCACAATATCTCCACAGGCTTGTTCTGGTGGAAAATAGAGTACGATGTTCACACCAGTGGGAAGTTCCTCCCGGTCCATTCCATAGACGCTTGCCAAACTGAAACTCGTCAATTTGACAGAACCATCACGGCCCAGTAAAATGTGTTGTGGAATGGTAGCACGGTGGATAATAGATCGGTGGTGAGCTGCTCCTAAACCAAGAGCCACATTATGAGCAATTATAACAGTGCTAGTAGCATCCAGTATTCCTCTTGCAGGTAGATACCGTTGTAGGTCTGTCCCCTCTACCAACTCCATGACAGTGAAATACATTCCTTCAGCCTGGCCACTGTCATAGATCTGGACAATGTTTGGATGCTGCAATGAGGAGATGACCTCTGCTTCTTTTTGAAAGCGTCTCGCAAACTTTGGATCGGAGCTATACACTTCTCGTAGCACTTTGATGGCAACACCGTGATCAGTACGACTATCAATACCACGATACACGATTGACATGAGACCTCGACCTATTGGTTCTTGTAGTTGATAGCGATTCCCGAGTATTAGAGTGGACATTCACTCCTCCGTCTCATCTTGCTCATGGCTGGCCAGCATATACCCGCTTTCTGGAATGGTGAGAAGATAGATTGGATGCATGGGATTTGGTTCAATCATACTGCGAATGCGGCGGATTTTCGATTTGATGATGGTGGTATATCCACCATCGTCGTTGTAATCAGAAAATACGGAAGAGCTAATTTGATTGCATGTACATATCTGGTTAGCATGAACCGCTAGGAAATGGAGTATCTTGTATTCCACTGGAGTTAACCTTCGTAATTGACCATCAACGGTGACTGCCCATTGTGCTGTACCAAAACCGATAGGGCCAACCGTGAATGGTATTTCCTCACTCCCCATACTCACTTCGTGGTGCTGGCTTTCATCTTGCATTGTCTGCCCTTTCCATACCTTCTGCACTCAGATATCATTGATCTCTGCAATGGAAAAACGTTTGGATGCAAGTCCTTGTAACACTCATTGGGAGCGTTTATGAGAAGAGACGATGAAGGAGGTGGTCAACCTTTCACATCTCGATGAGTACGTCTCGTGCTCGTTGCTGAGAAGCACATCAACACCTTTGTCCCAATGTACTCTTCATCTCTGCTCTCTCGTGAGAGCATCGTAGATTCCCCTCCTGTCCATCGACTTGAGTTTTACCAAAGATGAAACAGGCTTGTCACGAATTCCAACTTCATCCGATTACTAGTTTGAAGGCAAAATACAAGGAGAGAGTGCACAACGTATGGATGTTCGGAACGATACGCTCTATGATCGTTTTGCCTATCCGGTCTCGAAGTACATCTGTCGATACCTGCCGAACAAGCAGGACGCCGAAGATCTCTTGGTCGAGGTGTTTCTAGCAGCGTTCAACAACGTCGAACTACACGGTTTATCTAATACGCGCCAATTAGCCTGGTTGATACGTGTAGCGAGGAATAAGTTGGTTGATCGGCGTCGACACATGGCTCTCCTGTCGATGGTGCCAATCGATCTGGTGCAAGAATTTGCGGATGATATTCCAACACCAGAGCAACATGTGCAACAACAGGAGAGCTACGAACGGCTGAATCAAGCGCTTAAGCACCTCTCACCAAGCCAACGCAAGTTGTTGTCGTTGCGATACATAAGCAATATGAACTACAGAGAAATAGCAAACATGTTGGGGAAATCAGAGGAAGCAGTACGCCAAATGTGTTCGCGTACGCTTCGTCAACTTCGGGGGATCTATCAACAGATAGAGGGAGGGAAGTCGCAATGAACAGCGATGATATGCTGCCTGAGGAGCAAGACCCAGAGTTCGAGGAATTAATAACGTTGCTTCGGCAAGCCGACCTTATCGATCCAGACGAACAGGCACAGGTCATTGCAAACGCACGAGATCGCCTATTTCCGAGGAGCCATGAAATCACTCAACACGAAATGCCGGAATTGGGCTCATTTCCAAACAAGCCAGGGCTACACAGCGGTACGAGTGGGAGACTCGTACGTCTGATCAATGTCATAGCGGCTGTGTTGGTCGTTGCGGCGTTGATTGGTTCTGCACTCCTGCTCTTTAGTCCTTTACGTGAAGGTCTCTTGGGCACCACGCCTTCTAGCAACATATTTGGGGCACAAAAACGGGTGGGGCCTTTCGAAATGAGCTTTGAGATCACTCCCGGCCCTTACTTTCTGGATGAGGTGTTGGAAGTAGATCTGTCGATTACCAATGTTACGCGTACTCCTTATTGGCTTTACCCCATCGTTGGTAAGAACTCCCTATGTCTTAACTTTCTCAACATAGCAACGACCGGTGGTGTAAACCCTCACGTCACTGACTTTAAGCAATACTGGGCTAGACTACCATGGCCAACTCCCAATTGTAACAGCCTCGTACACTTTTTGCCGACGACAGGGATCCTTGTGCCCGCCAAGCAAACTCTTGGGGTCCCCCATTATGCTCAACTAACAAGTAGTGGGCAGGTGACACTCACCGCACAACTGGATGCCCTAGAGGTCGACGCTGTGTCTGGGCATGGCACTAGCAGCATTAACCTCCCGACCAGTTCCCCGTGGGGCACTTTGCACCTCTTTGTGAGCCCTCACATACCTTCAGATCGCCAGCTCTCCGTCAAGGAACAAAAAACGCAGGTGGTTGTCTCTGGGCCGCCAGCCGTTAAAGGCCATCTACTCGGCAAAATCGGAAGCGTTTGTTCAGGGGGTAGCAGCGGTGTGGAAGGCCTGGGACAGCCTACTGGGACAACGGTGGTGCTGAAACCATCGCAAACATGTGGACTCACCAATACGCTTCTGTCTGTATCTCCTGTATGGTGGGCGTATGTTGTTGGTGCGCCTGGTTACCCGGTGTATTTTGGAAAGGTGAACGGATCATGAGTGCTCTCTATGACTCCAGGCTGTTTGATAGCGATGATATGGCAGAGACGTATAATAATGGCTTTCACACAGCGAAACAGACATTGCAGATCATGATCACGACGGTCTGTCCCATCTGTCTGGAATCACTGCTTGTGACAAAGCATCCACTCCCTAGCTTACCGCTGATTATCCACACAGGAGTGAGGTGGTGCCTCAAGTGCGAAACTCAAGTACCAGTGATGATCTGGATCACTTCATGAGCAACGCTCCCCCTCACAGCCTGTCGGTTCTCCCAAGATACACATACCTAACTCTCCTAACCAATGTTTTCATACGAATGAACATTGAGAGAGTAAAGGAAGAGAATCCAAGGAAGAGAATCCAAAGAACTTTGCAAATAAGGAGGGATCTTTCCAACTATCTTTGTTTTGAAGAAATTTCACCCACCCTCTATTTTTATACCATGCTACAGAATCCAAAGAACTGTGATGACAATCCAAGGAACTGTGAGATCCTACAAAGGGGGGATGGGGCCTATCGTTCTCTCAGAAGTAATACTTTTGGACATCGTTAGCGTCCAATCCGAACTTTTGGACAAACTTTGCCTTCAGATGCCTACAATCTCGAGGTTTTGGACCCGTCTCACCGAGCGTGAAACGGTGCTTCTGCGGACATACTTTGCCTCCAGCCGCGGACAAAGTATGGGAAAAGTCACAAGATTGCATCGATACTACGTCTCAGATCTTGAAGCTCTTGCTCACAATGGTACGACCTCTTTCAAGACACGCTCTCGGATACGTTCACGCAGACCCCGTTCCGTCACAACATCTACATTCTGGCCGAGCAAATCTTGCAGGTCCATCAAAAGTCCTCCGAGGTCGAAGAGGCTACGTCCTGGTTCCAGATCTACTAATAGATCGATATCACTTTTCGAGTCGGCTTCACCGCGTGCAACCGATCCAAAAACACGTACATTGTATGCACCACGCTTACTTGCTATGCGAAGGATGTCCTCACGTTTCTCATATAAAAGCTCGTTAGGAGACACCGCCTTACTCCTTGATCATTCTGCTATTGTCCTATTTGGTCTAATTATAACATAGCTTCCAGACATTGAAGGTTGCATTGGTGCGGCTCTCAGCTTGAATGACGACATCGATTTCCGGCTAGGGTAGCATACAGGGACGTTCTTGCCATCACTGCCAACGCAGTGTGATGGAGGAGATGATCGAATGGTTGCAAGTACAGCTTGTGTCTGGTTTTCCGCACGCGTGTATCGCCTGGGAGTCTTGAAGTACAGGCAACGATCTGGCCTGAGACAACTGGTGAAAATGGTATGGATGAAATAGGAGAACTTGAGTGTTAACGGCGGCTTTGCTTCTCCTCGCCTTTCACAGTAATCGGAATATTATGCTGGTTAAAGAATGCTTCCAGTTCTTTGGCTTCTGCTGTGGAACCTGTACTCGTGTGAACTGTATACCCTCCCTCTGTCGTATACTCATATGACAAGTAATGCAATCCACCTTGAGGACCAACTTGCTTTATGACATTCCGAGCCGATAACATAGATTTTTCCCATTGTTTCCTTTTCTCAACAGCATATGGTCGGTAGTCGCCAACAGTGAATTGAAAAAAGTCACTACGATAGTTACCTTGCCATTGTCCCATAACTGGCGTTTCGTCAGGAAACGTAAGCAACTGATCTGCACTATCTACAATTTTCACACGGATTGCGCCTTCTTCTTCAAGAAAAACAAGAAATGGAGTATGGGTAAGTTTTGCTCCACTAAAGTTCCCGCTTTTCTCGTAGAAGTCTTTCAGATCAGTGCGGCCAGCAGTGAAAACCTTTGTCATAGTGCTCTCCCCTCCTTCTTGTTTTACCGGTTATTTTCCCTGATTATAACATAGCTTTTAGCTCTTAGAGGTTGCGTTGGTGCGGCTCTCAACGCATCGTGACCCGGTACCCACACAGCCTCATCGGATTGGAGAACCTGACTGATATCAGAGATCGAATCCATCGCAAGCAGGGCAAGAAAGCGACGAAGAAGCAACGGCGTGCCAATGCCGCCTCCTCCAAGTGGTCGTTTGCTGAACTGCAAGGCATGATTGCCTACAAAGCGCTTTTGCATGGTTCGATGGCAATCAAGGTAGACGCACACTACACGAGCAAAGCCTGCCCGATGTGCGGGCATACCTGTGATGGCAATCGACCCAATAAGGGTTTATTGTTCGTCTGTCAGAACTGCCATTATACCCTCCATGCGGATTTAGCCGGTGCTCGGAACATTACTATGCGAACGCTTCTTGCTCGGCAAGACTGGGCAAGAACGGGGCACTTGTCGATTGCCCCTGATGTGTCAAGCGCTGAAGCCAAAGCGGAACGTCTGCGAAGATATTCCGAGTTGCGGTGGAGCTTAGACACAAGCCCCCGTGCTTTAGCCGGGGGTAATTGACTTGACTTCATGTGAGACCACGACTACACTGTTCATGTGATCAATAATAATAAAAGGAGATGCTTTATGATTGATGCGCTTGCAACGGTGTGCATATTTGTCAACGATCAGGATAGGGCCAAAGCGTTCTATACCGACACCCTAGGTTTTGAATTGCGACAAGATTCGCCCATGGGTGAGTCACGTTGGATTGCCGTCGCGCCAAAGGGAGCGCGCACCGCAGTGATTCTGTATAAGATGGATGAAAACTGGCAGCACTACAACCAGGTAAAGGGAAAGTCGCAGGCACTCACCTTCAATGTGACAGACATGGCCGCGCTGCATGCTGATCTCAAAGCAAAGGGAGTGCGCATAACCCAGGAACCAGATCCGCAGCCCTGGGGAACATATATGATGATACTCGATCAAGACGATAACGGCTTGCTGCTGGTTGAACAACCCAAATAGCTCACAACGTAAACGAAAAATCAGAGGGGATTTGGAAAAGCTTTATACTCTTCCAAACCCCTCGTTGATTTTAAAAGTCAACTCAATGGGCTAACTTATACCTTGCGGGTATAGGCTTAGGTGAATGCGACCAATGAGAAAGGTTGTGGAATGCCAGAGCGCCCATCAGACCATGCCACGAAGTCGCGTGAACCAGGACAGGAGTGTATTAAGATTGCATGCCACAACTATTTTCGTCCTGGATTAAATCATGTGGTAAGATAAAAGTAATTGTAGTTCCTAATATAGTTGCGTTCGTGTCTATTACATTTACCTGTCTGGTTGCGCAAAAGGAGATTGCATGCGCGAACTGATTATTTTACATGTTAACGGCGAATATCATGAACTGGCGGTTTTGCCTCATCACACCCTGCTTGAAGTTTTGCGTGAAGATCTTGGTTTAATCGGCACAAAGCATGGCTGTGAATTGGGAGAATGTGGCGCCTGTACTGTTCTCATCGATGGCTTACCCGTTCTTTCTTGTCTTACCCTGCCTGTCGAAGTTCAGAACAGCAAAATTACCACTATCGAGGGATTGGAAGAGAACGGGAAGCTTCATCCTTTGCAGGAAACGTTCGCGGAGTTGGGCGCTGCGCAATGTGGCTATTGCACTCCGGGTATCCTGCTTGCAGGTGTGGCTCTTTTGCAGGAACATCCGCATCCCACACGCGAGCAAATGAAAGAGGCGCTTGCAGGTAACCTCTGTCGTTGCACAGGCTACACTAAAATCTATGAGGCGGTCGATGCGGCTGCTGAACGCCTGCCTGCAGCAGGAGGGGTATCATGACTATCAAAGAACGTACAGGTGCAGGCATAGGGCGTGATAAATCTCGCCCCTACAAGTATATTGGAGCGCCGCTACCTAAAGTTGATGCCTATGCAAAGGTAACAGGGCGGGCGCTCTATGCCGATGATATCATGCTTCCTCGTATGCTCTACGGACGGCTTTTGCGTTCTCCACATCCACATGCGCGCATTGTTGCGATAGATACACACCTTGCATTGGAATTGCCCGGAGTGCTTGCCGTCATTACTGGAGAAGATCTGCCACACCGATTTGGTATTCTACCCTCAAGCCAGGATGAATATGCCCTGGCTATTGATAAAGTGCGCTATGTCGGCGATCCTGTTGCTGCCGTTGCAGCCTTAGATCCCGATATTCTCGATGAAGCCATCAAGCTTATCCATGTAGAATACGAGATTTTACCTGCGCTTATGACTATTGATGAAGCCCTGGACCATCCAGAGGTCAAGATCAACGACGAAGCGCGTATCGGTAATATACATAAGGCCGTTTCGTATGAGTTTGGAGACATTGAGGGAGGTTTTGCTGAGGCGGATTATGTGCGAGAAGACTGGTTTTTCTACGAAGGTAATAATCATGCGCCAATCGAGGCACATGCCTGCGTAGCAAATTGGGAACCCAATCCCAGAGATCTGGTTGGAGGCAAACTCACGCTCTGGTCTTCTACCCAGACTCCGCACTATGTCCACCGCGAATTAAGCAAAGTGTTGGGGCTGCCACAATCGCACGTACGAGTTATCGCACCCAATGTAGGAGGAGGTTTCGGTGGCAAAAGCGATCCCTTTTCGCATGAAATTTGCGCCGCTGAATTGTCGCGTCGTACAGGCAGACCCGTCAAAATTACCTGTACCCGTGAAGAAGTGTTCTTGATTCATAGGGGACGTCACCCGGTCAAAATGTGGATTAAGACTGGCGTGAAAAAGGATGGAACGCTGACTGCTATGCACTTCCGCTCCTTTCTCGACGGGGGCGCATATGGTTCCTATGGCATTGCCACAACGTATTACACTGGCGCACTGCAGACCGTGACATATACACTTCCTTGTTATAAATTCGAGGGTATGCGGCTTTTTACCAACAAGCCCCCGTGCGGTCCTAAACGCGGGCATGGTACGACACAACCGCGTTATGCTGTAGAGGTGCATCTCGACAAAATAGCCTATGATCTGGGTATCGACCCTGTCGAGCTGCGCCGCCGCAACCTGATTGAACCGGATACGCGTACTATTAATGGCTTGCGCATCACCAGTTGCGCCCTTGGCGAATGTCTCGACGCCGTAGTCGAACGCTCCGGTTGGAATGAATTTCATGCCCAATCCTCCGTAGGGGCCGATTCATCGCACCCATCGCCGATTTATCGGCCCTCCGAGGATGGAATGGAAAATACCGCCGAATCATCCATCAAACGTGGTCTGGGCATAGCCGCGTCCTCGTACATTTGCGGCGCAGGAAAACCGATTTACTGGAATGACCTGCCCCATTCAGCCGTACAGATTCGCCTCGATCGTGGAGGAGGTATCACCGTCTATTGTGGCGCCACCGACATCGGCCAGGGTTCGACTTCCATTCTTGCCTATATCGTTGCAGAAGAATTAGGGGTGCCTCCAGAACATATTCACCTGGAAACCGCCGATACTACCCTGACTCCGGTCGACTTAGGTTCGTATTCCAGTCGTGTCACTTTCATGGCTGGTAACGCAGCTATCGCCGCAGCACGCAAATTGAAAGCACAACTCTTCGAGTTAGCTTCTGAACAATTGCAAGTGCCTGTTGAGAATCTAGAAGCTGCTGAATGTCTCATCTATGATGAAAACGATCCTGGCATGGCGCTGTCTTTTGTAAAAGCGGTGCAGTTGACCGAGGCTCGTTATGGCGCGCTGGTGGCTGCGGGTTCATATGCTCCGCCAGAAGACATTCACGGGGATTACAAAGGAGCAGGCGTCGGGCCTTCCCCAGCATATTCCTACTCGGCATGTGTTGCGCAGGTAGCAGTCGATATTGAAACAGGCGAAGTGGTTGTCGAAAAGCTCTGGCTGGCGCACGATGTTGGACAATCCATCAACCCGTTGCTCGTCGCAGGTCAGGTTGAGGGTGGTGCCTACATGGGTTTTGGTGAAGCGATGATGGAGCAACAGGTCTTCCGTAAAGGACGGCATAAAATACCTTCGCTGTTGGATTATAAGCTACCTACAACCCTCGATACGCCAGAAATTGAGACGATCCTGATCGAAATTCCAGACCGTGAGGGTCCCTATGGTGGCAAAGAAGCAGGTCAGGGTCCCTTGAATCCAGTAATCCCCGCGATTGC
>WNGJ01022674.1_pt1 | contig 10230 bp, 12 predicted proteins | sample 5400611 | NCBI WGS metagenome assembly WNGJ01 (sample SAMN13153375, study PRJNA577476) | soil metagenome | isolation source: 40 cm soil or saprolite under Garry oak tree replicate 1 | place: USA:California | collected 2016-06-15
AGCGCAGCGTGACTTTCACCTTGTCGCCTTCTTCGAAAAAGCGCTGCATCGAGCGCATCTTCACGTCGTAGTCGTGGTCGTCGATCATCGGCCGAAGCTTGATCTCTTTGACCTCGACGACCTTCTGCTTCTTGCGGGCTTCCGCCGCTTTCTTCTGCGCCTGGTATTTGTATTTGCCGTAATCGAGAATTTTGCAGACCGGCGGGGACGAGTTGGGGGCGATCTCGACGAGATCTAGCCCGGCCTCCTGGGCCTTGTCCAAAGCGATCTGGATATCAACCGGCCCGTGATTATGGCCGTCGTGGTCGATCAGTTGGACTTCGCGAACACGGATCTCCTCGTTGATGCGCGGGCCGTCCTTCGGGGCGGGCTGCGCAGGTCTCATTGGGCGACGAATGGCTGTGCTCTCCTCATGTTGTTACAACGGTCCTGCTGCCGCAGGCCCAGGAAGGATCAGGACAAACCGCGCATAAGTCAACGGCTTTCCATCGGTTCGCGGCCGCCGCGCGCGCCGCTGCGACTTCTAGCGGTCGCGTTCCAGCAGCGCGGTATAGACGGCATGGGTCGCGGCCGCCGCGCTATGCGGAGAAAACATGTATTCGGCGAAGTGGCGTGCGCGCGCGGCCATCGTACGGTAGGCGTCATCATCAAGGGCCCACGCCTCGATCACTGCGCTGGCAAATTCTTTTGCGTCGCCGGCCTTGACCACCCATCCCGTGCGCACGTCCTCCGGCATTTCCGGCGGCGCGACCACGTGTTCCGGCAGGATGCCGACATCCGACGTGACGACCGGCCGCCCCATGGCTTGCGCTTGCGCAACCACGCGGCCGAGGACCGGCGGCTCGGTTGCGGGCACCACCACGGTATCGGCGGCGGCAAGCGCCGCCGGCATGTCACGGTAGTGTCCGGTCAGCCGCACCAGCGCCTGCACGCCTTTGACCTTCGCCTCTTCCACGATGGCGCGCGCATATTTGCGATGGCTGCGATGTTCGCCAACCAGCACGAACACAAAGCCGCGCATACCGCTGTCGAGCATGATGCGAGCGACATCGGGCACAATAAGTTGGCCGTTCCAAGGGGCGACGCGGCCGGGAACGAGCAAAATGCGCGCCGCCGGCGGAATTCGCCACGCCACGTGCAAGGCTTCGACTCGCGCGGGATCCACGGCCGCAGGATCGAATGCGGCGATGTCGATGCTGCGCGGAATGATGGTGAGGTGCTCGCGTGGAACATTGTGGCGCGCTAGGACCGGACCGGCAGCGAAGTTTGAAGGCGTGATCACCCAATCGCCGCGCGTGAGAGCGGCGGCCCAATAAGCACGCAGTCTAGAGACCGGCGGCACGTCGGGCAGTGTGGCGACAATCCATACGGCGATCCGCGCCGCCGCCATGTTGGCGATCCAGGCTCCGCCGGCGCTTTGCGCGTGCACGATATCGATCCGCTCGGAGGCAATCAGGCGCTCCAAAGCGCGGGCGTTTCTCCTGAGCTGGAACGGATTGACGGTCGCATTGACGAGCGGAATCCATTCGCCACCGGATGCCGTGAGCTCCGCAACCAGCGGGCCATCCTCGCTTGCAACGAGCGCGCGCGCGCCGGCTTGACGCAGGGCGGCGGCCACAATGAGGGCAGTGCGGGCGACCGGCCCCTCGCGCAAAGCCGGCACGATCTGCAGGACGGTGGCGTCGGCCAAGGTCCGCGGGTGAACCTGCCGATCGGTGTTGCTCACGGATTCAGTTCCTCGGCCGGCTCTGGGTTGTTGGCGGCTCGGGCGTGCTTGTATTCAATGGCAGGATGCGGCGGAACATGCCCAGCGCCCCCATGCAAGTGTGCCTCTAAGGCCAGGCTCCGCAAATGAGCGATCTTTGCCTGAAATTCCTGACTGTTGGAACGGATATGGCGGCCCGCCAAATTGCCGTGCGGCGGCGCGAGGGAGGCTCACCCGGCCTGTTCTGGCTGGGCGGCTTCAAGTCCGATATGCGGGGTACCAAGGCGATCCCAGCGTCGCGCGGCTCGTGCTGATCGCACCCGCAGTCGACTTCACTGAAGAGTTGATGTGGAAACGGTTCCCGCCGGAGGTCAAGCTCAAGATCGAGCAGACCGGCGTTTGGGCGCGGCCTTCGCAGTATTCCGAAGAACCCTATCCGATCACCCGCGGTCTTATCGAGGAGGGGCGCAAGCACCTCCTGCTCGACGGCATGATCGAGACCGGTTGCCCGGTGCGGATTCTTCAGGGCGTGCAGGATCCCGACGTTCCATGGCAGCACACGGTCGAGCTGACCTCTCGCTTTGCCCGCGACGACGTCGTGCTGACGCTGATAAAGGATGGCGACCATCGTCTGTCGCGCCCGGAGGACATCGAGCGGCTGATTGCCGCCGTGGCCGAGTCGTAGAAGGCCGCTAACCGTGCTTGGAACGGCTGTCGCCGGGGACCTGCGTGCGATCGGACATGCCGTAGTCCCGGATCACGCCGGCAATCCGCAATCGATAGTCCGCGAATAACTCGCCGCGGCCGACGGCCTGCGCGCGACGATGGGCTTCGAGATTTCTCCATGCGCTCACCGCCGCTTCATCGCGGAAGAATGAAAGCGAGAGCATCTTACCGGGCTCGTAGATACTCTCGAACCGCTCGATCGAGATGAAACCATCGATCTGATCGAGCAGCGGCCGCAGCTCGGCAGCGAGGTCGAGATATCGTTGCTTGTGGCCAGGCTTTGGCCAGACTTCGAAGATCACGGCAATCATTGAACACCTCGAGGAGGGCTGCGTTCGGCGTGCCTTCAATGCAAAACCGTCTCCGCTTCGCTGAAAACCGCTCGCCGAGGCACCGCCAGCGCCCACCATTTCAACAGAAGCGGCGGCTCAGGTCACTGACCTGAGGAACGTCCGCTCCTCACTCAAGATGAAATGTCGCTCCTGCGCAAAACGGAAATTGGCGGCGCCTTCAGAATCGGCCTTGAGCCGTGCGCGGTAGGCCTCGTAGGCGGCGAGACTATCGAACGAGATCAGCCCGTAGGCAATGTTGTTGGTGCCTTCATGCGGCATCCAATAGCCGAGGAGATTTCCACCGCACTTCGGAATGACAGTAAGCCAATGCCGCGCGTATTCTTCGAAGGCATCACATTGAAACGGATCGAGTTGGTAACGGATGAAGACCGTGATGGTCATGGCAGCCTCCGGCGACCGCTAGCTGCATTTTATTGCGTTTTCAGCGAGCATGCTTCGGATAGGACCGAACTATGCAAGTGGTGGGCCATCGCCGCCGCGCTTGCTGCAGTCCCCACTCGCATTTTCGGCCAAGTTCTAGGCGGACGCCGTCGGCTCGGCGGCCAAAAGATGATCGCCGGCTTCGTAGAGCACATGCAGGCCGTCGCGGTAGGTCGGATAGCGCAGCTTCACCCCGAGCGCCTTCTTGAGCTTGTCGTTGCGTGCGCGGATGCAACCGTCGTAGAAGCTCAGCGCCATGGGCGAGGCCAATTTGCCGGCGTCCTCGTATCGGATCTCCGGCGGGGGCTCGATGCCGATCAGGCGCGCCGCAAATGCGATCTGATCGCTCGGCGATGCTGGTCGAGACGTGGCCGGGCTTGGCGATACGATGCACGGTACCGCGCAGGAGGCGCACCATTCCGTTGCGTCCCGGACCATAGATGCCGCCGAGCCGCAGGATCGCGACTGGCAGGTTGCGTCGCGCCCCGAGCGCCTGCCAATCGAGTTCGGCCTCGATGCGGGTGCCACCGCGGCGCGCGAGCGCCGGAATGGTCGGCGCAGTCTCGTCGATCCACGCACCGCCGCTATCCCCGTACACGCCGAGGCTCGACAGATAGACCGCGGACTTAAGCCGCGGCGCCCGTAGCATGTCCTCTTCGAGCAGCGCGAGCACGGGATCGCGGCCTTCCACCGGCGCTGCCGAAACGAGCAGCGCATCGGCCTCTGAAATCGCGGCCTTGAGCTCGTTTGATGGCGACGCACCATCAAATACCAACATCTCGACCGATTTGCCGCCGAGGCGTTCTCGCCCGAGCGCGGCCGCACGGTCCGCGTTGCGCGTCGTTCCCACGACGCGGTCAAAGCGCGAACCGAATTCGCTAACATAATGCTGGGCGCAGTAACCAAGCCCAAGACAAACGAGCGTGCTCATCAAGCGGCCGCCGCGTCGAGCGCTACCGCCCATTCCTCTGCGACTAGAGGCTCGCTCTCGCGAGCGCGACGATCCATCGCCAGCGCAGCGAAGCGTTCGGCGGGTAGCAGCCGGCCCAGCGCCCACACTGCTGCGCCGCGCACCAGTGCCGAGGAATCGTCCAACAGCCGGATGGCCTCGGTTGCAAGCGCCGCATCACCGGAATTGCCGATCGCGATCAGCACGTTGCGCACGAACCGATTGCGCCCCGTGCGCTTGAGCGGCGACTTCGAAAACATTTGTCGGAACGCGGCATCGTCAAGCCGCGCGAGATCGGCAAGGCGTGGGGCCGTCAATTCAGGGCGCGCGGCGAGCTTGTTCTCGCGGCCGGCTTGCGCGAACTTGTTCCACGGGCATACCGCCAGACAATCATCGCAGCCGAAGATGCGATTGCCGATCGGCGCGCGCAGTTCGCGCGGAATCGGACCCTTGTGCTCGATGGTGAGGTAAGAGATGCACCGCCGCGCATCGAGTTGGTAAGGCGCGGGGAACGCGGCGGTCGGGCAGATATCGAGGCAGGCGTGGCAGCTACCGCAATGGTCGACCTCCGGTGCGTCCGGTGGCAGCTCGAGCGTTGTGAAGATCGCACCGAGAAACAACCACGACCCGAATTGGCGTGAAACCAGATTGGTGTGCTTACCCTGCCAGCCGATGCCGGCAGCGGCGGCGAGCGGCTTCTCCATGACCGCGGCGGTATCGACGAAGACCTTCGCGTCGCCGCCGGCTTGCGCGGTCAGCCACCGCGCCAGCGCCTTGAGTCTCGGCTTGATGATGTCGTGATAGTCGTCGGCCCGCGCGTAAACCGAAATCGCGCCGCGGTCGCGCCTGCGCAAGATCGCCAGCGGATCGCTGCCGGGCTCTTGGCCGTAATTAAGGCCAAGCATGATGACGGAGCCTACCTCGGGCCATAGCGCGCGCGGGTTGCCGCGCCGTGCCGCCGTTGTTTCCATCCAATCCATGTCGCCGTGGGCGCCTTCGGCCAGGAACTGCCGCAGCCGCTCCAACGCCTGCGGGATCGAGTCCGGCCGCGTGATGCCGACGGTGTCGAAACCGTATTGATGAGCGGCGCTCGCGAGCGCCGCTTTGAGCGCCGAGGGATCGTTTAGAAGTCGAGATCGGCGTAGGTCTCCGACGGCGGGATGCCCGCCAGCGTCTCGGCTAGAATGGGACGGAACGACGGACGCGACTTGACCTGCGCGTACCACGTCTTCGCGGCCTCGTCTTCGTTCCATGGCACATCGCCCAGATAGTCGGCTGCCGAGAGGTGCGCGGCTGCAGCGAGATCGGCGTAACTCATCCGTGCGCCTGCGAGCCAATCGCGTGTGCGCACCAGCCAGCCGATATACGCCAAATGATACCGCATGTTGTGGCGCGCCGCTCGGATCACCTCGGTATCCGGGGAGCCGCCGCCTGCGCTTGCCGGCATCTGGCGCTTATATAGGCGTTCCATGGTAAGCGGGCCGCTGACCTCGGCAAAAAATTTGTCGTTGAACCAGCTCATCAGCCGGCGAACCTCGATCCGCGGCCCCGGTTCGCGCGGCAGCAGGCGCAGTTCGCCAAGGTCGGCGCCCCGCGTCTCGTCCAGATATTCGGCGATGATCGACGCGCCGGGAACCGCCGGACGACCCTCCTCCACCGCGACCGGAGTCGTGCAGGCAGGATTGAGGATGAGGAACTCCTCGCGGCGCTCCCATACGCGCTCCTCGACCGTCCGCGCGGTGATGCCGTATTCGCCGAGCGCCAAACGCACGAAGCGGGAATGCGGGCAGAACGGGTGATGAAACAACGTCAGCATGCGGTTTTAATGACTGCGGCGAGGTTGGCGCGCGCCGGCCGCGCGACGGCGGTCACGTTAGGTCGCCCTCGATCCTTTGGGTAGGGCCGGCCAAGAGCAACCTGTGCAATGTTGGCCCTTTCCCGTTGCCCCAAGGTTAATGATGCGGGAAAAGCGCATCTTCCGGACCTTCCGCGCCTGCTTCTGCGCGGCACCTCTCTCCCTCTGGCCGCGGAGCCGTCATGTTGCTCGACCTGTTCAAGGCCTTCGTCCTCGGTGTGATTGAGGGGCTGACCGAGTTCCTGCCGGTGTCCTCGACCGGCCACCTCCTCTTGGTGCAGCGCTTTTTCGGATTCGACGATGACGATTTCGGCAAGACCTTCGCGGTGCTCATCCAATTCGGCGCGATCCTCGCGCTGCTGTCGATCTATTTTTTTCGTATCTGGCGCATTGCCACCGGTATGTTCAGCGATCCGGCAGCTCGGCGTTTCGTCATCGGTGTGCTGATCGCATTCCTGCCGGCGGCCGTCGTTGGCGCGCTCGCGCACGATGTCATCAAATCGGTGCTGTTCAACGTCTGGATCGTCTGTTTCACCCTGATCGTGGGCGGTGCGATTCTGTTGTGGGTTGATGGGATGGATCTCGACACCCGCTACCACGATGCCACGCGGTTTTCTTTGCCGATGTATTTTGGCATCGGCCTGGCGCAGTGCGTGTCCATGATACCCGGCGTCTCGCGCTCCGGGGCGACCATCGTAGCCGCCATGCTGCTGGGGGCTGATCGACGCTCAGCCGCGGAGTTCTCGTTCTGGCTCGCAATGCCCACCATGGCCGGTGCGTTCGCCTACGACCTCTTCAAGAGCCGTGGGCAGATGAGCATGGACAACAGCATCCTCGTAGCGTTCGGATTTGCTGTGTCGTTCGTGTGCGCCTGGATCGTGGTGAAGACGTTTCTGGACTATGTGCAGCGCCACGGTTTCGGCTTGTTCGCCTGGTGGCGCGTCGTCGTTGGAGGGCTCGGCTTGATCGCGCTGGCCCTGGGGCACTAACCGCCGTCCTCGCCTTTTTCGTGCAGTCCTGGCGTCAGGCGATCACGGCGCGCGAGACCTCACGCACGTCGCGAACGCCGGTGAGCGTCATCGCCACTTCGAGCTCGGCGCGGATGATGTCGAGCGCTTGGCGAACGCCGGCTTCGCCATAGGCCGCAAGACCATAAAGATGGGCTCGCCCGGTCAGGCACCCGCGCGCGCCGCGCCCCAATGCTTTGAGCACGTCCTGCCCGGAGCGGATGCCGCCGTCGAACAGCACCTCGATGCGGTCACCGACCGCGCTCGCGATCTCGGGCAAGACGGCGATGCTGGAGTGCGCGCCGTCGAGCTGCCGGCCGCCGTGATTGGATACGACGATGCCATCGACGCCTGCCGACGCCGCCGTCTTGGCGTCCTCGACGTCGAGCACGCCTTTGAGCACCAGCTTGCCCGGCCACAGGCTGCGCACCCAATCCACGTCGCGCCAATTGAGCGAGCGGTCGAAATTTTGGTTCGACCAAGCGCCGGCCCGCTCCATGCCGACGCGGCCTTTGAGATAAGCCTCGACGTTACCGAAGGTCTTGCGCCGCCCAAGGAGCACTTTGATCAGCCAAGCTGGCTTGGTGGCAATGTCCCACGCATTGCGCGGGGTGAGCCGCGGCGGAACGGTCAATCCGTTCTTGATATCGGCGTGGCGTTGGCCCCGCATGGGAAGGTCAACTGTCAGGAACAGGGCGGAACAGTTGGCCGCGCTCGCTCGCTCGATCACCGATCGGCTGAAACCGCGGTCGCGAAACATATAGAGCTGAAACCAGAACGGCTGTTTCACCGCGCTCTGCACGTCCTCGATCGAGCAGATCGACATGGTGGACAGACAGAACTTGATGCCGGCAGCCTCCGCGGCGCGCGCGGCCAGCATCTCGCCGTCGCCGTGGACAAGGCCGGCGAGTCCGGTCGGCGCGATGGCGAGCGGCATCGACACGGTTTCGCCCAGCATCGAGGCGGCGAGCGATACCTTGGAAACGTCGATCAGCACCCGCTGGCGCAGGCGGATGGCGTCGAGATCGTTGCGATTGGCGTTGAACGTGATCTCGTCGTACGAGCCTCGCTCCACATAGTCAAAGATCGCGCGCGGAATTTTTCGCCGGGCGATCCGCCGCAGATCTTCGATATTGGTGACGATGGACATGGCGGAGACCGGGAAGTGCCGATTAGGGCGAACTGCCGATCACCGGCCCTTGTCCCTTGAATTGGCCGCTCTTGCGGAACCGCCACAGATACAAGGGCACCACGGCCGCCATGGCGAGGGGCTCGATGCCGAGCGCTTCGAGCGTGCGGCCTTCACGCTTGGCCGTCTCAGAGACAATGGCATCGCCCCGCAGCAGCTCGACTTGGTCGGGCGTTAACAGCGGCTTCGGCAGAAACTGAAGAAAGCCGGCCTGGAACTTGGCGAGTGCGAAAGGGATCGGAACTAGCAAGCGCCGCCGTTCGATCGTCGCGAGCAGGAACTGCATCAGCTCTTTGAAGCTGAGCACTTCGGGGCCGCCGAGCTCGTAGACTTCGCCGTCTTTAGCGCGGTCTTCGATTGCGGCAACGATCGCGCTCGCGACGTCGCCGGCAAAGACAGGCTGGAACCGGGTCTGACCGCCCCCGACCAGTGGAAGGGCCGGGGACAAACGGGCAATCGCCGCAAACTTGTTGAAGAAGTCGTCTTCCGGCCCGAACAGGACGGAGGGGCGCATGATCACCGCCGACGGCACGGCGGCGAGCACCAGCCTCTCGCCGACTGCCTTCGAGCGGGCATAGCATGAGGGGGCTCCTTCGTCGGCGCCGATCGCCGAGACGTGGATCAAGCGCGCGCCGACCGCCGCGGCGGCGCGCGCCACGGCTTCGGCACCGAAGGACTGCACCGCATCGAATCTTTGCCGCCCGCGCTCGAACAGAATGCCGACGAGATTGATCACCACATCGGCCTCGCGCGCCGCCGCCTCGACCGAGGCGGCATGACGCACATTGGCCTGCATGGCATGGATCTGGCCGACCTGGCCGAGCGGCTGCAGGAAGCCGGCAAGCTCGGGGCGGCGGACGGCGACGCGAATGCGGTAGCCGAGTTTCGCCAGCGCGCGCACGACGTGACGGCCGAGGAAGCCCGAGCCGCCGAATACGGTGACGAGCGTTTCGAGCGGAATCGCGGTCATGCTCGCTCAAATCCCTCACTCGCCGAATACAGGATCGCGTTGATGCTGTACAGGGCGCGCCCATTTGACAACGAGAGGCCCGCTCCATACCTAATCGCGCAAAGCCCAGGTGGCGGAATTGGTAGACGCACTAGTTTCAGGTACTAGCGCCGCGAGGCGTGGAGGTTCGAGTCCTCTCCTGGGCACCAGATTTGTGTCATTGCCGGTCCATGCGCCGTCATGACCATCCGCTTGCACCGCGGCGACCTGCCTGATCTCTCGCGCTACCGCGGCGGTGCGGTCGCCATCGACACCGAAGCCATGGGCCTTGATCTGCACCGCGATCGGCTGTGCGTGGTGCAAATCTCGCCGGGCGATGGATCCGCCGACGTAGTTCAGATCCCAACCGGCACGAACGAGGCGCCCAATCTGACCAAGCTTCTCGCCGACGGGACGGTCCTCAAGATCTTTCATTTCGCCCGCTTCGATCTCGCCGTGCTGTACAAGCGCTTAGGCGTCATGCCCTCGCCGGTCTATTGCACCAAAATCGCCTCGCGGATCGCCCGCACCTATTCCGACAAGCACGGCCTCAAGGACCTGGTGCGCGAGGTGCTCGGCATCGACCTCTCAAAACAGCAACAGCTCTCCGATTGGGGCGCTGAGACGCTTACTGACGCGCAACTCGCCTATGCGGCGTCGGACGTGCTGCACCTGCATGCTCTCAAGGAGAAACTCGACGCCATCCTCATTCGGGAGGGGCGCGCGGATTTAGCGGCAGCGTGTTTTCGCTTCCTGCCCGATCGGGTGCGGCTCGACCTCGCCGGCTGGGCGGATGAGGATATCTTTTCTCACTCTCAGCCTTGAACTCAAACGAGAAATATCGGCGTGTAGTTTATCGTACCATGTCCCGTACTAGGTACAGAACAGCCCGTTTTTAGCACCCTGCCCTCCCCTAGTCCCCCGCTGCGCTGCTGTACGGCCACGCCAAGGGCAGCGCGGGGCATTGTAGCGGTCATGCGGCACGCTGTGTCGGCTACCGGGACGACGGCGCATGGGAGGTTTTAAAATAGGGCTCGG
>WNGJ01034864.1_pt1 | contig 10229 bp, 7 predicted proteins | sample 5400611 | NCBI WGS metagenome assembly WNGJ01 (sample SAMN13153375, study PRJNA577476) | soil metagenome | isolation source: 40 cm soil or saprolite under Garry oak tree replicate 1 | place: USA:California | collected 2016-06-15
GGATCCGGCGTTCGCCGCGCTCAGTGTGCACGTCGACATCTGACTTCCGCTGATGCTCGCGGGAACACAGGTCGTCGTCACTCCCGCCGGCGCGGAGGCCGCGGTCAGCGCGACAGTCCCGGAGAACCCGCCGCTCGCGGTGAGGCTCACGGTGGACGTCGCCGACGCGCCGGATCCGAACGAGACAGTCGTCGGGCTCGCGGAGATTCCGAAGTCCGGCCCGCCGGCGAGGAAGAACTCGACCGGAGAGGCCGCGTTCACGTCGCCTTGACCCAGGCTCCCGCCGCCCCAGACGTCCTCGAGGAGCTTGATGAAGGAGTAGTGGCTATACGCCGCGTTCGACGAGTGGGCGAGGACCGCCGCGGGCCCGCTGAAGCTCGTATAGACGAGAGGCGGGTTCGCATATCCCTCGTCGAACGTGACCATGAGGGCAGCCTTCTTGCCTGCCATGGCCGTCAAGAGCTGGGGCGCCCATCCGGCGATCCACGCATCCCCCGAGGACACGGAGTTGTCATGCATGTTGTGGTTGTCCGTCGGGGTGAACCAGATGAAGTTCACGCCCGCATTGAGCTGTGCGATGACGGTGTTCGAATCGCCGGAGATCAGGTTCGCGCATCGCGCCGAGTTCCCGGTGATCGTCGTATACGAAAGGAACGGGAAGTGATCCTCACCGCGAGGCGGCGAGAGTCCGCATCCGGAACCGCCCGCGCTTTCCGCGATGGCTTTCCAGGTGTGACCGGAGTTCTCAATGAGATCGACGATTGTGGGGTGGTTCAGGTTCGGATGGTTTCCGTCGCCGGAGACGCCGAACGTGCTGCCACCGATCAGGGAGATGTAGTTCGGCTGAGATGGGTTCGTGGTGCTCTGCCAGTGAAGAGAGATGCCGTAGGTGTTCGCGAGTTGTGTCATGTACGTTGCGGGGCCGTAGATGGAGGTGATGTCATGGTTCTCGAAGAGGACGACGACGAGCTGGTCGAAGTTGTTCGAGGCTTCAGCAGAAATAGGACCGGCACCCGGAGAGTTGTTAGGAGTCCCGATCGGGACGATTCCCGAGGCGAGGGCCACGATGCCGAGGAGGACGGACGCCACGACGGCGCCTAACATCCGCTTCATCCGTGCGTCCATCGGTGAATCTCTCCTGGAGGCGGACGAATCGAAAAAGCGAGAGATGATGGTTCTCTTCCAAAACTGCGAAGCGATAATCGGAAGAGATAACATCACCTCGAGGTCGGAAAATGTGTAGGCAATACGAGACTCCGATTCTGAAAGGAACACGAATTCCATGAGAAAATTTTGTAGCACATTCGAAATCCTTCGCGAGCGTCTGGGGGACCCCCTGGAGAAAATGAAGGAAACTAGACGACGCGGAAAGCCGTCAATCCCGGGAGCTCACTCCAAACAAATCCGGTCCTTGTCTCGCTCAGTGCAACCGAATCGCGGAGGGGAGCCGAGCCACGTATGTGGAACCTGGTGTTCTCAAATCAACACGGGGGCTCCATCCTCATCGACGCCCGGAACGGATCAGATCGGACGAATGCACTTTCGACGACCACGAATATCGGTCAACGTAGAATCGCCACGCACCGACGCAGAGTCGCCATGCTAGGACGCAATCTCCTGGAGAGATTGCGCGGGCGGCCACGACCGAATTTCAAATCAATCACACGAGTCACGCTTGGACGATGCTGAACGAAAACTCATCGAAGGGAACACGTGAGGTCTGTCTATTCCTCGTCCCAAGGGAATTCCTTTCGCTCCTGCCGCGGTTCCCGGGGCGCATACGGACGGGCCATGGCATAGATCGAGGCGAGGGAATACAACACAAAGCCGAACCATCCGTAACTCAGGAACAGGATCGCGGTTGTGTTCAGGACGAAATTCGTGACCAAGAAACCCGTGACGGCGGGAAGGAGCATCGCGCCGATCGCCACGTAGATGGAGGCCACGATCGAGGGACCTGCCAACGCGATGGGGGACGCGGGGTTCGCCCAATCGGTCCCCGGCGTGATCATGACCATTTCTTTCGTGACCGCTTCGCGCGCCTTCGTCGCCCGCTCGAGCGCCGCGAGGAAGTTTCCCGTATCCAACAACGCGACGCCTTCTGCGGCGGTCAGCTCCGCGGAGTGGATCTGTTGCGTCGCGACCTTCGTCCGCTCGATGTCCACGAGTACGCCCTGCAGGTCCCCCGCGATCCGCTCGAACAACGCGGTCTCGAGCGTGTCCTTCAGTTGCTCCACGAGTCGCACCCGATACGAGAGATCGCCCTCCCGGCCCGCGGTCGCTTCCGCGACGAGGCGCCGAATCTCCGGGACGTTGAGGCCCGCCTGCTTCGAGGCGACGAGGAGCGGTTTGATCTCGTTCACGAGGCGGACCAGCACCTGGGTCATCTCGCGGTCCTCGGAGACGAGCGGCCCCGAGTTGCGAGCGCGGATGTCGGACAGGCGGTCCATGAGATTTCCCGGAGTGGCGGCATCCTCTCGAGGCACCAGCCGGGAGAGCGCGACGGAAACGGCCGCGGCGTCCCGTTCCCGATCTGCATCCATGTACCGCGAGGGATCGACGCCCGAGTCCTCGAGCAATCCGTCCAGGGCCCACTCCGGGTCGACGTTCCGAGTCGTCCGCGGAGGTGCCGTCGGGAATGCGAACCCCGATCGATCTCCCCGAGGCAGGTCACGGGGCGGAGGGCCGGGCGAGATTCCCCTCGACCGGACCGGTCGGGCGAAATACGGCACGATGGAAGCGGTCACGAAGAGGCCGATGAGGACCAAGACGCCTCCGACCATCGACGTCTGATAGACGGTCCGGGACACGTCCGGCTCGAACCAGGGACCTTTCGATGCGTGAGCGACGGACCACGCAAGATACGCGACGATCCCGAAGAAAGCCGAGAAAGCGACCGCCAGGTAGCGAGGACGTACAAAGCTCATCTCCCTCACTCTCCCTGCGATGGAAGGTATTGTGGAATCCATGAATAAGAACGTTCCGTCGCGTCTCCCGCTAGCTCGCGGCTTCCTCGGGAAACCTACGCGGACTCGCGGGCGGGCCCGAACCACCGACCCCATAATGCCCTCCTTTCGACCGTCCGAGGGGACGAGGAGCGCAGGCGTTTCTTCAGCAGGGCGAGCGCGATCCGGAATCCCTCCTTCAGGTGGAGCTTGGGTTCTCCGATCCGCCGGTCGTACCGGATCGGGATCTCGAGGATCGGGATGCCGCGCAAGGCGCACTCCGCGAAGATGTCCGCTTCCAGGTCGAAGCCGGTCGCGGTCAGGTTGAGGGACTTCAGCCGATCGGACACGAAGGCCCACATGCCGCTGCAGACGTCGGAGATCGGGGTGGCGAACAGGACGGAGGCGAACCGGCTCAGGAGGACGTTGCCCGCGTAGTTGAGGCCCGACATGGCCCCTTCGTCGATGGAACCGCGGAGCCGAGATCCGAGCACGACGGGACTCTCGTCCTTCAGGGCCGCCACGAGTTCCGGGATCGCTTCCGGTGGGTAGGTGCCGTCGCTATCCAGTAGGACCGCGAAGTCCTCCTTGATTTTCGGGACGAACTCGCGGAACGCGGAGCCTTTCCCGTGACCTGACTGGACGAACACCTCCGCGCCGAGCTTCATCGCGACGGCTCGCGTCTGGTCCGTGGACTGCCCGTCGAGCAGGTAGACGGAATAGGAAAGGCCCTTTCGGTGGAGCGTGGTCGAAATCCGCTTCATGACCGCCTCCACGCCATCCTCTTCGTTCAACGCGGGCAACAGGATGGACAGGCTCGATGGGACCAGATTGTCGATTTCTTGCCATAGGGCCTCGGGCGAGGGATCGACCGGACCACCGAACGGGTAGCGGGGAATTGGCAGGCTCGGGGCCGGGGGCATGGGCTCCATTTTCCCGTACGGTTCCAACCCTCCCCTTGCTGGGTCCATTCGAATTTCTGCCTCCACCATGGGATGCGCTAGGGCGATCTCGCGTCAATGGTCGGTAAAAAACGCGCACTTGCGCCCGCTCCGCTCGACGTCGAACCCATCCGCGTCCCCGCATCCTTGGAACGCGAACCCCTCGTCGTTCCTACGACTCCACGAACCCGATTGAACACGGCCCTTTGTCCCGGAGCGCATCAAGCTCAGCGAACGGTCTTCTTGTTTTTGGTACACGTTTTGCCGATGTCATCAAAACTGATTCGAGCATGACGGGACGCACCACGGCTCGTTATCACGCGTGCAAGTGTCCGACACCCGTTCGATGGAGCCGTCCAACCGTCGCGGTGTCGGACGGAATCGGGCGGGTCGCCGGCGTTCCGTCGACGAGGGACTATCTATTTGAGGGGGTAAACGAATGCGTAATCCTCCTGTGGGTCGTGGAGGAGAAATCGGATGGGGAGAGAGTCGTCAGACGCATTGGAACAGGCGGCTCTCTCGTTCCTGTCCGGCATCGATCCGGACCTCGGCCTCGATGCGGCGCTGTTCGTCCGAAGGACCGGATTGGTCGTGGCTTCGTGGATGCGGGAAGGCATTCGACTCGACGTCGTGAGCGTGATGGCGGCGACGATGCTCGCGTCGGTGGACACGATCATTGAGTCGGTCGGCGGTCCGACGCCCGATGTGATCTCCGTCGACACGGACGCCCATCAGATCCTCGCGACGAAGGTCAACTCACGGGCCTTCCTCGTCGTCATCGCGCCGAAGAAGGTGAGCCGAACCGTCGTTCGGAAGACGATGCGCGGACTCAACGCACGTCTCGCGGCGGCCGGATCGAAGTCGACGCACCTGCACGTCGAGGAAACCGAGAAACAACGAGTTAATGTACGTCCTCCTCGATGATGATAGCCCGGGACGAGGGTCTCGGGCATGGAGAGCACGGGCCCGAACGGGTACGCCCTGTTCGGAGCGATGGGAGTCTTCGACTGGATCTTGCAGTCGCTATCGAGGATTGGCGCCCGAGTTCCATTGGAGTCATCGACCCTTGCCATCGCATTGGCCCTCATGGTGGGACTGAAGCACCCGATCCGCCGGCGGATCTACGATCACCTCGCCCGCCTCCCGGGGGACCATTTCCGGTCCGTGGCACGATCCCTGAGCCTCGCGGTGGGGACCGCCCGCTATCACCTGGACGCACTCGCCCGCGAGGGCCTCGTCTACAAACAAGACACGAACGGTCGGGCGCGATATTACATCACGGGCGGCGAGGCCGAGGTGAACCGCCTCTACGCCCGTCACTGGGAATATCGCGACGTCCGCCTGCGGATCCACGGTGCGTTGCGCCGCCTCGAGAAGGCCCAGCCCGCGACGATCGCCAAGGTCTTGGGCATCAGTCGGCAGCTCGCGTCGTATCACCTCGCGGTCCTTGAAAAGTCGGGCCGGGTCCGCCGCCAAGGTGTTCAGTACCGATTGGTCCACCACTCAGCTCGCCCTCGATCCGACGGACTCTGCCGCCGATGCGAATTCGTTTTTGACGAAGCGGTCCCGAAACGAACGGATCGATGACTCGCCACGTCGTAGGTTCTGAACCCTCCTATCGGCCCCGGGAACCCATGGTTCGAAGCCTTAATCAAGGAAGCCGCGATAGGACGAACTCTTGGCCGCGCGCGTCCGGGGACCGGCGTACCTCGACATCGTCACCTTGGCCGTCTGCCTCATGGGACTCCTGGGGCTGATCTCCACCTTCCTGGAATTCAAGGCCGGAGTCTTGGGCATCCCGCGGATCCTCTTTCTGCTCTTCCTCGCGATGATGTGCGCTCCGTTCTACGTGGCGCTCGTGCGGACCCCGAAGTTTCCGTTCCTCTTCCCCCCGGTCGTCGTGATCTTTCTCTTGTTTGCGATCGCGGCCCCACATGGCGTCATCTACGGGACGGACCCGATTTTCAACTTCTCGTTCACGGACGAAATTGTCCGTAGCGGCTTCTGGTACCCCGGTACCGGAAACGCCTTCGCGCATACCTACTCGTTCTACCCCCTCGGAAATGTCTTCATGGGGTACGTGATCCTGGCAACGGGCGTTCCCGGGACCGTCGCGTACCTGTGGATCGAGCCGCTCCTCCGGCTGCTCGCGCTCCCCGCGACCATCTTCGCGATCGGCCGACGCCTTTTCAGCACCCGGATCGCGATCCTCGGTCTCTTCTTCTATCTCGGAACCGCGTCGATCCTGTTTAACACGCCGGTCCAACAGGGTATGGGCATCGTGTTCGTCGGGCTCTCCTTGCTCTCGCTCGTCATGCTGACCCGGAGCGCGGACAAGAGCGCGCAGCGGCGCGCCCAAGTCCTCTTCATGCTCGTGGCGGGCGGAATCGTGATGACCCACCACCTGTCGTCCTACATCTTCGCGGGCTGGTTGGCCACGCTTGCGGTGTTCATGTCCCGCCCGCGATTTCGCCCCGCCATCGGTTCCGTGCGATTGGGCGTCCTGTTCCTGTATTTCATCGGCTTGCTTGCACTCTACATCACGTTCTTCACGTATTCGATCTTCCTCGGTCACGAACAGAACCTCGAGACGGTCATCTATCGACTCGTGGCCCCTGAGAACTTCCCTCCGGCGGGTACGAGTGCCGGCTTGGGCCGAACCTTCACCACGGGGGAAATCGCCTGGGTCGCCGGCTCGGTCTTTGCCCTCCTCGTGCTGGCGCTGATCAGCCTTTACCGGTTCCGCAAATCGAGGGAACATCCGTTCGCGGTGGCGAATGGCCTCGTGGCGACGACCGTGACACTCGTCACGTTGCCCTTGGTCACCACGGGCTTCAATTTCGTCACCCTTCGAATCGGGGAATACACGAACCTCTTCGTGGCTCCCTTCGCCGCTGCCACCCTCATCCGCTGGGCCGGAGCCTCCTCCGGTCGCTGGGGCCGTCTCATGCCCAGATTCACGGGAAAGCGGGATTGGCTCCCGCGTGCCGCGTGCATCGCGATCGGGGCCGCGATCCTGATGGGTGGGAACCTAGCCCCGGCCTCCACGCGGGCCTACTTCGAATCTCCCCTCGCCCGTACGACCGACTCGCCGCTGAATTTCGGTTCGGACGCGATCCGGGCCTCGACGTGGACGGATGTCCACATCGGCCGGGAACGCCTCTGGGGCGATCAGCTCGCGATCGACGGGTTAGCCGGCTTCGCGAACATGGAGGTGGATTTCGGAAGCTCTCGGATCTTCACGAGTACAGCCCTCAACGCGACCGAGTGGTCGCGAATATCCGTGGGGGACTACATCGCGGTCGATCGATGGATGCTCACCCTGCGGCCGAACTTCTTCCAAGAACCCGCTCTGACGGCCAACCTGACCGCGGCGCAGGTCGGAAAATTTGCGCGCGATCCGCACCTCGCGCTCGTCTACCAAGACGCGACCTTCTCCCTCTACCGAGTCATGTCGACCCCGCCGCGGTGACGCGCCGACCTACATCACGACCACGGGAAGGTGGCCCTCGGTGACGACGGCCATGGCCTTGTTCAAGAGCTCGAAGCGCAAGGTGAACGTACCCGTGGTATCGAGGGCGATCGTGAACGATTGCATCCATGACGCCCCGACGGCGAGGGCGATAGGTTGGGAAAACTCCCCGAAGGCATCCATCCGCAAGGGCGTCGTCGTCGAGACCGTATGGAAGGGCTCCGTCCCCGTGGCGTTGAGCGGGACGAGCCGGATGCGAAGCTCGTACGAGCTCGCGGTGTCATTGCCCATCACGGTCACCGTGATGGACTTGGGCTGACCAAGGACGAACGATCGATTAAGGCTGTTCGAGGTCCCGTCGGGGCCCGTGAGCGCGAGACCCACGGACGGTGCGTCGGGATAGTGGACATTCGCCAGGGACACGAGGAACACGACGGCGCCCACGACGGCCACGTAGAGGGCGGCGACGACTCCCTTCTCGCCCTTTGTGTAGTCGGAGAAGTCGAATAAGCGCCGGGCGAAATCGACGAAGGCCATCCAAGGATTCGTCGCCGGGCGGCGCAAGAGGAACGCGATGACCGCGAGCGGCAATCCGACGATCACGACCGCGAATTCCGTGATCGGGATGCCGACGATCGAAACCGCGAGGGCCGACAACGACGTGATGAGGATCGTCAGTCCGACAGTGAAGGCGAGGATCTCCGCGACGGACATCGGGATGCGTCCCCCCGCGACGAGGCCGAGCGTGCAGTACCCCATGGCGAAGAAGGCCGCGAGGGCCACCGCGGCCCGATAGGGATTCAGAGGCATCGTGACCGCGAGGATCGCATACAGTGCGAGGACGGCCACCGCAAGGCCGATGTACGGGAAGGTCGCACCGGCCGCGGGAGGTCGTTCGGAGGGAACCATCGACGTGTGCCTCGCGTTGAAACCGGCCGGCATTCAAAAACCCTCGCCCGTGGCCGGAGGAAAGTCTATCGCCGGACGAAGGACACGAAGGTCTTTGCGACGGTGGACCAGTCCGGCGTCGTTCGGATCCACTCGTCGTTTTTCCGCACGACCGCGGCCCGTTGGGCGGCGTCGAACGCGGATTCGATCGCCCGCGCGATGTCCGGAGGATTCCGAGGCCTCGCGAAGACGAGGCCCGTCCGCCCTTCGAGTTCTCGGATTGGGTGAACCCGCGTCGTGACGACGGGCAGACCCGCCGCGACCGCTTCGAGGACGACGAGGGGAAGCCCCGTCCGCACGAAACGGTACGGGAACACAGCGACGTGGGATGTGCGGTAGATCGCGCGCAACTCCTCCCGCGTGATCAGGCCGTGGACGCCGAGGACCTCGTGGACGCCGATCCGCTTCCGCTTGACGACCGGGGTGGGAAAACGACCGTCACGCAGGAGCAGGACGACCTGCGTCGGAGGGTCCCGGGGAAGGACGCGCGGAAGCTGGACCACGTCGCGGGTCCCCCGCGTGGCCTCGGGAGGCCCCGAGAAGACGACGCGCCGCGGAACGGGTCCGAAGGCCCCGGACAGTCGGGATCCGAGGCCCGTGGCCCTCCGATCGAGGAAAAAGGGGTCGAACGGATGGCGCACGACGTGGCACGATCCCGCCGGGAGCCCGGCGGAAATCCCGGTCGCTCGGTCGCTCTCCCAGAGGAAGGCGTAGTCATTCACGTAAGGGGGTGGATCGGACCACGTGCCGAGGCGGCGGGAGGCGTACAAGCCGGCATGGTGCAGGTCGAGACGGATCTCGGGGACGAGGGTGGGGTCCGAGAATCGCCGGGCCAAGTCCCATCCGTTGTGGAGGGGCCGGAGGAAGATTCCGATCAGCCGGCCCTTGGACGGGGGCGTGCCCGGCTCCCGGTGCAGGGAGAAGAACAGGCTCGCCGTCAAGCGGACGATTCCCGCGTCGTATCCGCGGGTCTCAAGGAGCCGGTGGAGCCGGCGCGCCGACCGGAAGTCGATGGCGTCGGGATGCCGGTCGACGCGGACCCCGTTCCACGTCGGGACGCCCGCTTCCGTCGTCAGCGCCGAGGCCTCATGGCCGGCGGCCTGCAGCGCCCGAGCGAGTTCGCCCAGGTACCTCCACGGTTGCAGCTTCAGGGACTCGGGAGGGAGGGTTTCGGTGAGGATCGCGATCCGAAGGGTTTCCATGGCTCAGCCCCGCACCGCGGTCCTTGGGAGGGAACGGCTCAGGCGGGCCAAGAGATTGGAACCCGGGCAAAAGGGTATCGTCTCTTCCTGCGTCCTCGGGTCGCTCGCCTCCCATCCGAGGTCGTACGCGGACTGAAGCGAATTTCAAATAAGGCGTCAGGGTACCTATCATTGGGCGGTGGAAGTACCTGCGGATCCTGATCGTCGGATCGCGAATCTTGCCGTTCCGTCACGCCGGAGACAAGAACTTCTGGCTCGACATGTTCGGCGGGCTCCAACGGCTCGGCCACGACCTCGAAATCGTGTCGGCGATGGTCGAGGACGTTCCGAACGGGGGCCTCCCTCTCCATCGGGTCTCCCCAATCCCGGTGTACCTGCGACCCGACCTTCGCTTTAACCCGACCCACTGGTACATCGCTGGGACGAACAACTACGTGAGCAAGACGGTCAGTCTTCCGCGGATCGTCCGCGCGGTCCGCCGCTACCGCAAACGCTTCCGTCCCGACGTCATCCATTTCATCGAGAACTACGGGCCGGCCATGGCGCCGCTCCGGCTCGCCTTCCCCCACGTCCCGCTGACGATCTCCGCACCGACATACCAGCCGAATCGTCCGCTGTACGATCTGTTCCTCGAGGCCAGCTTCGCGAGTTTCGACACGGTCGTCCCTTTCTCGGACGCGTACCAGCGGCGTCTCCTCGAGCTCCGGTTTCGCCGGGAGCG
>WNGJ01016373.1_pt1 | contig 10228 bp, 6 predicted proteins | sample 5400611 | NCBI WGS metagenome assembly WNGJ01 (sample SAMN13153375, study PRJNA577476) | soil metagenome | isolation source: 40 cm soil or saprolite under Garry oak tree replicate 1 | place: USA:California | collected 2016-06-15
GTCTCCGGCCCGACGTCGCGCGCGGCGTCCGAGAGCGACGACGTGCTGGGCGACCTCGAGCGCAACCCCCAGGCACCGGACGTCAGCCGGCTGCTCGACGCACTGGTTCGTCAGGTCGAGATCGCGTTCAAGGCCGGCCAGTTCGAGCAGGTGCTGACGCTGATCGCCGGCATCTCGCGGGGCCACCAAGCGGTGCCGCGCGGTAGCGACGCGCGGCGTCACTACGGAATCGCGTTCAAGCGCGTCTATACGAAGGCGATGCTGGACCGGCTGGCCCATCTCGTGAGCGTACCCAAGCACCGGAGCGACGCGATCCTCGCCCTGCAACGGGCGGGTGCGGGCGGCGTGAAGGTGCTGATCGACCTGCTCGTCGCCGCGCCCACGATGTCCGAGCGGCGCGTCCTGTTCGACGCGCTCAGCCAGATGAAGGAAGGCACCGGCCAGCTGGTGCAGATGCTCGATCATCGACAGTGGTTCGTCGTCCGCAACGGCGCCGAGCTCGTGGGGGAGCTGGGCCTCGAGGACGCGGTGCCAGCGCTCGCGCGGCAGCTCGAGCACCCGGACGACCGGGTCCGCAAGGCAGTGGCGCTCGCCCTCGCGAAGATCGGGAGCGGCAGCGCCGCAGAGCCGCTGCTGCACGCGCTGCGCGACAAATCTCCCGAGGTGCGGATGCAGGTGGCGCTCGGGATCGGGGGACTCAAGGCCGGCGCCCTCGCGATGCCGCTCGTCGTCGCGATGGAGGAGGAGCAGGACGAGGCGGTGGAGCGCGAGCTGATCCTGGCTCTCGGCCGCATCGCGAGTCCCGACGCCGTGCTGGCGCTCATCAAGGTCGTTCAGCCGGCGGGGCGGTTCTTCGGGCGCAAGCCCACGGTGCTGCGCATGGCCGCCGTGGAGGCGCTGCGGCTCGCCGGCACTGCCGCCGCCATCGGCACGATCGAAGGCCTGGTGGCCGACTCGGACGCCGAGGTGAAGGAAGCCGCCCAGGCGGCCCTCCTGGACCTCAAGAAGCGGAGATAGCGGCCGGCTCAGCGAGGAATGAAGTTCGTCTCCGGAGTCAGGCTCTTGGCGAACGCGGCGATCAAGCGGGCCGTGCGCTCCAGGTCCTCGACCGCGACCATCTCGTTCGGGCTGTGCATGTAGCGGTTGGGGACGCTCACCAGGCCGGTCGGGATGCCCCGCAGCGCGTTGTAAATGGCGTCGGCGTCGGTGCCGGTGTCGTGGGGCGCCGCCTGGACGCTGTAGGGCAGCTGCTCGCGCTCCGCGCACTGCACCAGCATCTCGAAGACGACCGGGCTCACGGCCGAGCCGCGTGACAGCACGGGCCCCCCGCCGAGCTTGTGCTCCCCGGCGCGCTTCTTCTCGGCGCCCGGATAATCGGTCGCGTGCGTGACGTCCACCACGAGCGCCACCTGGGGATCGATGCCCACCGCGCTGGTGCGCGCGCCGCCGCCCATCCAGGCGATCTCTTCCCGCGTCGTCGCCACCGCGAATACGGCCGCGTGCTTGGGACGGTCCTTGGCGAGAAGGCGGGTGGCCTCGGCGACCAGGTAGGCACCGATGCGGTTGTCGATGCTGCGCGACACGATACGCCGGTTGGGGAATTCCCGCACCGCGGCGTCGAGCACGCCCGCGTCCCCTACCCGGACCCGCGCGAGCGCCTCGGCCTTGGTCGCGGCGCCGACGTCGATCCAGAGGTCGGAGATCTTCGACACCTTGTCCATCTCCTCCTTCTTCATCAGATGCACGGCCTGCTTGCCGATCACGCCGCACACGGACTCCTTCGGCCCGAGGATCACGACGCGCTGGCCCACGAGCACCTGCGGGTCCCAGCCGCCGATCGCGGCGAAGTAGAGGTACCCCTCGTCGTCGATGTGCGTTACCTGGAGCCCGATCTCGTCGATGTGACCCGCCAGCATCAGCCGCGGCCGGCCCTTGGCGTTGAGCGCCGCGACCGAGTTGCCGTGGACGTCGGCCGTCACCTCGTCGGCGAATGTCTTCACCTCCTCGCGCCACACCCGCGCCGGCCCCGTCTCGAAGCCGGATGGCCCCGGCGTGTCGAGCAGCCGCTTGAGAAAGTCCAACGTGGGTTTGGTCATCGCACCGTGTCCGTGGTCGAGAGGCCGGCACGCCGCCGCGCTCGAGAGAAGGAGAAGAAGATGGAGTTAGCCGAGGAGAATTGCGAGCCGCATCAACCCGCGATCAACCGCGCCAGGATCTCGGCCGCATCCACGAGGCGCGGGCCCGGACGCGAGGTATACGCATTCCCGTCCATGAATTCGACGCGCCGGCCGAGCAGCACCCGCGCGTCCCGGTCCGTGACGGCGGCGAGCTCCTGCTGGGCGCGGGCGACGTCGAAGCCGCACAGCGCGACGACCACGAGGTCCGGCGCGAGCGCGCGCCAGGAGCGCGCAGCGGAGCGCTCCCCCGGACGGCCGGCCGCATCGCGGCCGCCGGCGATCTCGACCAGCTCGGGGACCCAGTGGCCCGCCACGTAGGGCGGGTCGAGCCACTCGAGGACCACAATGCGTGGGGGCGTGGGGGCGTGGGTCGTGGGGCGACGCGCGGCGACCTTCCGCAACCGATACCGCAGCCCCGCGACGACCTCGTCCGCCTCGTCCTCTAGGTTGAGCGCCGCGCCGACCTTGCGGATGTCGGCGAGCACGCCGTCGAGGGTGTGGGCGTGCAGCATCACGACCCACGGCGTCGGGTTGAGGGCGGCGACGAGCTGTCCCAGCCCGCTCTCGCCCACCGCACAGACCTCGCACAGCGACTGCCCCAGGATCACATCCGGGCGCAGCTGGGCGATCAGCTTCACGTCCACCTCGACGGACGGCGTACCGGTCCGCCGCGCCGCCGCCATGGCGCGGTCGATCTCGGCGGAGGGCAGCGACGGGTCCAGCCGCGTGCGGGTGACGCGGGGGAGGGCGCGGGCCTCCGGCGGGTAATCGCACTCGTGGGAGACCCCGACCAGCCGGGGCAGCGCCCCCAGGGCCGCGACCATCTCGGTGGCCGCCGGGAGGAGGGAGACGACCCGCATGCTCGTCCCTAGACCGTGCGGGGTGTCACTGCTTGCGCAGGCCGATGCGAAACAGCAGGGCGCCGAACAGGCCGAACAGGATGAGCGCCGGGATGTTCGCCGTCGCGAACGCGCCCAGATGGTGGTACCACCCGACCGATTCGGCGAGCCAGTCAGCGGCCCGTCCTCGCGCGCTGCCGGCGCCGGCGATCGCGGCCACGACGATGCCCGCAATGGCGCCGCCGGCGATCATCCCGCTCGCGAACAGGACGCCCGGCCCCGACTCGACTTCGGCGAGCGACCGATTCTCCGACTTCACACGCTGCTCGACGAGCCACCGGATGACGCCGCCCGTGAACATCCCCGCGGACGTGGTGATCGGCAGGTAGACACCCACCGCCACCGGGAGCGCCTGGATGCCGGCGAGCTCCAGGGCGATGGACAGGAACACCCCGATCAGCACGAGGGCCCACGGCAGGCGGTGCGTGAGAATCCCGTCGGTGATCAGCGCCATCAGGGTGGCCTTCGGGGAATCGAGCCGCTTGAGCTCGCGCCCGCGGTATTCGCGGACGCGGCCGCCGATCCCGGGATCGACGACGTACCGGATCTCGTGGGAGGCGGGGTCCACGAGGTACTTGCCCGGCGGCACGGCTTGCGTCTCGACGTAGACGCGGACGACCTGATAACTCCGCGTGTCCACCGAGTCGCTGCCGCCGACGGTGAAGCCGGACATCGTCTCGGGCATGACGACGACGTTGCCGTCGGCGCTCTTGCCGCCCGCGGGCGCCAGGAAGCCGGCGTGCGTCTCCGGGACCTCGTAGCGATAGGAGCTGTTCAGGAACGTGAGCGTCCAGCCCACGGCCAGCGCTGCGGCGATCGCGCCCACGAGGATCGCGATCTGCTGGCGCCGCGGCGTGGCGCCCACGAGGAAGCCCGTCTTCAGGTCCTGCGAGGTATTGCCGCCGTTCGCGACCGCCACGGCGATCACGCACGCGATCGAGATGGCGCGCACCCGATCGTCGATCTGGGTCCAGCCGAGCAGCAGGAAGATGAGCGAGATCGCGATCAACGAGGCGATGGTCATCCCGGAGATCGGGTTCGCGGAGCTGCCGATCTGCCCGCAGATGCGGGAAGAGACGGTCGTGAAGAAGAAGCCGAACACGATGATGAGCAGTCCGCCCAGCAGGTTGACGCCGATGGATGGCAGGAACGCGAGCACGAGGGCCAGCAGCAGCGAGCCGAACACGGTCACCGTGATCGGGAGGTCGTCGTCGGTGCGGAGCTTCGCGACGACCGCCTGGCCCACGCGGCTCGCCTTCAGGTCCGCGAACCCCGCCTTGAAGGCGCTCGCGATCGTCGGGAGCGACCGCACGAGCGCGATGATCCCCGCGGTCGCCACGGCCCCCGCGCCGATGTAGAAGACGAACGCCGCGCGGACCTCGCCGGCCGACATCTCGGAGATGAGCTTGGTGGCGGGGTACATCGGCGTCGTCATCGCTGCGCCGAAGAGCTTGATGGCCGGCATCAGCACCAGGTAGGCGAGGCAGCCCCCCGCGAACAGGTAGCCGGCGATGCGGGGCCCGATGATGTAGCCCACCCCCATGAGCTCGGGCGCCGCCTCCACCCGCACCTCGGCGCCCTGGAACCAGCGCAGCACGCGGCCCGGATATTCCTGCCACAGCTTGAGCGCGGTCATCAGGAACTTGTAGACGAAGGCGAGCCCAAAGGCTTGGAACACGGTCTTCGCGTGGACGCCGCCCTCCTCGCCCGCGATCAGCACCTCGGCGCACGCCGTGCCCTCCGGGTAGGGCAGGTTGCCGTGCTCCTTCACGATGAGAGCGCGGCGCAGCGGGATCATCATCAGGATACCCATGAGCCCGCCCGCCATCGCCAGGATCGCGACGCGCCCGATGTCGAGGTCGTAGCCCATCAGCAGGATCGCGGGGATCGTGAACACCACGCCGGCCGACACCGAGTCTGCGGCCGACCCGGTAGTCTGGACGATGTTGTTCTCGAGAATCGTGGCCCGGCTGATGGCGCGGAAGATCGTGATCGAGAGAACGGCGATCGGGATCGAAGCCGAGACCGTGAGGCCGATCTTCAGGGCGAGGTAGACGTTGGAGGCGCCGAAGATCAGTCCCAGGATCGAGCCCAGGACGAGGGCGCGCCCCGTGAGCTCGGCCGGCGACTGCGCGGCGGGAACGTACGGCTGGTGGTCGGGCATGCGGTTCCCTGGATGCGGGTGGTCGGGATGAGCGGACAATGTGACGTCCGAGCGGCGTGCGTGTCTAGACGGGGTTAGCTTGGGCGCATGACCGCTCCCGCCCCGTTGCGCCGCACGTTCGTCGGCCCGCAGGGGATTCGCGCCGGCTGGCGCTTGCTGCTGTTCGTGGTGCTCGCCCAAGGCGTGATCGGCCTGCCCCTGCAATGGTTCGTGGTCCGCGTGCTCGGGCTGGGCGACGGTGGTGAGTGGACGGCGCCCGGGTTCATGCTCGCCGAGACGGTGGGCGGCCTGGGCATCGTTCCGACCTTCGCCGCGGCCTGGCTCATGTCGCGCATCGAGCGCCGGCCATTCGGTGCCTACGGGCTGCCGTGGCGTGGAGCGTTCGGGCGCCAGTTCTGGGCCGGCTGGGGCTGGGGGCTCGGCGGTGTGGCCGCGCTGGCGGCGCTGATCGCGGCGTTGGGCGGGCTACGGGTGGCCGGATGGGCCCTGTCGGGCGCCGCACTCGCGCGCGCGGCGGTGCTGTGGGCGATCGCGATGACGCTCATCGGGCTCGCCGAGGAGTTCGCGTTCCGCGGCTACCCGCAGTTCACGCTGGCGTCGGGGATCGGCTTCTGGCGGGCGGCCGCGCTGCTCTCGCTCGTGTTCGGCGGGCTGCACTACTTCCTCAAGCCGATGGAGAACCTGGCGGACTTCGCGAGCGTCGGGCTGATCGGTCTGTTTCTGTGCCTGACGTTGCGGCGCACCGGCAGCCTGTGGTTCGCCGTCGGATTCCACGCGGGGTTCGACTACGCCGCGCTCGCGGTCGTCGGCGCGCCCAACACGGGCAACGGAGGCCGGCCCGTCGGCGACCACTTGCTGGCCACGACGTTCACCGGGCCGGATTGGCTGACGGGCGGGCCGCGCGGGATCGAGGCGAGCCTGCTCGTCTTCCCCGTGATCGCGGTGCTGTTCGTGCTGTTCGACCGGCGGTATCCCGCCGCCGCGGCTCCGCGGTAAAAAGCCGCCGTTCCACTCGTGGCACCTCGCTCGCGGCCCGGGGTAGAGACGCAGCCTATGGAGACGACGCGCGAGCGGGAACCGATACCGCGCGCGCTCCAGCACGCCCTCGGTGGGCGGTACGTGCTGGAGCGCAGGCTCGGTCGCGGCGGGATGGGGGATGTCTACCTCGCTCGCGAGCCGCGCCTCGCCCGGCGCGTCGCGATCAAGGTGTTGCCGCCGGACCGGGCCATGCAGCCGGCGGCGCGCGAGCGGTTCCTCCGCGAGGCCCGGACGGCGGCCGGCCTTTCTCACCCGAACATCGTGCCGATCTTCGCCGTCGACGAGGTGGACGACTTCGTCTTCTTCGTCATGGCCTACGTGGACGGCGAGAGCCTCGGTCAGCGCATCCGGACGCGCGGCCCGTTGCCGCCGGCCGAGGTCGCGCGCGTGCTGAAGCAGGTCGCCCGCGCCCTGGCGTACGCTCACGACCACGGGGTGGTCCACCGCGACGTGAAACCGGACAACATCCTGCTCGAGAATCCCACCGGGCGGGTGTTGGTCACGGATTTCGGCATCGCTCGCGTCGGCGCGGGAAGCGGCAACACGGGTCCGCGCGAAGTGATGGGGACGGCCGAGTTCATGAGCCCCGAACAGGCGAGCGCCGCCGTGGTGGACGGTCGCAGCGATCTCTATTCCCTCGGCGTGGTCGCCTACTACGTGCTCTCGGGCCGGCTGCCGTTCGAGGAGCGCGACGCGTACGCGCTCATGGCGCGGCACGCAACCGAGCCCGCGCCGCCGCTCGCCTCGGTCGCCCCGGCGGTGCCCCGTCCGCTGGCGCGCATCGTCGACCGCTGTCTCGCCAAGGAGCCGTGGGCCCGGTTCGCCCGCGGCTCGGAGCTGGCGGAGGCGATCGACCACGCCGCCCCGCTCCAGGCCGCGCCGCCGATCGCGGTGCGCGCGTTTCTCGTCGAAAGCCGGCACCTCTCCGGCCCCGCGCTCGTGTATGCGACGCTGGCCGGCCTCGCCGTGCCGCTGCTCGCTGGATCGTTCTGGTCCGGTGAGACGCTCGCGACGAAGCTCCTCGCGGCCGGCGGCGTCGCATGGGTGCTGCTCTTTCCGCTCGGGTACATGGTCAGGCGGGTGCGTCGCCTCTTCGCAGCGGGCTACGAACAAGAGGACCTCGTGGAGGTGCTCGAGGCGGCGGTGGCGCGGCGACGCGAGGAACTGGCGTTCCTGTACGGGGAGGGCCCGTCAGGATTCGAGCGCACCATGCGCTGCCTCAGCTACGCCGCCCTGGTCGCGGCGGCGGCCGTGGTGGGCCTCTCTCTCCTCGAGCCCGCGCTGCTGCCCGATGCCTCGCTGTTCGCGGCGTTCGGCGTGTCGGCGCTCGCTGCGCTGCTCGCCACGATCGTCGCCCGGGCGCGGACGGAACACCGCACCGACCCCAAGGCGGAGCGCCGCCTGCGGTTTTGGCGCGGGCCGCTGGGCCGCGGGCTGTGCCGTGTGGCCGCGCTCGGACTGCGCGTGCCGCCCGTTACCGCACCCTACCGCCTAGCCGACGGAGTCGCTCCCCCGCCTCCTTGAGCTGCTCCTCCGTTTTGCAAAACGCGAACCGCACGAGCTTCCGCCCAAGCTCTGGCCGGCTGAAGAAGCTCGATCCGGGGACGGGTGCGACGCCCGCTTCGCAGGTGAGCCAGCGCGCGAACGCGTCGTCCGGTAAGTCGGAGATCGCGGAGAAGTCCGCCAGGACGTAGTAGGCGCCCTCGGGTGGCGTGCAGCGGAACCCGGCCGCGCCGAGCGCGCCGCACAAGAGATCCCGGCGGGCGCGGTAGTCGGCGGCGAGGCCGCGGTAGTACTCCGGCCCCAACGTCTCGAGCCCGATCGCCACGGCCTCCTGTAGCGGCGCCGGTGCACCGACCGTGAGGAAGTCGTGCACCTTGCGAATCGCGTCCGTGGCCGCGGCGGGTGCGACGATGGTCCCGATGCGCCACCCCGTCACGCTGAAGGTCTTGGACGCGCCGCTGATGGTGATCGTGCGCTCCCGCATCCCGTCGAGCGTCGCGATCGGGATGTGGCGGCCGGCGTAGTAGATGTGCTCGTAGATCTCGTCCGTCACGGCGTAAGCGTCGTGTCGCCGGCAGAGGTCGGCGATGGCCTCGAGCTCGCGCCGCGACAGCACCCGGCCGGTGGGGTTGTTCGGCGTGCACACGATGATGGCGCGCGTCTGCCTGGAGAACGCGGCGCCGAGCCGGTCCAGATCCAGCTCCTGGCCGGCCGCCATCGGCACGTACACCGGTTTCGCGCCACACAAGATCGCGTCGGGCCCGTAGTTCTCGTAGAACGGCTCGAACACGATCACCTCGTCGCCCGGATCCACGATGGCGAGCAGCGCGGCGGCCATCGCCTCCGTCGCACCGCACGTCACGGTGACCTGGGTCTCTGGATCCACCTCCAGGCCGTACCACTCGGCGTACTTCGCGACGAGGGCGTCGCGCAGCCGCTTCGCCCCCCAGGTGATGGCGTACTGGTTCACGTCGTCACGGATCGCGCGGGCGGCCGCCTCCTTCAGCACCTCGGGGGCCGCGAAGTTGGGGAACCCCTGGGCGAGGTTGATGGCGGCGTGCTCGTTCGCGAGCCGGGTCATGCCGCGGATCACGGATTCGGTGAAGCCATGGGTGCGTGTTGCGGTGTGCATCGTGCACAACATAAACCCCGTCGCCGTCGCGCGGTTAGGCCTTGCGGCGGCGCTCCCGGGGCGTAGCGTGGAGCATCCCCACGGGAGTAGGGAGGCCGCATGTCACCCGTCACGACCCTGATGCGCACATTGTGCGCGGCGGCGCTCGTCGCCGAGCTGAGCGGCTGCGGCGAGGAGTCGCTCACTAGCCTGGTGCGCAAGGGCACGATCTCGGGCACCGTGACCTTCGCCAAGTTGTTCGCCGCCCCGCCCCCCCCGGCGGCGCAGCACGCGGCACCGGCCGGCTTCCCGCGCGCCGCGCGCCCGCTCGCCGCGAAGACGCGCGGCGCGCGGGCTGTGCTGCCGGCGTTGGTGCGGCCCTTCGGCCGGGGGAGCGGGCCGGCGTTCACGCCCAACGAGCTGCTGGTGCGGTTCCGGCCCTCCGCCGTCGGGGCGCCGCCGGTCGGCTCGCTCGCGCTCGCGAGCCGGGCCGTGGCGGCAGCGGTCGGGTCCGCCATGCGGTCGCGCCTCGCGGGGTACGTGGCTCAGGGGCAGGTGGCGACTACAGGCGTTTCACCGGCTGTCTTGACGGCCCGGCTCCGCGTGGCGGACCCGGGCCGCATCGAGGACATCGCCGCCCTGTTGCGCGCCGATCCCGCGGTCGCGAGCGTGGGGCGCAACGGCATCGCCTGGGCGAGTGGCCGTCCGCTGGCGCCCGCTCCGGCCGCGACCACCGCCGGGAACGATCCTTTCTCCCCCATCCAGGCCTGGCATTACGGCATGATCGACGCGCCGCGGGCCTGGGACCTGACCAAGGGGAGCGCGAGCGATACCGTCGCCGTGGTGGATGACGGGATCCGGTTCGACCACCCGGACATCGCGGCGAACCTGACGAGCGACGGCTACGACTTCGTCTCCGTCGGCTCCCCGTACCCCGTGTGCGCGGGCGGCACCGCGGACAACACCGGTGACGGGGACGGCTACGACCCCGATCCCACCGACCCGGTTTCCTACGACTACGACTTCACGAACGGCTGCATCACCGGGCCGAGCGCCCTGGGGAATCACGGGCTGCACGTGGCTGGGACGATCGGCGCCGTCGGCAACAACGGCGAGGGGGGGACGGGCGTCAACTGGACCGTGCGCATCCGTCCGGTCCGCGTGCTGGACGTGATCGGCTCGGGCACGTATTACGACGTGGCGCAAGGGATCCTGTACGCGGCGGGCCTGCCCGCGGACGACGGAACCGGGACCGGGACGGTGCAGCCGGCCACGGGGGCGCGCGTCATCAACCTGAGCCTGGGCGGGCCCCAGCCCGACGCGACCTTGCAAGATG
>WNGJ01022181.1_pt1 | contig 10227 bp, 2 predicted proteins | sample 5400611 | NCBI WGS metagenome assembly WNGJ01 (sample SAMN13153375, study PRJNA577476) | soil metagenome | isolation source: 40 cm soil or saprolite under Garry oak tree replicate 1 | place: USA:California | collected 2016-06-15
GGGCGAAGATCTCGAAGGGCGATCGGCGGGTCGCCTCCAGGGCCTCGCGAATCAGCGCCTCGCCCTCGCCGGCTCCGGTCTCGAGGAGGGCCCCGAAGAAGCCGGTGTAGAAGTGATCGGGGTAGACCGTGACCGTCACGCGCAGCGTGAGGCCCGGGCGGTCGAGCGAGCGGCCGTAGCGGAGGACGAAGCGTCCCCCCGGCGGGATCCGCGTGTCGGCGATCTCGCGCGATAGATCGAGCGGTACCTGGCGGCCGATGACCCGCTCCTCGATCGTGCCGTCGACGGGTGACCCGTCCGGGCCCACCAGCACCGCCCGCACCACGACCTGTGGGGTGACGTAGGTCGGGAAGTAGTGTCCCACCCGCACGCTCGCCACCGTCACGGTAGCGCGCAGCGGCTGGCCCGGCCGGTACCGGGACCGATCCAGCGCCAGGCTCACGCGCACGCCCGACTTGACCATCTCCGGATCGTGGATGCCCCGCCAGCGATGCCGTCGGTCGGGCATGTGGCAGTCCTGGCATTGCTGCCCACGGCCGGCGGCCGGGCTGCCACGCCATTCCGCGTAGGTGTTCTCGAGCGGCTTGCCGTTGAGGCTCAACCCGCTCGGCCCGAACTGATGGCAGGCGGCGCAGAACTCGGCGCGCAGGTACGCGGAGACGTAGGTGGCGCCGTTGTGGGGCAGGTTGGCGCGCGGCACGCGCAGACCCTGGCTGCCCGCGCGGGGGGGTGGCCCGAAGCGCTGATACTGGCGAACGTGGCAGGTCGCGCACACGACCCCGTGCCGCTGCAGCGAGGTGTCGAACGCGGGATTGGCCTCGAGCCCCGTCGCCCCTCGAGCCAGGGGAGATTGCTCGGCTAGTGGGGCGTGGCAGAGGAGGCAGCCTCGCGCCCCGGCCGGATCCCGGCGCGCCATTTCCACGAGCTGGCCCACGACGCCGGGCCCCATGCTCCGCGCGTGGATGCTGCCTTGCCAGTCCTCGTACTGGGAGGGGTGGCACGTGCCGCAGTCCGCCGGGGCGAGCGAGCGCTCGGCCGGCGAGAACGCGGCGGGGGCATCGCCCTGGGGGGCAAGGGGCATGCGCCAGTGGAGCTCGAGGAATGCCTCCTCCCCGGTCGTGATCGGGCTGGGCCCACGGCCGTCGCCGGCGGCCGGATGTGCGTGCGAGCCGAGCGCCAAGGCCAGGCTCGCCAGCAGCAGGACACCCCAGGGCTGGCTCACCAGCCGAGCCTAGCACGCGGTCGCGGAGGCACTCTCCGGTCGCCTCAACCCCGCGCGAGAGTGCCCATTTCTACCGATGGTGAACCGACGTCCGGTAGGAAGTACCGGGTAATTCCGACCTGGACACGCCCGCCGGTCGGAAGAGACGACCCGGATCTCCCGGAAATTTCAGCCGCCCCGCTTTGGCACAGGCCCTGCTGCGCGTGGCCGGCGCACCCCATCCCCAGCGCTTCAGATTCAGGAGGAGACGCATGGCCATCGGAGCGGTCCCTGAGGTCGACAGCGCCCAGCTCCTCAATGCTCTGCAGGCTCTTCGAAGGGGGGACTTCTCGGCCCGGCTACCGGTCGACTGGCCGGGTATGGGTGGGAGGATCGCGGACACCTTCAACGACATCGTCGCGGTGACGGAGCATCTCGCCTCCGAGCTGGCGCGGCTCAATCGCGCGGTCGGCAAGCAGGGCAAGATTACCCAGCGGGCGGCCCTGGTCGGGATGTCCGGCGGTTGGCTCGAGTGCGGGGCGGCGGTGAATTCATTGATCGATGATCTGGTCTCGCCCACCCACGAGATGGCGCGCGTCATCGGCGCCGTCGCCAAGGGCGACCTCTCGCAGTCGATGCTGCTGGAGCGGGACGGCATGCGCCTCGAAGGTGAGTTCCGGCGTACCGCGATGACCGTGAACAGCATGGTGGCCCAGCTCGGCTCGTTCGCTTCCGAGGTCACTCGCGTGGTCCGCGAGGTGGGGACCGAGGGCAAGCTCGGGGGCCAGGCCAACGTGCGCCGGGTGGCGGGCACCTGGAAGGATCTCACCGACAGCGTGAACTCGATGGCGGGCAACTTGACGGGTCAAGTCCGGAACATCGCCGAGGTCACGACCGCCGTCGCCAACGGCGACCTGTCCAAGAAGATCACGGTCGACGTGAAAGGGGAGTTCTTCGAGCTGAAGAACACCATCAACACGATGGTCGACCAGCTGCGCTCCTTCGGCTCGGAGGTGACCCGGGTGGCGCGCGAGGTGGGTACCGAGGGTCGGCTCGGTGGTCAGGCGCGGGTGGAAGGCGTCTCGGGTACCTGGAAGGACCTCACCGACAGCGTGAACTTCATGGCGAGCAACCTGACCAGCCAGGTCCGCAACATCGCGGACGTGACGAAGGCGGTGGCGGCGGGTGATCTGTCCAAGAAGATCACGGTGGAGGTGAAGGGCGAGATCCTGGAGCTGAAGAACACCGTCAACACCATGGTGGACCAGCTGCGCTCCTTCGCGGCGGAGGTGACCCGGGTGGCCCGCGAGGTGGGGACGGACGGCAAGCTCGGCGGCCAGGCCGACGTGCGAGACGTGGCCGGGACGTGGAAGGACCTCACCGACAGCGTGAACTTCATGGCGAGCAACCTGACGAGCCAGGTCCGCAACATCGCGGACGTGACGAAGGCGGTGGCGGCGGGCGATCTGTCCAAGAAGATCACCGTCGACGTCAAGGGCGAGATCCTGGAGCTGAAGAACACGGTCAACACGATGGTGGACCAGCTCAGCTCGTTCGCGGCGGAGGTGACCCGGGTCGCGCGCGAGGTGGGCACCGAGGGCCGCCTCGGCGGCCAGGCCGACGTGCGAGACGTGGCCGGGACGTGGAAGGACCTCACCGACAGCGTGAACTTCATGGCGAGCAACCTGACGAGCCAGGTCCGCAACATCGCGGACGTGACGAAGGCGGTGGCGGCGGGCGACCTGTCCAAGAAGATCACGGTGGAGGTGAAGGGCGAGATCCTGGAGCTGAAGAACACCGTCAACACCATGGTGGATCAGCTCAGCTCCTTCGCGGCGGAGGTGACCCGGGTGGCCCGCGAGGTGGGCACCGAGGGTAAGCTCGGCGGCCAGGCGCACGTCCGGGACGTGGCCGGGACCTGGAAGGATCTGACCGATAGCGTGAACCTGATGGCGAGCAACCTGACCGTCCAGCTCCGCGACGTGTCCAAGGTGGCGACCGCGATCGCCTCCGGCGACCTGACCCAGAGCATCACGGTCGACGTGCGAGGGGAGATTCTCCAGATCAAGGACGTGATCAATACGATGGTGCGGCAGCTCAGCTCGTTCGCCTCGGAGGTGACCCGCGTGGCGCGCGAGGTCGGCACCGAAGGCCGGCTCGGCGGCCAGGCCGACGTGAAGGGCGTCGCGGGGACCTGGAAGGATCTCACCGACAGCGTGAACTTCATGGCGAGCAACCTGACCGACCAGGTCCGCAACATCGCCGACGTCACGAAGGCGGTGGCCCGGGGCGATCTCTCGAAGAAGGTGGCGGTCGAGGTCAAGGGCGAGATCCTGGAGCTGAAGAACACGGTCAACACGATGGTGGACCAGCTCAGCTCGTTCGCGGCGGAGGTGACCCGGGTCGCGCGCGAGGTGGGCACCGAGGGCCGCCTCGGGTCGAAGCAGATCACGGTCGCGGTGAAGGGCGAGATCCTGGAGCTGAAGAACACCGTCAACACCATGGTCGACCAGCTCAGCTCCTTCGCGGCGGAGGTGACCCGGGTCGCGCGCGAGGTGGGCACCGAGGGGCGGTTGGGGGGCCAGGCCGACGTCAAGGGCGTGGCGGGCACCTGGAAGGACCTCACCGACAGCGTGAACTTCATGGCGAGCAACCTCACCGGGCAGGTCCGGAACATCGCCGACGTCACCACCGCGGTCGCCAACGGCGACCTGTCGCGGAAGATCACCGTCGACGTGCGGGGCGAGATTCTCGAGCTCAAGAACACGATCAACACGATGGTGGACCAGCTGCGTTCCTTCGCGGCGGAGGTGACCCGGGTCGCGCGCGAGGTGGGCACCGAGGGGCGGCTGGGGGGTCAGGCCGACGTCAAGGGAGTCGCCGGCACCTGGAAGGACCTGACCGACAGCGTGAACTTCATGGCGAGCAACCTCACGAGCCAGGTGCGGAACATCGCGGACGTGACCAAGGCGGTCGCGGCCGGCGACCTGTCCAAGAAGATCACCGTCGAGGTCAAGGGCGAGATCCTGGAGCTGAAGAACACGGTCAACACCATGGTCGACCAGCTCAGCTCGTTCGCGGCCGAGGTGACCCGGGTGGCCCGCGAGGTCGGCACCGAGGGCAAGCTCGGGGGCCAGGCTCAGGTCCAGGACGTATCCGGGACGTGGCGCGGCCTCACCGAGAACGTCAACTTCATGGCCGCGAACCTGACGAGCCAGGTGCGCGGCATCGCCAAGGTGGTCACCGCGGTCGCCAACGGGGACCTCCGCCTGAAGCTCACCGTGGAGGCCAAGGGCGAGATCGCCGAGCTCGCCAACACCATCAACAGCATGATCGACACCCTGGCCACCTTCGCGGACCAGGTGACCACGGTGGCGCGCGAGGTCGGGGTGGACGGCAAGCTCGGCGGCCAGGCCCGGGTGCCGGGCGCGGCCGGCACGTGGAAGGCCCTCACCGACAACGTGAACCAGCTCGCGGCCAATCTCACCACCCAGGTCCGGGCCATCGCCGAGGTGGCGACCGCGGTGACCAAGGGCGAACTGACCCAGTCGATCAAGGTCGAGGCCCAGGGCGAAGTGGCCGCGCTGAAGGACAACATCAACGAGATGATCCGGAACCTCAAGGACACCACGCTCAAGAACAGCGAGCAGGACTGGCTGAAGACGAACCTGGCCAAGTTCAGCCGCATGCTGCAGGGCCAGAAGGACCTCTTGACCGTCGCGGGCCTCATCCTCTCCGAGCTGGCCCCGGTCGTCAAAGCCCAGCACGGCGTCTTCTACATCTTCCGCGCGGCGGAGGAGCCGGCGAAGCTCACGCTTCTCGCCAGTTACGCCCACGGGAAGGTCGGGGAGGTCACCAGCGAGTTCCACCTGGGCGAAGGGCTGATCGGCCAGTGCGCGATCGAGCGACAGAAGATCCTCCTCGACAACGTGCCCCCCGACTACATCCGGATCTCGTCGGGCCTCGGCCACTCGGTTCCCGTGAACATCATCGTGCTGCCGATCCTGTTCGAGGGGGACATCAAGGCGGTACTCGAGCTGGCGTCCTTCGAGCGGTTCACCGCGAGCGACCAGGCCTTGCTCGATCAGCTCACCGAGAGCATCGGGATCGTGATCAATACCATCGAGGCGAACATGCGGACGGAGGGCCTGCTCCGCCAATCCCAGTCGCTCGCCACCGAGCTCCAGAGCCGCCAGGAAGAGCTGCAGAACACCAACCAGGAACTGCAGGACAAGGCGCGACTCCTCGCGCACCAGAACGTGGAGGTCGAGCAGAAGAACCAGGAGGTCGAGCAGGCCCGGAAAGCTCTCGAGGAGAAGGCCGAGCAGCTCGCCCTCACGTCCAAGTACAAGTCCGAGTTCCTCGCCAACATGTCCCACGAGCTGCGCACCCCGCTGAACAGCCTGTTGATCCTGTCCGACCAGCTCTCCAAGAATCCGGACGGCAACCTGACCGGGAAGCAGACCGAGTTCGCCAAGACCATCCACTCCTCCGGCACCGATCTGCTCATGCTGATCAACGACATCCTCGACCTGTCGAAGATCGAGTCCGGGACCGTCGCGGTCGACGTCAGCGAGCTGCGCCTGCTCGATCTGCACAGCTACGTGGAGCGCACCTTCCGCCACGTCGCGGAGTCGAAGGGACTCGAGTTCTCGGTGCGGCTGGATCCGACGGTGCCGAGGTCCATGGTGACGGACGCCAAGAGGCTGCAGCAGGTGATCAAGAATCTCCTCGCCAACGCCTTCAAGTTCACGCGGCGGGGCAGCGTGTCCCTCGAGATCAGGGCGGTGGGCCCCGAGGCGGCCCGTGACAGCCAGAGCCTGCGCAAGGCGGAGTCGGTCCTCGCCTTCGCGGTCGCCGATACCGGCATCGGCATCCCGCTCGACAAGCAGCAGATCATCTTCGAGGCGTTTCAACAGGCGGACGGCAGCACGAGTCGCAAGTACGGCGGCACCGGACTGGGCTTGGCTATCAGTCGCGAGATCGCCCGCCTGCTCGGCGGGGAGATCCACCTGGTGAGCTCGGCCGGTCGGGGGAGCACCTTCACGCTGTACCTGCCCCAGACGCTCGCCCAGCCGGCCGCGGCGCGCGAGCTCGGTCCGGAAGCGGGGGCGGGCGCGATCTCCCTGGTCACCGGGGCCGAGGAGGACGACGAGCAGCCCCGGCTCGCGTTGAGTGAGGTCGTCGGCGACGATCGGGAGAGCATCGGCCCCGGCGACCGGTCCTTGCTGATCGTCGAGAATGACGTGGCGTTCGCCCGGCTGCTCGCCGAGGTGGCGCGCGAGATCGGATTCAAGGTTCTCATCACCTCGTTCGGATCGAGCGCGCTCGCGCTCGTCCGACAGTATCAGCCGGCGGCGATCACGCTCGACATCTCGTTGCCCGACATGGAAGGCTGGCGCGTGCTCGAGCGCCTGAAGAGCGACTTCGGCACCCGTCACGTGCCAGTCACCGTCATCACCACCGGCGAGGACGTGCGGCGGGGGCGCGCTCTGGGCGCTTTCGATACGGTGGGGAAGCCGGTGAAGACGCGGGACGGTCTGCGCGAGACCCTGGAAAGCCTGAAGCGCTGCCTGGAGAGAGAGCAGAAGGATCTGCTTCTGATCCATCCGGACGAGGCGGAGCGAGTGGCCCTCGCGCGGCTGCTGGCCGCGGACGGGCTGCGGGTGCAGGCGGAGCCCAGCCTGTCCGCCCTGAATGGAAGCTTCGACTGGGGCGCAGTCGATGGAGTGGTCCTGGGAGTGGGCTCACAAGAGGAGCTGGTGGGACTCATGAGCAACGGGCGGGGATCGAGCTTTCGCGCGATTCCCCTGATCACCTACGGCCCACCCGACTGGATCGCCGAGGTCGAGACGCTGCTCAAGTCGAGCGGCAGCGAGATCACCGTCATCCCGGCGAGCTCGCAGGAGCGCCTGGTCGACCAGTGCCTGCTGAGACTCCACCGCCCGGTGTGGGCCATGTCGGAGAGCCACCGACAGATCCTCGAGACCCTCCACCATGGGTCCCAGAGGCTCACCGCGCGGCGGGTCCTGATCGTCGACGACGACATCCGGAACATCTTCGCGATGACGAGCATTCTGGAACGGCACGAGATGAGTATCGTGTCCGCCGAGACCGGGCGCGGCGCGATCGAGCGGCTCGACCGACAGAGCGACATCGAGATCGTCCTGATGGACGTGATGATGCCCGAGATGGACGGCTTCGAGACCATGCGGGCGATCCGCGAGGATCCGCGGTTCCGGAGCCTGCCGATCATCGCGGTGACCGCCAAGGCCATGAAGGGTGATCGGGAGAAGTGCATCGAGGCCGGCGCGTCCGACTACCTGGCCAAGCCGGTGGACTCCGAGGAGCTGGTGAGCAAGCTCCGGGACTGGCTGTCGCGCTAGGCCGCGCCGGATGAGCCCTTCGAGCGCGAGCACCGGCCGGGTCAACATCTTGGTCGTCGACGACGTACCCTCCAAGCTGATGTCGATGGAGGTGCTGCTCTCCGACCTGGGAGAGAACGTGGTGTGCGTGCAGTCGGGGGCCGACGCGCTTCGCCAGCTCCTGGAGCGCGAGTTCGCGGTCATCCTGCTCGACGTGAACATGCCGGATATGGACGGGTTCGAGACCGCCGGTCTGATCCGACAGCACCCTCGTCTGCGGCGCGTTCCCATCATCTTCATGACCGCGGCGAGCGACGACACGCACGCGCTGCGTGGCTATTCGCTGGGGGCCGTCGACTACGTGCTCACCCCGGTGGTGCCGGACGTCCTGCGTACCAAGGTGCGGGTCTTCGTCGAGCTGTTCCGGATGGCCGACGAGCTGAAGCGGCAGGCGGAGGAGCGCGTCACGCTCGCCCGGGAGCAGGCCGGGCGCGCGGCGGCCGAGGAGGCGGCGCGGCGGTCCGCGCTCCTGGCCGACGCGGGCAAGGAGATGGCCCGGTCGCTGAACCTGGAGGCGACCGCCAAGACCGTCCTCGATCTTCTCGTCCCCGACCTGGGCGACGCGGCGATCCTCCGGCTGGGCCGAGATGGGAGCGCGGTGGTCTACGCGCGCCACCGGCACGACTCCGACTCCCCGGTGGAGCTCGGGACCGAGGTCGCGAGCGCCATGGATGCGGTGGCGGGGACGCTCGGTCGCCAGCTCGTCGTCGACCTGGACGGCGCGCGGGAGTCGGTTCGAGCGGTGGCGTGCCCGCTTTTCGCGAGGGGAGAGCTGCTGGGCGTCCTCGCGGTGGCCCGCGAGCCGGCCTCCGCGAGCCGCTACGACGGCCCCGGCGTCGCCCTGATCGAGGAGATGGCGGGTCGGGCCGCGGTCGCGGTGGACAACTGTCTCCTGTACCGGGAGATCGAGGAGCGCGACATCCGGAAAGAGCAGTTCGTGGCGATGCTCGCCCACGAGCTCCGGAACCCGCTGGGCGCGATCAGCTCCGCGGTCGGAGTCATGGAGATGGTGGGCGGCGATCCCGGGGACCGGGCGCGGGAGATCATCAAGCGCCAGCTCCAGAACCTGTCCCAGCTGGTGGAAGATCTGGTCGACACGACCCGGATCACCACCGGGAAGATCAGCCTGGCCCGCTCGACCGTCGATCTCGCGGAGGGCGTGACGCGGTGCCTGAGGACGATCGAGATCGGGGGCCGAGCGAGTGGGCACCAGATCACGGTGGACGCGGAAGCGACCTGGGTCCACGCGGACTCGGCGCGGGTCGATCAGATTCTGGCGAACCTCGTCGGGAACGCGATCAAGTACACCCCCAGTGGCGGGCGGATCGCCATCCGGGTTCGCACCGTCGGGGACTGGGGCGTGTGCGAGATCGCGGACAACGGGCGGGGGATGTCCGCCGAGGTGCTCCACCGGGCGTTCGAGCTCTTCTACCAGGAGGAGCACTCGCCCGACCGGAGCCGGGGAGGCCTTGGAATTGGCCTCACCCTGGTGAGGCAGCTCGTGGAGCTGCACGGCGGCAGCGTGGAAGCCTCGAGCGAGGGCGAAGGACGCGGCAGCCGATTCACGATCCGGCTGCCGCTGAGTGTCCCCGACGCCCGGACCGAGCCGGCGGTCGGCGTGCGTCCATCCGAGGGCGGCCGCTGGCGCATCCTCCTGGTTGAGGACAACGCGGACGCCCGACAAATGCTCCAGATGCTCCTCACGTTGGCCGGCCACGAGGTGGATTCCGCCCCCGACGGAGTGACCGGTCTCGAGAAGGCCGCCGCGAATCGTCCGGACATCGTGCTGATCGACCTCGGCCTTCCGGGACTCGATGGCTACGAGGTAGCCCGGCGCCTCCGTGCCGGTGGCCGCTCCGATCTCGGCTTGATCGCACTGACCGGCTATGGTCAGCCGAACGACCGCCAGGCCGCGCTGGCGGCCGGCTTCGATGTCCACGTCGTCAAGCCGGTCGATCCCAGCCACCTCAGTGCGGTGATCGCCTCGGTCCGGCGGCAGCGCCAGCCGCAGAACCCTCACCTGCGGGAGTAGGACGGCCCCTCTCTGGACCGGCCTCGTGCGCCTGACGGCCTCGGGGCCGGACGGTGACCGCAGCGGTTCAGGCCCTCCGTGGTGGTACACTCCTTTCGCTGATTCGGCGAATAGTTAGGAACACGGAAGCGTCTAGGGTCCCGGTAGGCCTCCCGGACTTCAAATCCTCTAAGGTGTCATCTAAGGTGTCATCGCGTTTCGCTCGTCATTCCACGGCATTCCTTCCGATGCGATGCGACTGTCGGCGACAGGTGCGCCCGAGTGCGGCCAATGACGTGCTGGTGCGGCCCGTCGGTGACAGAGACGGTGACAGTCTGGTGGCGCGGCCCGCGCAACCATCGGCCGAGCGGAAACGGAAGTGCTCGAGCCCGAGTCGGATCGCGGCCAGAGTTGGCCCAGCTAACGGGGGCGTCCTGCGTGGAGATGCCGGCGGCGGCGTGATGTCCACCGCGGAGACCGCCGACGCCAGACAGGAGCCGGCGAGAAGGAGCGCAAGGTGACCAAGGCAGAACAGGAGACGATCTTCCGCTGGACCGCAGACGAGGACGTGGTGTCGGTCTGTACGGCCA
>WNGJ01021347.1_pt1 | contig 10226 bp, 6 predicted proteins | sample 5400611 | NCBI WGS metagenome assembly WNGJ01 (sample SAMN13153375, study PRJNA577476) | soil metagenome | isolation source: 40 cm soil or saprolite under Garry oak tree replicate 1 | place: USA:California | collected 2016-06-15
CCTCACTGAGTGCCTGTCGAAAGCCTACGATACGATACGATTGGTATGAAGCGGGTTGAGGTAAGGTGATGCATCCAATACGCCGGTGATTCAGACCTAGCAGATATTGCCCTGCCAGATACCCTCCCTGGTGATGGTCGACCATAACCTGGTCCACAGTGGGTACCGGCGTCTCGATATTCGCGAGCACCGCGGGAATCTTTTCAGCCAGGATGCGCTCAAGGGCTTTGGATTCTGCGCCCTTGATGTCAATGAGGATCATACCGTCTACTTGATGCGATAAAAGAACATCGACGTAGGCTTGCTGCTTCTCCGCTGAGAGATCCGAATTGCAAAGGATGACGCTATATCCCGCGGCGAATCCTGCATCTTCGATCGCACGAGCGACCTCGGCATAGAATGGGTTGGAGTTGTCAGGAATGATCAATCCAAGCATGCAGGTGTTGCGGTGGCGCAGTCCCCTCGCCAGGTAGTTCGGTCGATAGTCAAGCTCCTGTATCGCTTTCAACACACGATCTCGAACATCTGAGAGGACCGGGCGATTGCCATTGACGACACGTGACACCGTCGCGATCGAGACCTCGGCTTTGCTTGCCACATCACGGATAGTTGTCATGCTTCTCTTTCTTACTGTGCTCTTATGCTCAATAAACCAATCTTTCCTGAGCATTCTGCGCCAAAGGGAAGTGCTGATTTCAGCATCTCCCCGTTAACCATTCTATCATAGCACAGGTGTGGGTTTGCAGGACGATAAGCTGCTACGAGCCGCAAAGTAGAGTGCATTTCCGATAAAGGGTGCTGTAATGGCTACTTGGCACATCCGTTCTTAAAAAGTAAAAAAGATCGGAAGATAAAAGCAAGGCGGTAGCTGTATTGGCTACTTGGTACATCCGTTCCCAAATTGGACAACTTGGTCTATCACCACCCTCCTATTTTCTTTGTCATGTGAAACTCAACCAAGGAGGATGTAGGTGAATTTCTCTCTTACACGAGAGAAAGGCCCTACTATGAGAAAAACGTACACTCACGAAGCATACACTCAGGGAGCTATGTAAAGGCTGCATGCTAGCTCTGCCAAAAGTATCTCACGACATGACACTGCTCTCTGGATGCACCTCGTCCACCTGTTGTACTATCGTACATGCTCTCCCGATTCAAGCTACCTTTTGGTAGTCATGGTGGAGGCCACCCACTATCGGTACAGCAATCAACTTGTCCCCTGCTTGAGGAGAGGAACGAGATGCTCTGTTCGGTTCAGGAAGCTGCTGCCGAATCCCTTGATGCGGTCGTGCCCGGTTGAAGTAGGCCACATACGCATTGAGCACGCGTTGAAGCTGCTTCTCGTGAGAGATCAACAGGTGGTCAAGACATTCTTGTCGCACACTCCTCAAGAAGCGTTCGCAGATCGCATTGGCTCGTGGCGCATGAACGGGCGTTTTGAGAATCTCGATGGCACTCGTGGTTGCCACCCGAGCAAAACATGGTCCAAATTTGCTATCGTTATCACACATCAGATACTGCGGTGCTTGCCCATACGGGGTGGCTTCCCGTAGGTGTTGCGCTACCCAGGGATCGGTCGGAGATCGTGTCACGCCTACGTGGATCACCTTGCGTGACTTCAATTCGATGAGGAAGAATGCAAAGAGCGGTCGAAAGAAGAGATCTGTAACCTGCAAGAAGTCGCAAGCCCAGATCTGTGCGGCGTGATGGTGCACAAAGGTTGCCCACTTCTGGCCTCGTGGCTGGGGAGTGCGAACTTGCCTCATGTACTTCTGAATGGTTCGCTTGCAGACACGCATGCCGAGTTTCACTCATTCCCCGCGAATCCTCTCAGCACCCCAGAGCCGATTCGCCTTCGCCATCTTTCTGATCAAGGCGATAGTTTCCGCGGCTACCTTGGGCTTGTGTGAAGAGGCCTTTGACCTGCGCTTCCAGTACAGGCGGAAGAGCTCCCGATGCCAACGCAGCAGGGTATCTGGTTGAACGAGGAAGAGCGCTTGTTTCCATGTCCGAACCACCCTTGCCAATAGGATGAGGAACACCCGATCCCTCTTCGTACATGCAGGCCGTTTCACCTGCCGCTTGAGCATGATGAGTTGTTGTCGTAAGAGTGCATTTTCCGCCATGAGCTCCGATTTGCTTCTGGCAAGATCTGCGAGTGTCCCAAGGGGCAAGGAGGAAGTGAGTGGTGTGGTCCAATGCACAAAGCGAGTACGCAGTACGCTCACAGACGTACCAACAAGCCGCTTGAGACGAGAAAGAATCACAATGAGCTGCTCCTTCAGGAAGATCCGTTGATTTTCATGTTGTCTGGTGAGCACATGTTCACGTCCTCAAATTTTACCCCCGGTGCACATCCATCTGCAGCCAGTGAAGGCACACTCTCTCCTTCTTACAGCGGCTTTTTCTGAACGGATGCCCCAAGTAGCCAGTACAGCTCTCCTGGGGGATGAAGTGCTTGCCACAGCACTGCTCGACAGGCTGCTTCACCATGCTGAGGTTATCCCCATTAATGGTCGCAGTTACCGCATGAAAGAGCGCCAGACAAGCCTCTCCGCGCCACCTGAAGCGGCTCTCAGTGCCACTGGCGGGCTGGCCACCGGCGTTCGGTAAGCGGCGTTTGCTCGTCGGCGTTGGGATCATCTGATTCCGGCGTCGTTTGGTCGGCGTTTGTTCGCCGGCGCTCATGGATTTTGTTCTTTGGAGTTCGTTTAACCAGGGCGGCCAATTCAAAATCGGCTCGTGATTACGCCGGCCTTGACAAAGCACGCTGATCCTTGGCGGATGAAGCATATTCGGCACTACGGAATGGTCGTATCAAGGTGCGAGGGTGTTGGTGCGTTCCCTCCCCTGTTTTCCTGCTGCAGACGAAGAAAATCCATCATCTCTCTGTTTGATTGCTGAGACAGATGTATGCGTGTTCATTGAGCAGGGGCTTACCTGTTCTCGATCTTCTTGGCAGGAGCCTCTTTTCGTTACGGCAGGAAGAGAAGCGAGAGAGCTGGTCCTAGCGCACGTCTCCGATTTTCCGAACAAATGTTCTACATAGCCAGCACAGGTATACTAAAAGACAATTTTTCCACATTTACAACGTACCAGTGTTGAACAGAGCGGAAGGGATGTGTGCACTAAAAACCACTGCTTCTGACGTCTTACTCATTGGATCGCATTTTCTCATTGACAAAGCAATTATGACCATCCATGTGTAGATGTGTACAAAGTACTTTGGTCTGAAATCCTGGCTTGACACCACTAAACTGTACATTCAAGGGACGAAGCAGGATTTGCAACGGGCCGTTGAGACGATCGCCTGGACATAAGGGGAGGGACCAGGTATGCAGGACAAGGTCATCGTTTTTCCAGCAGAGCCATCTCCAGGGAACAGTGGGTACCGACCCTCGCACAATCTTCCTACGCCACTCACTCCGCTTATTGGTCGTGAGCAAGCGGTGATGGCGGCCTGTGCTCTACTTCGACGCCCAGAAGTGCGCCTGCTGACCCTCACAGGGACAGGAGGTGTGGGCAAGACACGCCTCGGATTGCAGATCGCAACTGACATCCTGGATGGCTTTGCCGACGGGGTCTGCTTTGTCTCTCTGGCTTCGATCAGCCATGCCGATCTGGTGCTGCCGACGATTGCCTATGCGCTTGGGCTCAGAGAGACCGGCGAGTGGCCTTTGTTGGAGCGTCTGTCTATGATGTTAGGCGAGCAGGAGATCCTGCTCGTGCTCGATAACTTTGAGCAGGTAGTCGAAGCCGCCCCTGCCCTCGTGGACTTGCTCCAAACTTGTCCAGGGCTGAAGATGCTGGTGACCAGCCGTGTCGTCCTCCATGTGCGCGGAGAGTACGAGTTCCTGGTCGCGCCATTAGCATTGCCCGATCGAGAGCATCATATCGATCATGAACTCCTCCTCCAGTCTGCCGCTGTTGCGCTCTTCCTCGAACGCACCCGGGCGATCCTACCTGACGTTGAGATCACCCCTGAGGACGCTCGGGCTATCGCGGAGATCTGTGTGCGCCTGGATGGGTTGCCGCTGGCGATTGAACTGGCTGCGGCACGCAGTAAATTACTCCCCCCGCAGGCGCTTCTGGCACGGTTGGAACGTCGGTTGGTCGTCTTGACCAGTGCGGCACAGGATCTGCCCCAACGGCAGCAGACGCTGCGCAAGGCGCTCGCCTGGAGTTATGACCTGCTCACCAAAGCGGAGCAGCGCCTTTTTCGGCTACTCTCGGCCTTTGTGGGAGGCTGCACCCTGGAGGCAGCCGCCGCTGTCGTACAAGCGGCAGGCCATGTGGACAACGCAGACAGCCAGCAGGCGATGGAGGTGCTTGATGGGGTGGCATCTCTTATAGATAAGAGTTTGTTACAGCAAACAAAACAGGAGGGTGGGGAACCACGCCTGCTCATGCTAGAAACCGTCCGCGAGTATGGATGGGAGTGCTTGATTGCCAGGGGAGAGGCTCTTTCCATCCAACGCACGCATGCACTGTACTACCTGGCATTGGCTGAAACGGCTGAGGCACAACTGATTGGTCCCCAACAGAGCAAGTGGCTTGAACAGTTGGAGCAGGAGCATGAAAACCTACAAGCTGCGTGGCAGTGGTTATTAGAACATGAAGAGCATGAGTTCGCCTTTCGGCTGGGAGCAGCCTTATGGCGCTTCTGGGTGATGCGTGGATACCTCAACGAAGGACGTAGTGTTTTGGAACAAATGGTGACGGCGAGCGAAGGAATTTCAGCCCTGGTACGAGCCAAGGTCCTCAATGCTGCCGGGGTGCTAGCTGGCATGCAAGGAGATTATCGTCGAGCGGAGACGTTTTGCAGGGAGAGTCTCAAGATATTCCAGGAACAGAAAGAGCCTCATGGCATGGTGATCTCGCTCTGGATGCTCGGATATGGACCGATGATGGAGGGCAACTATGTTCTGGCCCATGAGCTTGAAGAAGGGGCGCTCTCCCTCTCTCGGCAGATAGGTGATCTCTGGGGAGTTGCCTCCTGTCTTGAGATGTTGGCATCTCTTGCCTACAATGAAGGCAACTATATGCTGGCATATTCTTTGGGAGAGGAGAGCGTCGCCTTCTCTCGGCTTGCAGGCGATAACTGGGCATTGGCAGAGGCGCTTTGGATCTCAGCAGTAGCACTTCTTTCTCAAGGCGATCTTGAGCGCTCACAGGTGTTGTTCGAGGAGAACCTGACCCTCTGCAGGGAGATGAGAAATAAGAGAGGAGTCGCTTATGCGCTCAGTATGTTGGGAATAATGACCTTTTTCCAGGGAGCGTACGCCAGGGGACGCATCCTATGCGAGGAGAGTCTGATGCTTTCCAGGGAGGTGGGGGATCGGAGAGCTGTTGTGTGGAGCCTCTATGGACTAGGCCTGGTAGCATTAGGTCAGAGCGATTATATGGCAGCGCAAGCCTTTTACGAAGAATGTCTGAGGCTGCTTATGGTATTAAGCTATACCTATAAATCATTTATCGCTTTATCCTTGGAGGGGTTAGCCTACACGGCTCTGGCGCAAGGAAAGCCAGACTGGGTGGCTCGACTTTGGGGGGCGGCAGAGCTGGTGCGCGAAGAAGGGACAGCTATGCCAGCTATTGCACGCAAACGGTATGAGCAATCCATAGGGGATGTACGGCGTCAACTCGGAGAGGAAACATTTTGTGCAGCGTGGGCTGAGGGACGCGCCATGACGCTCAAGCAGGTCCTAGTTGCACAAGGACCAGTGAGGACGCCGCTTCCGGCAGAAGTCTCAGCCCCCGCTCCTGCGAAATCCCCTCTCGCCTCTCCTGCTGGACTTACTGCCCGAGAAGTCGAGGTGCTGCGTTTACTGGCCAGGGGATTCACCAACGCCAAGATCGCGGAAGAACTCATCGTGAGCTTACTGACCGTCAAAGCACATCTACGCTCCATTTATAGCAAGTTGGGGATCACCTCCCGCAGTGCGGCCACGCGCTACGCACTGGAGCACCGTCTCAGTTGAACGCAAGACATGACTTGTCACACAACTGTTCGATCTTCACCTGACATCAAGCAGCATCTAGTTCTAAAGAACTAGATGCTGCCCACTTCTCATCATGACACAATTACCTCCTACGAACGATGTATTCTTGTGCTCATTCAAGTAGACTACAAGCGGAGGTGCGAGATGGACATCCCTTCCTCAGACAGACGCCCCTCCCAGAGATGACGCTATCATCATAGAGGATCATCCTTAGATTTGGGGAACGCGGCTTGATTGACTATCCTCTTGACGTTTACATAGCGTTTTAATAACGAGCTATAGTGCCTCTTTGGATGCGTGTAGCTCTCTACAGAAACTCTAGTTTAGGCAGAAGGGGAAACTCCCCACAGAAAGGAGGCAAGCATGACGCGCAAATTGTTACCAGTAGGTTTGTTGTTGGCGGGTTTACTTTTTGCTGGAATGGCCTGGGTCCAACCGGCACACGCTGCAAGTGGTCCATCGACAGTCGGGGCATGGAGCCTTGTCGATCATGGTCCTGGCGGATGGGCTGGGGGTCCCATGCGTTCTGACGGGACCTTAGGTGGAGGGGGCGGTTTTACTGTCCCTCTCGCTCCCGGAGTGGTGGAGGTCGCAGACATTCAGCCTGGTTCGTGGGACTTTGCGAACTCGGACCACACAGCGGTGAATCTCTGCGTATTCGCCATCGGAAGGAGTGGCCCCCTTTTCCCGATCGGGGTACCTATTCCATTCTGTGCGACCGTTCTGGTCGAGCAGGGTGCGCCGCTACAGCTGTTCCCCGGTGAAGATACCTATGTCAAGGTGGTACTCTTTACCAGCTAAGAGCACATGTATCGTCCTCCCTCAGTACCTACGTAGCTACGTAGGTACTGAGGGAGGATGAGGACCCTTGCGAACATAGCTCATAGTGTTGTAAAGCCGCTCCCCAAGACGATTTGGCAAATCGGAAAGAGGGAAGACATTTCGGGCGAAACTGCCCGAAACACCGCGGCAGGTTTTTAGAAAAGTGTGCGCCGCGAGCTATTTTCGCAAGGGGTAGCGATAGGTAGGGCCTCACAGCCTTTCCCCCGCTCCAAATGAAGTAGGGCACCGGCGAGGTACTTTACAGTCCTTTTCCGTTGCCCCCTTCCCAAACCGAGCAGGCGACGTTAATCGCACTCGGCTTTCCAGAGCAAACAGGTCATAGCACCGGGAGTAAGCAAGGTCTTACGCATTACGCGGCCTTGCAACCCGAGCAATTCCGACCCGTTCCTCCTGCTGCCCTTGGCCCTGCATGCCGCTTTCCGGCACTCCCTGGGAGGTCGTGACTCCTCCGACTCATTATGGCAGCTCTGTCACCTTGCCGCTCGCGCGGGTTAGGTGATCCCGTGGTACGTCGTTATGGTACGTACTAGCTCTCCCGTAGCGCCCCGACTCATCCCTTGAAAGACCTCGTTGGTCCCCGTTCACGTTTAAGGAGTGTACCAGCCTCCGGTTCATGCCGATACAAAACGTGTCATCGGTTGCAAGCGTTCTACCGATGGGTGCGCCCATTCACCCCGTCAGGATTCGGGTTCAGGCAATTCAGCTTTACGCTTAGGAGGCGGGTCCTACGAACGCCTTGCTCTACAACGCTTTCGAGCATGCATCGCTTGCCTGGCATGCTTAGTCTCCTTTAGGTTTTCCCTCCAGATATGCCAGTAACCCAGGAACCTCTCCTCAGTTCCTCCTGCTTGCAGCAGGGATACCATAACGCGCCTCACGGCGCACACCGGACAGGCACCTTTCAGCGCATCCGGCTCTCCAGGCCTGGAACTTAGTCTGCCTTGACTGCTTATCCCCTTGCGGTTCGCGGCCTCCACCGTACAGTCGCGGACATTTCCATAGCCCTGCAGCCCTTCCCCCTGTCCTGGGCATTACCCCAGGCATTTGAGTACTACGACCGCTCTGTCACCGTGCGGGTCTCCCCGTTTAGGTGATCCCATCGTCTCATGCCATCGCTGGTTCGTCTTTAGGTAGCCCCGTTCGTTGGGTTCCCCACACCATCTGTGGGTAGCCGGAGTGTGGTGTCTTCCAACCGTATCGTCACCTTGCGGTTGGACCTCTCCGCAGGTCCTATAGTACCGTGCGTTTCCTTGACCTGGAACGAGCGCATGATCGCACAACTGGGGTTTGGGTAGTGTAACCCTCACCATAGACGACCTAGCTGACCGACACGGCTTAGGTACTTATCCCGTTCGGCCTTAGTGGGATAGGCGGCCGGCGCGTTACTCTTGCGAGCACGTTTCCAACCACCCTCCCCCGAACCAACCGTGCACCTTTCAATGCAGTTAGCTCTCCAGGACACTTGTGTCCTTTCCGCCCGAAGTCTTCTGGCCCATCCAGGCCAACTTCGGTGTCCAGAACGCGTCCCTGCGGCACTTCACCCTGTACGTGGCCTTCCCACGCCCCGAGGCGGGTCGTGACTCCCGCGATTACTATTGCCGCTCCGTCGCCCTGACCCTCTCGGGTTGTAGGCGATCCCCAAGTTACACGTGACCTTCGCTCCGTCTTTAGGTACCCCCGTTCGTCGTTTCTCCCTCCCTGGGAGCTGGCTCTGATGCAGGCTATCGGCGTGCTGTGACAATTTCACGCCGATCATCAGACGTGGGCGATCATACCCTTCCCACCGGACGCATGGGTTCCGCCACGACTAGGGTTCAAGCAATCCAGCCTTGACCTTGGACGGCCTCGCTGCCCGTCATCTGGCTCCTGGTACTAGAGCTTCAACGGACGTATGCAACCATGCTACAGTCCCCTTGCTCCTTTCGGCGCAAAAGTCAGGTGCTGCGTTACTCACCTCGCCTGAGTGAGGCTGCGCTCTCGCGCAGCAGAAGATCACGCGCCTCTTTGGGCGCACTGCACACCATGCTATTGTCCCCTCAATCCTTTCGGTTGAAGGTAAGGTGCTGCTTTAACCACTTCGACACCGGTGGGTTGCACTTCTGCAACAAGCGATGACACGCCTCAATGGCGCACTGATGAACGCTCCACTGCCCAAACTCGTCAAGAGATTGAGCGACAGAGGATTTTGCTCCCCGGAAGGCGAACCGACTCCCAAGTCTGGATGGGCGTTTCTCGATGCCGATCAGATCGTGAATCTGTACAGCAGCGTGAACCGCGGCATCCAGAATTACTATCGTTTCACCGATAACTGGGGACAACTCCACCGCATGCAATATATCCTCGAATACTCGTTGGCCAAGACGTTGGCAGTCAAATTCAAAATCTCTGTTCCCAAAGTCTTCAAGCGCTTTGGCAAAGGGTTTCCTATTCTGATTGAAGGGAAAAAGGGCAAGGCAGACCGTACGGTCAGCTTTTACCTGAACCACGACTGGGCCAAGAAACGGGACGCATTCCAAAACGGAACGCAGGCGGATATTGACCTGGTACGAACAGTGATCCAGATGCGAACTCGCTCAAAACTTGGCAAACCGTGTTGCATCTGCGCGGATGCAGGGCCAATTGTCATGCATCATGTCCGACACGTCCGCAAACTCACCAACAAACGGGTAGCCACCGGTTTCAACCACATCCTGCGGGCGATCAATCGAAAGCAAATTCCCGTTTGCACCGTCTGTCATGGGAAAATCCATCGAGGAGCATACGACGGATTAAAACTCTCCGATCTGGCATACATCCCACGCTAAGCAACGAACGGAGTGGCTCTTGGAGAGCAGTGTGCGCGGAAACGTGCAAGCATCTGTTCGGAGGGGAGGGGTTGGAGTTCCTGGGCAACCAGGACCCGGCCTCTTACCCTACCAAGGCTGGTGAAATTCGAGTACCGCGAATCAGAGGTCAGTCAGCTAGGTCGTGTATGGTGAAGACAGCATTGTTTAAATCCTAGTCGTGGTGGCATAGAGCGGCAGCCCACAGGATACGGTATGATCGCCTGTGCTCGACGTTGCAGGAAACGCTACTATTTTCTTGCAAAGCTCTCGTCGAGACCAGCCCACAAGGAGTGGGAAACGACGTAAGGGGCACCTGGAGCGCGAAACGAGACTTCTAGCGCAACTTGGGGATGGCCTACAGCCCGTGAGGGCCACGGTCACGGAGGAGTCATATTACTTCAGCAGAAGTTTGCTTTCTGAGAAGGAAGGACTCTAGGGAATCAGCTTGAATTTGAGGAGGTTGACTTGGATGAGTCACAAAGGACCTTACACAGACTTGAGCGCCTACGACAACTGAATACAGACAGGAATAGGGTGAATGACAATCTCTATCGGT
>WNGJ01050431.1_pt1 | contig 10226 bp, 9 predicted proteins | sample 5400611 | NCBI WGS metagenome assembly WNGJ01 (sample SAMN13153375, study PRJNA577476) | soil metagenome | isolation source: 40 cm soil or saprolite under Garry oak tree replicate 1 | place: USA:California | collected 2016-06-15
ATGAGGCCGAGCACGAGCTGCTCGTCATTGCCGGCATCATTGCGCACGACCGCGGGCACCGAGGTCAGACCCGCGAGCCTTGCCGCACGCCAGCGGCGCTCACCGGCGATCAGCTCGTAACCGTCGGGCAGCCTGCGCACCAGAAGTGGTTGAAGCACGCCGTGCAGACGAATTGATTCCGAGAGCTCGCCAAGAGGTTCGGCGTCGAATCGCGTGCGCACCTGTTGATGTGACGGGCGGATCTGGTCGACCGCGATCATCTGCGGCACCATGACTTCGCCGTCGCGCGACATGGGAATCAAGGCTTCGAGTCCGCGGCCGAGACCGCGGAGGCGTGACTGACTCATCTTTCCAGTAGCTCCTTCGCGAGTGCGCGATATGCGGCCGCGCCTCGACATGTGGGGTCGTACTCGATCACTGATTTGCCATGACTTGGTGCCTCGCTGATCCGAACGTTGCGTGGGATCAGGGTTTGCAAGATTTCGTTGGGATAAGAGCGCCGCACCGATTCCAGGACGTCCCACGACAGCGTGGTACGTGCGTCAAATTGCGTCATTACGATGCCGGCGATCACGAGCTTCGGGTTGAGGCTGGAGCGCACCAGCTGGTGCGTGTACATGAGGTGTCGTAGGCCTTCGAGCGCGAAGTACTCGCATTGCGTCGGGATCAACATCCCGGTCGCCGCCGCCAATGCGTTGAGGGTTAAGAGGCCGAGCGACGGGGGGCAGTCGATGATCACGCACTCGATTCCCGCATGGGGGTTGGACAGCGCCTTGCGAAGTAGCAGCTCGCGACCATCGAGCGTGGCGATCTCGATCTCGGCTCCGGCCAGGTCGATGTGAGAGGGAATCATCTCCAGCCTCGCGACGCTGGTTGGCTGCGCGACCTGGTGCATGTCCGCCTCTCCAGTCAGGAGGTGGTACACGTTCAGCCGCGCCCGCGACGGATCCAGGCCGAGTCCGGACGTCGAGTTGGCCTGGGGGTCGAGGTCGACCAGCAGGATGGTGTGGCCGAGCTCAGCCAGCGCAGCCCCCAGGTTGATGGCGGTGGTCGTCTTCCCGACGCCACCTTTCTGGTTGACCACCGCGATGACTGGAGGGGTGGTGGTCGCCAACATCTTGGGGTTGGCCATCTCGAGTGATCCTATATCTGGGGCCATGTGCGGATTCTAGTCCAGCGGCGCCGAGTTGCCAATCCAGCCTGTTAAGGCCCGCCCGAGCCGCCGCGCCGGCCAGGATAACGGGTCGCCGGCCCGAAAGTCACACCCCTGGCGGGGCCCTCCCTTCCTCTTCGGCTTCCTCCCCCGAGCCGACGCACCGAACCTGCGATGAGCTTGATTCGCGATGCGACTGAGGTCAACCCAGGCTGTTAAGGGCTCGCCGTCTGCGCGGCGCGGCGCCGAACTGACCAGATGCCGTAGGCCGACACCGCCACCAAGACCATCTCAACCGCGACCACGATCGCGACCTCACCTTGCGACCCGGCGACCCCGATGGCGGCGAGGCCGACGATCAAGTTATAGGTGGTGTGAGTGATCACCGATGTCGTCGTATTGGTGAACCTTCGAATCAAGCCGAGGCCGACCGCGATGACAAAAACGGAGAGGGCATCGAGCGACAGGCCGTACTGAGTGTGTATGCATGTGAACAGGAGCGCCGTTGCGATGATCCCAAGTCGTGGCTGAAGCGCGCCCCGGAACATGATCTCTTCGCAGATCCCAGGCGCCAGCGCGAGGGCGGCGATTCCGATTGGCGTGCCCAGCCCGCCGAAGAGACGCTGACTGGTCGAGTCCACCTGTCGAGCCACATCTGGCGTCCAGGCGTGGCTGAGCCAGTCCATGCCCAGGCCGAAAGCGAAGAAGGCTCCCGCCGCCGCAACGGCCAGGATGACCTGCCACCAGGCCGGGACGATCAGCCCGAGCCTCTCTGCGGCCTGGGATAGGTTCCGGCGTATGAAGAGGCCGACCCCGGCTCCGGCGAGGACAAGGAAGGGCAGCTCCTGTGAGATCAGATCGCCCAAAGTGAGCGCGGTCTGGGTCGACGCGCCAACGCTGGTGAATACGATCGAGGTCACCTGAGTCCCGAACAGCAGCACGGCGAGCACCAGGGCCAGGGCGTGAACCGGGTTGTCGGGGTCGATCGGCAAAAAGGTCGCGACCCGCTCGCGAAGGGGTTTCGAGGCCAGGGCGGCGGCAAGCGCGGCGGTGACCATGATTCCCACGTCGACCGCAACAGGGCTTTGGCCCGGGCCACCGGCGGCCCTTCCGGCTCCGGCCAGGTCCAGCGCGCCGATCAAAAAGGTGACCCCGGCGCTGACCCCCGCCAGGATGCCGATTGCCAGGTGAGCCCAGCGGCGGCCGACGGCCGCGTTGGCCGCGATCACTAGCGGCAGCGGCGTAAGCACCACCACGGCTGCTGCCGCGTCGAGGAAGAGCTCTCCGGTCAGCCTGACTTCGAACCCTGCTGCGGCAGGGGCCTTGGCGGAGACGGCGCGCCGTCGGGTTTGGCCTGCACGTCGATGAGCGGTTTGATGAGCTCGATCGGCAGCGGCAGGATGATGGTCGTGTTCTTCTCCGAGCCGATCTCGACCATGGTCTGCAGGAAGCGGAGCTGCAGCGCCCCGGGCTGTGACGAGATGACGGCTGCGGCGTTGGCCAGCGTCTGCGAGGCCTGGAACTCACCGTCCGCGTTGATGATCTTGGCGCGCTTCTCGCGTTCCGCCTCGGCCTGCTTCGCCATCGCCCGCTGCATGGTGCTCGGAAGCTCCACGTCCTTGATCTCGACGACGGCGACCTTGATGCCCCAGGGATGACCTGGAAGTAGATGACGGCGTTGACCTTCGCGGTGACGTTGTCGTTGGTGATCACCTCCTGCGGCGGCACCTCGAGGGTGATAACGCGAAGGTCGATCTTCACCAGACGGTCCACACCGAACGGGATGATGAAGAAGAGACCCGGACCCCTCAACGCGATGAGGCGGCCAAGCCGGAACACGACGCCGCGCTCATATTCGTTCGCGATGCGCAGGCTCGAGAACGCGATGATCACGGCCAGGACCACGATCACCAACAGGACGGTGAGGCTTCCGAACTGCACTATCTCTTCTCCTTAATCGTCCCGTTTCCGCCGTTCTCGCCGGCGACCACTTTCAACTGGAGCCCATCGCGCCCGACTACGCGTACCCGCGACCCGGCGTGAATAGGCTCGGGCGCAACTGCTTTCCACAGTGCGCCTGAGACAAAGACTAGACCTTCGGGTGCAATCTCCTCGCGCGCTTCGCCCACTGCGCCGACCATGGTGTCGACGCCGACGAAAGCGGGAGCGCGACGCGCCTGCCACACCTTGCGGATGAACAGGACGAAGAAGGCAAGGGTCACCACCCCTGATCCGATCACGACGACCGGGTCGACGCCCAGTCCGACCGGACCTGTGTTGATGAGAAAAGCCATGCCGAGGACCAGAGAGACCACTCCGCCGACACTGAGGATGCCGTGCGTGTTCGCATTCAGGTCGGCGATGAACAGGATCAGCGCGAGCAGCATCATCAGCGCGCCGGCGATGTTGACCGGCAGGTTGGCCAGCGAGACGATCGCGAGGATCGCGGCGATGCCACCGACGACGCCTGGCAAGATCGCCCCGGGCGTGGAGAGCTCGGTAATGATTCCGTAACCGGCGACGATGATCAGGAGGGCCGCGATCGTCGGGTCGATCAACGTGGCGAGGAAGACCTGCCAGAACGGCATCGGCATGTCGTCGATGAGGGCGCCGGACGTATGGAGGACAAGATCTCCACTGGGCCTCGAGACCGTGCGCCCGTCGATCGCCTTCATCAGCGCGCTCGGGTCGGATGCCTCGAGGTCCGCGACGTGGAGCCGGACCGCTTCCTCGGCATTGATGTTGACGCTGTTGCGGACGGCTTGCTCGGCCCAATCCGCGTTGCGCCCGTGAATGGTGGCGAGGTTGCGGACGCGTGTCACCGCGTCGTTGAGGACCTTGGTGCCGAGGTCGCCGGTGAGGTCGCCTCCGGTGCCGAGGATTGGATGCGCCGAGCCGATGTTGGTCCCGGGCGCCATGGCCACGATGTCGGCCGCCTGGGCGACGAAGAGCCCCGCCGAAGCGGCTCGGGCTCCGCTGGGGTAGACGTAGACGATCACGGGCACCTTCGAGTTGAGGAGGCTGGTGACGATGTCATCCATCGAGGTCGAGATCCCGCCTGGGGTGTTGAGCACCACAAGCAGAGCGTCGGCGTGGTCAGCGTTGGCGCGGTCGACGGCGGTGGCCATATACGAGGCGGTGATGGTGTTGATGTCGCCAGTCAGGTCCGCTCGCTCGACATGGGCCGCGGCGGCGGAGGCTTGAGCGGGGAGCATCGCAGCCACAGCTAAGAGCGCAAATCCGAATGGAAGCGCGACCCGCCTGCGCATGCTTCGAGTATGGCAACCCGCTCGCATGGTGGCGTTGTAAAACGTGGAACATCGCCCGTCCGGGGTGACGCGGAGCGAACTGGGGCCCGTCGTAAAATCGTGGGGATGGGGGCTCTCCGCGACCAGCACGACGGCAATCGAGGTTACGAGCCCATCGACAGCGATGCGGCCTCGCTTCGCGATTTGATTGAAGAGATCAAGGCCGCCACGCCGCTCAGCGCGTCAGAGGAGAAGGTTCTGTTCGAGCGTGCTGCAGCCGGTGACAAGCGCAGCCAGGAGAGGCTTGTGGCCGCGCACCTCGACCTGGTCATCCGGCTGGCGGCTAAGCGAGGCGAGCAACCGCTCTCGGTGCCCGACCTGGTCCAGGAGGGCTCGATCGGCCTCGTGGAAGCGGTCCGCTCCTTTGCGCCGAGCGGCGACGCCCATTTCCAGGCTTTCGCTGAGCAACTCATCAACGAGAAGATCGACGCCGCGATCGCGCTTGAGGCCGCGGCGGTCCGCGACGCTGAGCTGCTGGTCGCCGCCGCCACCGACTACGAGCGGACCGCGCTGCTGATGCGCAGAGAGCTTGGTCGCGAGGCCACCCAAGCCGAGCTGGCCGAGAAGCTGGAGTGGACGGTGGACCGAACCCGGTATGTGGCGCAGGTGGTGGCGGACGCGCAGCGCCGGCACGACGAAGAGCTGCTTGCGTTCATCGACCCGGCTGCCATCAACTTCGACGACGACGAGCCCGAGGAATTTGACCGCTAGCGGGCCCAGCCGGACGCCGCTTTACGACCGTCACGTCGCCCTTGGCGGCCGCATGGTCGACTTCGGCGGCTGGGAGCTGCCGCAGCAGTACACGTCGATTCGAGACGAGCACCTCGCGGTGCGCAAGGCTGCCGGTCTTTTCGACATCTCGCACATGGGAAGGCTGGTCGTCGAGGGTGGGGGAGCGCTCGCCTACTTGCAAACCTTGCTGACGAATGACCTCGCGGCGCTCGGCGCCGGACACGCGATCTACTCGTTGATGTGCAAGGAAGATGGCGGCGTCATCGACGACCTGGTCGTCTATCGCGAGACCGAAGACCGCTTCATCGTGGTGGTGAATGCGGCAAATCGCGAGAAGGACACGGCGTGGATGCGCAAGCACCTGTCCGGCGAGACGGCGATGGAAGACCGCACGGCCGAGCTGAGCCTGATCGCGTTTCAAGGTCCGCAAGCTCACGCGCTCCTGCCGCGCGGGTCTTCAGAAACGGAAGAGATCCCATATTTCGGCTTCCGTTCCGGCAAGATCGCCGGCGCACCGGCGCTCATCTCGCGGACCGGATATACGGGCGAGGATGGGTTCGAGCTCTTCATCCCCTCCGACCGCGTGGGAAACGTCTGGGACGCCATCCTCGCCGAAGGCAAGGCGTCTGGCGTGCTCCCGGCCGGCCTCGGTGCTCGCGACGCCACCCGCCTGGAGGCCGCCCTGCGCCTGTACGGAAATGACATGGACGAGACCGTGAATCCCCGCCTGGAGGCCGCCCTGCGCCTGTACGGAAATGACATGGACGAGACCGTGAATCCATACGAAGCCGGGCTGGGGTGGACCGTCAAGCTCGGCAAGGGCGACTTCATCGGCCGCGCCGCGCTGGCCGCGGTGAAGCAAAATGGTCCGAAGCGAAGCCTGATCGGGTTCAAGACCGCGCCCGGCGACATTCCGCGGCACGGCGCGGCCGTCATCCACGGCGGTCGCCGTGTAGGGACGGTCACCAGCGGCACTCATTCCTTCTTCCTGGGCCACCCGATCGCGCTCGCTTTGATCGAAGTCCCATCATTTCCAGCTGGAGAGAGAATCGCCGTCGAGGTCCGAGGCCGCGAAGCCCCGGCCGAGGTCGTGAAGCTTCCCTTCTATCGTGGCTCGGCGCGATCGGCGGTCGCCCCGGCCAAGTCTTGACGGGCCGCATTTAGCGAAGAGAGGAGTGTCGAATGGCTGACCGCCGCTACACCAAGACGCACGAGTGGGTCGTCGTCGACGGCAAGTCCGTCACGGTTGGAATCACCGACTTCGCCCAATCGCAGCTCGGCGACGTCGTCTTCCTCGAGCTGCCCAGCACCGGCCGCAAGCTTGCGGTGCGCGAGAGCTTTGGAGTCGTGGAGTCGGTCAAAGCCGCAAGCGACCTCTATTCGCCGATCGCCGGTCGCGTGACAGCGGTCAACGAGAAGCTCACCGCGAATCCAGAGCTGGTCAACTCCGATCCGTACGGCGACGGGTGGATTCTCAAGGTGGAGCTCGCGGGCGACCTGCCCGCGGACCTGCTCGACGAGGCGGCGTACAAAAAGGTGACGGAGGCGTCCGCGCACTAGGTGCCCTACCTCGTCCACTCAGAAGAAGATCGCGCGTCGATGCTCGAGTCGATCGGTGTCAAGTCGATGGACGACCTGCTGGTCGACATCCCTGCATCACTTCGTATCGGCGGCCTGGACCTCCCCGAGGGCCTGTCTGAATACGAAACGATGTCCCAGATCGCATCGCTGGCCGCTCGGAATCGCGTTTTCCCGGACCGGCTGACGTTTCGCGGGGGCGGAGTTTATCGCCGATTCATTCCGGCTGCGGTTGCCGCTGTTACGTCAAAACCCGAGTTCTACACCGCCTATACCCCCTACCAACCGGAGGCGAGCCAGGGCACGCTCCAGGCGATCTTCGAGTTTCAGACCCTGATTGCGGAGCTGACAGCTCTGGATGTCGCCAACGCGTCTCTTTATGACGGTGCGACGGCGGTCGCCGAGGCCGCGATGATGGCGCACATCCACACCGGCCGCAACGAGGTCGTGGTGTCAGGTTATCTGCACCCGGAGTACGTCGAGGTGCTGCGCGCCTTCTGCGAGGGCCGAGGCATCAAGGTTCGCAAAGGCACTGAGCCGGGACCCAAAACGGCCGCCGTCATCTTCCAGCAGCCGGACTTCCTGGGCCTGCTCGTGGACGGTAAAGCGCTGACGGATAACGCCCACGCGGCCGGCGCCCTCGCTATCGCATGCGTGGACCCGATCAGCCTCGCGATCCTGGCCCCTCCCGGCGAGTACGGAGCCGACATCGCGGTTGGCGAGGGGCAGCAACTGGGCCTCAGCCCAAGCTACGGCGGACCTCACGTCGGGTTCATCGCCTGCCGCCGCGAGCTGGTCAGGCGCCTGCCCGGCCGGTTGATCGGCACAGCGCATGACAAGCAGGGGCGCCGCGGATTCGTGCTCGCCCTTTCGGCGCGCGAGCAGCACATCCGGCGCGAGAAGGCGTCGTCCAACATCTGCACCAACCACTCGCTCTGCGCTCTTGCCGCCAGCGTCTACATGACCTACATGGGCTCCCAAGGCCTGCGCCAGGTGGCCGACGTCAGCTTCAAGCGCGCCCACGCGCTGGCGGATCGACTGGCGGCGCTTCCAGGCTGGGAGCGGGCGTTTCCCGAGCGGCAGTTCCTGAACGAGTTTCCGATGCGTGTGCCCAAAGGCCCGGCCATGGTGCGCAAGCTCGCGCGGAAGGGGATCCTGGGGCCGCTCGAGGTCCAGCGGTGGTTTCGCGAGCTGAAGGGCGTCGTCACCTTCACCTGCACCGAGGTGAACGATTCGCACGCCCTGGACGAGCTGGTGGCCGCGCTCGAGTCATGACTGAGCTGCTGAGCTTCGAGAAGAGCCGTGCGTCAGCCAGCGCGCCTCGCCTGCCAGAGGCCGATGTCACGGCGCCTGACCCCTCACAGGTCCTCGGCCAGGACCAGCTGCGCAGGAAAGCGCCTGGGCTGCCCCAGCTCAGCGAGCCCGAGATCATGCGGCACTACAGCCGCCTGGCCTCGATGAACTACTCGATCAGCGAGCAGTTCTACCCGCTCGGCAGCTGCACGATGAAGTACAACCCCGTCGTCAACGAGGTGCTGGCCGCGCTACCGGGCTTCGCCGAGCTCCACCCGTATCAGGACGAGGAAACCGTCCAGGGCGCCCTCGAGCTGATGTGGCGCCTCGAGCGTGCGCTGTGTGCGGTCGTGGGCGTGGAGAGGGTGACCCTCCAGCCGGCGGCCGGCGCCCACGGGGAATGGACGGCGCTCCGAATGATCTCGGCCTTCCACCGCTCCCGGGGAGACAACCGGACCGAAGTCCTCGTGCCCGACTCGGCCCATGGCACCAATCCGGCCAGCGCTGCGCTCAGCGGTTTCCAGGTCGTCGAGGTCAGATCCGGGCCGGACGGCCGGATCAGCCTGGCCGACCTGGAGTCCAAGCTCTCGCCGCGAGTCGCTGCATTGATGCTGACCAACCCCAACACCTTGGGTCTCTTTGAGCGGCAGATACTGGATATAGCGGAGATGGTCCACGCCACGGGCGCAATGTTGTACTACGACGGGGCCAACCTCAACGCCTTCATGGGCATCTGCCGGCCGGGCGACATGGGTTTCGACGCCGTCCATATGAACCTGCACAAGACCTTCACCACGCCGCACGGCGGCGGTGGGCCCGGGGCGGGCCCGGTGGGGGTCAAGGCCGAGCTCGTTCCTTTCCTACCGACCCCGACCGTGGAGCGCACCAACGGGCACCTCACCCTTGATTTCAAGCGCCCGAAGTCGATCGGCCGCGTGCGCAGCTTCTACGGCAACTTCGGGATGCTGGTCCGGGCGTATGCGTACGTCGTGGCGATGGGCGGCGACGGCCTGACCCAGGCCTCTCGCGACGCCGTACTTTCAGCCAACTACCTCCGCAAGCAGGTGGAGAACGACCTGGAGATGCCCCACGAGGGGCCCTGCATGCACGAGTTCGTCGCCAGCGCGCAGAACCTCGCCCACGACGGCGTGAAGGCGCTCGACGTAGCCAAAGCGCTCCTCGACCGGGATTTCTACGCTCCGACGGTCTACTTCCCGCTGGTCGTGCCCGAGGCGATCATGGTCGAGCCCACCGAGACCGAGAGCAAGGCCACCCTGGACCGCTTTGCGGCCGCGATCAAGGAGATCGTCGCCGAGGCCAAATCCAACCCCCAGGCCCTGCATGATGCGCCCCAAAACCTGCCTGTCGGACGCCTTGACGAGGTGGCTGCGGCGCGCCGGATCAACGCCTACCTGCAGGGCCAGAGCGAAGATCCGATCCTGCGCTGGAAATCACCCGAAAAATAGGCCCTGTTAAGAGGCCTCCCAGGGGCCATTTCGATCTCGAAATCGGGTAAAATTTAAAGCCTGAACCTCTGCCCAGTTGTTCCCCACGAGTTCTCCACGCTGGGAGGGCCTCTTTACCGGTGATGGCGGCCAAAAACCCCTCTCCGGAGCGACCTGACAGCCGCAGGCCCAAACCCCTAGGCGCGGACGTTGCATACACCGCCGAGCAGATCCAGGTCCTCGAGGGCCGGGAGCACGTCCGGCGGCGTCCGAGCATGTACATCGGATCGACCTCAGCGACCGGCCTCCACCACCTGGTCTACGAGGTGGTCGACAACGCCGTCGACGAGGCGCTGGCGGGCTACGCGACCAAGATCATGGTCACCCTCTTCGCCGACGGCAGCGTGCAGGTCGAGGACAACGGCCGCGGCATCCCGGTCGACATCCACAAGAAGGAGGGCCTCTCCGCCCTCGAGCTGGTCCTGACCCGCCTGAACGCCGGCGGCAAGTTCGGCGGCGGCGGTTACAAGGTGTCCTCCGGCCTCCACGGCGTGGGCGTCTCGGCCGTCAACTTCCTCAGCGAGAAGCTCCAGGTCTGGGTCCATCTCGGCGGCAAGGTCCACCACATGGAGTTCGAGCGCGGCGTGCCGAAGGCCTCGGTCAAGGTCGTCGGCAAGACCGACCACACCGGGACGATCGTCCGGTTCTGGCCCGACC
>WNGJ01009758.1_pt1 | contig 10225 bp, 7 predicted proteins | sample 5400611 | NCBI WGS metagenome assembly WNGJ01 (sample SAMN13153375, study PRJNA577476) | soil metagenome | isolation source: 40 cm soil or saprolite under Garry oak tree replicate 1 | place: USA:California | collected 2016-06-15
CCTGCTTTTGTTGAATCGGCGTCTGACACAGACGCCCTACAAGTTGCCTTCAGCGTGGATCAGTGACGCGCCCGAGAAACAGACAGACCCCGCTGGGCACGTGCTGAATAGCGTAAACGAATGGGCGATCGACTTTCACTTCGATCGGCGGCGGAGGAGGTGATCGCAACGCGCTGCCTGCCAGCATTGCCACGGCGGTTGCGGCAGCCGCTTCAGTTCCTTTTTCGTCCACCGCGATGAACGTCTTGTGAAAGATCTGCGAGATGTAGAGGTAATCGTTCGGTGTTCGTGGCGCGATCTTGTCGAAATTGGCGCTGCCTTTCGGTTGATCGAACGCTGTCTTCATCCCCAGTGCTTCAAATTGTTTGGCCAAAGTAATGGTTGGCGGCTCGAGTTTGAATTTTGGCAGATGGAGATCGACATCGCGCTTTTCGATTTTTGCGCAGCCGGCGAGCATGTCACCGCTTAGTTTCGATTCCAGCCCGCGCAGCCCGTTTACATCGTCAGGAAGAAGAATCACAAACTGTAGCTCATCTCCTGCGTAGGGCAGGCTTACGACAGTGAATCCTTCGCGTCTCACGTAACCGAAATTCCTATCCGTCTTTCGCATCATCGGAACATCGACAGGTGCGCCGTGAACGAGGAACGACTCGGGTTGCGTCGCGTCCTGGGAAAACTCGCTCGCCCACGGCGCCTTGAGGTAAAGCGCGTTTGCCAGGACGAGGCGAGTTGTCTTGTCCAGCGCGCCTTCGGGAATGAGATCGCGGATCCTCTCGCGTGTCTGGTCTGCCACCCATTTGTTGATGCGCTGTGTGGCTCCCCCGGGATCAGCAACGAAATCGAGCGGTTCGAATGCTCCGCCGAAATTTTGTTTCACCAATGACAGGTAAGCTTCGCGAAAATGATAGCCTTTTTGTGCGAAGAGCCGATTGGCTATGCTCAATGTAATCGGTTCGCTCGGTCCGCCGAATTTTTTGGACTCTTTTACGAGTTCAGCTGTTTTCGCGCTCATTTGTTCGAGCGAACGCTGCAGAGCGGAGAATGAGGCGGGCACATCTCCGTCGTCTGGAAAATGCAAAACCCGCGCCATCTCGCTGCGCGTTTCGCCGTCGGTCCCGGCAAATGTCATGGCCAGCGCGCTATCGATTGAGTACGGCGAAATGCAAAGGTTCTCGGCGCCTGTGGCAAGCTGCCGGTAAAGATCGACCCCGACCTCGTTCGTCGCTTTTGCCGCCAATTCAAAACTTGGCGCGCCATGCGCAACCATGACGGCTAGCGCGCCGAAAACATTCGAGATAAGAAAGCGTTTCATGTGCACCATCAAAATCTGAATGATTCGCGCGTAAAGGCTTCTTTTGGATGACTGGGCTTCCGGCAAGCTCAGGTCGAGGCGAAAGCGGCGCAGCAACGCCGCACTCCAAAACGCTAGCGCCTGCCATGCGCGCGGCGCGACGGCCACGTTTTGGAGTGCGGCATTGCTCTGCCGCTTTCAATCGTGCTACGCAAGCTCATGAGCATTCGGTACGGTGTCGGCATTGCAGTCAGTCGCCAGCCCTGATTTAGTTCAAAAATTCATGGGGGCACAACGAAAGCCGAACTTAATTCTCTTTCTTCCCGATCAGCAACGCGCGGATACGCTCGCTTGCTATGGAGGCGTGAAGGTTCGCGCGCCTAATCTGAATAAGCTTGCGTCTGAATCTGTGGTGTTTGAACGCACGTACGTCACGCATCCGGTTTGTACGCCGTCGCGCTCGTCACTGATGACGGGCACATGGCCACACGCCAATGGTTGCACACGTAACAGCGTGCCGCTTGACCGGCGGTTTCGCGTTTTTCCAGAGCTGACGCAAGACCAGGACTATCGGACCGCGTACATCGGCAAATGGCACCTGGGCGAGGACGGCCCTGTGGGGCGCGGATTCCAGGAGTGGATTTCCACGGATGATCATGGCGACTACACAAGGTATCTGATCTCAAACGGCGTCGCGCCGGACAAATCAAACGGGCGATTTTCGGAAGTAGCGATCAGCAATCTGCCGATCGAGCTAGCGCGGCCAAAATTTCTAGAGAAGCACTCCTGCGACTTCATCGAGAAACATCAGCGCGATCCTTTCATTTTGGTGGTTGCATTCGTGGAGCCGCATTCGCCCTACAACGGTCCGCTCAACGATGTGAATCCGCTCGATGACGTGCAGCTCGATACGACAGCGACGCTTCCAGAAAGCGAAGACATTCCGTTGCGATACCGTTTGATGCGCGAATGGCAGCAGGCTGAAGCCATGTTGGATCGAGAACGTTTGCCGAAGCAGTTGTTCTTTGGGATCACGCCGGACGAATACCGAAGTATTAAACAGCGTTACCTCGGTCTGGTTACACTCGTGGACGAAAGCATTGGTGCGGTTCTTCGTTGTCTGGAGCGATGCGGCTTGGCGGAAGACACGATCGTGGTACACACCAGCGACCATGGCGATAGTCTGGGTGCGCATCATCTTTTCGGAAAAGAAACCATGTTCGAACAGGCTGCGCGCGTGCCTTGGCTGATTCGGTTGCCGGGCCAAACCCGCCCGAAGATGATTTCATATCCAGTGAGCCACATCGATTTCGTGCCGACCCTGCTGGATCTTCTCGGTCAGCCAAATCCTAAGCAATGTGCCGGCAGGAGTCTGCTGCCGCTCATCAATGACGAAATTGCGCCGCCACAGAACGTCTTTCTCGAGTGGGCTCCAAACCGGACGAAGGTGAAAAAGGGAAGCAGGCTTGCTCGACGACGCACAATCAAACGCGCCCTCGAAGAAGCCACTCGCACCCTAGTTTCTCCAGAAGGCTGGAAACTTTGCCTCCGTGATAAGGATTTAAATGAACTGTATAACTTGAAAGACGATCCATTCGAGATGCGCAATCTGTACTCGGACCCGGGATGCGCATCAGTGATATCGCGCCTCTCCGGCGAGATTCATCGTTGGCAGGAATCCACAAACGACAAACTCAAGTTGTGAGTAAGACCGCCCGCTGGCCGCTGCAGCGCAGGTTTTCAAACCCACCCGCCCAGTTAGGTGCATGCGTTTTCTCTTGCTTTCTTCCGGTGCGTTTCGCTCTGTTCTCGCCACATCGCTGCTGCCGACGCTGCAGCGCGCCCAAGCCAGGGAAGCAAAAGCAGAAAGGTTATGATTATCGTTGCGGAGTCTTGATCCCTCATAGGTTTCGACCTCGGTTTGTGTTCACCTAGTAATGCGTAAAATCGGCCTGGAGGTTACGCGGAAAGCGGGGTCGCCGGGGTCAAAGTTTATCCCCGTAGAGACGTTACTCCTGCCGATTTGGGAATCGACAAGACGGCAGGGTTAAAAACCTGTTCTACAGCAGTGCGAGCGCGAATCGCAAATCTCCTGCCGTAGAAGCGCCCTGCTGGATTTTTAGGGCGGCGGTTTCGCCGTGACTTGCGGCGCAAGCGAAGCGACGATTTGTTCGAAGCGCGGATCGCTTCGTAGCGTGTCCCAGCACGGATCGAGACGCAGTTCGCCGTAGCTCAAAAACCCGGGGAGCCCGACCGCGACAGCTAACTGTCGAAGCGCAAGATCCGTCTCGCCCGTCCATGCGTAGATAACGGCCATGTGCTTGATCAACAAATGGCCATCTATGGAATTTTTGCCGACAGGCATCAGCTCAGCAGCGCGTCGGCCTCGGCGAATTGCGTCTTCCTTGTTGCCGAGAGCTGCGTCGATCACCCCCAGTACAGCAAGCGCTTCCGGATACTTGGGGTCGGTCGCGACGAGTTTGGCCGCTTCTTTGCGCGCGATGGTGAAAGCGGCCTGCGCCGCGGCTTGATCGCCGCGCGTCCGGGCGACGACGCCCGCGCACCAGGTCCGGGGGAAAGGAATCTGGTTGTCGTAACATCCAGTAATCGGCAATGCAGCCAGCGCGCGTTCTGCACTGTCACCATCTCGCTCACACAAGGAACCCTGAAGCCAAAGTTGTGCGATATTTTCGCCCGCGCGGGGATCGTCAGCCAGAATGGATTCCACCGTGGAGTGCAGCGGTCGCGGATCAGCGTGCCAGTAGAGTTCGATGGCTGCACGATATGCTCGCATGCTTGCATCCTTGGGATCAACCGCGACTGCACGATCTAGAATGCGCCCTGCATTTGCATAACGTCGCAGGCAGACGTAACTGTCGGCGAGCTGCTTGACGAAACCGCCGTTTTGCGGGTCGAGCTCAATAGCGCGCTCGAGGTTTTTGGTTGATTCAGCCCAGCGGCCCTGGCGTCTATCAATAAACCCGAGGATTTCAAATACCATCGGGTCGTTAGGCAAACTCTTCTCCGCCAGTTTGAGTTGCTCTCGAGCGCGGTCGTAATCAAGGTACCCCCAGTACAAATGCTTGGCGAGCGCGAGATGTGCTTCCCCTGAATTGGGGCGCAGCCGAGTGAGTGCCTGGATCGCGACATCGGCTATGGCCAGACGCGCGGGGGTGTGATCAATGCCGCCAAAATAGAATTGGTCGTGCGCCTGGGCGAGCTGGTAATAGGCAAGCGCAAACTTTGGATCGCGCTCGGTTGCTTCATTCAGCAGCTGAATGGCCTCCGACAGGCTCTCCAGTTGGGGAGTGCTAAACCCAGAAGATACGATAAGTGTTTTGGCCCGTATGTACAAATCATGAGCGACAAGATCGGCCGTTGGTTTTTCTTCGATGGCCGCTTTCTCCTCCGGGGACAGATTGATCTTGAGTTGCGAGGCGATGTTCGCGGCGATCTCGGCTTGCAGGTCGAATACGTCCACGAGATCGCGATCATAAGTCTGCGCCCATAACTCCCGCTGGCTGCGCACATCGATCAGGTGCGCATTTACGCGCACACGGTTACCCGAGCGCCGTACGCTGCCTTCCACCACATTTGCCACACCGAGTTGTTGGCCGATCCTGCGAAGGTCGCGAGCGGTATCGCTTCTGTATTGCATCACCGATGTGCGGCCGATTACCTTTAGGTCCGCGATCCGAGCCAGATTGCTTAGAATTTCGTCCTGTACACCATCGGCGAAAAACGCGTTGTCCGAATCGCGGCTTAGACTTTCAAATGGAAGCACTGCGATGCTCTTTTCGGGCGGGGGACGAAACAAACCACTTTTCCAGATATTCCAGCTCACGGCGACGGCCAAAGCGATTAACGAGACGATCAACGCGGTGACAGTGGGATTGCGTTGTACCCATTTACATGTGTGCGTGAGAACTCCGCTTCGTCTCGCGCGGATTGGTTCGTGTTTGAGCCAGTGTTCAAGGTCTTCCGCGAGCGCCAGAGCCGACGGGTATCGGCGGTTCGGATCTTTTGCCAAACACTTCAGACAAATCATGGAAAGCTCGCGATCTACCTTCCTATTCAGGAGACGCGGTTCTCGCGGGTCGGTCTCGACGAGTAATCGGATCGTTTCGGAGGCCGTTTCTGCAGCAAACGGTGGATGACTGGTAAGCAACTGGTAAAGCACTGCGCCCAGTCCGTACACGTCTGTTGTGCCGGTCAGCTGGGCCTTGTGACCCATGGCCTGCTCTGGCGCCATATAACTCGGCGTTCCCATGATTTGTTCCGTTTCTGTGACGGTGCTGTCCACTTCGACTAATCTGGCCAGCCCGAAATCGGTCAGATGCGGTTCGCCGCTTGTGTCGAGCAAAATGTTTCCCGGCTTGATGTCGCGATGGAGGATTCCGTGTTGGTGCGCGTAGTGCACCGTACGCGCCACTTTGGCGATTACTTCCGCCGCCTGCCGCATTGATATCGGCGCTCGGCTTATGACTTCGTCAAGTTGACCTCCTTCGACAAATTTCATGCTGAAATAGCACGATCCATCACGCTCGCCCACTTCATAGATGGGAACGATACGAAGGTGATCAAGGCTCGCGGCGGCTGCCGCTTCGCGGCGAAAGCGCTTCAGGTCTGCTCTGCTGGCCCACTGACCAAGCCTGAGAATTTTCAATGCGACTGTGCGATTGAGGCTCTTCTGCCTAGCGAGATAAACTATGCCCTGGCCGCCGCGGCCAATCTCATGCAGTAACTCGTAATCGCCGAATTCTCCCGCCAGCGCCGCTACGCGCTCGGTGCGCCCGCCCTGCTGCGTTTCGGCCCCAGCGGAGCACTCTTGATCTTCGTTTACATGCGCACCAAGCCCGCTCTCAAGAAGGCAGCCTGGGCAGGCTCCTTGCGGTGCGTCGGCTGGAATTTCCAGCCCGCACGTTGGGCAAATTCTGAGTGGGCGGACCATTGCTCGGAGAGCCGCTCTCTCGCTCCCCTCTTTACTACGCAAAATTCCCTTAGAAGTTACGCCCGGACGACGGAAATTAAGTGGCGCAATTCGTCTTCAATATCCACAGGTGTGGCGACGGTGTGGGCAATCTCATCCCGCAATAGCGTTTGGTAACGCTGGCGGAATCGGTAGAACGCTTGTTTGACCGCGTTCTCAGTCATGTCGAATTCGACCGCGACTTGGGCTTGCGACGGCCGGCCAGGCTCGTCCATAAGCATCTTTTTCATCTGATCGAAGAATCGCACATTGCCGGCGCCGCGGTATTCTTCCTCCAGCCGCGCCATCACCTGCTCCAGCAGTGTGAAAGCCCAACGCCGCTCGTACATCTGATCGGCTGTGAACTTGTCGCAATGTTCCGCATCGATCCGTTCCCCTTCACGAATATCATCGAACGGAATTAAGCGCTGTCCTTTGCCGCGCTTGAGGGCCATGGCACGACGCGACTCGTCAGCCAAAAAATGCTTAACCGACGCAAGCAGGTACGATCGGAGTCGTCCTTTTTCTTTGCGCACACTATTCAGATCCTTGCGCTCCAGCAATAAAGCGAAAAAACCCTGCGTGAGATCTTCCGCATCCTCGGTGCCGACGCCTTGTCGCCGCACGAACACGTAAATGGGTCGCCAATAGGTGCGGCAAAGTTTTTCAAGCGCCTCTTGTGCTGCGGGCGATTCGCCCTGCGCCTCCAGCACCACGCTCCAATGCGTGGTAGCAAACACCCCGGTGCCATGGACGCTTTCACCCGTCGCGCTCACCCCGGTCAACGGATGTTCGGTAGGCGACACATTGCGATGCAATCAAAAAATCGCGCAAAAAGCAAGCCTTGATTGGACCAGCAACATCTGTCCCACTAGAGCTCAAACCGATACCGGTGCAGTTCGATCTCTTTGGCGAATGCTTTCTCTATGAGTTGGCGTTGTTCGTCATTGAAGACTTCCTGATATAGCCGCCGGTCGGCGCGATAGTCGGATTTCGCTGCTACACCTAATGTGCCGTCAAACGGAATGTTCAGGTAGGCGAATACTTCGCGGAGTTCTGCGAGGAGGCTTTCGTAGCGGACGACCCGGTCGACGATGAGCTTTTCACCGGAGCGATCCATGTATCGAAAGTAGTTAATGGGAAATTGCCCGCGAGCGAGATACTCGTCGAGTGAAAGCGCACCGCCTGCCCGCGCGGCGTGCATGTGGTAATGAGACAAAACTTTGTCCCATGGATTTCGCTCCACGCAAAATTTGAAGTAACGGTTCCAGACCTTGGCGGGAACGCGATTCTTCACCTCGCGTGCCGGCATGTGATTATAAAATTTCGTACCGCTTGTCATTGTGTGGTGCAATACAGAGAAAAGCCTGCCGGGACGTTCGAGGATTTCGGCAATGGGGTTAATGAATCCCTCATAATTGCGCGGCTGATGCCCTTCGAGCGGAGGCGCAATTGGCGTGACGATGTCTTGCGGGCCACAATGTCTGGACAGGAACACTTCGATACTCGTGCCGGCGGTTTTCGCCGTTTTGATGAAGATGAATCTGTACTTATGGGACAAGATCATTGAGCACTGCCGGAGCGCGCATACCTCGCTGCACCGCGTCGGCAACTTGCCGACGTGAACGGTTTTCGGCAAGCTGCCGTCGCCGATGATCTCTTTTCAGAAAAGTTTCCTCTTCATTCATATTCCGAAAACGGCGGGTAACTCAATTCAAAGTGTTCTGCGCGATTATTCGGAGGATCAACTTGTTGCTTTACGCAAGGAGCAGGATGGAATCGAGCGTTTCGGACTGCACAATCCTAAGTACAGGATCAGGAAACACTCTACGCTCAGAGAATATCGCGATACTCTCGGCGACGAGCAGTTTCGAAAACTGTACCGATTCACGTGTGTTCGGAATCCGTGGGACCGCATGGTGTCGTATTACTTTACCCCGACGCAAAGCTTGGAAAGTTGGGACCGCAAAAAGTTCCGCGGGATCATTTCCAAAGCTGTATCCATTGCGGACTATCTGCGGCTGAACGAGAACGAAGAGGACCCATTCGCGAACGTCGATTACATCATGCGCTTCGAAAATCTTGCCGCCGATTTTCGTACCCTGTGTAATCAGCTGAAGATTTCGCCGGCAACGCTGCCGCAGTATAACCGCTCAACCCGCGAGCACTACTCAAGATATTACGACGACGAGCTTCGCGAATTCGTGCGGACCCGGTTCGCTGCCGAGATCGAGCGATTTGGCTACACTTTTGAATAGCAATAACACGCTAGTGGGAGCCGGACCGGCGCGTGAGCTTTGGTCCGTCCTTCGCATCGCGCACGTCCCAGCCCAACGCAGAAATTTGCTCGCGTAATTCATCGCTGCGTTTCCAATTCTTTTCGTGTCGGGCGTTCTCGCGCTGTTGTGCGAGCTTTGTCACTTCGGCTGGGATGCGCATCTCGGCCTCCGATTCGAGGTCGAGGACGATGTTGATCCGCTTCCACCAATCCAGCCATGCGCCTGCCGAATGTGCGTCCATTTCGTTCTGATCCATCGCGCGATTCGTTTCACGAATCGATTCGAACAGAAATCCCAACGCAGCAGAGATGTTGAGATCGTCATCCAGCGCGTTTTCAAACGCCGTAATTGGGCGTTGGGGGCTGGTTGTTGTGCCTTCAGCGTTTGCTTTCCCTGCAACTTCGCGAAGCCGCGCCAGCCATTCATCAATCCGGGCTAACGACTCGCGCGCTTCATTCATTCCTTCCCAGGTGAAATTCAGCGGCACGCGATAGTGCACGCGCACGAGAGCGTAACGGAGCTCGCGCCCGGTGTAACCTTTCGCCAGAACATCTGGCACAGTGTAAAAGTTGCCTAACGACTTGGCCATTTTCTGACCATCCACCAGAAGATGCGCGCAGTGCAGCCAATAGCGCACAAACTTCTTTCCCGTGACGCCTTCGCTCTGCGCGATCTCCGCTTCGTGATGCGGGAAGATGTTGTCGACCCCGCCGCAGTGGATATCGATCTGGTCGCCCAGCAACGCTGTGGACATGGCGCTGCACTCGATGTGCCAGCCGGGACGACCCGCTCCCCACGGGGAATCCCATTTTACGTCGCCGTCTTCTTCGTCCGACGCTTTCCATAATGCGAAATCCCCTACGTGTTCCTTGTCGTATTCATCATGCTTCACGCGGCCGGTCGATTGCAATTGCGTGAGATCGAAATGCGCGAGCCTGCCATAATCGGGAAATTTATCGATGCGAAAATACACCGATTTGTCGTCAGCATGATAAGCGAGTCCTTTCGATATGAGCGTGCTGATCATTTCGATCATCCTGTCGATGTAACGCTGGTCGGTGGCACAGGGGAATTCGTCAGCGCGTTTGATCCGCAATGTTTTGGCGTCTTCGAAAAACGCCTGTTTGAATTGCTCAGTAAATTTGGCCAATGGCACGTTGGCTTCGCGCGCTCCACGGATCGTTTTGTCGTCAACATCGGTGATGTTCATCACGCGATGCATCTTATAGCCGCGCAGCTCGAGGTGCCGTTGGAGTAAATCTTCAAACACATATGCGCGGAAATTTCCAATATGCGCCCGGCTGTAAACGGTCGGGCCGCACGTGTACATTTTGATTGGCCGTGCCGTTGGATCGCGCGGCTCGAATTCCTCAACTTTGCGCGAGCAGGTGTTTGAGAACTGCAACGGCATTAGCTTGGTAAGGACGGACCACCGGGCCGTCCGCTTTGTTTTCGGCGCGCCCTGCGGTCGCGCTCTACCATTTCAACAGTGGCGATCGCGATTGCGGCTATGCCTTCCGCTTGTCCGATGGGCCCCAGCTTTTCGTTGGTAGTCGCTTTCACGCTTACGTTCGATTCGCTTACGCCTATCGCTGCCGCAAGTTTTTGTCGCATCACGAGAGTATGCGGGGCGATTTTTGGCGCCTCGGCGATGACGGTTGCGTCAACGTTGAGCACACGCGCGTT
>WNGJ01009765.1_pt1 | contig 10224 bp, 7 predicted proteins | sample 5400611 | NCBI WGS metagenome assembly WNGJ01 (sample SAMN13153375, study PRJNA577476) | soil metagenome | isolation source: 40 cm soil or saprolite under Garry oak tree replicate 1 | place: USA:California | collected 2016-06-15
TTGTCATGAACCGCCGACTGGACAACGACCGTATGATCCGATCGCCGCACGGCCCCCAGATCAGCGCCAAGAGCTGGCTAACGGAAGCGCCGCTCCGAATGCTGATGAACAATCTCGATCCGGACGTTGCCGAACGGCCGAGCGAACTTGTCGTCTATGGCGGAATTGGTCGGGCAGCCCGCGACTGGGACAGCTTCGATCGGATCGTTGCCTCACTACGCAAGCTCGAAGGCGACCAGACGCTGGTCGTCCAGTCAGGCAAGCCGGTCGGAATTTTCCGCACCCATCCCGATGCGCCGCGCGTGCTGATCGCGAACTCAAATCTGGTGCCGCACTGGGCGACGCTCGATCACTTCAATGCACTCGACAGGCTCGGGCTGATGATGTTTGGGCAGATGACGGCGGGATCGTGGATCTACATCGGCAGCCAGGGCATCGTGCAGGGGACGTACGAAACGTTTGTCGAGGTGGGGCGACGTCACTACGGCGGCAGCCTCGCGGGCAAGTGGATCCTGACGGCGGGTCTCGGCGGCATGGGCGGCGCCCAACCACTTGCCGCGACGATGGCCGGGGCCTCGATGCTCGCGATCGAATGCCAGCCGAGCCGGATCGAGATGCGGCTGCGCACGGGTTACCTCGATCGGCAGGCAAGCACGCTTGATGAGGCGCTCGCGATCATGGCGCAGGCGACCGAGAGCAAAAAGCCAATCTCGGTCGGCCTGCTTGGCAATGCCGCCGATATTTTTCCCGAGGTGGTGCGCCGCGGGATAAGGCCAGACATTGTCACCGACCAGACCAGCTCGCACGATCCGATCAACGGTTACCTGCCAAAAGGCTGGACACTTGCCGAGTGGGAATCCAGACGCGAGGCCGATCCGAAAGTGGTTGAAGCGGCGGCCAAGACCTCCATGGTCAGCCACGTCCAGGCCATGCTGGATTTCCACGCCCAGGGCATTCCCACGCTCGACTACGGCAACAACATCCGCCAGATGGCGAAGGATATGGGACTGAAAAACGCGTTCGATTTCCCCGGCTTCGTTCCGGCCTACATCCGTCCGCTGTTCTGCCGCGGCGTCGGGCCATTCCGTTGGGTGGCTCTCTCTGGAGATCCCGAAGATATCTTCCGGACCGACGCCAAGGTTAAAGAGCTGATGCCGGACGACAAGCATCTTCACAACTGGCTCGACATGGCAAAGGCACGGATCAAGTTCCAGGGACTGCCGGCGCGGATCTGCTGGGTCGGCCTTGGCGATCGCCACCGGTTGGGCATGGCGTTCAATGAAATGGTGGCGAATGGCGAACTAAAGGCGCCGATCGTCATCGGTCGCGATCATCTCGACAGCGGCTCGGTTGCAAGCCCGAACCGCGAAACCGAAGCGATGCGCGATGGCTCGGATGCTGTGTCCGACTGGCCGCTCCTCAACGCGTTGCTCAACTGCGCCAGCGGTGCCACGTGGGTCTCGCTGCATCACGGCGGGGGCGTCGGGATCGGCTATTCGCAGCATGCCGGCATGGTGATTGTCGCCGACGGAACGCGAGAGGCTGCGCGCCGCATCGAGAGGGTGCTTTGGAACGATCCCGCGACGGGGGTTATGCGTCATGCCGACGCTGGCTACGAAAGTGCGATTGCATGTGCCCGGGCCAACGGTCTCGATCTGCCCGCGCTGACATAGCGCTCCCTGCCATCGGAAAAATCGACAATTTGGTTGCATGGATAGGGTTATTGCTCAATTACTGAGTATATGCTCTTATCGAGCTTGGAAAACGTACGATGGCCAAGCCCGATCTCATCATTTTCGACTGCGATGGCGTGCTAATCGATAGCGAGATACTAAGCTGTCGTTGTCTTTCGGATGTTTTGGCAGGGTACGGCATCAAGCTTGGTGTGGATCAGGCACTCGATCTGTTCCTTGGACGAAGCGTGACGGCGGTTCGCGAACATTACGAGGCGTTGGGACACTTGATCCCGGAGCAGTTCGCGGCCGAGTTGAAGGTGCGGATTCGTGCTGCGTTTCTTTCGTCGCTTTGCCCGGTTGAAGGGGTGAGTTCGGTACTGGAGGACTTGCGAATCCCGCATTGTGTCGCCTCGTCCAGTGATATCGATCGGGTGTCCTTTTCACTTTCCCTGACTGGTCTGGCGCTGCATTTCGACACGCGGGTCTATACCTCGCAAATGGTGAAGCGCGGCAAGCCCGCGCCCGACCTCTTCGTTTACGCGGCCGAAAGGATGCAGGTAGATCCGCATCGTACCCTCGTGGTCGAGGACAGCGTTAGCGGCGTAAAGGCCGGCAAGGCGGCTGGTATGACCGTTTGGGGATTCGTCGGAGGCAGCCACTATCAATCGCGTGACGGGAAAGCCATGCTTCGTGAGGCGGGAGCCGATCGCGTGTTTGGACAAATGGCGGATTTTTGGCGAGCGGATCGGTAGAGTTGATGGCAGCATCCGACAACGAGAAATCGCGTCTGGACGAAGCCGCTCGCGCCGGCTGGCTCTACTTCATCGCCGGTCACACGCAGGACGAAATCGCCAAAATGCTGCAGGTTTCGCGCGCCTCGGCCCAGCGCCTCGTCTCGTTGTGCCTGGCCGAGCGTCTGATCACCTTCCGCCTGGAGCATCCGATTGCAGCATGCATGGAGTTAGCGGCGCGTCTCAAGGACTTGTTTCATCTCGTCTATTGCGAAGTCGTGCCAACCGATTCCGCCGCGCCGCTTTCCGCCGCCGGAATTGCCGAGCGTGCCGCGAACGTCCTGGAAACGACGTTGCGTACCGAGAAGCCGACGATCGTGGCGCTGGGCACCGGGAGAGCGGTGCGGACTGCGGTCGAGCGCGTCTCGCCGATCGATTGTCCCAACCACCAGATCGTGTCGCTGGTCGGAAATATCTCGGCCGATGGCTCGGCGAGCTTTTTCGACACCGTCGGCCGTCTCGCTGACCGGACCAAGGCGCGCCACTATCCGATGCCGCTGCCGTTTCTGATGTCGTCCGAGCGCGAGCGCGACCAGATGCTTAAGATAGATCCGATAGCCAAGGTGAGAGCGGTCGCAGCCAAGGCAGACCTGCGGCTTGTCGGGATCGGGCAGATGGATCAGCAGGCGCAAGTCCGCGTTGATGGTTTCGTCTCGCGCGAAGAACTGCTTGAGATGATGCGGCTGGGCGCGGTGGGCGAACTGACCGGCTGGGCATTCGACGACCACGGGCACATCATCGACGGCGGCACAAACCTCCGTCTCACCAGCATCCCACCACGGGTTCCTGCCGAGGCGCTGACCATCGGGGCGGCGGTTGGTCCCGCCAAAGTTTCGGCCATCAAGGCGGCGCTGAAGGGGCGGCTCCTTAACGGGTTGATCACCGACGAAGCCACCGCAGGCGCCATACTCAAGCCGTAGCGAACCGACCAGCCTTTCGGATTCGTCAGGCAGGCGCGCGGCAGGAAGCCGATCCGGGTCGCATGCGATCTCCATCGAACCATCTCCTTGACCCGCAAAGCCGGTGCAGAAGCCGAATTCCGATCCTTGACAACGTCAGGAGTCGGTGTGAACATAATTGCAAGGCGTGGGCATATACTCACAGCCAAATAAGGGAGGTTACCGTGAAGCACGTCCTCAGCGCCCTGTTGGGCGCGGCTACCCTGTTGGGCTCAGCCCCTTCCATCGCACAGACGACCCTGACCATCGCCACGGTGAACAATGGCGACATGATCCGCATGCAGGCGTTGACCAATGAGTTCACCGCCAAGAATCCTGACGTGAGCGTGAAGTGGGTAACGCTCGAAGAGAACGTCCTGCGTCAGCGCGTCACAACCGATATCGCGACCAAGGGCGGGCAGTTCGACGTGCTCACCATCGGCACCTACGAGGTCCCGATCTGGGCCAAGAAGAACTGGCTCATTCCACTCGACAATCTCGGATCCGATTATGATACCGCGGACCTGCTTCCCAGGATCCACGACGCGGTGTCGGTGTCGGGCAAGCTTTTTGCCGCGCCGTTCTACGGTGAGAGCTCGATGGTCATGTATCGCACCGACCTTTTCCAGAAGGCCGGATTGACGATGCCGGAAAAACCGACCTGGGATTTCGTGGTCGATGCGGCGAAGAAACTCACCGACAAATCCGCTGGCGTCTACGGAATCTGTCTGAGGGGCAAGGCGGGCTGGGGCGAAAACATGGCGTTGCTGACCGCGATGTCCAATTCCTTCGGTGCGCGCTGGTTCGATGAGAAATGGCAACCGCAGTTCGACAAGCCGGAATGGAAGACGACCCTCTCCACCTATGTCGACCTGATGAAGGCTGCTGGTCCTCCCGGCGCAAGCTCGAACGGCTTCAATGAGAACCTGGCGCTGTTCAACTCCGGCAAATGCGGCATATGGATCGATGCCACGGTAGCGGCCTCCTTCGTAACCAACCCCAAGGATTCCACGGTTGCCGACAAGGTCGGCTTTGCGCTCGCACCGAATGCAGGGCTCGGCAAGAACGCCAACTGGCTGTGGGCGTGGAGTCTCGCCATTCCAGCCGGTTCGAAGAAGGTCGCTGCCGCGGAAAAATTCATCGCGTGGGCAACCAGCAAGGAGTACATCAAGCTCGTCGCCTCAAAAGAAGGATGGGCGAATGTGCCGCCCGGCACGCGAACTTCGCTCTATCAGAATCCGGAGTATTTGAAGGTCGCGCCGTTCGCGAAGCTGACGCTTGCTTCGATCGACGCCGCCGATCCGAACAAACCGACCGTGCAGCCGGTGCCTTATGTCGGGGTGCAATACGCCGCGATCCCGGAATTCCAGGGCATCGGGACCACCGTCGGCCAGCAATTTTCAGCGGCATTGTCCGGTTCATCGACGGTCGATGCCGCGCTCGCAGCCGCGCAATCGTCCACCGAGCGCGAAATGAAACGCGCCGGCTACATCAAGTAGGCTGCGGCGGTTACTTCCCGACGCGCTGCAAACTGGCTGCCGTCCAGTCCTGCGACCGAACGGCAGTCCTCATCGAGTTTCCCTTGGATAACAGGAGGCGACGATGGCAACTCAGCAGACACAGGTTCTCGGACGGACCTTGCTGACGCCGGCTGTCGCATTGCTGTTCATCTGGATGATCGTCCCGTTGGCGATGACGATCTACTTTTCGACGCTCCATTACACCCTGATAGATGCGGAATCGGAGCGCTTCGTCGGGCTGGAGAACTTTCGATATTTTCTGACCGACCCGGCGTTTCTGACGTCCCTGCAGAACACGCTGGTGCTGGTCGGCTCGGTGCTCGCGATCACAATCCTGCTCGGCACGCCGCTCGCGCTGCTGCTTGACCAACCGGTGATCGGGCGCAGCATCGTCCGGTTGATGGTAATCGCGCCATTCTTCGTAATGCCGACCGTGAGCGCGCTGGTCTGGAAAAATCTGCTGATGCATCCGGTCTCGGGACTGTTCGCCTGGATCGCCACGTTATTCGGTTTGTCGCCAATCGATTGGTTCAACGACGCGCCCTTGCTCGCGGTCATCCTGATCGTTGCCTGGCAATGGCTGCCCTTTGCCACCCTCATATTGCTGACGGCGTTGCAATCCCAGGATGAGGAGCAAAAAGAAGCAGCAGAGATGGACGGCGCGAGCGCGCTTTCGACGTTTATCTATCTCACATTTCCGCACTTGGCGCGGCCGATCACGGTGGTCATCCTGATCGAAACGATATTCCTGCTGACGGTGTTTGCCGAGATCTTCGTTACGACCGGCGGAGGCCCGGGCCTGCAGACCACCAACATCGCATTCCTGATCTACGCGCAGGCGCTGATCCAGTTCGACGTCGGGAACGCGTCTGCCGGCGGACTGGTCGCGGTCATCATCGCCAATGTCGTGGCCTTCTTCCTGGTGCGGATCATCGGACGGAATCTGGAGGCATAGCGATGGCACGCAAGGTAACTTCGAGACGCGTGTGGGTGTCGACGGGTGCAGCGTGGTGTTTCGGATTCTTGATCTTCCTGCCGATCCTGTGGATGATCCTGACCAGCTTCAAGACGGAGCTCGATGCGTTCGCCATGCCGCCCAAGTTCCTGTTGTTTCACTGGACCACGGAGAACTATGCGACGGTGCAGGAGCGCAGCGACTACGTTCATCACGCACTCAATTCAATTATCGTCGCGGGGGGATCGACGCTGATCGCGATGATCATCGCCGTTCCGGCGGCCTGGTCGATGGCATTTGCCCCAACGAAGCGGACCAAGGACGTCCTCCTCTGGATGCTCTCAACCAAGATGATGCCACCCGTCGGCGTTCTGGTTCCGATCTATCTGATCTACCGGGATTTCGGACTGCTCGACACGCGCGCGGGCCTTGTCTTCATCCTGTGTCTTGGCAATCTGCCGATCGTCATCTGGATGCTCTTCACCTATTTCAAGGAGATCCCCAGGGATATTTTGGAAGCGGCGCGGATGGATGGGGCGACCATCGGACGCGAACTCATCTATGTGCTGACGCCGATGGCCATTCCCGGTCTCGCTTCGACGCTTCTTCTCAATTTCATTCTCGCGTGGAACGAGGCGTTCTGGACGCTGAACCTTTCGACGCTGGACGCAGCGCCGCTTACGGTATTTATTGCTTCCTATTCAAGTCCGGAGGGCCTGTTCTGGGCGAAGCTGTCGGCCGCCTCGACGCTTGCCATTGCTCCGATCATCATCCTTGGATGGTTCACCCAGCGGCAGCTTGTCCGCGGACTGACCTTCGGCGCCGTTAAATAGCAAAAGGACCAGAGACAATGGGCCAGATAACGCTGCAGGGAGTCCGCAAATCGTTCGGGCCGGTCAACATCATCAAGGATGCGAACCTGGATATCGAGAACGGCTCCTTCGTGGTTTTCGTCGGGCCGTCTGGTTGTGGAAAGACCACGCTGCTGCGCCTGATCGCCGGACTCGAAGACGTTACCGGCGGGCAAATCCTGATCGACGGCAAGAACGTGGTGGACGTGCCGCCGGCGAAGCGTGGCCTGTCGATGGTTTTCCAGTCCTATGCGCTCTACCCGCATATGAGCGTCCGCGGCAACATAGCGTTCGGCCTGAAAATGGCGGGGCTGCCGCGCCCGGAGATCAATCGCAAGGTGGAGGCCGCGGCCGCCACGCTGAACCTGACGCCCTATCTCGACCGAAAGCCGCGCGAGCTTTCCGGCGGACAACGCCAGCGCGTCGCGATCGGACGCGCGATCGTCCGCGAGCCGAAGGCATTTCTGTTCGACGAGCCTTTGTCGAATCTCGACGCTGCACTCCGCGTTCAAATGCGGCTGGAAGTCACCAAGCTGCAGAAGCAGCTCCGTACCACCGCCATCTACGTTACTCACGACCAGGTCGAAGCCATGACGATGGCCGACAAGATCGTGGTGCTGAACGCCGGCCATATCGAACAATACGGCTCGCCGCTGGAATTGTACGAGCGGCCGGCAAACCTGTTCGTCGCCGGTTTCATCGGATCGCCAAAGATGAATTTTGTGTCGGGCGAGGCGGCCGGCGAACCTGGCGTCGTCACTCTCGGCATCAGGCCCGAACATCTGAAGATCGGCAAGGAGCGGGAAGGCTGGCCCGGGACCGTGTCGGTCGCCGAGCATCTGGGCAGCGACACCTTTCTCTATGTCGACGCCGGCAAACTGGGGATGCTGACGGCGCGCTGCATTGGAGAATTCAGCCTGAAAGCCGGAGACCGCGTGTGGCTTTCGCCCGATCCAGCCCGCCTGCACCGCTTCGATGGGGATGGCGGGGTCATCAGGACATGAGCCGCGGCGCAACGTCTGCAGTCGCGGGCAAGCAAGCAGGAAAAGCAAGATGTATCTGGAAAAATTCAAGCTGGACCGAAAAACGGCTCTGGTGACGGGCGCCGGCCAGGGAATCGGACTTGCCTGCGCCGAAGCGCTGGCAGAAGCGGGAGCGAGGGTCGTGATCGCGGATCGCGACCCCAAACTTGCCGAGACCGGCTGCGCGAGCCTGAAGGCGAAGGGCCTGAATGCCGAGATCGTTATGATGGATGTAACGGACTCCGACCGCGTTTCCGAGGTTGCTGATCAGCTGGCCTCCCGGTACGGTGGCGTCGATATCCTCATCAATAACGCAGGCATTGCCCGAAGCGAAACACCGGCCGAGAAGGTAACCGACGAACATTGGCTCAACGTCGTCGATGTCAATCTCAACGGTACGTTCTGGTGTTGTCGTGCGTTTGGCAAACACATGCTGGACGCTAAGTCGGGTTCCATTGTGAATATCGGTTCGATGTCCGGCTTCATCGTCAACAGGCCGCAGGAGCAGTGTTACTACAACGCTTCGAAGGCCGCAGTGCATCATCTCACGAAATCGCTCGCCGCCGAGTGGGGCGCGCGCGGGGTACGCGTCAATGCCGTGGCGCCTACTTATGTCACAACGCCCCTCAATGCGTTCGTCAAAAGCAATCCGCAGATGTACGATGCCTGGATCGGCGGTACGCCGATGGCCCGGATGGGGGAGGCCGACGAAATAGCCTCCGTTGTCCTGTTTCTGGCGTCTGACGCCGCAAGCCTGATGACGGGGAGCGTCGTTCTCGTCGACGGCGGTTATACGTGCTGGTGAGCTGGCGCTGGTCTTGAGCGGGGTTGCAATGAGGCAGGCCTTCATTGGCATCGACGTCGGAACATCGAGTGCGCGCGCCGGAGTGTTTGACGAGAAGGGAAGCCTGCTGGCGACCGCCCGGCATCCAATCACCGTTTGGCACGAAGCAGGCAGCGTCGTCGAGCAGTCATCGGCCGAAATCTGGGCAGCTTGCGCTGCTTCGGTCCGTGCCGCGATGGTGGAAGCTGCAATTGCGCCTTCCGCTGTCAAGGGCGTGGGTTTCGATGCGACCTGCTCGCTCGTGGTGCTCGACGCCGCCGCCAATCCGCTGACGGTGAGTGGCTCCGGCGACGAACGACGCAATGTTATCGTTTGGATGGACCATCGCGCAATTGCCCAGGCCCGCCAGATCAACGACACGCACGACGATGTCCTCCGCTATGTCGGCGGCTCGATCTCGCCCGAAATGGAGCTTCCCAAGCTGCTTTGGCTGAAGCAACATCTGCCGTCGACCTACCACTCGGCCGGTCATTTCTTCGACCTCGCTGACTATCTTTCGTTTCGCGCCACCGGATCAGCAGCACGTTCGATGTGCACGGTCGCTTGCAAATGGAATTTTCTGGCCCACGAACAGCGCTGGAGCTGCAGTTATTTCGAGCGCATCGGTCTTGGCGATCTCGCCTCGGACAAATACGCGAGGATTGGAAAAGAGATCGTCGCGCCCGGCACGCCGCTGGGTGCCGGCCTGACGAAATTTTCGGCGCGTGATTTAGGCCTGCTCGAAGGAACGCCTGTCGGCGCGTCGCTGATCGACGCTCACGCCGGAGGCGTCGGCACGATCGGAGGGGGCGGGAAGTCGGGTGAACCGGTCGATGTGTGTCGCCGCCTTGCCTACATCATGGGAACATCGGCCTGCATCATGGCGACAACGTCCGCGCCTTGCTTCGTTCCGGGTGTCTGGGGTCCCTACTACTCGGGGATGGTTCCTGGATTCTGGCTCAATGAGGGCGGTCAGTCCGCAGCCGGCGCGGCCATCGATCACCTCATCAGGTCGCATCCTGCGTATAACGAAACCGTCGCAGCGGCGCATGCCGCCGGCATGGAAATTCTGGAGTATCTCGAGCGGCGCATCGTCTCGCGCTCGGCAAGCTCTGGAGCGGCTGCATTGTTTGCCCGCGACATCCACGTTCTACCCGAGTTTCTTGGCAACCGATCGCCTTTCGCCGATCCCGACGCGCATGCGGTTGTCGCTGGGATGGATCTCGAGGTCGACGTCAGTTCGATGGAGCGGCTGTTCGTAGCCGGGCTCTGCGGGCTTGCCTACGGTCTCGCGGACGTCGTCGAAGCTTTTCGTTCGCACGGCGTGGACAGCGATTTGATGGTTATTAGCGGCGGCGCCGGACGAAGTTCGCTGGTCCGCCAGATTATGGCAGATACGACGGGCCTGACTGTTGCGGTCCCCGAAACGCAGGAGCCCGTCCTACTCGGCGCTGCAATGCTAGGCGCGGTCGCCGCGAGATCCTGCGGATCGATCGGCGAGGCAATGGCTTTGATGTCGGCGATCGGTCGGCTGAGTGAGCCGACGCCGCCCGGGTTGGCCGACTTCCACCGGACCAAACGAAGGGTTCACGGACTGATGCGAAAACTCGACCGAGAAAGCCGCGATATGATGCGGGGGATCGCATCG
>WNGJ01012105.1_pt1 | contig 10224 bp, 6 predicted proteins | sample 5400611 | NCBI WGS metagenome assembly WNGJ01 (sample SAMN13153375, study PRJNA577476) | soil metagenome | isolation source: 40 cm soil or saprolite under Garry oak tree replicate 1 | place: USA:California | collected 2016-06-15
GCTCGCCGCGCAGGAGCCGGAAGTGCATGGCTTAGTCGCGCTCATGGAGATTCAGGCATCGCGTTCGCGTGCTCGGGTGGGCCCGTCGGGAGAGCCTATCTTGCTGTTCGATCAGAACCGCGCGCACTGGGACCAACTGCTTATCGGTCGGGGTCTCTCCGCACTAGATCGTGCAAAGAAGCTTGGCGGCGCATCCGGTCCATATGTTTTACAGGCGGAAATCGCAGCTTGTCACGCGCGGGCGCGAACCCCGGAGGAAACGGACTGGGCGCGAATCGTAGAATTCTATGATGCCCTCGCACAGCTGGTACCCTCCCCGATCATTCAGTTGAATCGCGCGGTGGCAATCGGGATGGCATTCGGTCCGGCAGCGGGTCTCGAACTGGTGGATGCGCTCACCGATGAACACTCGCTCGAGAACTATCACCTGCTGCCCGGCGTACGCGGCGACCTCCTTAAGAAGCTCGACCGCCTTGAAGAAGCCCAAGCGGAGTTCGAGCGCGCCGCCTCGCTTACACGCAACGCTCGAGAACGCGATCTGCTACTCGACCGCGCTCGAGAATGTGCAGTGGCTTTGCGCCGCAGCTAAATCGCGTTTTTGATGGCTCACGCAATCGTTCGATCCACAAAGCTGTATTCATTCACCTCACTTGATTGTTGATTCAAATCATAAAACTCCTGTGCTGAACACTTTTAAAGGGCTTGCGTTTACCTGGTGAAATAAGATTGCTGGGCAGGTTGTCTCATTTAGAGGGCACGCCATTTGTTATGAATTTTAAGGTTTACTCTTGCTATGCCGCTAACAACATTCCTTATGGTGCGTCTGACTGACACCAGCAATGAACGCTCATGCAGTCTCTAACCCAAATGCGGCAATACAGGTTCGGGGGTTTCGAGATGGATGTGGCGGAAGGTGAGCTGCGCCGCCAGGGCATAAGAGTTAAGCTCAACGAAAAACCCTTTCAGGTGTTGTGCGTTCTGTTGGAACGGGCAGGGCATCTTGTCACACGCGAGGAGCTTCGTCTGCGGCTTTGGACCGCAGACACTTATGTCGACTTTGATGCCAATCTGAACACGGCCCTGAGCACGCTTCGGCATACTTTAGGAGATTCGTCCGATAACCCAGTGTTCATCGAAACCGTCCCACGGCAGGGTTATCGGTTTATCGCTCCCGTAACTCCGATTAGGAAAAATGGAATTGAAAACCACGCAAGCCACGGCGAACCAGAGCAGCAGGAACCAGAACTGGTCCCCAAGGGCAGTTCAACTTCAGAGCGTAGACGACCACCCTTCCCCAGAATAATGTTAGTCTCTGCTGTTTTCCTCCTTATTACTGCAGTTGCAGGCTGGTTCGCTTACACCCACTGGTTGCGGAGACCTGCGGCCCACGGGAAACTGACAATCCTCGTGACTCCGTTCGAAAACCTGAGCGGCGACCCTAGCCAGGAATATTTGAGCGATGGACTTACCGACGAGATGATCACCCGCCTGGGACAGATCTCTCCCACTCGGTTAAACGTGATCGCGCGCAGTACGGCAATGCGATACAAGCATTCCCAAAAGTCGTTGGACCAAATTTCGCGGGAATGTCGCCCGGATTACGTCCTTGAGGGCAGCGTGCGGCGGCAGGGCGAGCGCATTCACATCACAGCCCAGTTGTTCAAGGCTGGGGAGCAAGGCAGCCTTTGGACCCAAGCTTACGATCGGGATGCCAAGGACCTGCTGATAATTCAGGAGGACGTCGCCGATCGAATCGCACACTCGCTTTCGCTGGAGATGTTGCCCATCGCAGCAAGGCTGGTGATGAGAATCGCGATGCCTGATTCCTACATTGTTCACTGAGGGACCTCGGCTGTCGGCGCTGATTTAGAAAAGATTTACCCGATTTAGAAAGTTTTTATGTTCATTTGACCTTTCTATAAGTGTCCTACTTTCAGGTTGAGTGAATGCCGATACCGCGTCGCAGCTTTCTAATTCGAGGGGTACAGCTTTTTGGCGCTACGCTGCTGCCCGGGACAAGTTTTCGTGTGGCCGGGTTGTATTCGCTCCAAGACTCACTTCCAACCGGGAATTCGTCACCTCGCGAGGAACTAACTTGGTATTCGAGACGCTATCTTACGGCTGAGATGCCGCTAGGGGGGTTCGATTCATGGATTACGCTCACCGAATTGTTTTTCGTCCGAAACAATCTTTTGATGCCGGACGTCGCCCTGGATCACTGGCGGCTGCGAATCACGGGAGAAGTGCTCCGGCCGATTGAACTCACGTTTCAGGAATTACAACAGCTTCGCGTCGAGAGAGTAACCAATACTCTGGAATGCGCTGGTAATGGTCGGGCGTTCTTCCATCCCCGCATAGCAGGCGTGCCATGGCAGCGAGGTGCGGTGGGGAACGCGGTGTTCTCCGGCCCGGCTCTCCGTGTCCTACTTGAGAAGGCCGGGATGAAACCGACAGCACGTCATGTCGCCTTCAAAGGGCTTGACGTAGTTCCACAGGGTGCGCAGGAATTCATACGAAGTGTTCCCATAGATAAAGCCCTGCAGCCTACCACGCTGGTTGCGACGCAAATGAATGGCGCAGCCTTGACTCCGGAGCACGGGTTTCCGGCGCGCGCACTGGTTCCTGGGTGGATTGGGTCATGCTCCATCAAATGGTTATGCGAAATACGCGTGCTGAAGGACGAATTCGACGGCTTTTACATGAGCTCGGCTTACCGCCTTTCGCTTGGACCCTCCTCGAGTGAACAGTCAAGGGCACAACAGAGCGATGCAATCACTTCTTTGGCTGTGAAGTCAGTAATTGCTCATCCCCGCGAGGGCTCTACCATTCTTCTGCCTACCTCGGGAGTCGTCAGCGTAAGTGGAGCTGCGTGGGCGGGCGAACGAGCGATTCAGCATGTGGAAGTCTCAACTGATGCCGGGCGATCCTGGCACAACGCCTCGCTGAGCCGCGACCTCTCTAAGTATGCGTGGAGATTGTGGAGCTATGACTGGCGTCCAACTCAACAGGGGGATTACGTACTGCAATCCAGAGCGACCGATGAATACGGGCATGTCCAGCCTCTGGAACCGCGCTGGAACCAGGCGGGCTATTTGTGGAATGGAATTGACCAAATCCACGTCACGGTAAGAGCAGCATGAATTCTGCCCGCTTATTGAGTTGGTCGCTTGTCTTAGCGGGAGCGCTTGCCGCCGCCGCTCAGGTGGATCACGCTCACGATCACGACCGCATCGGCTATGTGCCATACGAAATCATGGAGCGCCCAGTGCCGCTGCGAGATGGGATCGGTGTTTTCCACCAAGCGGTAACCACGTCCTCTGCCCAGGCCCAGAAATTTTACGATCAGGGGCGATCGTACCTTCATTCTTACATGTGGATCGAAGCGGCGCGTTCCTTTCATCAAGCGCTCCGATTGGATCCTAAACTTGCGATGGCGTATGTGGGCTTGAGCTACGCATATTCGTCTTTGGACTACACAGCTGCGCGAAATGCCGTTAATCAGGCCAAAACGCTAGCGCCTAACGCCAGTGACCTTGAGAACGTACGGATCGAAATCCGCGAGCGGCAACTTGACGCGATGATGGATCCGCAGAGTTCAGAAAGACTTCTCGCGTTTCGAGCAGCTATCGATCAGTCGATTGCTGCAAACCCGAATGATCCTGAGCTGCTCCTCCTGCGCGGTAACGCTGAGGAACCAACGCCTTTTGGTGACGGGCAGGGGTGCGTCCGCTCCGCTATACCTTATTACAACAAAGTACTGAAGCTTTCTCCGAACAACTTCGCTGCCCACCATTACCTCGCGCACTGTTACGAAAATATGGGACTGATCCCAGAGGCGCTGGAGCACGCCGAGAGTTATGCACGATTAGCTCCCGCGATCGCGCATGCTCATCACATGTGGGGCCACGAACTTCGCCGCAGCGGACGAACTGAGGAGGCGATTGCGCAGTTCCAGAAAGCAGATCAGATCGAGCGCCGTTATTACCTCGAGGAGAAGGTGCCGGACTTTCTCGATTGGCATCACGCGCACAACCTGGCGCTGTTAGCCGACTGCTACCAGTCAATTGGGCGAATGAAGGATGCTGAGAAGCTGCTACGAGAGGAAATCAGCTTGCCAGCGTTCACCGACTACGCGATGTTGAATCGAAGCAATTGGGCATTTTTCTTGTTGAATCGCAGCAGATTTAAAGAAGCGGAAGCCGCGGCCAAAGCAATGATAAAACTGCCATCACCGCTCGCCAAGACTGCAGGCTACGCTCTGGCCGGGCAGTCGGCGATCAATCTCGGGCTTCCGGACAAAGCAACAAAACAGTTGATAGCGGCACGTAAAACGCAGACGCAGCTCTCGCCGGTGGACCAGGCGGCGGTGCACCCTTACATTGCGGGCCTAAACGCGATGGTGAACATCAATGCCGGCGCCCACGAGCAAGGCGACACGGCGCTGCGAGATGCGGTGAAAAGGATTCAGGCAACCGGCAATCCCGATGCGTGGGCGCAAGGTCTTTTTCAGCTGGAAATGTTCGCGGCGTTTGCCCGAAAACACGATCAATGGGAAATCGTCCAAGAAATCGCGCAAGCCATGAAGGAGCACGATCCACACTACGCCGGCTCGCATTTCGAGATGGCCTTGGTGGCGCAGAATCGAAACGACGCTCATGCCGCGAAGGCAGAATTCGCTGCCGCGGCCAGACTGTGGTCTGGCGCCGACCGCAACCTCCCTGAATTCGTCTATGCACTGCATCATTCCAAGATGCCGCAGCAATCCGATTTGCACCTAGAAATCCATAAACTCAGATAACCGGCAGCAACTCTCCATGAATCTGGAGGAGGTAGTCTGAATTCTCCCTTTCCATTTTCGATGAGAGTCTAAACGGCAATTTACCTCTGACCGCAATTGCCTGTTTCCTTTGTAGCTCCACGATTGAGAAACATTTTAGGTTCCAACCACGCGATCTCCCCGGGTAACGGGCAGGGGTGTGCTTTTACCAGACCTGCGTGGGGCCTGAAGAGAAGGCCGCGCCTTGCGTGTCGCCCATTGGGCAAACAAACACACGCTCCCGGAGGAGATTCCAAATGAGTTCAAGCCGCGATCCAAAACAGCGCAAGGTTGCGCAACGGTCAGTCACGTCGCAAGTCGGAACCAAAATGTCGGGTTTGGTTTTGATGGCTTCGGTGTTGGTTCTATCGCTTTCTTTGGGCAGCTGGGCGCAAAGCCTTTCAGGCACGCTGCGGGTCGAGGTTAGCGATCCAACCGGAGCACTGGTACCTGACGCGAAGGTGGCAATTACGAACGAGGCTACCCACGTAAGTTCCACTCTGGGTAGAGGCGATGCCGGTGTCTATACCTTCCCCAGTTTGAACGTGGGAAGCTACAGCGTTTCGGTGGAAAAGCAGGGCTTCTCGACGTATCTCAAAAGAAATGTCGCTGTGGCCGCCAGCGTTGTAGCCGAGGCAAAGGTTCCGCTTCAACTCGGCGCTTCCACTACCACGGTAGAAGTAAGCGCGCAGGGCGCTGAGTTGGTGCAGACCACGACTTCCACTCTGTCCTCGGGCCTTGAAGGCTCTATCGCGGAGAGAATTCCGGTCAACACGCCGGGTGGAGATGTGAAGGAACTCGCGGTGTTCTTGCCCAATACCACAACTCAACCGGGCGGCGCTACCGGCGGATCAGGTGGATCGGTGGGCGGACTCCGGCCGCGCTATAACAGCTTCACAATTGACGGCGTGGACGATAACAACATCGTAACCAATGGCCCTCTCACTCCGGTGATCGAGGATTCGGTGGCTGACTTTCAAGTCATAACCAACCAGTTCAGCGCAGAGTACGGACACTCCGCCGGCGGGCTGTTCGAAATTACTACTAAGTCCGGAACCAACCAGTTTCACGGTGAGGCTCATGAATATAACCGTAACCGCAATTATGATGCCTGGACCAATCTCGAAAAACAGAATGCTCTTCAGAACCGTTTCGACTATAACCGCTTCGGCGCAAGCATCGGAGGGCCGATCCGGAAAGACAAGGTCTTTTTCTTTGGCGCCTTTGAACGACAGAACAATGGCTTGGCTGCCGCAGCGACGCCCGTGGTAACTCCTACAGCAAACGGTTTAAGCACCCTGAACGGGATGGCCCACGATCAGGCGATTACAGGCATCTTGGGGCAGTTTCCGGTTGCTAGCTCACCGAGCGGCAGCCCGATCCTGGTGAATGGGACGTCGGTTGAGGTCGGGACTTTTGTAGCCATTGCCCCCAGCTACTTTAATCAGTACGACTACATGGCTAATGTTGATGTCAACCTTGGCAAACACGCGCTTCGGGGGCGGTTCCTTTACGACAGATTCAGATCTCCAAATGTTAACGCGGTCATGCCGCAATCGCAGTTTACCGGGACTTACGGTACGGACGCTCGAAAAGGAATTTTCTCAGATGCCTGGACAATCTCAGACCACGTGGTGAATGAATTTCGGGCTTCTTATTCGCGGTCTGTGGGACCGCAATTGACGGTACCGACAAAATTTAACAACTTTCCAAATATCGAAGTTGACCCGCTCGGCATTAACGTGGGCCCGAACGGCTGCTCACCGCAAAGCGGGGTGCAGAATACCTACCAGTGGTCAGACACCATCAGCTATTCGCGCGGCAAGCATGGTTTCAAAGGCGGTGCGGAGGTGCGCAAGACCATCTCGCCCTCGAGCTTCCTGCCACGCGCTCGCGGCGAGTGGGACTACGCCAGTCTGCAAACGTTTGTTAACGACCAAGTCCCCGATGGAGCGAACGGTGCTCTGCGCGGCGCGGGATCTCCTACCTTCGCCGCCAACTACAATTCGTTTTATGGATTTGTTCAAGACGATTGGAAAGCTACTCCGAAGCTCACTTTGAACCTGGGAATCCGCTACGAGTACAACGGCGTCCCACGCGACGAAAGCACCCAGGCGTTCAATGCCATAGCAAACAATGCTGCCCCGCTGCCCGGCCTTCCGGGCGGGATCATCTTCGGTATTCCCAAGCCGGACATCAACAATTGGGGGCCACGCGTCGGCTTCGCGTACGATCCCCTCGGCAACGGAAAGTGGGCGGTCCGAGGCGGCTTCGGAATCGCTTATGATGTCACGCCGACGAATTTCCCCTCACTCGATTTGCCCCCACAATTGCAGAGTGAGCAGAATCCGGCGGTGACTTGTTCATTGCCTGGCGCGCCTGCCTGGTGCACAAATGTCTCTGCGGGCTTCCTGCAATCAGGAGGCTTGCTGCAAGTTAACGTGCCGCCAACCGATCAAGCTACGGCGCGTGCGGCCACTCAGGGCTTCTATCCCGATATCGTGGAGCCGAAGATTCTGACCTGGAGTCTGGGTGTGCAGCACGAAATTGCAAGAGACACAAGCATCGAAGTGCGTTACGTTGGCACTCGCGGAATTAGCTTGCCGGCGCAGATCCGCTGGAACTCGCGCTCCGCATTTGACCCCACGGTACCCGGCGGCGGCATCCCTGCTCTGCCAACATACTTCGCCACGTCGTCGGTGCCGGCAGCTGTGGCCAGTCCGGCTAGCACGCTTTCGGATTTCGATAATTTCAATAGCGCTCCGCTAACCGTGGCGGGATTCAAATCCAATATGACTGTCATCCCGCCTGTGGCTTTTAGTAGCTATCATGGGGGGTCGGTTACCGTAACTCACCGCTTCGCTCACGGGTTGTACTTGATGGGAAGCTTTACCCACGGCCATACCATTGACGATGCTACGAATGAATTGTTTTCCAGCCGGGTGAATCCCCGCCGCGCCGAGGATGGATTCAACCTGTCCACCGATCGCGGCAACTCTGTGCTTGACCTTCCAAACAAGTTCGTCATGACTTGGGTCTATGAGTTGCCTAAAGTCGATGTGCAAAATGGATTCGCGAAAGCCCTGCTTCATGGCTGGCAAATCAGTGGTTCCTACATCGCACAAAATGGCCAGCCGGTTACCGCTTTGTCCGGTTCGGACGCAAATGACAACGGTGATGCGGCTGGGGATCGCGCCATCCTTAATGCTGCAGGTGTTGGCAGGACTGGTACAGCGGTCGATTACGTTTGCAACGATGGAGCCGGAGGTGCGACCAGAATCATTGCACAAGGAACAACCGATCCAAGTAACCCGAATGCCGGCATTCCCTGCGGCCCACTGGTAAGCGGGGCATACACTGACGCAAACGTCGTTGGTTACGTAGCTGAGGACTCCAATGCCCGTTTTGTGCAGGCATTGGTTGGCGCAAAGTCCACGATCGGACGAAATACGATCCCAACACCGGGATTGAATCTGTGGAATATGTCCGTACTGAAGAACGTGCGATTCACCGAGCGGCTCTCCATGCAGTTCCGCGCGGAGGCTTTCGACACTTTCAACCACTACAACTTCAGTATTGGGCTACCGTCCAATAACGGAGCGCTAGACTCGACCACCAATCCCAATCCACTTAGTACTTCTTATCCTTTCGTCACTTCGCCAAATTTCCTGGACAGCCACATCTTTAGCGGTGGCAGCCGGACGATGGAATTCGGATTGAAAGTGATATTCTGATCTGCGAACTCAGGCGGAGTACGTACTTGTGCTCCGCCTGAGAATAGCTTCCCTTCTCAAGGTAACCGTGCCGATGCCAGTCTGGATGAAAGCGCGTGTTGGACTACCCCTCCTGCTTCTGCTGTTTGCGCTTGGTTCGTCCGCTCGCACTGCCGACCACTCGTTCGCCGCGAACGCATTCAAGAAACTGCAATCATTGCAAGGCGACTGGGAGAGCTCCGGTGAACATCCCTCAAAAACGAATTTTAAAGTAGTGGTGGCCGACACAACCGTCATGGAAACCCTTGCCGCTCACGGCATGGAAGAGATGCTGACCCTCTACACCGTGGATCGCGACGGCATCGCACTGGTGCATTATTGCCCGACTAACAACCAGCCGCGCATGCGTGCAGTGCCGCCGTCCGATGATGTAAAGGAGTTGGTTTTTCAATTCACCGGGGCAGGAAATCTCCCCGAGCTCTCGATGGGTCATGAGCACAAGCTGGTCATGCGGTTCGAGGATGAAAATCACATCACCGAAGAATGGACTTGGCGCAAGAATGGAAAGGACAACGTAACCGTCTATCATTTTGTCCGCAAGGGAAAGTAGTTCGTCTTCACCTGCCTCCACATCCCTGGTCAAATCGCTTTTATCCACTGCAATTCGTACAACCCCTCTGCCGGACTATCTCGGACCCCTAGGACAAGACGCGCATTCGTACACAAATCAGAAGAGAGCCTAGAGTGGAGCTAATCGGAGATTTAAGCAAGCGGTCGGAAATGGATTATGGTGATCGGGTCGCGCTGCGCGAACTGGAAGGCCTGTTGCGTCAACTTGCGCACGTGAATCGGCAAATTTTGATGGTGCGGCGGGCAATCACCGGGCTTGCGGCGACCCTCGGTGACGACGGCGTGGACGGTTCGGTTGCGGTCCAGGCAACGCGAGTTCGACGAACGCGGCGCGAGGACCTCACGCGTGCGTGCCGCACAGTGCTCGATCACGCCAGCCTTCCTTTGACCGCCCGCGAGGTCACACATGCGGTTAGAGAGCTCAGCCCATCGGCAATCGCCGACCAAGCGAATCCAGTCGCATCGGTTACCGCTATTTTGCGACGTTTGTTGGAATTCGGAGAAGTAAATAATGCTTTCAACGAGGAAGGAAGGCGAACGTGGTTTGCCACTCGGAAGCGACTGTGAATCGGTAATGACGAAAAATCGGGGGCTAGGCTGGTCGTCGAATCGAATTTCTGTAGCGCCATTGCGATTAGCAAGTCATCGGTCACTTTTCCGTCGATTCGGGCTTTCCGCAAATTTGTAGGCGATAGAATGCTAGCCGATGCGCGCCCTCGGCTTACTCCTGTTCGCCGGTACAGCTCTATCCCAGACTCTGGTCTTGCAGCACGTCAATGTAATTGACGCAACCGGCTCCCCGGCGAAAGCCGATCAAACGGTGATTATCAAAGACGGTGTGATCAGCGCGGTCGGGCGGAACATCAGCGTTACAACCGGCGATGCGCGTGTCGTCAATGCCTCCGGAAAGTTCCTGATCCCCGGCCTCTGGGACATGCATACTCACGTCGCTGGAATAACCGCAGATCCGCAATGGGGCAAGACGCTGCTCCCTCAGTACTTGGCATACGGGATCACCGGAATTCGAGATATGGCGGGAGATGTTACTTCCCTGCTGGAGTGGAA
>WNGJ01027172.1_pt1 | contig 10223 bp, 10 predicted proteins | sample 5400611 | NCBI WGS metagenome assembly WNGJ01 (sample SAMN13153375, study PRJNA577476) | soil metagenome | isolation source: 40 cm soil or saprolite under Garry oak tree replicate 1 | place: USA:California | collected 2016-06-15
CGTACTGCGTGGCCACGGATTCTTCCATCACGTCGCGCACCGCTCCGGTCTCAGCATCCGCGATGCGGAGCGTTTCCCGCTGGTGATCTCTCGACGTGGAGACAAACGCCAACTTGCTCGAATCCGGGCTCCACTCGACGTCCTCCCATTCGCTCCCGCGACAAATGACGTGGTCGCACACCGTCGAGCGATGCTGGTCCGGCGGCATTTGCAACCGAATCACATTTGGCGCATCCACGTCGATGATCACTCTCTCGATCATCGACACCACGTCATCCCCCGGCAGCGGATACTTCCAGGCTTGCAACGCCGGGTGGCCAACTTTCGTTTCCACCAGGTACATCTCTCCCACATTGCGCTGGTCTTGCTTGAAGGTGGCAATTTTCTTGGAATCCGGCGACCACAACAGAATCGGAGCGTCGCTCTTGATCCAGCCGGCATTGTCCAACGCGTAGGAGTAGTCCCTGACGCCGTCCGTCGTGAGATGTGTCTCTTTGCCGCTGGCCATGTCGCGCACCCACAAGTTGTAATCCCGTACAAAGGCGAGCTTCTTATTGTCGGGAGAAGCCACGCTGTTCTCCACGCCCCCGGTTACCACCACGCACTTACTGCCCCGCCGGTCACACTGAAACTGTCGCTTGCCGATCCTAAAAGAAACGAACTGCCCGTCTATCGATAGTTCGATTTCCCGAAACGGAAGCGTGTTGGCCTCGTACGTTTTCCCGGCGGCCACCGAAAGAGCGGCAGCGAGCTTGGCGTGGTCGAAGGCCGGCTCCTTGGTGAGTTTCGCCGGATCGAACAGCACGAACTTGTCTTCCTCAGGACCGGCGTCGCGGTACCACAGGCGCTCGTCTGCGGTCCACACAGGATGCACCGCGTGGTACACGAGCGGGTTCGTGTTATACCCCATGAATTTCTCCGCATGCGCGTAGTCAGCAGAAGTGATTGCGTCTGGTGAGCCCGTTTCCTGCGGCTGAGCGGCCATGTATGCACTGACAATCATGGACATCGCGAACAGGATCAGGCACCGCAGAAGATGATCGGTAGTTTTCAAGAGCATGTGGATGCCTCTGAAGGTATGAAAGTTTCTGTGATGCGATCTAGATCGTAGTCAAAGCAATGAGCCGTGGCAATGAGCGTTCGCCTCACAGCGCCTGATAAGTTCGCCTTATCGGGAACGTGGCGTCTCGTGCCTTGCTGGGAAGGAACCTTGTGTCGCGGTCGGGACGTTTGCGATGAAACGATCGCGGCGCAGCCAGTTCAGCATGCTAGCGCCGGCGATTACGACGGCTCTGTAACCATCCGAGTTTTGTTTTTAGTTCCTCAAAGGCGTTGAACGCAATCGGACAGACCGCAACATTGTCAATCACGCCCATCAGGCGGGATGTAAAGTGCGGTTTCTCTAGGTGAGGATACGACCTGCAAACCTCCGGTCTATTTTCGTAAATCGAACAAAGCTTCCCGTCCAGCATCGGGCACGGCGGATTCACCATGCCGTCTGACATAAATTGTTTCTTGAACGCTTCGATCGATTGCCCGAGCGTTTTTGCAATGGTGTGAAGCTCGCTTTTCTTGAATTCCGTTTTCAATGATCGGCAGCAATTTGCGCACTGCGTGCAGTCGATAAGGGCGAAATATTTCTGGCTCAGTGCCTTGACGGTGCCGTCGATGTTATGTGGAGCGTTTTGTTTTAGCCATGACCGGAATTCCCAGTTCTCGTCGTCGTGCTCTTGTGAAAGCTGTTGGATCGTTGATAGATCGGTCTCAATCTGAGGAGCGGTAAGCTCCTTCCGCGTCGGCGGTTTCATTCCGGCCTCGTAAACCATGGTCGATTCGTGCCCAGGAAGCGCTCAAGCCATGGTATCCGAATTGGTCGGCGTCCACTAAGATTTTCCGAACACGTCGAATGTGCGTCAGGAACCAAACCTTTGTTACTAAGGCGTCCAGTAGGGGAGTGCACATGCCCGGTTTTGTCTCAGGAGTTACCCGTTCCGCCCAAATATTCGGCAGTGGGTCAGTTTCCCGGTGCCAGGACCAAACACCGATCCATCCACTCCAGAATGAGCTTGCGCATCTCCGGCAGCTCTACGTGGGCGCAATCGAACAACTCTACGCGGAGCTCCGTTTGCTTCCCATACTTCCGATATAGCGGCAGTAAATAATCACGCACTTTGTCCACACCCGCGGGCGGCGTTAGCTCATCGCGCTTCCCGTTCACGCTGAGATGCGCACGCGGGACAATCAGCTCATTGATCTCCGAGGTCTGAAAGTGTTTTAGCAGCGACGGCACGTAGTAGTAGATCCCGTGCCCCTGCAAGCCATGCGCTTTGATCAGCTCTTCGTAATCCGTCAGGCAGCACACATCCAAGCAGAGCTTCACGCGCGGATCGAGCGCCGCGAGCCACCACGCTTTCGTCGAGCCCATGGACATGCCCAGCGCTCCCAGCCTCTGGCTGTCCACCTCCGGGCGGCTCGCCAGGTAGTCCATCGCGCGAAATTCGTCGAACATCATCATCCCGTACAGCACTTGCCCCTTCCAAAGCATCAGCTTGAAGGCGTTTTCCTCGCCCTCGTGACCGTTCTTCTCGTGCTTGCGCTCGCCAAAGCACCAGCTATCGATCGCCAGCGTCACCAACCCCTTCTGCGCGCACACGGGTGCATACGCTGGCGCGACCTCCACACCCTTGAGCAGCATCTCTTTGCCCAGGTCGTACATCCCGCCATGCCAGTGGATGTACAGCAGCCCCGGCGCGGGCGTTTGCCTTTTACGCGGAATCAGCAGCAGGGCCGGCACCGGCTCCACACCGTTCAAATCGAGAACCAGCCGCTCGAGCGTGTAGTCTTCGTGCTCTTCCTTGCTGACGAGTTTTGCAGGCCCGGGCTTGTGCTCCCACGGCAAATCCCCTAGGAGTTCCCATAATTCTTTTCGTCGCTCCTCTTGCCGGGCCAAGAACGCATCGTCCCTGGGTTGCTGCCGAGCATGCTGAGCCAGGGCATTGGAGGCAGGAACAGCCGCGGAAACCGCGGCAGCAGCGGAAGCCTGTAGGAATTCGCGCCTAGTCGAAAGCGTATTGGCTGGCCTCATTGCAAAACTCCATTCTGGATAGTTGGCATTGGATGCTGACCGCTCGCAAAAGAGCAGGGCCCCACTCCCGTCTCGCATATTTGCATAACCATCGGATCTTCGCAGACGTAATTGTGCATGTCTGGCACGAACTTACCAGAACTTTCGCGGGTGGGGCAAATTGCGAGCAATTGCGCGACTACTCCACTGTGGACCTATTGAGAATTCCCCTCCTGACCTCGGAGGTCGCGAAAAGTGCGGCGCCAGAGGCGAGTAGCGCGCACGCGACGAGGCCGCATCTCCTATATCAAGCTGGCGGCTAAACTCCGGAATTTTTCTGAGGAGCTAACTCCAATACCCGACGGGACATCCCGCTCGAGTGTTGATGAGAACCTCATCATCGGCCGCGAAACGCGAAGGCCACCGGCCGGAGGAAATCACGAACCTACTCGCGAGTTGGGGAACCTGGAATCAGCGGAGGGCGCCGAGGTCGAACGCTGCCACGACATGCCTGGCCGTCGGGAGTGAAAATTTCTACCTGCGTTTTCTGGGAGGGCACCCTCCGCGCGTGGTAATCGACATTGACGTAAGCTCCTACAAGCACGCTAGGGATAAACGTGCCGTCAGACAGGGCTCCTCCCAGGCTAAATTGAGGTTCGCCGGAAATATTCTTGTATTGCAGAGGTTCCCCATTTTGAGTCGGCAGAAATCGGAAATCCTTCCAGAAATCCTCTGGTCTTGGAGCGATATTCGGCTGGCTTCCATCGCCCTTCGTGGGCTTGACCCTCATGACGTAGTTGTAGGTCGGAGTGAAGTCGATACGCACACGCACAAGCAGCGAATCACTCCGCGTCTTGTATTCCGCTGCGGCCTGCTGAGCGCTGTAGCCCACGGTCTTGTGGCGAGAGATATCCACCGCCTGGGCGTAAGGGGTGAGCAAGCGAATTTCTGAGATGTAGGGTCCTTGAGGCGGCACAGTGAAACGCCTCGCGTACGTTTCGAGGAAAGCTTCGGTTTTTTCGTCGTTTCGCTGGCCGAGAAAATACGCGTCACGCGCGGAACGCGACACAAGAGGGATTTCATAGGCCCAAGTGAAGGGAGAGAAGAGGAGCAGGGCCGTGACCAGGGATGCCGTGCGCCTAGCCATTGTTTGGAACATTGGTGAGCTCCTAATCGATTGGACGCCTGCGAGCCCGCCTATCGTTTCACCAGATCGCCGCCCAGGGCTTTGCCGAATTGTGCGAGCGAATCGACGCGGCCGCTAAGACCAGCCCGATGATCCGGCAAAACGGCTGGTAGCCACCCGCATGGCTTATGTTCGGTCCGCATCGACTATCACATCAAGACCATTGAGCTGGAAGAATACAGATTGAGCCGCTCTTCAAGACTAACCCTGACGAATCGGAGGGGTTAACTGGTAATCTGTGAATGTATAAACTGGCCTCATGAGATTCACATTTCTTGCGCTGTTGTGCGTTGGAACAGCCGCAGCACAGCCACATTACAAGGTGAAATTGACGGCTGATCTCAATCGGCAACTCCTGCGCGGTGAAGAAACTATCGAGTTCTTTCATCAAGCTGGGACAGTTGATTTTCAAAAGCAGCCGGGCTTGCGAATAATTGGGTCGGCAGTCGCAGACGGTGAAGTCACAGAGAAAGACGACCTTATCAGCGTGCAGTTGCGGACCGGGGGCACACATCTTTTGAAGCTCAATTATTCGGTAGGCCCAACACACGGCCTGAAATGGTTTGAGCATCAAGCAGGGTTCGACACGGCATTCTATTGCGAAGCTTGGATGGTGTGCGACAACACCCCGAATCAAAGAGCCACAATGGTCTTAGAAATCGTTGTTCCTGCGCCAAGCGGATTGAAAGCAGTTGGCCCCGGACGATTCAAGAAGCAATGGCGAGACAGTGAGGGTGAACACTTCCTTTTCGAGCAGGCTCAACCAGTTCAGACATACCTCTTCAGTTTTGGTGTCGCGAAGTTAAGTCGCTCCATTAAGGGAAGATTCGTTCTTTTAGTGCTGGACAACGCCCCGCACGAGAATGCGATTCGGAAAACAGCCGATGCTTATGCGTTCTTTCGCAGTAAGGCAGGCGTAGACCTGGACGCTCCTTACTACACCCAAGCCTCCATGCCAGACAACATCGAGCAGGAAGCTGCGGGCATGGCTTTGATGCCGAGCGATTTTCTGGTTGACCTCGAAGAGAAGGACGATCCTTCACTCATGAGCCATGAATTGGCCCACCAGTGGTGGGGAGTAATGGTTGGGATTCGGTCATGGTCGGATTTCTGGCTAAATGAGGGTTTCGCGGACTTCATGATGGACGCCTATTTAGAGAGATGCAAAGGAAGAGGAGCGTACGACAGCCAAATGGCAGCGGCAAGGCAGCGCTTGGCAGAATTGAAAGCACAGGGCCATGATCGTCCGTTGCATTGGGAGGGTTGGCGAAATTCACAAGAAGCACTTGGCAGAATTCCCTATGTAAAGGGTGCACTGCTTCTCGATCATCTGCGGGCATTATTGGGTGAGGACAAATTTTGGAGCGGTATTGCCCTCTACACCAAACGTAATTTGGGCCGCTTGGTGGACTCGCAAGATTTCGAGCGGGCGATGGAAGATGCGAGTGGCCGCGATCTCAAACTCCTGTTCGATGCCGAGGTCTACCACTGACCTGGGAAGACTTTTTAAGCCTTGGTTCCGGGTCAACTCCTGGGAGGCAAACCGGACAACTACCGTTGTGCGATTCCAAGTTGTGATTAAGCGTTTACGGGCCCGGCTGACCCGCATCATAGGGACGTCCGACGACTACTGATTTGCGCCTGGCATGTAGGCCTTTACGAGCAGGTGAGCGCAGGGCCGCTGTAAGATGTCACGTCAGGCTAGCGCGGGGCTCTAATAAATCGTGCGAAGCAGCGCCATGTCTGGGTCGGGCGTCCGATCTGCGCGTCTCGCCCAAAGGGAAAGCTCAGGCTGAGGCCGTAGAACCTGACCGAACGCGGTCCGCCGGGATAACCTTGTCGTGGCGAGCCGAGGTTTGGCAGACCGCCGACGGCTGGAGGCCCAAGCTGCACGTTCTGCATTCGTTTTCCAGGGTTTTCGGACAGCACGAGGGACCGGGCGGGTGACGGGACAGGAACAGTTTGAAGCCTGGTGATAATTGGCGCAGCGCGTTCTTGCGCAGGGACAGTCTGGGGCGTGGGTGTTTGTGCCGCCGCCACAAGGCCGCTCAGAAAGACAGTGAGCAGCAAAATGAACCCGTCGCGCATTACCACCTGCGGTAGCGCCGGGACCCATTCATGGTCGCCGCGTGAGAAGCAGGCGCTGAACTTTCCCCTTCCTATGAGGGTTTCGACGGGCAAATCCATTGAGCGCTCCGCCAAAGTTCATTCCAACTGGTATTCCTTCATCGGTCCACTAGCCCTCTTAAACGCAATCGCGGGAAAGATGTACGCCCTTGCGTTCGCATCCCAGCGATAACCCGCTCGAAACCGCCAGAACCTCCCTGAGGCTGTAGGCCATTCAATTAGCAAGTGAGGATGCCTGGGATCAATTTTCATTGAGACCTTCGCAAGATTGAAGGACCACAGCTTGCGGGGCGGCCGCGCACTCTCGATAGTCAACTTTCGCTGAATCCAGCACCCGGTTCGACCAAGAAGCCGGTGGTCTGAACCTTCGTAGGGGCAACCTCGCCCCGGCCACAAGAGACAAAATGCCAAAGCGATTATTAAACCTGCTGAACCTTTCTTCCATTCGAGCATCACCGGGTTCATTCATCCCACGCTCCTCGCAGCGTAAGCGAAGGACTTCTAACAGCGCGATGGACCAAAAGCACCAAAAAAATGGGTACGGAGGTTGTAGTAGTACCTAATCGAAGAGAGGAGGCACAGAGGATAGTACTACTATAACTCCAGCGGTAATCCCGTTATCAGGCCCTAGCCGTGTCCGGTTGGACTGTGGGACACAGGCTGCGCTCTACTTGACTTTGTCTGGTTCTGCAAACAACGCACCCAAGAACGCAACAATAAGGTTTTCTTCGAGCGGTCTATTGCGTCTCAGCGAGGCAAGGGTTATGAACTCAAATGCGCCGAGAGCGGCGATGAAAACAAACTCCCATACAGTCTTGCCTCCCAGCCACAGTATCAATGCCGCCATCGCGATTGGAATAAACGTGGGACGATATGAAATGGATGTAGGGCAAATGACTGGCGGGATTTGCGCTACGGCCTCCGCACGCTGCGCAACTCGCCTGGCTTCACCATCGTCGCCGTCCTCACCCTTGCCGTCGGAATCGGCGCAACCCCAGCGGTCTTCAGTGTGGTAGATCGGATTTTGTTCCGCAGCCTGCCATACCCTCAAGACGCCAGGCTCGTTTCCTTCGGATTGGTGGCCCCGCTCGACGCGAACGAATTCATGCTGGCCATGGATTATGTCGAGTGGCGCAAGCTCGCGTCGCCGTTGGCTCAGATGGCTTCGGATGACTTGCGCCCGGGTGGATTCGCACTTCCTGCCAACTTTCGGCATCCAGCCGATTCTCGGCCGCAACTTCACTCCTGAGGAGTGTCGTCCACATTCTCCGCGTGTCGCGCTGATTTCGTATGGTGTGTGGCGGTCGAGCTATGGCGGAGACCCGAAGATCGTGGGCAGCTCGGTATCTCTCTACGGAGAGCCGATGCAAATCATCGGCGTACTTCCTGCGGAGTTCGAAATGCCCACGCTTGCGCGTGTTGACCTGCTGATTCCCGAAGTCCTCGATGAAGCCGGCATGCGGCGCGATCGACCGCAGCTGATTCTTCGCACTTTCGCCCGCCTGAAACCCGAGGTGACCATTTCACAATCGCGCGCTGCGCTCCAGCCCTTGTTCGAACAGGCGATGAAATTCGTCCCGCCTGCGTTTCGCAACGAAGTGCATCTGAGTGTGCGGTCGTTGCGGGACCGCCAGATGGGTGATGCAAAACTGGCATCCTGGGTCCTGCTCCTGGCCGTGCTTGCTGTGTTGCTCCTCGCATCGACAAATGTCGCTAACCTGCTGCTTGCTCGGGCCGCCGTGCGGCAGCGCGAAACGGCAGTTCGCGTCGCGCTCGGCACAACCACGGCAAGACTCGCCCGACAAGCTCTGACCGAAAGCATGTTGCTCAGTTTGGCAGGCGCAGCGGCCGGATGCTGGCTTGTGTATGGTCTGCTCCGGTTGTTTGTGTCGATCGCGCCACAAGGAATTCCGCGCTTGCAGCAGGCTGCAATCGATCATCGCGTACTTCTTTTCACGCTGACAGTGGCTCTCGGTTCAGGCCTTCTGTTTGGCCTGGCTCCCGCGTGGCGGCAGCCCGACCCGGCAATTCTGGCCGGCAAAGATCCGCAGCCGATTAGCCGCAACCCGCTGCGCCAGATTCTTGTCACGTCACAGATCGCGGTTTCACTAGTGCTGCTGACGGCGCTGGGCTACTGCTGCGAAGTCTGTGGAGCCTCGCGAGTGTTCCGCTCGGGATGGACGCGCAAAATGTAATGACGGCTGAGATAACGCTTGCGCAATACCGCTATCCGCAAGAGTCGCAGCAAAGGGCGTTTCTCGAACAGCTTCAGACTCGACTGAAGAAAATTCCAGGCATCAGTTCGGTTGCCCTCAGCGACTCGCTTCCGCCATCAGGAGGCATGCAGGAAACGAGCTACTCGAATATCGAAATTGCGGGACGGCCGCGCACACCCCAGGGAACTGGTGGAATGGTCGGATTCCGCCAGGTGACCCCCGGGCATTTTTCGACGCTGGAAACCGAAATCCTACAAGGTCGTGGATTCAACGATGACGACCTTTTTCCAAGCCAGAATGTGGTCATCCTGAGCGACGCGCTGGCCCGCAGACTTTTCTTTAACGGCGACGCGCTCGGTAAGAGCTTGCGGTTTGACCTGAACGGGCCCGGGCCGTGGCGCACGATCCTCGGGGTCGCAGCTGATGTGAGAAACAACGGGCTCGAGCACCGGTCCGATCCCGAGTTTTACATCCCGTGGAAGGATGATCCAGAAGAGTACTTTGGCCACGCCTTCGTGATCATTCCGACACCGCTAAACCCCGATACGATTGCTAAATGGGTGCGCTCCGAAGTGGCGAGCATCGATCCAGCGCAGCCGGTCATCATTGAAGCAATGGCGCAGCGCGTGAGCAAGCTGGCCGACCGGGCGCGATTCAATGCGGTGTTGCTGACGCTGTTCGCATTGACCGGAGTGTGCCTCGCTGCGGTGGGATTGTTCGGCGTCGTGGGATTCCTCGTCGCGCAAACGCACGCGCGAGATAGGGGTGCGCATGGCGCTCGGGGCGACTCCACGCGATATCTTGCGATTGGTATTGAGCAGCGTCGCGCGATGGACTCTTGTGGGTGCCCTAGCCGGGTGCGGAGGTAGTTGGTTTGCCGCGCGGCTATTGCGATCGCTTCTCTTCCAGGTGTCTATGCACGACCCCTGGTTGTTTTGCGTGGCGATCGTGTTGCTACTTACGATCGTGTTCCTGGCGGGCTTTCTTCCAGCCAAGCACGCCATGCGCGTCGATCCCATGGTGGCTCTGCGACACGAATAAGTCTCTCTCCGCTTTCTCTGTGTCTGGAGTTCCGCTGTTCCGCCGAGCTATGCAAGCGGACGGTTAGTCCGCAAAGGCGGATGGCGAGGAACTCGTAGGTTAGCGGCCCGTTGAAGAAGACGAAATATGACACCGCACTGAATTGCTGAGCTTGAAGAGCGCCGCCGATTTGGCGTAAATGTGTACAGAACCCCGCCCTGACTGTCTTCTGGAGCGAACTCCGATGCGGCAACTTTGGCAAAATCTCCGCTACTCCTTGCGCGCCCTGCGCAAGAATCCCGGATTCACCGCCGTCGCAATTCTTTCCCTGGCCTTGGGCATCGGCGCGAATACGGCGATATTCACGCTGATCAATGCGCTGTTACTACGCGACGTTCCCGTCCTCCAGCCCGAACGTCTGGTCGAGGTTTCACCCGTCCGTTGCGAGAACGCGCGCATCACCGCGGATGCGTCGCGGGCTTCTTGTTCCCAGTTCGACCGCAAGATCTTTTTTTCGTATCCGATGTACCGCGAGCTTGAGCGCCAACAGCGCGTTTTTTCGGCTGTGATTGGGTGGAGCAGCGGCTTCGACGTGGCGAGGGTGGAAGTG
>WNGJ01035523.1_pt1 | contig 10223 bp, 10 predicted proteins | sample 5400611 | NCBI WGS metagenome assembly WNGJ01 (sample SAMN13153375, study PRJNA577476) | soil metagenome | isolation source: 40 cm soil or saprolite under Garry oak tree replicate 1 | place: USA:California | collected 2016-06-15
GTCGGCGAACGACGTCAACATCAGGCAGCGCAGCTCCGGCAGCCGGGAACGCAGCTCCCGGCACACGGTCACCCCGTCACCATCCGGCAGCCGCACGTCGAGCACCGCGACGTCAGGCCGCACAGGCGGAACTCGGCTCAACGCCTCCGCGGCGGTGGACGCCTCGCCCACGACCTCGAGGTCGGGCTCGCTGTCGAGCAACTCGGCGACACCACGCCGGACGACCTCATGGTCGTCGAGCAGGAAGACGCGAACCACCGAACCGGCACGCTCACCCACAGTCGTCATCGTGCCATCCTGCTGGACTCGCCGTAGCCGGCCCTGCGGCGAGCGCCGCCACCCGGTCACGTCACCGGCTGGGGGTGCCGCTCTGACATGCCGCGGCGTGCCTGTCCGACCATCGGCTTGCGAAGCCGCGGACTCCGATAATACGCACGAGCGCTCGCGGCGACATGAGCTCCGTGAGAGGTAGGGCGCCGGCGAGGACGGCGAAGAACGGGTCGCTGTCATTCTGGTTGCCTGCCAGCGCGGAAACAGTGCGGTCTCTTCCTGGCTCGGCGCGGCCAGCGCGGCGAGCTGCGTGGTGAAGTCGTACATCGGCTTGGCCGCCCGGTCACGCGCCCGCTGGTATCCGGCGAGCGCCCGGCCCATCGGCTGGGAGCCGTCCAGTCCCGCGGTGACCGCGTCGGCCAGCAGCTCGGCATCCCGGAAGGCCTCGCTGATGCCCAGCACGCCCGCTCATCGTCCGTTAGGCGAAGCCCGCGGGCACGCGGCGGTGCCGCCTTCCGCGGTGCCATCCACGCACGGTAAGTCACAGCGGGAGCGCACGGCTGCCCTCGGCGGGGTTGTCAGGGGTCAGTTGTCCGCGCCCCGCCGCGCCGGAGCGCCCAGCGCAGCCGAGTCCCTCCGTCCGCTTCTGCTCGTCGAGCCGCTCGGGTGCGCTTGGCAAGCTGCGCAGCTCCCGATCTCCGTCCGCCGCCGATCACCCGCCAGGGCCGCGGTGCGAGAGCGTCGCCCGTCACGGCGACGGCCGCCGGCTCAGGTCCGATCATGGCCGTACAGGTCGAGCAGCCGAAGCCGGGTGGCCTGCAGCCGATCGACGATCACAGGCAGGAAGCGGCAGGTCAACGCGTAGCCGAGGACAGGGTCGGCGTCCATCTCGGCTCGCAGCCGCGCCCCGTCGACAGCGAGGGTCGAGACCGGCTCCATCGCGACGGCATCGAAAAGCCACCGGTACGGCGGCGCCAGCCAGGACCAGCCGACGATCTCTCCGCCCTGGAGCGTCTCGATGATGGCCGGAGGCTGGTCGATGGCGTGCAACTCGAGTGCAACCCGGCCGGACCGCAGCGCGTAGAACCTCCGTGCGGGCTCCCCCTCCCGCCCGACCACCTGTCCGCGTTCGAAGTCCAGCGGCGTGGTCAGCAGCGCGACGGCGGCGACTACCTCATCGGTCAGATCGGCGAAGAACGGATGGGCTCCCAGCGCCGTCGCTACGGCCGTCACCGTGCCTCCTCGGGGACGGCGGGCACGCGCAGTGTGCCGGACGGTTGGGTCATGGGTGCCCCCAAGGTGTCGTCGTGCGACGTAGCCTTCCGCGCACGCCGCTCGTCCGGAAGGGGGTCGAAGGACCCCGAGGGTTGAAGGACGGCTCACGCTCGCGGACTCCGAGCGCGGACACCCGTCGGACCTCGGACCGGGCGTGCGGTCCGAGGTCCTGGGTTCGGTGCGGTCGCCTACGGTTCGACGGGAGCCGGGGTCTGCGCACCGAGCTTCGTCGCCTTCTCGAGGTCGGGACTCACCCGGCGCTTGTGGACGAAGCCGAGCACGGACAGCAGCAGGAAGATCCCGGCGCCGGCGAACGGGTTCGCGGGGACCGCCGGTGGCAAGCGCCACGTCATGGTCACCGACGGGTTGGCCCGCGGCTTGGTCAACACCGCGATGACGGGCTGTTCAGGGGCTCAGCCGAAATGGTGGATACCTGTCGGTCACCAGGGTGATGGCGTAGCCGATCACCCGATTGTGCCAACGGATGACGGCCACGACGAACTCGAACATCCCGCGTGGGTAGCGCCCGGTGAACAGGATGGCGAACCAGGCGATGATCACCGTGACGACCGCGGCGACGTCGAGGAAGACGAGCACGACGTAGTGCGGGATCGCCAGGAGCCACTTCACCAGAGGGAGCCAGCGGTTCAGGTCCCGCGCCGCATCCGGGTAGAGGTAGTCGAGGTGGACGGACTGGTGCTCGTCCGTGGAGGGGTAGCGGTCGTCCATCAGCGCCAGGTAGGCGCCCACCCGGGTGCCGAACCGCTGAAGTTCGAGGTTCCAGTCGAACCACCACCGGGGGTACTTCTGCCGGAACAGGATGAGGAGCAGGGGTCCGAAGAACAGCAGGCCGCCCGCGCCGGCTACCACCGTGGCGGTCTGCCCCGAACGCCATTCCCAGGTGTTGCCGGAGACGCTGCCGAGCACGACCAGGATGGGGATGGCCACAAACACCCTGAAAGCCGTGGTCAATCGATTCAGCGGTCGATCTGGGTAGTCGACGGAGAGCTGGACTGGATACGTCTCCGGTTGCATCGCTGACCTCTTCCCGGGTCCGGGAGAACCACCCGCCGTCGACCGGTCACCGGCAGGTGCATCGGGCGGCCGCCATGGCGGCGGCTGACTCCCGCTGCGGTCGGTAGTCCTACCACATCCAGTGCGCGATCGGTCATGGACCAACTCCCCGCAGGCGGTGAGCAGCACCTGCTCCGCGAGGAGAGTCAGGCCAAGACCCTCGCCGCGGACCAGGCGGGGTCGGCTCCCGGAATCAGGGTCCTTGTGCCCTGGGTGGCCCGACGCAGCAGGGGCGAGCATCGCCGGGACGGGCCACTGCGGCGGCCGTACAGCATGTCGCGGTACACGCAGTCGCGGTAGCTCGCTTACAACCCAGCCAAATGCGGACAGGAGTGACGGCGATGCGTGTGCTGGTGAGCACCGTGAGCAGGCACGGCTCGACGGAGGAGATCGCGCAGGAACTCGGGAAGTCCCTTCGGGAAGGGCTGCCCGCCGCGAAGGTCGATGTGATCCCTCTCGACCAGGTCGATTCGGTCGACGGCTACGACGCGGTCGTCCTCGGCAGCGCGGTCTATGTTGGACGGTGGCTGGAGCCGGCCCGCCGGCAGGTCGCGGCCCATGCGGCCGCGCTGGCCGGTCGGCAGGTGTGGCTGTTCTCCAGCGGTCCGGTCGGCGACCCGCCCAAGCCGGAGGAGGAACCGGCCGACGTGGCCAAGCTGACCCGGCTGACCGGCGCCCGCCAGCATCACGTCTTCCCCGGCCGCATCGACAAGCGCCAGCTCGGCCTGGCCGAGCGAGTGGTCGTCCGCGCGGTGCACGCCCCGGCGGGAGACTTCCGCGACTGGCCCGCCGTCCGGGCCTGGGCGGCCGAGATCGCCGCCGTTCTCCAGCCGAAAGCGGCTGGAACACGGCCGGCTGACGGCTGATGGAGCACAAGGTCTCGAGGCGATGATCATGGACCGACTGACCGCGGCCGATCTCAGCATGGCGTTGCCGGAGGAGTTCGGCTGGCCACAGGACATCGGCGCCCTCGCGATCCTTGATGGCGGCGGCCTGGTCGACGCGAACGGCCGCTTCCGGGTCGAGGCGGTGCGACTCGCGATCGAGGCGCGGCTGCACCTCGTCCTGCGCTTCAGGCAACTCCTGTTCACGCCTCGGCGCGGGCTGGGCGGGCCGCTGTGGGTCGACGCGCCGGCGTTCGACATCACCGACCACGTCCGGGTCTTCCCGCTGGCGGCTCCCAGCGACGAGGCGCAGCTTCTGCTAGCCGTCGAACAGTTGCGTCGGCGACGGCTGGAACGAGCACGGCCGCTGTGGGAGATGTGGTTCCTTCCGGGGCTGCCGAACGGACAGGTCGGGCTCTACATCAAGGTGCATCACGCCGTCGCTGACGGCGTCGCGGGGGTCGCCCTGCTCGGTGCGTTCCTGAGCCGGGAGGGCGAGGCCACGCCGCCGGCCACCCACCCATGGAGGCCGGCACCGATTCCGTCCTCCCAGGGCCTGTTCGCCGACAACCTGCTCCGGCGTGCCCGGGCGGTGGGTCGCCTGTTCTCCGCGCTGACCCGACCAGCCGACACCATGCGCCGGATGCGGGCCGGGTTGCCAGCCGTACGGGAGGTCTTCGCCGAGAAGGCGCCGAGGACAAGCCTGAACCGCCCGATCGGTGCGGATCGCACGTTCGCCCTGATCCGCAGCAGGCTCGAGGTCACGAAGCGGATCGCCCATGCGCACGGGGCCACCGTGAACGACGTCCTGCTGGCGGCCATCGCCGGGGGCCTGCGGGAGTTGCTGGCCGGTCGGGAAAGCACGTCGACGGGCTCGTGCTGCGGGCCTTCATTCCGGTCTCGCTGCATCGCCGGCAACCGGGTCCGGCCAGGGGCAACCTGGACGGGGCGATGGTCGTGCCGCTGCCGATCGGCGTACCGGACCCCGTTCGGCGGCTGGTGCTGATCGCCGCGGACACCTCCGAGCGGAAGAAGAAGGCTCGTCCCGCGGCAGGCACGCTCTTCTCCAGCCGCGTCATCCAGCGGGCCTTCCTACGCTATGCCGCCCGGCAGCGCCTCATGAACGTGTACGTCGCGAACGTCCCTGGGCCGCCGGCGCCGCTCTCGCTCGCCGCGGCGCCGGTGCTCGAGGTGTTCCCGGTGGTGCCGATCATGGCGAACATGACGCTCGGTGTCGGTGCCCTGACGTACGCGGGCCAATTCACCATCACCGCCGTCGCTGACCGGGACGCCTGCCCGGACATCAACGTCTTCGCGGAGGGCGTACGCAACTCGCTGCGGACTCTCGCTGCCTCGGTGCTGGTGACCGAACCACGGTAGGCCGAGTCAGGAGCAGGTCTTGACGTATCGGCAGGCGACGACCGACGGCTGCTCGACCGGCGCGCCGGCGCTGATCGACCAGGCGAGCCGCACGAACTGGGCGTGCGACCAGGCGAGCGGCGTCGCGGAGAACGTCCCGGTCCCGGGTGCGAAGCCCGGGCTGCCGGACGGCGGGAAGGCGTCCCAGACCTGTTCCGGAAGCAGGTACCCGTCGTTGCCGGTCGCCGCCATCGCCGCGAGCCGGCTCGCCGCGGACCGTCCCGCCGCAAGCTCGTACTCGCCGCGTTCACCGGCGAAGATGGGCCAGATCCGACCGATGGTGGACTGGCTGCTCCACGGGCTGTCCAGCGACGCCGGCGGGAAGCCGATGTCCCAGGGAGCGCCGGTGGGCTGCTCGCCGTAGCCGTCGCGGTTGTAGCGGTGCCAGAACTGTCCGCTCGGCGTCGACGGCACGCTGGTCCATGCCGTTCGGACCGCTGTCCCCGATGTTGTACGTGGTGCCCGCGTTCGGGTTTCCGTCCTTGGTCAGCCGCAGGAAGTAGGGGCGGGTGGCGAGGGGGCCGTTGGTCGTCACGGTCCAGGACTTGACTGACCGCTGCCAGCCGTCTGCGGTCTTCAGATACGCCGTCGCCGACTTCCTGTCCCCGTTCGCCCGCGCGATGTCGGCCGCGCAGACGAGCCCGGCGATCGCGGCGGCGATGGTCGCTGGGGAGTAGCCGCCCTGGTTCTCCCACCGCTCCTGTGCAGTTGAGGGGCCGTTCGCGACGATGTAGTCGGCCGCCTTCTTCACGTGCTGGCCGTAGGTGGTGGCATCCGTGCGGTGCAGCATCCACGCCAGGACGATCGGGTCGGCGACCTCGTCCAACTGCACGTTGGTCCAGTGCGGGGTGCCGTCCACGGTCGAGTTCTGCGGGAACGACCCGTCCGGCTTCTGCTGCCGGTCGAGCAGGTAGCTCAGCGCGCGGTTGGCCGCGGCGGTGTCCCCGGCCGCGATCAACGCGGTCGCCATCTCGTACAGGTCGCGGCTCCACACCAGGTGGTAGGCGCCCGACGGGTTCTCCAGGCCGGTGCCCCACACCCACGGCATGGTGGGGGACGCGATGAACCCGCCCCGGTAGATCTTGTCCTCGTGCGCGGCGAGCACCATCGCCGACACGTCGTACGTGGTGCGCTGGCGACCCGTGCCGAGGCTGGCCGGCGGCGGCTTCAGCGCGGCCAGGTAGGCGTGCCAGCCGGCCGCGTAGGAGGACGACACGGCGGGGAAGCCGCTGGACAGCGAGGCCTGGCCGGCGGCAAGCGCCGCCGACGTCGTGGCGCCGAAGCCCACGGCGAGCGTCACGTGCCGCTGCCCGACGCCGTCGACCTTCAGCCGGCCGGTCTCCACCACGTTGCCGTTCGGCGCCGACATGTAGTGCCAGTCCATGGCGTAGTCGCTGCGCAGGTCGGTCCACCCGTCGCTGGTGCCGAGGTAGCCGCACGAGGTCTGCGCGAAGTCGGGAGAGGCGACGAGCGCGCTCGCGTTCGACGTGTCGCTGGCCAGCAGCCGACCGGACCCGCAACTGCCGCTGTCGTCCATCCCGTTGTTGCTCAGCGCCGGGTCGACGTAGGCGTAGACCTGGTAGGGGGCGCCGGTCAGCGACTCGACGGTGACGTCGACCAGCACCGTGGACCGGGCCGGGTCGGTGACGTACGTCTTGCTGATCCGGTACCGGCCGCTGCGCGCGGTGTCGACCTGCCGGTAGGTGAGGCTCTCGGGGTCGGCGAGGCTCACCTGCGAGGTTGTCGCGTCGCGTTCGAGATCGGCGAAGGTCCGCCCGTCGGTCACGATCAACTGCAGGTCGCGCAGGCTCGGCGTACCCAGGTCCGGGTAGTAGACCTCGGTCAGCTCGCCGTGCTCGAGGGTGTACCAGACCTTGCTCGCCGGGCTCGCGGCGGTGCCGAAGCCGTGCTTGTCGGCCGGCGTCCAGACTGCCGCGGCGCCGGGAGCGCCGGGTGCCACCGAGGACGGCGCGGCCACCGCCGGGGTGACCATCACCAGCGGAAGCAGGACCCCGGCCAGAAGGGCAGGCAGGCGAACAGTGCGCATCCTTGAACACCCCGCTCCGTCGACGGCGCCACAGCCTCTATCCCCCGACGGCGACAGCGAAAACGGCGATCGGGTAGCTGCGCATGCAGCGTGAAGGTCGAGCGGCACGGTTCCGCTCTCGGCGGACCGGGAGTCCCCGGGCGCGCCCGCGCGTTCCACGGGGGCGGGGAGTCGACGGACGGAGGACCGGGTGACCGACGGACAGCCCAGACAGGGGCGGCCGAGCGGCGACTGGTCGCAGCCGCACGAGGAGACCGGGGGGTGGCCGCCGCCCGGACCGGCCCAGCCGCGGTACGGAGGGGGGCCCGGCACGACCGGTGGCCGTGACCCCTACCGCGACGCCCACCGCCGCACCGGGCCGGAGGGCTCCGGGCAGGACGGGACCGCACCGTGGGCCGCCGGGGACTCCCGGTACGGACGGCTGCCGGGTGGCCAGTGGGGAGGCCCTCCGCCGCAGCAGCCCCGCCGGCCGCCGCCTCGCCGGAGGGCTGGCAACCCGGTCACGCTCGCGCTGATCGCGATCAACGTGGTCGTCTACCTGCTGCAGACCGCCGACCCGGCGATCACCTACCGGTACGGCCTGCTGCCGGTCGCCGTCGAGTCCGGCCAGTACGAGCGGCTGCTGACCGCGGCCTTCCTGCACGCCGGTTTCCTGCACCTCGGCTCGAACATGCTGGCCCTGTTCATCGTCGGCGCGCCGCTGGAGCGGGCCATCGGCTCCGCCCGGTTCAGCACGATCTACCTCACCTCCGCCCTCGGCGGCTCGCTGCTGGCGCTCGCGCTCGCCCCGCCCACCACCCTCGGCGTCGGTGCCTCGGGTGCTGTCTTCGGCGTCTTCGGCGCGCTGGCTGTCCTGCGCAACCGGATCGGCGCCGACGTCCGCAGCATCGCCGTGCTGATCGGCATCAACCTGGTCATCTCCTTCGCGGTGCCCGGCATCAGCTGGCAGGCGCACGTCGGCGGCCTGGTCACCGGGGCGATCGTGGCGGCCGTCGTCGCCGGGCGGCGGCCCCGGGCGCGCCCACCGGGCTGACCGGCCCGGCGACTGGCAGGCTTGCCGGGGTGGGCGACGGCGACGGCTGGGTGTGGTGCTCGCTGGGGCACCGGCACTGGGGACGCCACGGCGCGGCCGGGCTGCTGCTGCGCGACCGGGCCGCCGGCCTGGACCGGGTCGTCCTGCAGCACCGGGCCTGGTGGAGCCACCACGGCGGCACCTGGGGCCTGCCGGGAGGGGCCCGCAACAGTCACGAGTCGGCGGTAGCAGCGGCGCTGCGGGAGACGGGCGAGGAAGCCGGCATCGACCCCGGCGTCGTGCGGCCGACCGGCCTGCTGGTCGAGGACCACGGCGGCTGGTCGTACAGCAGCGTCGTCGGCGCGCTGCTCGGGCTGACCGACCCCCGGCCGACCGGTGGGGAGAGCGAGGACGTCCGCTGGGTGGACACGGACGCCGTGGACTCGCTGCCGCTGCACCCCGGCTTCGCCGGGACCTGGCCGCGACTGCGAGCCGCGCCACGCGGCCTCGTCCTGATCGTCGATGCCGCCAACGTCGTCGGCGCCCGGGGCGGCGGTGACGGCTGGTGGCGCGACCGGGCCGGCGCGACCCGCAGGCTGCTGGCGACGCTCACGCCGCTGGCCGCCGGGCTGCCCGCGGCGGCGCTGCCGCCCGCCGTGGATGCCGGCCCGCTGGACGTGCTGCTTCCCCACCTCGTCGCCGTGGTCGAGGGCGCGGCTCGATCGGTGGCCGACGACCCGGCCGGGCCGGTCGAGGTCATCACGGCTGCGGGCTCCGGCGACGACACCCTCGTCGAGGTCGCTGCCGCTGCCGCAGCCGGGTACACCGCGCTGGTGGTCACGGCGGACCGCGGGCTACGCAACCGGCTGTCGAGGGTGGGAGCACAGGTGGTGGGGCCGTCCTGGCTGCTCGGCCTCGTCGACGGTCGATAACGGGTCCGCATTCGCGGCACTCGACCCAGGAGTGTTGCCAATCGTGTTCGTCTGATTACGCTTGGTTCAGGCAACGGGGCTGGAGGTGGCCATGTCCAGACCGGAGCAGGAGCGCACGCTGCGGGCGGTGCGGGCGACCGTCGAGGAGACGCTGGCGGCGCGCGCGGGGGGCGACCGGCTCTCGACGGCCTTCGCGGTCGACGCGACCCGCGTCGCCCGCGAGCCGGCCGGCTGCCTCTACCGGGTCGACCGGCCGGCTGGGGTGGAACTCGTCGAGGACTCCCCCGTGCGGCTGACCGCCGGCAGCCGACGGGTCGGCGGCCGGCTCGGCCCGGTGGTCGAGGGGGGCCTCCTGGTCGAGACCGAGACAGACCTCGGCCCGCGGGTGGTCGACGGCCGGCTCGCGGTCGACGGGAGCGGCCCGCCGAGGGCGCTTCGCGCGCGGCTCGCGGCGCTGGCGCCCGTGGCCGGAGCGTCGCCCGATCCGCCCACGTTCCGCTTCGACCAGGCCGCGCTGGTGCTGGGCGGCCCCGGCGGCCAGCTGCACGACCGGATCGCGACGGCGGTCGAGTCGGCCGACCCCCGGAGCGTCGACGACCGGTCCGCCGAGGTCCTGCAGGTGGCGCTGCGCAACCGGTGGGCCGCCGTCTCGTCGCCGCCCGGCTCCGATGCGGCCGACCTGGTCGCGCGGCTCCTGGACCGGCTGCTGCAGCCCGAGGCGAGCGTGCTGGTCGTCGCGCCCAGCGGGTACCGGGTCGACCGGGTCGTCGGGGCCGTGTGTGAGCGGCTGGCCGCTGCCGGACGCCTCCGCTCGGGTCTCGTGCAGCGGGTCGGCCTGCTGGCGCCGGGCGCCGTCCGCGACCGGTGGGGGCCGTACGTCCAGGCTGCGGCCATCGCCGCCGACCTGCGCGCCGGGCTGGACGCGCGGCTCGCGACGCTGGACCGGCTGGACGGGCGGTTGCGGTTCGACGAGGCGGAGCGGCAGGTGGCCGAGCTGGATCGGCACGCCGCCGACATCGACGACCGGCTCGGCCAGACCGTCGGCGGCCGGCCCGGGCGGCAGGACGACCCGGATGCGCTGGTGGTCCGGCTGCACGCGCTGCGGGCGCAGCGCCGCTCGGCTCGGCAGGCGGCCGACCGGATCGCCCTGGAGCTGTCCCACGGTGGCCGGGTGCCCACCGTCGAGGAGGTGCTCGGCGAGGGCACCCGGACGCCCGCGGGGCGCCGCCGGCAGCTCGCCGAAGCCCGCGAGGAGCTGCTGGCGGCCGGGGCCAGGATCGACGTCACCCTCCGCCGGCGTTGCCGGCTCG